>LNFM01005206.1_pt1 | contig 22840 bp, 20 predicted proteins | sample 596031 | NCBI WGS metagenome assembly LNFM01 (sample SAMN04254537, study PRJNA301005) | activated carbon metagenome | isolation source: dual media filters at the Ann Arbor, Michigan drinking water treatment plant | place: USA: Ann Arbor | reverse complement strand
GTCTCAGCCAAAGACCTCACCGACGTCAAAGCCGGCCTGAAGGACGGCAAGATCGACATCGTCGTCGGCACGCACGCGCTTCTCGGCAAGGCCATCGACTTCGCAAGGCTGGGCCTCATCATCGTCGACGAAGAGCAGCACTTCGGCGTCACACACAAAGAGCGCTTGAAGAAACTGCGCGAAGACGTCCACGTTCTGACGCTGTCCGCCACCCCCATCCCGCGCACGCTGCAATTGGCGCTGACCGGCGTGCGCGAGCTCTCCCTCATCACGACGCCGCCCGTCGACCGCCTCGCCGTGCGCACGTTCATTTCCCCCTTCGATCCCGTCATCCTCGCCGATGCGTTGAAACGCGAGCGCGCCCGCGGCGGCCAGAGCTTCTATGTCGTCCCACGCATCGCCGACCTCGACGAAGTGGCCGAATTCTTAGCCGAAGTCGTGCCCGAATTGAAGGTCGCCCGCGCCCACGGCCAGCTGACGCCGACCGAACTCGAAGACATCATGACCGCCTTCTACGAGGGCCAGTACGACATTCTACTCTCCACCGCGATCGTGGAGTCCGGCCTCGACGTGCCCAACGCCAACACCCTCATCGTCCACCGCGCCGACATGTTCGGTCTCGCCGCGCTCTATCAGTTGCGCGGCCGCGTCGGACGTTCCAAGCGCCGCGCCTATGCCTATTTCACCACGCCGCCAAACCGCGTCCTCACCGAAGGCGCCGACAAGCGTCTCAAGGTCCTCCAGTCGCTGGATACGCTGGGCGCCGGCTTCTCGCTGGCCTCGCACGACCTCGATATCCGCGGCGCGGGCAACCTGCTCGGCGAGGAACAGTCCGGCCACATCCGCGAAGTCGGCTTCGAGCTTTATCAGTCGATGTTGGAAGAGGCCGTCGCCGCCATGAAGGGCGGCGATCTGGGCGAGGCCGCCGACAAGTGGAGCCCCGAAATCGCGCTCGGCATGCCGGTGCTGATCCCCGAAGCCTACGTCGCCGATCTGCAACTCCGCCTCGGCCTCTATCGCCGCCTCTCGTCCATGGAGACGCGCGCCGACATCGACGGCTTTGCCGCCGAACTGGTCGACCGCTTCGGCGAACTCCCCGACGAAGTCCGCTACCTTCTCGATGTCATGGAGATCAAGGGTCTCTGCCGGATGGCGAACATAGCCAAGGTCGATGCAGGCCCCAAGGGCGCGGTCGTCTCCTTCCGCAAGAACGACTTTCCCAACGCCGCCGGCCTCGCGCAATTCCTGCAAACCGAACGCGCCCGCGCCAAGATGCAACCCGACCACAAACTCGTCTTCCGCGGCGACTACGAAACAGCCGCCGACCGCATCAAAGGCGTCCGCCAACTCGTCGCCTCGCTGGCCCGCATCGCCGCCGAAGCCAAGAAAGCCGCGTAAAGCGCACTTCACCCCTCCACGCCAGGGGGAGGGGAGTATCAGCGCCTCATACCAACCCTACCCTTTGGCCCGATACGCACGTTGCAACTCACTCCGCTTCACCTTCCCATTCGGCGTGCGCGGCAGGGCATCCACGACGACAATCTCGCGCGGGCATTTGTATTGCGCCAGCCGTTCCTTCGCGAACGCAAGCACGCTGGCTGCATCCACCGTGTGCCCGGGCTTTGCCACCAGAAACGCGCCGATCACCGTCACGCCTTCGCGCGGGCAAATCTCCGCGCAAGCGACCTCCGCCACATCCGGATGCTGCGCTATGGCCGTCTCGACCTCCAAAGGCGAGACGCGATAGCCCAGCGCCTTCATCACATCGTTGGCGCGACCTTGGTGGAAGATGTACCCATCCGCATCGATGATCGCGAGATCGCCGCCAAGGAACCAGTCGCCGCGATAAACCTCCGCCTCTTCATCGGCCCGATTCCAATACCCGAGCATCAGCCCCGGATCGGAGCGATGCACGGCGAGCAACCCTTCCTCACCCGCCGGCAGCGGCTCCGTCCCGCCGTCAACCGGCAGCACCGCCACGCGACGCCCTGGCTGCGCGCGTCCGGGCGAACCCTCCTTGCGCACCATCCCCGGACAGGTCGACACGTAGGTCGAAATCTCGCTCATCCCCAGCGCTTCGTAGAGTTCGGTCCCAGTCCGCCCATGCCAGTCGCCGAACAGCGACGCGGCAGGGGCCTCGCCCGCTATCAACCCATGCCGCAGCGGCCTCACATCGAGCGGACCCGGCGGCGCATATTTTAGGATTTGCCGGAAAAGCCCCGGCACGGCGGCGAAGATCGTCGCTCCGGTTTTGCGGATCACCGCTGGCCAAACCTCCGGCGTCTTCTCGCCGACAAAGATCGTGCTCGTCACGCCGTTGGCCCACGGATCGATGAGCCCTGTGCCGAGCGTGTAGGTCCAGTTGAACGCGCCCGCGTGCAGCATCACATCGTCGGGACGGATGCCATACCAGCCCTGATACGTGCGCGACCGGCCGAGCGCCACGCGATGCGCGTGCACCACCCCTTTCGGCCGCGCCGTCGTACCCGATGTGTAGAGCAGATACGCGGGATCTTCCGCCCGCGTGTCGGCATAGGTCCCGCGCCGCGCATAATGGATCATGTCGCGCACGTCCGCTTCGTCCAGCACCATCACGTCGGCCGGAATATCTCCGCGCGGCAGATGCGGCGCGAGCGCAACCGCGCGTGGCGCACTGTCCTGCATGAGAAAATCCGCTTCCGCCGCCGTCAGCTGGCTCGAGGTCGCCACCGCAATCAGACCCGCGGCGATCGCACCGAAATAGAGGATCGGATACGTACTCGTATTGTCGAGCCGGATCAGAATGCGATCGCCGGGTTTCAGCCCACGATCCTCAAGCGCCGCAGCCACCCGCAGCACCGCGTCTTCCATCTGCGAAAACGTCCACGTCTCAAGCGGTGGAGTACCGGGCGACGGATCATCCACCACCACGAGCGCCGGCTTGTCCGGCAAGCGCTCGGCCTGCGGGCTAAGGCAATAGCGCGCCATGTTGAAGAGCTCGGGGATGACGAGAGGGGGCAGGGCAACGGTCATGGGTGCGGACGTTCTAAGGGCGGGGTTGCAAGCCTACTTCTGCCCGTCAATCCACCACGTGTCGAGACTGAAGCCCCACAGGGGGAAGCGCTCGGGGCCTTTAACCTGCTTCCAGTGCGCCACCCACTGCCGCGAGGCATGAAAGAGCGGGATCACATAGGTGCCCGATAGGAGCACCCGGTCCAAGGCACGCACGGCAGAGGTGAAATCCTGGTCGTCCTTGGCCTCCAAGAGCCGCTTGATCATGGCATCCACCGCAGGGTTCTTCACGCCGACGAAATTGAAGGAGCCAGGCACGTCGGCGTTGCGGCTGTCCCAGCGAAACACCTGCTCGTTGCCCGGCGACAGAGACGACGGCCACGCCGTCTGGATCATGTCGTAATCATAGTCCTTGAGCCGGGACTGATACTGCGAACTATCGACAACGCGCAGCCGCGCCGCGATGCCGAGCTTCGCCAGATCGGAAACGAAACTGGCGATCAGCCGCTGCTGCACGCTCGAGCCCGCTAGTATCTCGAACCCAAGGACCTGCTGCGTGTCCTTGTGGATCAGCCGCCCGCCCTCGATCACATAGCCGGCCTCGCTGAACAGCCGGAACGCTTCCCGCGCATTCTCGCGATTGTGCCCCGTGCCGTCGCTGACCGGCATCCGCGCCCGCCCCTCCATCACCTCCGGCAACACGGCATCCGGAAATGGCGCCAGAAACTCCCGCTCCCGCGCATCCGCCGGCTTGCCGACCGACGACAGATACGACCGCTCGAAGAAGCTTTCCGTGCGCTTGTAAAGCCCGTGGTAGAGCGTCTTGTTTACCCACTCGAAGTTGAACAGCAAAAGCAGCCCGCGCCGCACGCGCGGATCTTGAAACACCGGCCGCCGGATGTTGAAGGCGAGCGCCGACATGCCCGCCGGCAAACCTGTCTCCACCTCCCGCATCAGCATCCGCCCATCGCGCTTGGCCGGGATGTCGTAGCCCGATGACCACAATTTCGGATCATCTTCGGAGCGCATGCTGAGCACGCCCGACTTGAACGCCTCGAACTGCACGCTCATGTCGCGAAAATATTCGTACCTGATCTCGTCGAAATTGAACCGCCCCCGGTTCACCGGCAGATCGCGGCCCCAATAGTCGGGATTGCGCTTGTAGGTGATCGACCGCCCTGCATCGACCGCCGCGATCGTGTACGGCCCCGACCCGACCAGCGGCACCAGCGTCGTGCGCTCGAACGTCTCCGGCGTGAGGAGATGCTTCGGCAGCACCGGCATCGACGCCATGATGAGCGGCATCTCACGATCGCCGCTGGCATCGAAGACAAAGCGCACCGCCAAGTCCGACACACGCTCTGTGCGAACGACTTTTTTGTAGGAGTTGCGATGGTTCGGCCGCCCGCGTTCCCGCAAGACTTCCATCGAAAAGATGACGTCGTCGGCCGTCACCGGCTTCCCATCGGAGAACCGCGCCGCCGGATCGATGTGGAATGTCACCGACGAGCGGTCGTCGGGAACCTCGGCAGTCTTCGCAATGAGTCCGTACATCGTGAAGGGTTCGTCGAACCCGCGTGCCATGAGCGTTTCGTAAACCCACTCCCGAATACCCGCGACGGGTTCTCCGCGAATGATCAGCGGGTTCAGCGTGTCGAACGACCCCGTCTGGCCGAGAACAACGCGTCCCCCCTTCGGCGCGGCCGGATCCGCGAAACCAAAGTGCTGAAATCCCGCCGGGTATTTCGGCGCGCCATGCATGGCAATCGCATGCGCCCCCACGTCGCCGGCCCGCGCCGCACCGGCGCCGAGCAGCAACCCGAACACCGCGGCAGCGAGGCAGGCCCAGCCGAGACCGGATCGTGGCGTAGGGCGCGGCCCAAGGCGCGTCATGGCGTCTCCAGGAGTTTGACCGGACGCGGGGTTCGCGGGTCGGCACGAGCAGATGAAACGGCCTTTACCATAATGGCGACAGCCATTTAGCAGGTTTGACACCGATCCGCTTAAAGCTCAAACGCGACCGATCCGTGGCCAGTTTGCAACGAGCCCCCGTGAGACCGTTGTGCACGACTTGACGCCCGCCCGCCCGGCCACGGGATTGCCGCAATCCGAGCCTTACTGCCCCTCGGCTGGCGCAAGGGCGCTGGAGGGTGTGCAGGCTCGGCGAAACGTCGGTCGAACCAGTGTCCCAACGACCCTGAATAACGCGCGCCTCAGAGGGGTGGAGCCGGTGATCCGGCTCAGAGAGAAAGGTCCAATTTTTCATGGCACACGCACGTACGTTTGGTTTCACCGCCTGGAGCGCGCTGGCCGCAGCTCTTGTGATCGCCGGCACGCCCGCCCTCGCGCAGGATAAGCCCGCCGCCGCTCCTGCCAAGCCCGCCGCGGCCCCCGCCGCCGGCGCAGCCCCCGCTGCCGCTGCCGCTAACAAGAGCGCCTGGGTCAAGCTCTGCGAAAAGACCCCGCTCGTGAAGAAGGGCGAAGACGGCAAGGAAGTGAAGGAAGAAAAAGACATCTGCCTCACCCACCACGAGCGCCTCGACGGCAACTCTGGCATGGTGCTGGTCTCCGCCGCTATCCGCGAAGTCGAAGGCCAGGACAAGAAGCACCTCATGATCATGGTGCCGCTCGGCATGGCGCTTCCCCCGGGCCTGCGCGCCGCCGTCTACACCAAGGACCAGTGGGCCAAGATCGCCAAGAACGAAAAGGTCGACGACAAGGAACTGAAACCGGTTGATCTCAAGTATTCGCTCTGCCATGCCTCGGGCTGCACGGCTGAAATCGAAGCCGAAGCCGGCATTCTGGATCAGATGAAGGCCGGTGGTGGTCTGATGGTTGTTGCCATGAACGCGGCCGCTCAGCCGATCGGCTTCCCCGTGCCGCTCGATGGCTTCACCGACGCATTCGCCGGCAAGCCCATCGACAACGCCGAATACAAAAAGGCCCGCGGTCAGCTGATGGCCCAGATCCGCGACCGCCAGAAGGCCGCGATCGATAAGTTCAAGGCCGAGCAACTGAAGAAGATCCCGACCGATGGTCCGGGCGCCCCGCCGACCACGACGGGTTCGGCTCCGGCTAAGCCCGCCGCAGCTCCGGCTCCCAAGCAGTAAAGCTGACACTTCCCAAAATCAAAACCGCCCGGTGGAAACACCGGGCGGTTTTTTGTCTGCCAAAGGTCTGATCGTGCGGGGACAGCCGAACGCCGAATGGGGTCAGTTCAGCATGGTCATGAACACGGGGCGGTAGCGCCCCTCATCGTCCTCGACAAAGTAATCCGCGACCTGCGGATGGCGCACCGGCACACCCGTGGTATCCGGCATCAGATTCTGCTCAGAAACGTAGGCGATGTATTCCGTCTCCGCGTTCTCAGCCAGCAGATGGTAGAACGGCTGGTTCTTCTTCGGCCGCATCTGCTCGGGAATCGACAGCCACCACTCGTCCGTGTTGGCGAACACAGGGTCAATGTCGAAAACCACGCCCCTGAACGGATAAAACTTGTGCCGCACCACGTCGCCGACCGCGAATCGCGCCAGAGCCATGCCGCCGTCCCGGCGTTTGCCGCCAACCCGCAAAGCCCGCTCGCCCTTCCGCAAACGCGGCCTTGACTTGACCTCGGCGGCAACGCGGCGTTGGGTCCGGGATGGGGCCACAGCATCCGGCGATTTCGCCAGCGGTGCTTTCGGCGAAACCGCACGCACCTTCACCTTGCCCGCAGCTTTCGCCTTGATCTTGGCAACCGCCTTTGCGCCGCGCGCCGCCACGGGCTGATCGGCCGCCGGTGTCTTCGCGGCAATGGCTTTGCGGCTCCGCTTGACGGCTGGCTTGGCGGCCTTGGCCTTTGGAACTGCGGGGTCGGAAGGGCTACGTTTTCCACTCATGTCGGGATTACGCACTGCCCGCGCCGCGCGTGTCAAGGCGCGCCGCCTCTTATCGTTCATGGTCCGTTTGCGGGTCATTAGAAGCCGTATGCCGCCGACCGTTCCGGATCCTTCGACGCGACGAGACGTGCCAAATCAACGATCACCTTCGCCTGCTTCCAGGTCGCATCGTCCTGCATCTTGCCGTCGATCATGACCGCGCCGGTCCCGTCAGGCATCGCCTCCAGGATCTTACGAGCGAACGCCACTTCCTTCGGGTCCGGCGAAAATACGCGCTTGGCGATCTCGATCTGCGAGGGATGCAGCGACCACGCCCCCAGACAACCCTGGAGATATGCGTTGCGGAATTGCGCTTCGCACGCTGCCCCGTCGGCGAAATCCCCGAACGGACCATAAAACGGCTTCAACCCGTACGACAGGCAAGCATCGACCATCTTGCCGACCGTGTAGTGCCAGAGGTCCTGCTGATAATGGGCACGCGGACCACCATCCTTCGACGGATCGGCAAGCACGCCATAGTCGGGATGCCCGCCGCCGACGCGTGTCGTCTTCATGCCGCGCGAAGCCGCCAGATCCGCCGGACCAAGGCTCATCCCGTGCATACGTGGCGAAGACGCCGCGATCGCCTCCACGTTCTTCACGCCTTCCGCCGTTTCCAAAATCGCGTGGATAAGGATCGGGCGGCTCACCTTGTGCTTGGCTTCGAGCTGCGCCAGCAGCTGATCGAGATAATGAATGTCCCACGGCCCCTCGACCTTGGGCAGCATGATAACGTCGACCTTGTTGCCGGCCTTCGCAACGATCTCGGTCAAGTCGTCAAGCATCCACGGCGAATTGAGGCAATTGATGCGCGTCCAAAGCCCCGTCTGGCCGAAGTCGAATTCATTCGCCATCGAGACGAATCCGGCGCGCGCTTGCTCCTTCTCGCCCACCGCAATCGCGTCCTCGAGATTGCCTAGGACGACGTCCACCTGTCCAATGGTGTCTTTTAGCTTGGCCCGAATCTTTTCGTTATGCGGCGGGATGAAGTGGATCATCCGCTCGATGCGCACCGGCAGCGCGCGATAAGGTTCGGGAGCCCCGATCGCAAGGGGGGCGAAATGTTTGGCGGGCGTGCGCGTTACGCTCATGAGATGGCAGCACCTTGTATCGGAGTTGATCAGTGGTCAGCAGGCGATTTTGCGCCGCACATTAGGCCGGACCTGTCCGCTGTCAATTGCCGCAATCAGCGCTCCAACCGACCCGCGAGTCGGCTAGGTTGCCCGGGAACGATGCATACGGACGGCGCGCTGCACTGGCGGGAAACGAGAGCATGACGGCTGGCGAGACATACCATCGCAGGCACCGGTGGCCCGCATTAAGGGTCGCCGCCGCTGCAGTGTGGGCAAGCGCAAGCCTGTGCGCGCCAGTTGCCGCCGACCAGCCTTCTTTACAACAGGCCGCCACCGCCCAACTGATGGCCAAGGCGAACGCCAAACCGTCACGCAAAAACCGCGCTAAGCCCAAGCCTGCAAGCGCGGCACCAGAAACAAAGACCCCACTGAAGGTCCTCTCGCGCGGCGAAATCCTGGCCACTGATCCCGCCATCCTCGAACGTTTGGGCCGTCACCTCGTCATCGGCTATCACAGCCCCGCAACGGTGAAGGCCCTCGTCGAGAAGAAAGCCATCGCCGGTATTTTCATCACCGATCACAATGTCCGCCGCCGCAAGGTGCCGGACATCCGCGCCGAGATCGATGCGCTGCAGGCCATCCGCAAAAGCCAAGGCCTGCCACCCCTGATCATAGCGGCCGACCAGGAAGGCGGCGCTGTGTCCCGTCTCACGCCACCGCTCGCCCGCCAGCCGGGCCTCGCCAAAGTGCTCTCGTCCGTCAAACCCCGCGAAGACCCCAAGCCCGCAGTCGTCGCCTATGCCCGCAAGCAAGCGACCGAACTAAAGCGCATCGGTGTCAATCTCAATTTTGCCCCCGTCGTGGATCTCAAGATCGACCCGAAACGGCGCAGCGACGGCGAAACCCAGTTGCGCTTCCGGGCCCTGTCATCCGACCCAAAAACGGTCAGCAACGCCGCCGGCTGGTATTGCGATACGCTGGCCGAAGAAGGCGTCTTTTGCACCATCAAGCATTTCCCCGGGCTTGGACGTGTCGCACTCGATACCCACCGTCACGCCGGCGACATCAAAGCGCCGCTCGTGGAACTGAAAGGCGCTGACTGGGTCCCCTTTCGCGACCTGATGGGCAAGCCGCACGTCGTTACCATGCTGGCCCACGTCCGCCTGCGCGAATTGGATCGCGAGACCCCATCGTCGTTTTCAGCGCCCGTCATCAACGGTCTGATCCGCACCGAGTGGGATCACAAGGGCCTGCTCATCACCGATGATTTTTCCATGGGTGCCGTCACCCGGGCCAAAGAAGGCATCGGCGGTGCGGCGGTGAAGGCGTTGAACGCCGGCGCCGATCTCGTCCTGGTGTCGTTCAGCGACAAGCACCTGAACACCGTCATGACCGCTCTCATCGACGCGGAAAAGAAGGGCGATATCGACCGCGACGTCCGCGCCGCCAGCCTCGAACGGATGAAGGCGCTACCTGCCGCACATGCCGCCGCACCCGCAGTACCGCTCCAGCAAATCCCGCCGTTGCCGGTGAAAAAATCTGCCGAAAAACCGTGACGTCCAGCGCTACTCCCAGCGCCGGTTCGACCACATCCACTGTTCGGGCGTTTCCCGCACCCACTCTTCGAACTGACGCTGCATCTCGGTCACGATCGTGCGGATGTCGTCCGACGTGTTAGCCGTCCGCGGCACGCGAAGCTCCTTGATCTCAACCACGAAGCGGCTCTGTCCCGGGATGCGGCGGCAGCATGACATCCACATCCGGCTGCCCACGCGCCGCGCGATCATCGCCCCAATGGCCTGTGTCTGTGCCGGCCTGCCGAAAAACGGGACAGGAATACCTGTCCGGTCCCAAAGATCGCAGACAATGCCCAGCCGCCCGCCGTTACGGACAAAATCGTTGAGGATCCGCGCCGTTTTCTGATTGTCGCCGTGATCGCCCTCCACCCGTCCGCGCCCGAACAACCCGCCCGGATAAAGATCGCGCCGCAGATAGCGCAGATAGCGATCAACATAGGGATTGTTCACTGAGCGATAGACGGCGGCCGGGTTAGCGTTGGCCACGACGAACGGCCAGATGGCCAGTTCCCAGTTCCCCATATGCAGCGACACGCCAATCGCGGGGCCAAGCTTGTCCTTGTAACGCTTGAAGACGTGCTCGGGCGAAATCGCGATCCGGCTGGGATCGGCGATCAGCTTGTCGATTTGGATCGTCTCCACCATCACGCGCCCCAGGTTCTCCCAGTGCGCAAGACAGATGGCGAGACGCTCCGCGTCGCTCTTTTCGGGAAACGCAACTTTGAGATTGTCCAGGGCCCGCTGGTGCCGCTTCGGACTAAGGATCGGAGCCAGCCGCCGCCACCACCACGCCGAGAACGGCGCCGATATGTCGAGCGGCAGCAGCCGGAAAGGACCGGTGATCAGCCGGAGCGCGACGTATTCGAGACGGAATTGAATATCGCGCAGCGGCGAGAGTTCGGCGGTCATCTGTGGGTCATGCGAGGCCGTGCGCCGGGCGTCAAGCCGGGGACGCCGCCGCTGCGGCTCCACGCCCCGCCCGCACGAGGTCTAATCCACCGCTTCGCATCAAAAGCGGCACATAAGAAGCGGGCTGCACACCTTCCTGCACAATCCGCCGCCGCAGCGGACCGGCAATGTTCAGCACATGCAACCCAAGCCCGCGCAGGAAATGGACGGGGAGGTAGGGCGACAGCAGCGTACGGTTTAGGATATCGACAGCCGTGATGCGGCCGTTCACATCGGGCGCCCTCAGCGCGGAATAGCGGTCCATCACCGCCGATCCACCCGGATCGCGCTCCTCAGCGATCGCCTCCACAACACAATCCGCCAACGTCGCCGCGTCGCGCAAGCCGAGGTTCAACCCCTGCGCGCCGATAGGCGGAATGACGTGCCCCGACTCGCCCACCAGCGCCACGCGATTGCGCCCGAACACATCGGGAGTAAGCCCGCTCAACGGAAACATCGCGCGGGCGCCAACCTCGCCAACCGTGCCAAGCAATCCATTGAGCCGCGTTTCGATGGCCCGCCGGAAGTCCGTCTCGGAAAGCGCCATGATCCGCTCCGCCTCGTCCGGCTCCTCGACCCAGACCAGCGAGGACGCACGACCCGGCATCGGCACGGTTGTGAACGGGCCAACGGTGCGGTGAAACTCCGTCGAAACGCCATCGTGCGGCCGCTGATGCGCGAACCACGTCACCACGGCGGCCTGCGGATAGCTCCACGTCTCCACGGTAATGCCGGCGGCCTCGCGCGTGATCGAGCCGCGCCCGTCGGCCGCCACCGCCAGCGGCGCGCTAATCTGATCGCCTTCCGCCAAATCGACAGTCACACGCCCATGAGCGATGCTCACCTTGCGAGCGCCGGCCGTGGCATGCAGCTCTAGTCCCGGCATGGTGCCCGCTCGTGCGGAGAGAGCGTCGAGCAGCGCCGCGTTGGGCACGTTGTAGCCAAACGCGTCCAACCCCGCCTCCGCGGCCCGAAACGTCACCTCTGGCGCCCGGAAGAGCCGTCCCGTGTCATCAATCAACCGGATGGCCGTGAGCGGCGCGCAGTGGTCCTTGAGGCCGTCCCAAACGCCGAGATTGCGCAGCAACTCGATGGATCCCGCAAACAGCGCCGCCGTGCGCCGGTCCTTGTCGTGTCCACCCGGCCGATGCGGGCCGGCGGCCAACGTCACGTGTACGCCCGCAACACTCAAGGCCAACGCGGCAGCCAGTCCGGCAGGGCCGCCGCCAACGACAAGGGCAGTTGGTTCATGAGGCGCTCGGTTCATTCGGTATGTCCAGTAGAGGCAGCGTGTAGTGAGACGCCATCACTGTCCTCTACGACGCCCAGCTGATCAATGGTTTGGCCGGAACTCTTTGATCCAAAGCAGCTCGAATCCATTGATGATGGCAATGCTCAAGCCCAAACGTCCGAACCGCTCCATCGGCCGCCGCCTGTCACAAAAGCTTCATAAAACCGTTACAATTCAACGAGTTAGTGTCGCTTGGGCCACATACGCCAATTCGCAAAACTGTCAAACGGGCATTGAGTGTTTACGCAGATTAATCATTGCCGATAGTGACCCCGGCGTTCACCGGTTGGGCCAAGCGGGGGCTGAACTCACCGGATTGGGAACGCAGGATTTCGAAAGCTCCGCCATCGCGGAGTAAGCCTCCAGGGGGACGTGTATGACAAGCGGGTTGAAACTGAGCACAGCGGCCATCGCCATGCTCACAGCAGTTGGCCTCGGCGCGATGCCGGCCGGTGCGGCAGATCTCGGCGGCAACTGCTGCGCCGATCTGGAAGTGCGGATTGCCGAACTCGAAGCGACCACGGCCCGAAAGGGCAACCGCAAGGTCAAGCTCGAAGTGTCCGGCCACGTCAACGAAGCCATCATCTTCTGGGATGACGGGTTCGAATCGAACGCTGGCGTTTACACGAACGACGCCGCGCGCACTCGCTTCCGCTTCAAGGGCTCGGCCAAGATCAACGACGACTTCTCCGCCGGCTACCTGCTCGAGATCGGCGTCCGCGGCGCGAACTCTAAGCGCTTCAACCAGGATCAGCCCTCGGCCACGGGCGCTGACAACGGCCTCGATCTGCGTCACTCGGTCTGGTACCTCGACAGCAAGAAGTTTGGCCGTCTTTGGGTCGGTCTGACCGCTGGCGCAGGCGAAAGCGTCACGGAAACGAACATTGCCGGGACCGGCGATGTTGCCAAGTACGCCGATCTTGAAGACCTCGCCGGCGGTTTGGGTCTGCGCCTGGCCAATGGTAACTTCACCCGCAGCGGAACCGGCAACATCAATATCGACGGCGCAACCGGTGTAACCAACGACGTAACCCTCCGCCGTTTGATCCGCGATAACGGCGATCAACCAGGCGAAGGCCGCCGCTACGACATGGTGCGCTACGATACGCCGGAAATCGCCGGCTTCATCGGCACGGTCAACTGGGGTGGCGACGACACTTGGGAAATGGGCCTGCGCTATAAGGCCGATTTCTCGGGCTTCAAGCTCGCCGCAGCCATCGCATACGGCGAAACGTCCCAGCGCGGCGGCACCATTGGCATCCAGTGCTTGGCCGCTCCGACCGCCGTTGCTGACGCCGACTGTAACCAGCTCGGCGGCTCGATCGCCGTCATGCACGAGCCGACCGGTCTCTACGCCCAGTTCGCCGCTGGCTATCTGGAAGACGAACTCACACCGGCCGGACGTGATGACCGCAGCGAGTTTTTTGCTGGTGAAGTCGGCATCCAGCAGAAGTGGACGCCGCTGGGTAAGACCACGATCTTCGGCCAGTACTATAATAACGACGGCGGCTTCAACAGTCGCAACTTCAACACGGGCGCTAACCCCGGCCAGATCCTGAACTCGGAAGTCGAGTCCTACTCGCTCGCTGTGATGCAGGGCATCGATGCGGCGGCCATGAATGTCTACATCATGTACCGCAACGTTCAGTCTGAGGCGACCTACACAAATGCCGGCTTTATCGAGTACGAGGATATCGACTTGGTCCTCGCAGGCGGCATCATCAAGTTCTAATCGGCCGTCTCCCAATCCCGTCGACTTGAGGGGGCTGCTGCGGCAGCCCCCTTTTTTCTGTTAAAAAATCAAAGTTTTACGTGCACTGAACAATAATGTGGCTCACGTGCCACATGACGGAGAAACAACACCCACGGGACAATCCTTCAGATGGCATTAAGGAGTGCTGTCCCATCCTTGTTTTCGCCGGGTGCGGGCGTCATTGTCCAAATCAAGAGTCGTCCGGAGCGGGGTTTTGTCGGACCATGAAGCTAAGACATGTTTGGGGTCTCTCGGTCGTGCTGTTGGGCGCAGCATTGCCGGCACTGGCCTTTCAAGAGCAAACCATTGGTGGCGCGCCGCAAGCGCAGCCGTCGACGCCGTCTGCCGCGCCTCAGGCCGGCACCGGCACTAAGCCTGCTGAAATGCAGCTGACGCCGGAGGAGGCCAAGAAGCCTGTCGAAGGTACCGAGGTCCGCATCCCGGGTCTCGGCAAACTCGGCGTGCTGCCCAAAATGGATTTCGGCCTCGAACTCCTTTACGGCGCCAACGAAGCCCGTCCGGTTACGCCCGATCCCCAAGACCAGTCGGATGACCTTCAGATCCGCGGATCAGTGAAGCACAATTTCTGATAGCGTAGAGCACGCATCACATGTCCAAACGGGAGCCCACGGCTCCCGTTTGTCGTTTCAGTCGGCTAAATATGACCTATCCACCCACGATCGCTGCCTTCACCGAACCGCCGATCTCATCGGTGTCCGCCAACAGGGCCGCCAGCCAAGTCCGCACGGCGGCCGGCCCGTCAAAATCCGCGACGCTCGGGCCGAAATGCTCGCCAGCCACACGCAACGCGGTTCCGCCTACGGCTTCCACGATCGCCATGGCGGCCTCGTCCGCAGGATCATCCCCGACATAGATCGGGCGCCGTCGAGAGTACCTCGGCACCTGCAAGAGATGTTCGACCGCAAGCGCCTTCGAAATGCCGGTCGGTACAACTTCAAACACCATCCGCCCGCCTTGGATCCGAAATGCCGGGCAAGCCTGGGTGAATGCGCAGAGCGCCTCCCAAACGCGAGGCCCCACCTCCGGCACCGCTCGAAAGTGAAAGGCGGCACTGTAGGGCTTCCATTCAACCAACACCCCGGGACAACGCGCGGCAATCTCCTCTATGCCTTCTCGCACGGCGGCGATGGACGGACCGGCCTCGAGCAGCGAAAATCCGCGCACCCGCGCTTCCGCCCCGTGACTGGCTATGATCGGCAGCTTAAGGGGGCCAAGCATCCGGTCGGCATCCGCGAGGGATCGCCCCGTCACAATCACCAGACCCAACGGGTCCGGAGCGGCCAAATTGGCCAGCGCTACGAGTGTGGAAGCGTCGATAGCCGCCTCGCCGGGCTCTGCCTGGATATCCACAATCGTCCCGTCGAGATCGAGCAGCAAAAGTCTGCCTGAGCGTCCAGGAGAGTCCACTCGCTGTCTCATCGCGTCACGCCACCGAAACAACCGGACCGCCCCGGTTGATCCGCGCCGCCCGCTCCAACTGCCGGACAAAATCAGAGGCCCACATCTGGCTATCGCGCGCGCCGACCACGGCCATCAGCGCCCGGTGCCGCGCAACGCGTTCAGACAGCGGCATGGTCAACCCAACCGCAAGTGCCTCCGCAATGCTATCGACGCAATAGGGATTGACGAGCAACGCCGCTTCCATCTCCTCGGCCGCTCCGGCGAATGTCGAGAGAATGAGAACACCCGGATCGTTCGGATCTTGCGACGCCACATATTCCTTGGCCGTCAAATTCATGCCGTCCCGCAACGGCGTAATCAGCCCCACCGCGGCAGATCGGTACAGCGCGCCAAGTTTTTTGCGCGGCACAGCCCGGTTTACGTAGTGGATCGGAACCCAATCAACATCGCCATAAGCGCCGTTCACCGCGCCCGAAATTCCCTCTAGCTCCTGCCGGATGTCGGCATAAACCTCCACGCTGTCCCGCGTCGGTGCAGCGATCTGTGCCAGCACAGTCGTTTTGCGAAAGTGCGGATAGCGCTCCAGCAAACGCGCGAATCCGCGAAATTTCTGCGGCAATCCCTTCGTGTAGTCCAGTCGGTCCACGCCCAGCACCCGCCGTACAGTGGCAGAACGCACCACCGGTCCGGCCGGCGCGAAATCGGCCGCATCAATGGTCACCGGCGCCCGCGTCACTTCAAAACGCGCACCATCAATGCTGATCCGGCCGCTCGGCAACAGTTGTCCGCCGTTTGATCGGCGCAGGCACCCGATAGCATTGCTCACATCCGACGCCGTCTGCAGTCCAACGAGATCGAAGGCCGCCAGAGCCGCGCCCAGTGTCCGAAACTCCGGAAGTGCTAAAAATGCTTCCGGCGGCGGCATTGGAATGTGCAGAAAAAATCCGATTGGATTGGCAACGCCCCGCGCACGTAACTGCTGCCCAAGCAGCACAAAATGATAATCGTGCACCCAGATGGTATCGTTGGGCTGCACCCGTTGCGCGATATCGTCAGCCATCCGCGCACTGAATGAGACATACGCATCAAAAAAGGTTGGGTCGAAGCGCGCTAAATCGAGCCGATTATGAAACACCGGCCACAGCACCGAATTGGAATAGCCGAGGTATCCTCCGTCGTATTCCGCTTGAGTCATGTCGAGCGTGACGGACGTGAACGCCCCGTCCTCGACGCTCAATTGCGTTTCGTCGCTGATGCGGCCAGACCACCCCATCCATAGACCGCCGCACTGCTTTAGTGCTGACGAAAGCGCGACCGCCAGTCCACCACTGGTGTTCGTTTGCTGCGGCGTCATCACCCGGTTTGATACACAGATCAGCCGGCCCAACAGATGTCCTCCTTTTTCAGCTTCGCCTGGAGAAACGCCGCTCGACCGTGAACGTTCCCTTCGGGGAACCTGCGGAGGCATCCGTGTGTCACGATGTCTGCCATTCAGTGCTCGTGGCAACCCTACGCGATGGCGCGCGTTCAACGTTTATGACGAGAGGTCGTGTAGGGAGAACGAACATGAATGAACCAGATGTGACGAAAGCAGACGTCAACACCCGGCAGGGCACGAAGAACCAGATGAACGCCCGCGTTCTGGGGACATCGTTGGCGATCATCGTGCTGGTTTTTATCGGTCTCTATTTCGGATTCTGGGCGTCCAACCAGAGGGAGACGGAAACCTCTGCGCCAGCCCCGCAAACGCAAACACCAGCGCCGTGATGGGCGGCCGAACATCGTGAACGAAGACCAGCAAAATCGGAGAGCGGCGCATATCATTGCGCCGCCCATCGTTTCAACGTGTCTCACACGCCCCTATTGCGCCGAAACATCTGATTGCGTGGCCTGCGGCCTTACTGACCAAACAGCATTGCCGACATCATCGGTGACTAGCAGCGTCCCATTCTGAGTAAAGGCGACGCTCACGGGGCGTCCGAGCGCGTCTCCATCATCCGAAAGAAAACCAGTCAGCACATCGCGCATCGCCCCGTTCGGCCGCCCGTTTTCGAATGGCACGAATACGACTTTATAGCCCGAGTGGGGCTTGCGATTCCACGACCCGTGTTGAGCGATGAACGCGCCCTGAGCCAAGTCGCGGGGCCAACTCTGGCTAGGCGAGAAGGCCAGACCGAGCGACGCCGTGTGCGCACCCAGCGCATAATCCGGCACGACGGCCTTGGCCACCAGATCCGGCCGCTGCGGCGTCACGCGCTCGTCGACAGTCGTCCCGAAGTAGCTGTACGGCCATCCATAAAAGCTTCCATCGATGACCTTAGTCAGATAGTCCGGAACCAAATCACTCCCTAGTTCATCGCGCTCGTTGACGACGGTCCAAAGCGCCTTGGTGCCGGGCTCCCAAGCCATTCCAACTGGATTGCGTAGCCCCGTCGCGAAGGGACGCATGGTCTTGGCCGTTACGTCGACTTCCAGGATCGCAGCGCGATCCTTTTCCATCTCCATGCCGTTTTCGCCGACGTTGCTGTTCGATCCAACCCCGACGTAGAGAAAACGCCCGTCCGGACTGGCGATCAGGCTCTTGGTCCAATGATGGTTGAGCGGACCTCCCGGCAGATCGACTATCTTTTCCGCCGCTGCAGTGATCTTGTCGGAACCGGCAACATAGGGAAAGGCAACGATGCTGTCCGCATTCGCGACATAGAGCCGGTCGCCGATCAACGTGAGCCCGAAGGGTGAGGTGAGGCCCTCGATGTAGGTTGAGCGAACCTCCGCAGTCCCATCGCCATCCGCATCCCGCAAGAGAATGACGCGGTTCGGACTCGGCACACCCGCCCCTGCGCGATCCATGACCAGCTTCATCACGAAGCCGCGGATGCCCGTGCTCTGTTCCTTCGGTGGCGCGTTGCTCTCCGCCACGAGCACGTCTCCATTCGGCAAAACGAGGATCGAACGCGGATGATTGAGACCGCGGGCGAATGCGCCAACCGTCAACCCGGCCGCAGCGGTCGGCAACTCTCCCGTTGCCCAACCTTTTGCCGGGGCCACATTGACGGTAGGAACTGCCGACGTCACAGGTTTAGGCAAGGACGGATTGGGACCGGTATCAGCACCCTTGGGCAGCGCCGTCTCATCCCCGCATCCAGACAACACAACGGCGGCAGCAAAACCACCAATGAGGATGAACGGCGTGCGCGGCATCGGATGATCCATGCTCATGACAACTGCGCTTGACCGTGCTCACCCGGATTGGGCTGGCGGCCCGTGACCGCACCAACGACGATTTGAATGACCGTCGAAATGGCGTTGTCGCCTTCCCAGTATTCTCCAGTCTGCGGATGCAAAACCAACGCGCACAGGCGCGGATTGGACGGCCCCTCTGGCCAAAAGGCCTGCGCCCCGGGATTCCACAAGCGTTCGATCAAGATGCGATCTTCCGAGACATCTGCGCGAACACTCGTCGAAATGAACCGCTTGCCATCGGCAAAGGTCAACAGCGCCACCGGATCGGCACGCACCGAGCGCGCGGAATCCGAGGATGTCTCGGTCAGAATGTAAATCAAGCCCTCATCTGCTTTGACAATGGGACTCATCGGGCGCGACGCCATTGCCCCGTTCTGCTCGCGCGTGACGAACATGGCTGCATGGAATTGCTCCATGAAGGTCCATAATTTGTCCCGCGCACGCTGATGATCGGTCTGTTCGGTCATATGAGAAATCCTTAAAGGAAACAGCTTTCGGGCAAACGCCCGCCAACCGTGCGAGTTCCCCGAATGGCCGCGGCGTTTGAGCGGAACATTTCTGCACAGCGACGGTTCTTCGGACTTCAAGTCGAAGGAGGAAACCGGCGATGAAGATCAAAACTGTTCTCACAGTTGCACTCGTCACGATGTCATCGGCAGCCCTTGCCGGCGCTGGCGGCAGCGGGTCTGGAAGCAGCGGCGCGTCAAGCGGTGGAAATGTCGTTGCTCCGGGCACCGGCAGCAGCACAGGAACGAACGCCGTGCGCCCCATTCAACCATCTCCAGGCACGGCCGGACGTCCGTACAACCCGGTGCCTGGGACCGGTTCGGGAACGGGCACCGCCCGGGACTGATTGGCTCCACCCGTACCGCGTCCTGAAAGCCAGATCGACCGCGACGGCGATGGCAAGGCGGATTCGATGGACACGGATGGAACCAACACGCGCTGATGGTTCGGCATCGTGAACCGTGCCCGGCCGCCCGGCACCGCTCTGCCCGATCCACATTACAGTGCATTGGGAACCGGTTTGTCCCCGGCGGGTTAGTCAACCGTCCTACAAATTCAAATTTCCAAGAAGGAGAACTGGAATGTCCACCCCCTCATATGGCGGTTCCAACGACATGTCCGAACGTGCAGCAGGCCTCACGGATGCAGCCAGCCGTCAGTTCGACCGCGCCCTCGACGGGGCCGAGCATGCAGCGCGCAGCGCCGCAGAGCAGGGACGTCACGCCATGTCGGCCATCGATCAAACCGTACGCCAACAGCCCCTTGCTTCACTGGCAGCAGTCGGCGTGCTCGGCATTGTGATCGGCGCGCTCTGGAAAATGGACAGCGGTCGCCGCAGCAGCAGCCGCTGGTACTAACGCCGGACGCGAATATAAACCTTAAATTCCGGGGCGGGGCAGCGATGTCCCGCCCCGTGCTTTTGTCTAAGCGCGCCAGCCGTCCTCTTCCGGCGGAGTCCGGATTGAGGCAGCTGCTCGATGGCCGGCAAAAAAATCTCCGGCCGACCGGGAACGAAACGGACTACGCAGTCATCAAACAGTCATATATGACAAGTCCATGACGGATCGCCGTCGGAACCCGCACGGCTCTGTCCTTGCTCCGCATCGGAACGGCCAACATGACCGACCGCAGTGTCGTTGATACTCAACGCGCCCTTGCCTCCGAAGCGCCCAACGCCGGGCCATGGCAACTCGGCTGGCGGGCTGTCGGCATCCTCGCGGTCCTGGCAGCAATCGGACTGCACACCTACTTTCGCCGCTACGAGGGCTCTGACTGGCATCTGGCCTATGTGTGGACAGCCACCCTGTTTGCCGGCCTCACCGTTCTCGCCTTGACCCGCCGCTTGCTGGTCGCCACCGTGTTCGTCACTCTCTTGGTGACCATCATCGTGCACGCGGCCGCCGCCAAGCATCAGGCCATGAACATGTCCGTTCATGCCTACGATCTTTTCTTCTATCTCTCGTCGTTCTCAACGCTCTCGTTTCTCTGGGCCTCATACCGTACCGAACTGCTGCTTCTCCTCGCAGCTCTGCTCGGCTTTGCGCTGGTGCTCGTCGCGGCCTACGTCATGGACGCCACCCGCGTGCGCCGGGTTGTCTCAGTCCCCCTCATGCTGGCCTTCGCCGTTCTGACAGGCCTCAGCGCGACCATGAAGGGCGAGCGCCGCCATACCCAGCAATACTGGGAAGACCTCGTCGTCTCGACATTCTATTCGTCGGTGCCTGAGACCATCGAGACCCTCTGGCGCGGCCAACTCATCGATGCTGCCACCACGGCGTCCGGTCCGCTCTTCACGGTCCCCGCCGGATGCGGCGCAGCCAAGAAGCCCCCGCACATCATTCTCATCCATCAGGAATCCGTCGTCCCTCCCGAATACTTTCCTGGCCTGGAATACGACAAGCGCGTCGACGGAATGTTCCGCTCCGGCGACGGAACGCTGCGCAAGATGCGGGTCGAGACCTACGGCGGCGCATCCTGGCTGACCGAGTTCTCCGTCCTAGCCGGAGTTTCCACCTACTCCTTCGGCGGCATGCGCCCGTTCGTGCAATCGCTGATGGCTGGCCGCGTTCATGACACGCTGCCCCAGGCGCTCGCCCGTTGCGGCTATCGCAACACTGTCATTTACCCGCTCGACAAAAACTTTGTCTCGAACGGCAAATTCTACACCGCTGCCGGAATGCCCGAGATCTTCGATAAGAAGGCTCAAGGCGCCAAAACCGGGAACGAGCGCGACCATTTCTATTTCGGCAACACCCTGAAGCTGCTGTCGGAGCATGTTCGCAAAAGTGACCAGCCGCTCTTCACGTACGTCATCACGATGGCGGCTCACGGCCCCTATCTCCAACCCTACCAGCCCGAAGTGAATGTGCCCGGCGGCGGCGCGGGCACGCATCCCGAGATGAACGAATATCTCCGCCGCCTATCCATGGCGCGCATGGACCTGGGGGCGTTTAAACGCGAACTCAAAACCCGCTTCCCCGGTGAGCCGATCCTTTTGGTGCAATACGGCGACCATCAACCCATCGCCACGCGTCACTACTTGGGCTTTGGCGACGTTCGCTTCGCCGAAGACGTTGCAATCACGAAGGACAGTCCCGGCTTCATCACCTACTACAGCGCCGAGGGCATTAACTTCGATATGCCGCGGCTTCCCGAAGTGGAGGTGCTCGATGTGCCCTATCTGAGCACCGTTCTGCTCCAAGCCGCAGGCGTGCCGTTGTCCGATTCCTATCGCGAGCGCCGCCGCCTGCTCGATCAGTGCCAAGGCCGCTACGACAGTTGCGCCGACACAGCCAAGATTATGACGTTCCACCGCCGCTTGATCGACAGCGGCCTCGTCGACGCCCGCTAATAAGAAAAAAAAGAGGCGTGAGCCTTGGCCCACGCCTCTCGAAGTCAACCGCGTTTGCGACGATCAATTACCAATCGATGCAGCGGTTGTAACGGTCCCACCAATATGCGCTGCCGGTCGCCAGCGCGCGGCGTTCCAGCCAATCGCAATCGCCGTAGTAGTAGCCGTCATAAAAGTAGAAACCGAGACCCGGTCCCCACAGATAGCGGTGTCCGCGCCGGCGTACGAAGTCCCGGCTGTGGCGCTTGCCCCCGCGATAGCCATAACCCGGCCCGCGATTCCCGCGCTTTACACCCGGCTCCGCCTGCCGCGGACCACGGTCAATGTTGCGTCCAGGTCGATCACCGCGCTGTACGCGCGGAGCACCATCACTGCCGCCACGAAACGCCCGGCCTGCGCCCTCGCCGCCACGTCGCCCGCCACCGTCAAACGAGCGCTGACCAGATGGCCCGCGCATCGCCTTCCCGGCACCACCACCATCGCCCTTCATGGCCCCGGCTCCACCCCCGCCGCCACCCTTCATGGCGCCACCACCACCACCCCCGCCGCCTCCGCGCATCCCGCCACCGCCACCGTCACGCTGCGCGATAACAATGGTTCCGTCGGCGCTGTTGGCCGGCGCGGTATGCGCCGCCATGGGCGTAAGCAGCATGATGCTTGCCGCCAAACCCGTGAATGCCAGTTTGTGCATCTCAGTCTCCTGATAAAATGCGGCGCCGCACAGCGTCGCTCCGATTGAGCGAAACTGCGACGCCTGATCCAAGCTCTGTGTCGGAACTACCTGAGAGAACGGCGCACGTACGCTTTCGTTCCCCCTCCGACGGGCGCACCAAGGAAGCACTCAGATGATCGGCCTGATCGGTCGCGGCCGGGCGGAACCGCGCGGCTCACGTCGCCCAGCGAACGGGTGCCCGTCTCACATCAACCCGTACGCATGAGCGAAAAAATGGCGGGCATCGAGGGACCAAATTCAAACCCTCGACGCAACCCAGAAGGGCTCTGGAGCAAGGCGATCCGGCGCGAGCGTCGGCATCCCAAGCAAAGCGCGGCCATCACGGAACGGAAAAAAGCCCGCAGGGCTCGGGAACAAAGCGACCCGGCGCGCGCGCCGCCACCCCAAGCGAAGCTTGGAAATCAAGTGAGCGGAGCGCCTATGGGCGCTTGAGCGGTCAAATGGCGGAGGGAGTGGGATTCGAACCCACGGTGAGCTTGCACCCACGCCGGTTTTCAAGACCGGTGCCTTAAACCACTCGACCATCCCTCCGGT
>LNFM01005205.1_pt1 | contig 22841 bp, 18 predicted proteins | sample 596031 | NCBI WGS metagenome assembly LNFM01 (sample SAMN04254537, study PRJNA301005) | activated carbon metagenome | isolation source: dual media filters at the Ann Arbor, Michigan drinking water treatment plant | place: USA: Ann Arbor | reverse complement strand
GCGCTGTGGATCTTCGCGACGGCGGTGATCGACGCGACCCTCGTCGCGATGATCGCCGTCTCCCTGATGCTCGCACTCGGCATCGTCTCCTGGGAGGACATCCTCGGCCATCGGCCCGCGTGGAACGTGCTGGCGTGGTTCGCGACGCTGGTGGTGCTGGCCGACGGACTCAATCGCGTCGGCGTGGTCACCTGGCTGGGGCACGGGACAGCGGCGTGGCTGGTGGGCTACTCGCCCACTGTCGTGATGCTGTGGCTGGTGGTCCTGTTCTTCGTCATGCACTACGCCTTCGCGGGCATCACGGCGCATGCGACGGCCGTGGCCCCCGTGATGCTGGCGGCTGCGGCGGGCGTGGACGGGCTGCCGATCCGACCGTTCGTGCTGTTGCTCGGGTTCTCGCTCGGCATCATGGGGGTGCTCACGCCCTATGCGACGGGGCCGGCACCGCTCTACTACGGGTGCGGCTTCATCGCCCGCCGCGACTTCTGGCGGCTGGGCGCGCTGTTCGGGTTGCTGTTCCTGACGACGCTGCTCGCCATCGGCGCGCCGTGGGTCCTGGCATCGGCCCGCTGACGGCGTCCCGACCCGGGTGCGCACGCCGAGCGCTCGAGCGGCGCGGAGTCGTGGTAGAACGCTGACAACGAACGCCAGTTCCCTTCATCCGGAGGCAGGTCCCTCGTGCGCATCGTCCCTGTTCGATCCTGGCTCGCTGCACTGGCCGCGCTGGCCCTCGCGTCTGCAGCCGGGGCCCAGCCCTCGTACGACCTCCTGCTGAAGGGCGGGCACGTCATCGATCCTCGCAACCGCATCGACGCCGTGATGGACGTCGCCGTGGCTGGCGGCAAGATCGCGGCGGTCGGTGCCAACATCGATGCCGGCCTGGCTCGACAGGTCGTCGATGCGCGCGGGCTGTACGTCACGCCAGGCTTGATCGACATCCACGTCCACGTCTTCGCCACCACAGGCATGAAGGATGCGTGGGCAGGCGACAACAGCGTGCTGCCCGACGGCTTCAGCTTCCGTACCGGCGTGACGACCATGGTGGATGCGGGGAGTTCGGGGTATCACAACTTCGAGGACTTCCGGCGAACGGTCATCGATCGATCCCGCACGCGCGTGCTCGCGATGCTGAACATCGCCGGGTTCGGCATGCTGACCGACACGCCCGAGCAGAACGTGCACGACATGAACCCGAAGGCCACGGCCGACATGGCGATCAAGCATCGTGACGTCGTGGTGGGCATCAAGTCGGCGCACTATCAGGGGCCCGAGTGGGTCTCGGTGGATCGCGCCATCGAGGCGGGCACCACGGCCAACGTCCCCGTGATGGTCGACTTCGGCTATTTCCGCGAGGAGCGCCCCTACCACCAGCTCGTGACCGAGCGGCTGCGACCCGGCGACATCAGCACGCACATGTTCAGAGGGCCGGTCCCGTACATCGATGCGAAGGGCGCCCTGCTCGGCTACCTCCAGCGCGCGCGGGCGCGCGGCGTGCTCTTCGATGTCGGCCACGGTGGCGGCAGTTTCGTGTTCCGCACGATGGTGCCGGCGACCAGGCTCGGGTTCTACCCCGACACGATCTCCACCGACCTGCACACGGGCAGCATGAACGGCGGCATGATGGACATGCTGACGACGATGTCGAAGTTCCTGGTGACGGGGATGCCCCTGGCGGAGGTCGTGCGCGCCTCGACGGATGCGCCCGCGAAGACGATCAAGCGTCCCGAGCTCGGGCACTTGTCGGTCGGTGCGGAAGCCGACATCGCCGTGCTGCGGGTGATGACGGGGACGTTCGGGTACGCCGATGGCGCGCGCGGCACGCTGACCGGTGATCGCCGACTGATCGCCGAACTCACGGTGAAGGCGGGTCGCGTGGTGTGGGACTGGAACGCACGGACGGGGACCGACTACACCACGATGCCGGCCACGTACGGCATCCGCGACGTCGACCGCATCATCGTGCCGACGCCGTAGACACCACGAGGCGCAGGCCGACTCTTCTGCCGCCCCTCCGTCTTCCCATGACGCCACCCCGCCTCCATCGTCGCGATGCCCTGAAAGCGCTGCTCAGCGTGTGGGCGGCGGCGCCGGTCATCGCCGCGCCGCGCGTGGCGACCGGCGGGGTGTTCACCGCGCAGGGCGAGCCGCCGCAGGGCCCCTGGCGGGGACCGCGATCGGTCACGACGGCGATCGGCACTGGCGTGGCCGGCTTCTCGCCGTCGCAGGTGAACAACCCGTACGGACTGGCGTTCGGCCCGGATGGCTGGCTGTATTTCTGCGATCTGGACAACCAGCGGATCAGGCGCCTCGACGTGCGGACGGGGCGCACGGAGACAGTCGCCGGAAGCGGGCGGCGAGGCTACGCCGGGGATGGCGGGCCAGCGACCGAGGCCGCGCTGGACATGCCGCACGAGGTGCAGTTCGACGCGCACGGCAACCTCTACGTTGCCGAGCGTGACAGCCATGTGGTGCGCAAGGTGGATGCCGTGACCAAGCGGATCTCGACGTTTGCCGGAACGGGGGTGGCGGGGTTCTCCGGCGATGGCGGCCGGGCGTCGCGGGCGCAACTGCGGGCGCCGCACAGCATTGCGGTGGATCCGGATCGGCGCTCCCTGCTGATCTGCGACATCGGCAACCATCGCATCCGGCGGGTCATGTTCGCCACGGGACGCATCGAGACGATCGGCGGGACGGGAGCGCGTCGGCCGACGACGGACGGCGCCCCGCTGCGAGGGACGCCGCTGAATGGCCCACGCACGTTCGCGTTCGATGCACGGGGCGATCTCTACCTGGCACTGCGCGAGGGCAACGCGATCTATCGCGTCGATGCGACCACGGCCCGCCTGCATCACGTGGCAGGGACCGGGGAGCAGGGCTACTCGGGGGATGGGGGCCCGGCGCGAGTGGCGAGACTTGGCGGGCCAAAGGGTCTGGCCTGGGGAGGCGGGGTGCTCTACGTCGCCGATACCGAGAACCACGTCATCCGGGCGATCGACCTCGGGACCGGCGTGATCCGGACGGTGCTCGGCACCGGCACGGCTGGTGATGGGCCCGAGCCCGATCCGCGGCACTGCGCGCTGGCACGGCCCCACGGAGTGCTCGTCGATTCGCAGGGAGTGGTGTACGTTGGCGACAGTGAAGCACACCGCATCCGCGCCCTCCGCTGACCGTCTCGCCGCCGAATGACCACCTACAGTTACATCGACACTCCCGAGGCGCTCGACGCGGCGGTCGGGCGGCTCGGCACGCAGACGCTGCTCGGCATCGACACCGAGGCCGCCGGCTATCACCGCTATCTCGATCGCATCAGCCTGATCCAGATCTCGTCCCGCGCGGAGACGGTGCTGATCGACCCGCTGGCGCTGACCGATCTCGGATGCCTTTCGACGGTGCTCGGCAACGAGCGCATCGAGAAGGTGTTCCACGATGCCGACTTCGATCTCCGCATTCTCGACCGCGACCTCGACCTGCGCGTTGTCTGCCTCTTCGACACGCAGATCGCGGCGTCGTTCCTCGGCGACCGGGGCCTCGGTCTGGGTGCGGTCGTCGAGACGCATCTCGGCCTCACGTTGCCGAAGGCGTTCCAGCGGGCCGACTGGGCCGAGCGGCCGCTGACCGAGGGCATGAAGGAGTACGCCGCCACCGATACCGTGCATCTGCCGACGTTGCGCGACACCCTGCGCGACAAACTGTTGGCGGCGGGGCGGCTGGCGTGGGCCGAGGAGGAGTTCGAGCGGCGCGCGCAGACGCGGTGGGTGGCCCCGGACAAGACCGACGCCTTCCTGCGCATCAAGGGGGCGCGTGACCTGTCACCGGGCGCCCTGGCGATTCTCCGCGAACTGCACGCGTGGCGGGAGGCAGTAGCCGAGGAACGTGACCAGGCGCCCTTCCGCATCGTGTCGAACGAGGCGCTCCTGGCGCTGTCGACCGAGGCGCCGACGTCGGTCGTCGGCCTGCGCAAGATTCGCGGGCTGTCGAGCGGCCTGATCGACCGTCGGGGCCGCGATGTGGTCGCGGCGATCGCGCGAGGACTGTCGGTGCCCGAGGCGGAGCGTCCGCGCTTCCCGCGTCCGGAGCGGTGGCAGCGCGACCCCGAGGTGGACGCGCGGGGTGACCGGCTGCGGGAGGCCAGGGGACGCGTGGCAGAGGCGCTGAATCTCGACCCGGGCTTCATGGTGTCGCGCGGCCTGCTCGACGAGATCGCCCGGCTCAATCCCGGGTCCGTCGACCAACTGCGGGAGGTGCCCGGGCTGCGCCGGTGGCAGGTGGAGGTGCTCGGCGCGGAACTGGTCGCGGCCCTGCACGCCCCGACGCGCTGAGAGCGCGCGACGCGGGGGCGGCGAGGTAACCGGGCGGCCGGCTGAAGAGCGGGCGCTCGCTGGGGCCGGTCCCCATGATGTTCATCCCGAGCTGGTCGCGCGGCGGAGGCGGCAAGCGACGTCGCACGCGTGCAGAAGCGCAGGGCGCACCGCGGGCGTTCGCTCGCGGGAAGCCGGGCGCACCGCCCCTCGTCTCACCCTGTGCACGCGCAGGCGGTTCGGTCGTCGCGAGTCTGCGCGGCAAATCCTGAGATGTCCGGCTGCCGCCGCGTGCGCAGATCCTGCGTGGGCGCGGCGTGGGGTGTCGAGAAGGCTTCGTGCGTCGCGGGCGCGCCCGACGGCATGCCATGTGCGACGGGCATGCGGAGAAAGGACGCGCCGAACTCGTTTTGAAACGAGTTGACGTGGTTGCCGCATGACGTCGACGCCCCCACCCCCGCTACCGGTTCCGCCAATCCCACGCCGCCCACCACGGCGCCCACCATTCCCGTCGGCGCCGTCGCCACCGTTGCCCGCGCCAGCGCCATCGATGCCAGCTTCGATGGCGACTTCGACTTCGACTTCGACTTCGACTTCGACTTCGACTTCGGCATCGGCCTCGGTCCCATCGGCATCGGCGCCGGCGCCGGCGGCAGTCCCATCGGCATCGGCATCGACGTCGGTGTTGACGTCGCCGGCGTGCCCCGCAGCGTCGGCATCGATGTTCGCATCGCCACCGCCAGCGGCATGGCCGACGACGGTGGTGTCGCCGCCGGCTTCGTCGGCGGCGCTGGCATCGGCGTTGGTGTCCGCATCGGCATCGCCGGCCACGAGGCCCTCGACGGCAGTGCCCGCATCGGCCACGGCGGCGGCGTTGACAGACGACGACTTGCTTTGCGAGGCACAGCGTCTCGCGCGCAGGACACAGGAGGAGACGACCGCGCTCCTCCGCGTGCTGATGGAGGTCGACAGGCGGCGGCTCTACCTGCGCGAAGGCTGCGCATCACTGTTTGCCTGGTGCGTGCAGGTGCTCCATCTCGACGAGGGTGGCGCCTACAACCGCATCGAGGTGGCGCGCCTGGCCCGCCGGCTGCCTGCGGTGCTCGACACGCTCGAGCGCGGTGCCGTGACTCTCACCGCCGTGCGATTGCTGGCACCGCATCTGACCGAGGCGAACCACGTTGCCGCGCTGGCACGCGCGCAGGGGCGCACGACCCGCGAGATTCACCTCCTCGTGGCCGAACTCTCGCCGCGCCCGCCGGTGCCCACGTTCATCCGCCGACTCGCTTTGGCAAAGGCTCACGCACTGCCGATCAGTGGCGAGATGGCATCATCGGGCGGGCTGCCTGACGACGAGAGCGCCTTGTCTTCCGACGCAGGAGCCCCAGCCGGGCGACTGCCGTCGCTGGCCCAGGCGGTCCCCGCCCAGAATCTCTCCGCACTCACGCTCGGATTGCCACCGCCTCACCTCAGCCTGGACCAGGCGCAGCCAGAGGGTTCCGGCGCGCGCGGCCCGGGCACGGCGACCCTCGCGCCCCTGTCGGCCACACTCTACAAACTGCAGATGACCCTCACGGCGGAAACGCACGCGAAGATCAGACAGGCGCAGAATCTGTTGCGCCACACCATACCCACCTGCACCGTCGTCGATGTCCTCGACAGGGCCGTCACGGTCCTGGTGCGCCAGCTCGAGCGGCAGCGCTATGCGCTGACCACGAATCCTCGGCCCCCGCGCGCGGGCCGCACTGGCAAGGCCCGCCACATTCCGTCGTTCGTCAAGCGTGCCGTCTGGCAACGTGACGAGGGACAGTGCGCCTTCGTTGGCCCTCGCGGCCGATGCCGTGAGCGCGCCTGGCTCGAGTTCCATCACGTGATCCCGTACGCTGCCGGCGGTCCGGCGTCGGTGGAGAACATCTCCCTGCGCTGCAGAGCACACAACGCCTTCGAGGGTGAGCAACTGTATGGCGCCCGTCGTCGTCCCACCGCGGCGGCCGCACCGGAGGCACGCACCGTACCAACGGCGCCTGGGCCGGTGCTCCCTCGCGAGTCTGCCGAGGCGCGGCCAGACAATGGCACGGCAGACGGGAATGAAGGGACGGCCGTGGCGCATCCCATGCGGGCCCGCACCAGGAGGCGCACCGCGCGGGAGCGGCTGGCGCTTCGGTGATGGTCGAGGCCAAGGCTTCGGTCGCCGCCTGGCGCGTCGCGCGCCCAGCGCCTCACCGGCGTCCTCGACCCGTGAGGTCCCGATGGCGGTCGAGACGCCCAGGAGGCTTCGCCACCGCAAGCGGTCGATCCAGCACCATGGCCCAACCGAGCCGATCGGATGGGTCACAACCGAACCGACCGGTCGCCGATGCCGCTGGCGCTGTGCGCCTGCGGGGCCCCGGCTCCAGGAGAGGCATCGTCGCTTGATTCGTGGGCAATGTTCGGAGCGGGCGGCCTCGCGCTGCGGCAGGTCACGCCGTGCTCTGCCGAGTAGACTCAGCTCCGCACCGCCCACCGAAGTTTGGCAGAGGATGCACGTGGGTTCGCGTGCCGCTCCTGCGCAGCCGCACGGACCACCGCATCGCTGATGCGGCTGTAGACACCGCCGCGCAGCCCGTCCTTGAAGGCCTGCTTGACTCGTCGATCCTCGCCGGAGTGAAACGTCAAGACCGCAATGCGACCGCCTTGGGCCACACAGTCTGGCAGTTGGCGCAGCAAAGCATCGAGCGCCCCGAACTCGTCGTTGACGGCGACCCGCAGGGCCTGGAAGACGCGCCGCACCGCCCCGTCCGGATCCTCGATCTCGCGACCCTTTGTCGGCACCGACGACAGTCCCTCTCGAATCGCGTCCGCGAGGTCAACGGTCGTGAGGATGGGTGTGGTGCGCTGCCGCGCAACCAGCGCCTGCGCGATCTCGTGGGCCAAGGGCTCATCAGCGTTGGTCGCGAAAAGTGTCGCGAGTGCGGCCGCGTCATGCGTGGCGAGCAGCGCACTGGCAGGCTGCCCGCGACGGGGGTTCATCCGCAAGTCGAGCGGCCCGGGACGCTTGAACGAGAAGCCGCGCGAGGGGTTGTCGATCTGCATCGACGACACGCCGAGGTCGGCCAGCACCACGTCTGCGGGTGGCAGCGCCTCGGCCGCCAGAGCCCCCGCGAGGCCTGCGAAGTTGCTGCGGCGCACGATCAGGCTGTCAGGAGGAAGCCCCATGGCGCGCAGCCGCGCTTCGGCGCGTGGCAGTTCGATGGGGTCGACATCGAGCGCGAGCAGGCGTCCCCCGGGCTGCACGGCCTTCAACAGCGACGCCGCATGCCCCCCATAGCCAAGCGTGAGGTCGACGGCCAGTTGTCCCGGCGCCGGATCGAGCACCTCGAGGATCTCGGCCACCATGATGGGCCGATGCATGCCGGCCGGCGTCCGTCCGGACGCGAGGACCTTGGCGACGTCGGCGGCATAGCGGTCCGGGTCGTGCTCCTTGTACCGCTCCTCGAACTGCCGCGGATTCGTGCCGCTGTACCGGCGACGCCTCACATGCACGGGCCTCTCCTCGTCTGTCACCCCTGCATTATTCAGGTGAAGGGGTGCGCCCGACAGCGGACGCCGTATGCTGAGGTGACACGGGCGGCCCGTGGACGGGTTCGCAGGCCGATCCGCCCCATCCTGAGGTGAGGTTCATGAGACGTGCATTCCTCCTGGCGGTGCCGACTGCGGCACTGCTCGCCGGTTGCTCCGGCTCCGCCCCTGCGCCATCGGCGCCAGCTCCAGCTGCCGCCCCCAAGGTCGCGCTGGGCACGTTCGGGGTCGAGACCAGCAACATCGACTCTGCCGTGAAGCCGGGCGACGACTTCTTCCGGTACGCCAACGGCAAGTGGCTCGCGACGTTCACGATGCCGGCCGACAAGGCCCGCTTCGGTGCGTTCGACGCCCTGGGCGACAAGTCCGAAGCCGACGTCAAGACCGTGCTCGAGACACTTGCCGCGGAAAAGCCTGGCCCCGGCACGACGGCCGCCAAGGTCGGCGACATGTACACCAGCTGGATGGACGAAGCGGCCATCGAGGCCCGCGGCCTCGCGCCACTCCAGCCGTACCTGGACCAGATCGCGGCGGTGACCGACACGGCAGGGGTGCTGGCCCTCATGGCCACCACCGAGTTTGCCGCGCCGTTCGGCGTCGGGATCGAGGCCGACCCGCAGGACCCGACCCGGTACGCCATCTGGGCGGGCCAGGACGGCCTCGGCATGCCGGACCGCGACTACTACCTCGGGACCGGCGCGTCCTTCGAGAAGTACCGCGCGGCCTACAAGACCTATGTCACGCGGATCTTCGAGTTGCTCGGCGACCCCGCCCCTGCCGCCTCGGCAGACACGGTGATGGCGCTCGAGACGAAGATCGCGCGGGGACACTGGGCGCAGGCCGAGCTCCGCAACGTCGAGAAGGCCATCAAGCCCATGCCCTTTGCGGCGTTCAAGAGCTTCGTGCCCAGCGTGTCGTGGGAGACCTTCCTGCCGTCGCTCGGGCTGCCTGCGACAGTCGACACGATCGTCGCGTATGGCGATACGGCCGTGCGCGACGGCGCGGCGCTGGTCGGCAAGGAACCGGTCGCGTCGTGGAAGAAGTACCTCGCCTTCCACATCGCGTCGGCCAACGCCGCTCATCTGCCGAAGGCCTTCGACGATGCGAGCTTCGAGTTCTTCGGCAAGACGCTGCGAGGCGTGCAGGCCAAGCGTGACCGGTGGAAGCGCGGCATCTCGCTGCTGGACGAACACATCGGCGAAGGGGTTGGCGAAGTCTACGTCGCCAAGTTCTTCCCGCCGGATCACAAGGCCAAGATGGATGCGCTCGTGGCCAACCTGCGCACGGCGCTCGACGGTCGGCTCAAGCAGCTGCCCTGGATGGATGAGGCCACGCGCGCCGAGGCGCTGAAGAAGCTCGCGACCTTCGAACCGCGCGTCGGCTATCCGTCGAAGTGGCGCGACTACTCGGCCATGACGGTCGAGAAGGGCAAGCACTTCGAGAACATCATCAGCGCCCGCACCTTCGAATGGAAGCGCCAGGTCGCGCGTCTCGGCAAGCCGGTCGACCGCGAGGAGTGGGGCATGAACCCGCAGACCGTGAACGCCTACTACAACCCGCTGATGAATCAGATCACGTTCCCGGCGGCCATCCTGCAGTCGCCCTTCTTCGACGTCAGCGCCGATCCGGCCGTCAACTACGGCGCCATCGGTGGCGTCATCGGCCACGAGATCGGTCACGGGTTCGACGATCAGGGGCGCGCCTTCGACGAGGCCGGTCGCACCCGCAACTGGTGGACGCCGGTCACCGACGCGAAGTTCAAGGCCGCCACGCAGCAGCTCGGCACGCAGTACAGCAAGTACTGTCCGGTGCCCAATGGCTGCATCAACGGGCAGCTCACGATGGGAGAGAACATCGGCGATCTCGGCGGCCTGACGATGGCGTATACCGCGTACAAGCTGTCGTTGAACGGCAAGGACGCCCCCGTCATCGATGGCTTCACCGGGGACCAGCGCTTCTTCCTCGCGTGGGCGCAGGTGTGGCGGGCCATGGCGCGCGAAGACGACACGCGTCAGCGTCTCGTGACCGATCCGCACTCGATGCCGGAGTTCCGGACCAACGGGGTGGTTCGCAACATGGATGAGTGGTACGCCGCCTTCGACGTCAAGCCGGAGGACAAGCTCTACCTGCCGCCAGACCAGCGCGTCAGGATCTGGTAGGGCTCGACATCTGGCAGGACTCGACCAGGCGCGGCCTCGGGACTGTCCCGAGGCCGCTTCGCCTGCGTCCCGCCCCCGGGAGTCGCTGCGTCCCGATCCGATCCCCACCGCTCGAGTCTGCTCCAGACCGACGGGCAGACGCCACGCGAGTTCGACGTGGCCGTCAGGCGTCCTCCACCTGCCCGCACGCGTCATTCGCGTCAACACGCCTGCCGCCGCTTTGCCCGGCGAAGGCTGACGCCCCTGGGGACGGCGTGAGCTCAGGTGACGGCGGCCATCCTCCCCACGGCAAGCGCGAGCCGCGCGAACGTGACCCGACGCCTGGCCCGACGAAGGCTGCCCCCCTTCGCGTTCGTTCCCGTCGCCATGGCCGCCCTTCACCATCGGCGGCCTCACACTCGTCGTCACGGATGTCGTCTGGGTGCGGTCGGGGCGGCAGCGGTCCGGCGCAGGATGTCGTCGGCCGTGTCGACCAGCGACTCGTGCACGGTGCGGGTGCGCCAGCCGAGCACTCGACGAGCCTTCGCCGAGGACACGTGACACTCCTGGCCGAGTTGTCCGGTGATCAACCGCACTGTGGGATCGAACACGCCGATCAGCCGGATCATCCAGTCGGGGACGACACGCGTCGGGACGCGGTGCCCCGCGTCGGCGAGTCGGCGCGCGAGGTCGGCGTACCAGTACGCTCCCTCAACGGCAAGAAAGCGTTCGCCGGCGGCCGCCGGACTCGTCATCGCCAGCAGGTGGAGGTCGGCGACGTCGCGGACGTCGACGACGGGGAACATCAAACGCGGCAGTCCCGGCCGGTGACGCAGCAGGACCTTGCGGACGATCTCGTTGGACGCATTCGCGGCGCCGCCGAGAGAAGGCCCGAGGACGTACGAGGGATTGACCGTGGTCAACTGCAGGCGCCGACCAGGCGGCAAGGCCGCCACCAGCGCCCATGCCTCGCGCTCGGCCAGTGTCTTGCCGCGGCTGTAGGCAGGCATGGCGCCGTCGAGGTCGCTCCAGTCCGCCTCCGTGAACACGCGGTGCGGCCCGCGTTCGACGCCGGACACGACGGCCGCCATCGACGAGGTGACGACGACACGCTCGACACCCGCGTCGGCTGCTGCACGAAGCACGCGCGTCGTCCCGTCACGCGCAGGCACGATGACGTCGTCATCATGGGCGGGCCGGCGAGCGGGCACCGGCGAGGCCGTGTGGAGCACGAACCTGCTGCCGGCCATCGCCTGCGACCACCCGTGATCCTCGGTCAGCGTGGCGACGCAGCACTCGAGTCGCGTGGTGACACCTGGCACCCCGGTGAGCGCGCGGCGCACATCGTCAGCCCGCGCGAGACTGCGGACGGTGCCTCGGACCCGATACCCGGCCTCGAGCAGCCGCTTCACGCAGTGCAGGGCGATGAAGCCAGAGGCACCGGTGACGGTGACGAGCGCCGATGCCGGGTCCGTCATGTGCGGGCATTGTAGCCGCGAGGCTTTGCCCTGCCGAGCGTCGGCGTCCAGCGTCGTCCGGCGGCCGAGCCCCTGCCGCGCAAAGGGTCACCTCTGCTCCGCCACCTCTCCTCCGTCCTCCCTCCTCCGTCCTCCCTCCTCCGTCCTCCGTCCTCCCTCGTGTATACATGCACCCATGGAACATCGGCTGCTTGGACGCACGGGCGTGCGTGTCTCTCCTCTCTGCCTGGGTGCCATGAACCTCGGCGGCCCCACCCCAGACGACGAGGGCATCCGCATCGTGCATGCGGCGCTCGACGCGGGCATCAACATCGTGGATACCGCGAACGTCTACCACGACGGCGCCAGCGAGACCCTGCTCGGCAAAGCGTTGGCCGACCGCCGCGACCGCATCGTGCTGGCCACGAAGGTGCACGGCCGCATGGGGCCGGGGCCCAACGATGCCGGCAACTCGCGGCTGCACATCCTGCGCGCCTGTGAGGCCTCGCTCCGACGCCTCGGCACCGACTACATCGACCTGTACCAGGTCCATCGCCCGAGCCCGGAGATCCCCGTGGAGGAGACCCTCGAGGCGCTGACCGACCTGGTGCGGGCGGGCAAGGTGCGCTACATCGGCTGCTCGACGCATCCGGCCTGGATGGTCATGGAGGCGCTGGCCACCAGCGAGCGCAGGGGCCTGGCGCGGTACGTGAGTGAACAACCGCCCTACAACCTGCTCGATCGTCGCATCGAGAACGAACTGATTCCCCTGGCACAGCGCTACGGGCTGGCCCTGCTGCCCTGGGCGCCCCTCGCGCAAGGCGTGCTGGCCGGCCGCTATCCCGCGGGCACCGCGCTGCCGGACGACTCGCGCGCGGCACGCCAGCCCGGCAGCATCTACGCCGAGCGCGTCACCGCGCGGGGCATCGAGGCGGGTGCCCGCTTCAGCGCGCTCGCCGAGGCCATGGGCCGCACGCCCGGACAGCTCGCGCTGCTCTGGTGCAAGGACCAGCCCGGTGTCACCGCCCCGATCGTCGGCCCTCGCACGCTGGCGCAGCTCGAGAGCCTGCTGCCCGTGCTCGAGATGTCGCTCGCGGCGGAGGAACGCGCGGCCTGCGACACGATCAACGGCCCGGGCGGGGTGCTGGTGAACTTCCACAACACCGCCCCCTGGATGAAGACACCGGTGGCGTAGCAACGGCGGGCCGCGAGCAGGACCGCGAGCAGGGCCGCGGGGAACGGACCGGACCAGGGGCGCGCCCACCAGCAACGCCGCACATCGAAGGGACCGACATGAAGAGACGCGCATTTCTCGCAGCCGCCGGGGCGGCCAGCACGGCAGGCCTCGCGCGCGCGGCAGGCATGGAGGACCGGCCGGGTGCGGCAGGCTTTGCAGGCGTTGCGGGCGCGGCGGGCCTCGCCGGGGTGACGGCCCCGACGGCGACGCGCGCGCAGACCCCAGCGGGACCTGCCGCACGTGGCACCGCAACGCGCCGCACCATCCTGGCCATCGGCGCCCACTACGACGACTGCCCGTTCGGCATCCCCGGCATCCTGCTGCAGGCCATCGCGCGCGGCCATCGCGTGGTGATCCTCTCCATGATTGGTGACTACACCAACTGGAAGCCCGTGCGCGGACGCGGGCCGGCGCTGGTCGAAGGCACCGAGCGGGTCAACGCCGACGTCGGCGTCGAGTCGCGCTTCCTGCCCTGGGCCTCGGGCCGGCTGCAGGCCACCGAGGCGCACCGACGCGCCGTGGCCGAGGTCGTCGCCGATGTCCGCCCTGACGATGCCTTCATGCTGTGGAGCCGCGACCAGCATCCAGACCACGAAGTCGCCTCGGACCTCGCCAAGAGCGCGCTGCATCTCGGCGATCGCGTGCTGGCCGATCCCTTCGCGCCCTTCGTCACGCCGCGACGCACGTACCTCTACGACAACGGCCCGCGTCACACGATCGGCTTCGTGCCCGACACGTTCGTGGACGTGACGCCAGAGTGGCCGCGTGCGATCGCATGGCTCGGCCGGCTGATGGCCGTCACCCGAGACACCGCCTATACCGACGGTGCCCTCGACGGCGCGCAGCGTCTCAAGGAGAGCCTCGCGCGCTATCGCGGCGCGACCTGCGGCGTCACCTATGCCGAAGCGCTCAGCGCCGCCAACGCCTATCCACAGTCGCTCTACTGACGTGCTGACGCTCCCCGCAGACGACCCGCGATCGATCGCGCTGATTGCCGCCATCCACACCGGCGACACCAGCGCGCTCCAGCACTGGCTCGACGACGCCCCTGCCCTCGCGACGATGCGCATCGTCGACGCTGGCGGCGTGGCGCGCACGCTGCTGCACGTGGTGGCCGACTGGCCGGGCCACCGCCCCGCCAGCGCCCGCGTCGTCGCGATGCTGGCGGCGGCTGGCGCCGACGTCGATGCCGCTCTCACCCAATCCGCGCCAGGCGGCGCGCCGGAAACACCGCTGCACTGGGCTGCGAGTTGCGACGACGTCGAGGTGCTCGACGCCCTGCTGGACGCCGGGGCCGACAGCGAGGCGCCGGGGGCCGTCTTCACCGGTGGCTCCGCGATGTCGAATGCCGTCGTCTTCGCGCAGTGGCGCGCCGCGCGTCGGCTGCTCGAGCGGGGCGCGACGACGACCATCTGGCAGGCCGCGGCGCTCGGCCTGCTGGACCGTGTGCGCGTGAGCGCCAGCGCCGTGCCTGCCCCACCCCCTCAGACGATCACGAACGCGTGCTGGCACGCCTGTCGCGGCGGGCAGCACGAGACCGCCGAGTACCTGCATGCGCTTGGCGCCGACATCAACTGGATCGGGTACGACCACCGGACGCCCTGCGACGTGGCGCGCGAGTCCGGCAACACGGCGCTGCTCGCGTGGCTGCGGTCGTCGGGCGGTCGGTTCGCCGCGGAGTCGACGTAGTCACCGCGACGGCGTCGGCGCGGCGATGCGACGGCGTCGCCGCCAGGCTGTGCGATACAGTGGCGCAGCCATGGCCCGCCCGATCGTTGTCGGAGTTCTCGCCGCCGCCCTGCTGATCGGAGGCGCCGCGCATGCGCGCGCGCAGCGGACCAGCGCCGACTACACCGAGCCCTACCAGCGTCGGGCCTTCGCCATCTACAAGACGATCGTGGAGATGCGCACGGCCGAGGGCCAGGGCCGGGTGCCGGCGATGGCGGCGTATCTCGCCGACCAGTTCCGGCAGGGCGGCTTCCCCGCCGCGGACGTGCACGTGCTGCCGCTGTCGCTGCCGTCCGGCGAGCAGACCGCGAGCCTGGTGGTGCGCTACCGCGGCAACGGCGCCTCCGGGCGCAAGCCGATCCTCCTGCTCGCCCACATGGACGTCGTCGATGCGCGGCGCGAGGACTGGGCCCGCGACCCCTTCACGCTGGTCGAGGAGCGCGGCTACTTCTTCGGCCGTGGCACCGCGGACGACAAGTTCGGCGTCGCCTCGCTCACCGGCACCTTCCTGCGCCTCAAGGCCGAGGGCTTCGTCCCGACCCGTGACCTCGTGATCGCCCTTTCCGGCGACGAGGAGACGGGCATGCTGTCGGCTCGCGCCCTCGTCACCACGCACCGTGCGCTCACCGACGCCGAGTTCGCGCTCAACGACGATGGCGGCGGTGGCAAGCTCGACGAGTCCGGCGCCCCCGTCGCCTTCTTCATCCAGGCCGCCGAGAAGACGTACGCAACCTTCGAGCTGACCGTGACCAACCCGGGCGGGCACAGCTCGACCCCGCGTCCGGACAACGCCATCTACGATCTCGCGCGAGTGGTCCAGCGCCTCGAGGCGCATCGCTTTCCGGTGGCGGTCAACGACACGACCCGCGGGTATCTCGAGGCGATGGCGCGGCTCACGCCGGGCCCCACCGGTGACGCGATGCGGCGCCTCGCGGCAGACCCCGGCGATCGCGCCGCGGCCGACGTCCTGTGGGCCCTCCCCGAAGAAGTCGGCATCACCCGCACCACCTGCGTGCCGACGATGCTGCGTGGCGGCCATGCGGAGAACGCGCTGGCCCAGTCGGTGACCGTCACCGTCAACTGCCGCATCTTTCCCGGTGAGGCCGTCGACGACGTCAAGGCGACCCTCGAGCGCGTCGCCGACACGAAGGGGCTGCGGATCGTGCAGCGTGGCGAAGCGTTTCCCAGCCCGGCCTCTCCGCTGCGCGACGACATCATGGCGGCGCTCACGGCCACCGTGCACGCCCGCTACCCGGGCATTCCCGTCATCCCGACCATGGCGGCGTACGCCACCGACGGGCGCGAGGTGCGGTCGGCCGGCATTCCCACCTACGGCGTGATGGGGCTGTTCATGAAGGACAGCGATCAGTTCGCGCACGGCCTCGACGAGCGCGTGCCGGTCGAGCAGTTCTTCGGCGCGCTCGAGCACTGGAAGGGCCTGCTGTCGCGCCTGGCCGGACCCGGCGAGCGCTGAGTCGGGCCGGCGTGCTCAGGGTGCCGGTGTGCGGTTTCCCGGCCACTGACGTTCACGTCAGTGCAGGGGGACGAGATGGCAAAGGCCGCAGGCAGGACCAGGGCACGGGGCACGTCGAAGGCCACGCACACGAGACGAGCCGCGCCCACGAGGCGTATCTCGACGCGCGCGCTGCCGCGGACGGCGCGCCCCCGACACGCGCGGGCGGAGACGTTCCCCGTCGTGTTCACGCTGCAGGATGTGGCTGGTCGGGTCGTGTCCGATCCCTCGACGTTCTTCACCTTCCGCCAGCTCACGGGCAACCGACAGGTCGGCGATCAACTCGAGGTCGCGCTCTCCGGCGCGCCGGTCCGCTTCCAGGTCCCGGTGTCGCCAGACGTGCTGGTATGCGAGATCGATCCGCGTCGCTATCGATTCGTCTTCTCGCCGGTGTTCTTCGGCACGCCGGGTTCGTCGGTGACCCGATCGCTGACGGTGTGGCGCGAACCGGACGAGTGGACACCGGCGTTCACCGCGTGGGACGCCCTGCCGCGGTCGTTCGCACCGCTCAAGCGGGTGCTGCGGGCGTCACGCGACGTGACCCTCTTCGACCGGAAGCACCCCGACCAGGTCATCGCTCCGCTCCTCGTCACGCACACGTGGGACGGCCTGGCCGGACGCGAGCACATCCTGGCCAAGACCGCGTTGCTCAACACCTACTATCGGCTCGACAGCATGCGTGAGCCGATCGGTGGCGAGCGGTCGTGGTTCTCCTTCGTCACCCGCCTCGTGGCGATCGGACGGGAGCGACTGCTGGCCTTCGTCGATCCGGAGATGCACACCCGCGTGTGCCACATCCTCGACCACCTCGAGCAGTTTCGCGGCGACTACGAAGCCACGCCGGCCGAGAACCATCGCCCCAACGTGCCCGCGGCCCTGCAGTCACGCATCGTGAAGATGGTCAGCCTGAAGTCGACCCACGCGCGGGGGAACGTCCAGCTGACGCTGACCCGTCTGCGCGATCCGGAGGAGTTCCTGCTCGACGCCGACATCGACGAGAGCGGCGAACTGCTGCGGCACCTGCTCGACCTGTTCAAGCACAAGGTCTCGGGCGGCACGCACCCGCACGACATCCACGAGATCCTGGTCCACCAGGACGGCCGCACGGCCGGCTTCGATCTGGGGTACCGTCTCGTCTGATGCCACCCGCCCGGCTCTCCCGTCGTCACTTCGGATCAGCGGTGCTCGGCGCCGGGATCTCCGGCCTGCTGACAGCCACCAGGGCCTCGGCGCGCCAGACACCGCGCCCCGTCGTCAACGGGACGCGCCTGAACGCGCAACTGATGGACCTGCGCCGATTCGGCGGGACGTCGGCTGGTGGCACGCATCGCACCGGATACAGCGAGGAGGATCGGCAGGCCCGTGTGCAGGTCGCGGCCTGGATGCGCGAGGCCGGACTGACGCCGACGACGGACCTTGCCGGCAACCTGATCGGCCGCCGGGCCGGTCGCCTGGACCTGCCGCCGCTCGTCTTCGGGTCGCACATCGACTCGGTGCCCGATGGGGGCAGCTACGACGGCAACGTCGGGACGATCGCCGCCATCGAGGTGGCGCGCGTGCTCGAGGAGCGCGCGACCCGCCTGCGACATCCCATCGAAGTCGCCGTGTGGGCCAACGAAGAAGGCGGGCTCTTCGGCAGCCGCGCCGTCAGTGGGCAGTTCGACCCGGCCGAACTGCGCCAGATGACGACGAGCGGCAAGACGGTGAGCGATGGCATCGCCTTCGTCGGCGGCGACCCCGCGCGGCTCGCGGAGGTGAAGCGAGCCCCCGGCAGCATCGCGGCGTACCTCGAGCTGCACATCGAGCAGGGCGGCATCCTCGAGGCTACGGGCACCGCCATCGGTGTGGTCGAAGGCATCGTGGGCATCCGGCAGTGGGATGTGACGGTGACCGGCGTCTCGAATCACGCAGGAACGACGCCCATGGATGCGCGCCAGGACGCCATGCTGGCGGCCGCACGCTTCATCGACACGGTGAACCGCGTCGTGCGTGCGAGGCCGGGGCGGCAGGTCGGGACGGTCGGGCGCCTCCAGGCCAGGCCCGGCGCGGTCAACGTCATCCCGGGCGTGGTCACGTGCGCCCTCGAATTGCGCGACCTCGACGACACGGTGATCCTGCGCCTGTTCGAAGACATCCGCGCCGAGGCGTCCCGGATCGCCGAGGCGACCGGAACGACGTTCGCCTACGCGCCCCTGCACGAGAACACGCCTGCGCCGAGCGACCCCCGCATGCGCGCCCTGATCGGGGCATCGGCCGAGGCCCTCGGGCTGTCGACGCGCGTCATGCCGAGCGGCGCCGGCCACGACGCGCAGGCGATGGCGCAGCTCGGCCCCATGGGGATGATCTTCATCCCCAGCATTGGCGGCATCAGTCACTCGCCGAAGGAGTTCTCGCGCCCGGACGACATCACCCGCGGCGCGAACGTGCTGCTTGGCGCCGTGCTCGCCGCCGACGCGCTCTAGTCGCGCGGGGGGTGGGCACGCGGGCGGCGCCGCGTCCCCGCGGGTTTGCCGGTGTCAGCGGCCGAAGATGCGCTGCAGCAGCGTGCGTTGGTCACGAGGACACTGGCAGCGGTCGGCTTCGGGGACGTCACCGAGGACCTGCTCGACGTGCTTGCCACAGCCCACCCAGCCCGGTTTGCCGCACTTGTCACACTTCACACGTTGGCACATGCCGGGAGAGATGCAGGGCCGACGCCGAAGGTGACAGTCACGCGGTACGATGGTTCATGCGTGCTCGTCAGTGACCCGCGCCTACCAGGCCGCCCTCGTCGTCTCGGCGGCCACGTTCCTCTTCTATGGGCTGGCCTGCCTGGCCGCCGACGGCATGAAGCGTGATTTCGCGCGCTTCGGCCTGAGCCATCTTCGGATCCTCGTCGGCTCGCTCGAGGTGCTGGGCGCGCTCGGGCTGGTCGTCGGCGTGTGGTGGTGGACACCACTGGCTGGCCTCAGTGCCCTCGGCCTCGCGGTCATGATGGCGGTCGGCGTGGCGACGCGCGTGCGTGTGCTGGACTCGCTGGCGCAGACGCTGCCCGCACTGGTCCTGATGGCACTCAACGCCTTCGTGGCGTGGTACCTCCTGGTGCGGCCGGTGCCCTAGCGCAGCAGGACGATGCCGGTGCACATCGCCAGCATCAGGACGGCCGGCACCGACTTCATCAGCGGGTCGCCCACCTTCACGTGCATGGCAATCGCGCCCACCATCAGCGCGAGCACCACCATGGCCGCCGCACGCACCGGTAACGTCATCCACAACCCGGCGATGAGCACGAGGGCGGCCGTAATCTTGAGGGCCCCGACGATGTAGAACGCTGCCGAGGGCAGTCCGTAGGCCGCGAACTCCTGCTGCAGCGTGGTGGCCGCGCCACCGCGATACGCCGTGGCGGACTGCCGCCTCACGAGCCACACGTTGAGGAGGCCGAAGCCGACGACGAGCTGAAGCAGATTGGCGATCGACATGGTCATGGCACTCTCCGGCCCCCACCAGCGGCAGGCGGCGCGTGCACGCGAACGGAGGCGTTCGGGCTGTGCAGCGTAAGACGCGTCCGACGTGAGTGGCGGTTCGAGCCGTGCCGGGCGCGGGGCACACGACCGGCGCGGGTCAGAAGCGCGAGCTGCGGATCCAGGTGTCGGCGCGGGCCCACGCCTTCTCGAGCGCGGCGGCGACCTCGGCATCGGTGCGGCCCTGGCCCTCGATCGCCTGCTGCAGGCCGAGCAGCGACCAGCCATTGCGCGGGTGCTGCTCGAGGTCGCGCCGATACACCCGCTCGGCATCGGCGAACCGCTTGGCGTCGATCAGCGCGGCCCCCAGCCAGTGGCGCGCCGGAAACGGCAGCGGCTCCGGCTCGTCGTAGTCGAGGGCATCGTCGAGGGCCACGGCGGATTCGAACTTCGCGATGGCGGCATCGAGCTGCTGCTCGTCGCGCAGAATCTCGCCCTCGAGCAGGTCGGCGACCAGGCCGAGCAGGCGGCTCGCCGGATGGTCGCGGAACTCCGCCTTGGGCGTCTCGGCGCCCTTGCGCACCCGGCCGAGGTAGAGCCTCGCCATGTCGGCCTGCCCCGTCCGGAGGAAGGCGTAGCCCTGCGCGAAGTCCCACAGGCCGGCCGGCACCGGGCGTTCGGGGCGCGCCTTCACCTCGAGCACCTCGTCGAAGCGGCCGAAGCGAATCAGGGTGAGCACCTGGTACATCGTGTCGCCCCGCGCGCGCTTGACGTAGTCGCGACCGGCGGTGGTCGCAATCGCCCCCTGCCCGTCCATCGACGCGGCGTAGAGCAGCATGTGCAGGTTGTGCGAGGGATAGATGGCGAAGCCCTCGCCGATGTCGGCCTTGAGGTCGGAGTGCACGGCCTCGAGGTTGGCGCGCACCGAGTCGCCCCAGCGCCCCACCTCGTTCCACGTGTGCGACGGCATGTGGTTGATGTGGCTCGCCCCGGGGATCGACGTGCCGAGATACTCGGCGCAGAACTCCGCCTTGTCGGGGCGCACCGTGGATTCGGTGGCGTGGACGTAGAGGTGACAGGCGCCGGGATGCTTCGCGTCGCGCGCCAGGATGCCCTCGAGCACGCCGTGCAGGCGCTGCACGCTCGGGGCGGTGGCATCGCGATAGCCGCGCCGCGGCTCGAGCAGGAACAGCGCATCGGCGTACAGGGTGCGCGCGTCGAGGTCGTCGGGATACTTCTCGGAGAGCCGGCGCATGGAGTCGGCATACGCCTCGTCCTGCACGCGGCGCTGCTCCGGGTCGAAGTCCTTCACGTAGCGCACCGCGAGGGCGTCGATGTAGTCCCGCTCGACGGGGCTGGCCTTCGACTTCAGGTCGAGGGCCGTGCGCGAGGCGGCATACGCGAACGGCGCGTCCTCGGCGTCCATCTTCTCGTTGAGGTACGAGCCCCACGCCCAGGCTTCGCCCCAGTGGCAGATCGCGCAGTCGGGGTCGGCGGTCCAGGCCGCACGGAACGACCGGATCGCATCGGCCTTGGCGAAGGCGAACATCATCTGCATGCCCTGCGTGAAGAACGCCTGCGCCTCTGGCACCTTCGTCGAGATCGCGCGGGTGTAGGGCCCGAGCGCCTTGGGCATCAGCGCGATGGGCTTCTTCACGATGTCGGGCAACTCACCCGGTGCAGCGGCGGGGCGTGCCGGCGCGGCAGCCGTGTGCGCGGCATGCGACGTCTGTTCCTGGGCGTGCAGCGCGCCAGGCGCCAGCACGAGACACACACTGCATGCACGGACGAGCTGCCCCACCGGGCGCAGCACCTCGACCAGCGAAGGCACCATGCGCTCTAGCTTAGCGCTGCAGGAAGCGGACGAAGAAGGCGACGATCTGCGCGTTGGACTCCGGCGTCGGGTCGTGGGTCGGCCGCGACGACATGCCGACCCGGTTCCGGAACCCGAGCATGTCGTTCACGGCCACGGTGTGGTTGAGCGCCACCCACCGCTCCAGCGGATCCTCGGCGCCGCCGCTGACGAAGAACGGCCGCGGCGCGATCAGGGCGTGCAGTTCGTGCAGGTCCATGCCGCGCTCGCGCATCACCTTGTACGGCCCCGTGCGCGGGTTCTCGGCCGTCGGCAGGCCGGGACCCGGCCGTCGGACCTGCGCATCGAAGCCGAGATACCAGGGCTCCCAGTAGTTGACGTTCGGGCGCGTCTCGTCGAAGACGATGCCCGGATCGCTGGTGGCCACCGCCGCGAATCGATCCCAGAGGGCGCCGGCGAACATCGACCACTTCCCGCCGTAACTGTGCCCGACGACGCCGATGCGCAGCGGATCGACGTACGGCAAGCCAGCCAGCGCCGTCCAGGCATTGGCAGCGACGTACGCGTAGTACGACAGGGGCTGCGACGTGACGATGCCGCGGTCCGGTGTGCGGGCATCGCCGACGGGCGTGCCAATCGACAGCGTGACGAAGCCGGCCCGGGTCAACTGGCGCGCGAAATCGCGCTGCGGGCGGTCCGAGAGCCCGACGCTCGTCTCGGGCTCGTAGAACGGCACGAGCACGGCGGGCGAACGCGCCCGCCTGGTGTCTGGCACGAGCAACCAGCCCTCGATGCGCTGTCCGGGGGCGACCTCGAGGCGCACGCGGCGCTGCGTGAAGGTCTCGCGACGGGTCTCGGACACGACTTCGATCGGGACCGTGTCCAGCAGCGGCGGCCATGGCCCCATCAGCCCGTGCCACTCGGCGAGGATCTCGGCGCGGCGGCGCGGCCAGTCGGTCGCCGTCTGCACGCGCGTGCCGTCCCTGAAGACCAGCGGCGATCGGTAGGTGCCGAACTGCCCGACGAAGGCCTCCGGCGTCCGGAACAGTGACGACGTCTCGCTCCACGAGGGCTGAGCCAGCACCGCCGACGCCCCGGCGGACATCGCCACCAGCAGCAGGCCGACGGCCAGACGGACAGAGGAGCGAGGTGGCATGCGGCGGGACATCGGTGGCGTGGGCATGGCGGTGCGTCCTAGTCCTGACGGGTCGGCGGGGTCCAGGGGCCCTTGGCACGCTGCTGCGCCACCTCCTCGGCACTGACGCCCTGGCCGAGATTGCCGAAACTCTGGCGGAGGTAGGTGAGCAGCTTGGCGACCTGCTCGTCGGTCAGGAATCCATGCGCCGGCATGACGCCGTTCCAGGTGCGACCTTCGACATCGATCTCGCCCTGCAGCCCGTGCAGGACCACCGAGATGAGCCGTGGCTTGTTGCCCGAGACCCAGCGCGTCGAGTGCAACGACGGGAAGCGGGCGCCATCACCCTTGCCGTCGGCCTGGTGGCAGGCGACACAGTAGGTCTGGTAGAGCGTGCCCCCCTCGGCCAGTGCCGGCCCCCCGATGACGTCCTTCACGGCATCGGGGTGGCGCAGGTGCGCCTGTGTGGTGCGGCGGGCCGCCATCGGCGCCAGCTGCCGCTCACCGAAGTCGCCGCGGTTGCC
>LNFM01021303.1_pt1 | contig 22843 bp, 24 predicted proteins | sample 596031 | NCBI WGS metagenome assembly LNFM01 (sample SAMN04254537, study PRJNA301005) | activated carbon metagenome | isolation source: dual media filters at the Ann Arbor, Michigan drinking water treatment plant | place: USA: Ann Arbor | reverse complement strand
TCACCCAGGGCGTGACCGAGCCCTACCGCATGTTCACCAGCCGGGCCGAGTTCCGCCTGCAGCTGCGCGAAGACAACGCCGACATGCGCCTGACCGAAGCCGGCCGCCGCATGGGTCTGGTGGGCGACGCGCAGTGGGACGCCTTCTGCCGCAAGCGCGACGCTGTTTCACGTGAAACAGAACGGCTGAAAGCCACCTGGGTGAACCCGCGCAATCTGCCGCCGGTGGAGAGCGAGCGGGTGCTGGGCAAGTCGATCGAGCACGAGCACAACCTGTTTGACCTGTTGCGTCGGCCGGGCGTGCACTACGACGCCTTGATGGCCATGAACGGCCATCAACATATGCACCCGGATGTTTCACGTGAAACCCTGGGCGATCTGCACGCCGTGGTGGTGGAGCAGGTGGAGATCGCCGCCAAGTACTCGGGCTACATCGACCGTCAGAAAAACGAGGTGGAGCGGGCGTCGCACTACGAAGGCCTGAAGCTCCCGACCGACCTGGACTATCTGCAGGTGACGGCTTTGTCGTTTGAAGCACGGCAGAAGCTGGCCAAGCACCGGCCCGAAACGCTGGGCCAGGCCTCGCGCATCTCGGGCATCACCCCAGCGAGCATCTCGCTGCTGCTGATCCACCTCAAGAAGGGCGGGTTCAAGGGTTTCGCCACCCTGGCGGTGGCGGCGGACGCCGAGGCATGAGCGACCTGAGGACCACCCTGCAGGCCGGGCTGCAGTCGCTCCAGCTCGCGCTCGACGCGCTCCAGGTCGATCTGTTGCTTGACTACCTGGGCCTGCTCCAGAAGTGGAACAAGGTCTACAACCTCACGGCCGTGCGCGACCCGGCCGAGATGATGACCCACCACCTGCTCGACAGCCTCGCGGCCATCCGGCCTTTGCTCCAACAGGTGGGTGAACGGCCGGTGAAACTGCTGGACGTCGGGTCCGGCGGTGGGCTGCCCGGCGTGGTGATCGCCATCGCCTGTCCCCAGATCGACGTGACCTGCGTGGACACGGTGGCCAAGAAAGCGGCGTTCATCCAGCAGGCGGCCGCCACGCTCAAGCTGCCCAACCTGCGGGGGCTGCACGCCCGCGTGGAAAGCCTCAACGCCTTGTCGGGGCAGGGCTTCGACGTCGTGTGCTCGCGCGCCTTTGCCTCGCTGGTGGATTTCACGAACTGGTCGAGCGGCGCGTTGAACGAAGGCGGCGTCTGGATGGCCATGAAGGGCAAACACCCCGGTGACGAGTTGGCCACGCTGGCTGCCGAGGCGCCTGCCGTGGATGTGTTTCACGTGGAACAGCTTCACGTGCCCGGGCTGGACGCCGAGCGCTGCATCGTCTGGATGCGTCCCGGCCCTGCCGCGATGGCCTGAGCAAGGCGGCGCGCGGATGGCGCCCGTGACGCCAACACCCTTCACGTAAACTCGACCCTCCACTTCCCGGGGGTTCTCCATGTTCGGCATCGCAGATTACGGCGCATTCGCCGCCGCCATTGTCGTGTTCTTGCTCATCCCGGGGCCAGGCAATCTGGCACTGGTCACCTCCACCAGCAAAGGTGGCGTCCGGGGTGGGTTGGCGGCCACGTTGGGCGTGATGGCCGGCGATCAGGTGCTGATGTGGCTTGCCGTGGCCGGCGTGGCGGCTTTGCTGGCGGCTTATCCGGCCGCCTTCAGTGCGGTGCAGTGGCTGGGCGCCGGCTACCTGGCCTGGCTGGGCTTTAAGATGCTGACCGCCAAGCCCGGCGATGCGCCCATCCTCAACATCCGCCCGCGCCAGTATTTCCAGCAGGCCATCGTCATCACCCTGCTCAACCCCAAGGCCGTGGTGTTCTACATGGCTTTCTTCCCGCTGTTCGTGGACCCTGCGCGCCACCAGGGATTGGTCACTTTCGGCGCCATGGCCGCCACCATCGCCTTGCTCACCTTCGCCTACGGCCTGGTCGTGACCTTGCTGACCCACTTTTTGGCCGAGCGCATGCGGGCCAACCCGGTCATCGGCCGAGTCCTCGAAAAAGTCGCCGGCATTTTTCTCATCGGTTTCGGCATCAAGCTGGCCATCTCCAAATAAGAAGAACCCATGGCCAAGATCTTTTGCATTGCGAACCAGAAGGGCGGCGTCGGCAAGACCACCACCACGGTGAATCTGGCCGCCGGCCTGGCCAAGGTGGGTCAGCGGGTGCTGATGGTCGACCTTGATCCCCAGGGCAACGCCACTATGGGCTCGGGCGTTGACAAACGCCAGATGGCGCTCTCCGTGTACGACGTGCTGCTGGAGTCGGCTTCGGTGGCCGAGGCGGCGGTGTATTCCGAGAAGTGCGGCTACCACGTGCTCGGCGCCAACCGCGAACTGGCGGGTGCCGAAGTGGAGCTGGTGGAAGTGGAGCGGCGCGAGAAGCGACTGAAAACCGCGCTGGCCGACGTGCTGGACAGCTACGACTTCGTGCTGATCGATTGCCCGCCGAGTTTGAGCATGCTCACCCTCAACGGCCTGTGCGCCGCGCACGGCGTGATCGTGCCCATGCAGTGCGAATACTTTGCGCTCGAAGGCCTGACCGACCTGGTCAACACCATCAAGCAGGTGCACGCCAACCTCAACGCGCATCACCCTGCAGCAGCAGGTGAGCGACCAGCTCAAGGCCCACTTCGGCGACAAGGTGTTCGACACCGTGATCCCGCGCAACGTGCGCCTCGCCGAAGCCCCGAGCTACGGTCTGCCCGGCGTGGTGTTCGACCCCGCTGCCCGCGGCAGCCAGGCCTTCGTCGCGTTCGCCAAGGAAATGGTCGATCGCATCGACAAACTCTGAAGTCCGGTTGTTTCACGTGAAACCTCACAACGTCCTCATCCTGCCCGGCTGGCAGAACAGCGGGCCCGAGCATTGGCAAAGCCGCTGGGAAACGACCCACGGCTACCGCCGGGTGGACCAGCACGACTGGCTGCAGCCCCGGCGCGGCGACTGGATCGCCCGTCTGGAAGAGGTGCTGTTCACCTGCGACGAACCCGCTGTGCTCGTGGCCCACAGCCTGGGCTGCCTGCACACGGCGGCATGGGCGTCCCACTCCCTGAACACCGGTCGCGTCAAGGCCGCTCTGCTGGTGGCGCCCGGTGATGCCGAACGCGAAGAGATGCGCCCGGTGCTGCCGAGCTGGGCGCCCATTCCGATGCAGCGCCTGCCGTTTTCCAGCGTGCTGATCGGCAGCCGCAACGACCCGTACTGCAGCTTCGAGCGCGCGCAAGCTTTCGCCACCGCCTGGGGATCGCGCTTCGTCGACCTGGGCGAGGCTGGCCACATCAACGCCGAGTCCGGCCTGGGCGACTGGCCCACCGGTCACGCGGTGCTCGCCGAACTCCTGAACCTTTGACATTCGAAAGACGACCCATGGTCACCAAAAAACCCAAGGGCCTCGGCCGCGGACTCGAAGCCTTGCTGGGCCCCAAAGTGGTCGACAGCGCGCCGGCCGATCCCGACGGCCTGCCGTCGAACCTGCCCCTCACGGAGCTGGTGGCCGGTCAGTACCAGCCGCGCACCCACATGGACGAGGGCGCGCTGTACGAGCTGGCGGAGAGCATCAAGGCCCAGGGCGTGATGCAGCCGATCCTGGTGCGCCGGCTCGCCGCTGGTCCGGACGCTGGGAAATACGAAATCATCGCGGGCGAGCGCCGTTTTCGCGCATCGAAGCTGGCCGGGCTGGAGAGCGTGCCAGTGCTGGTGCGGGACGTGCCCGACGAGTCGGCTGCTGCGATGGCGCTGATCGAGAACATGCAGCGCGAAGACCTCAATCCGCTGGAAGAAGCCCACGGTCTGCAACGTTTGGTAAAAGAGTTTGGGCTCACTCACGAACAGGCCGCACAGGCCGTGGGCCGCTCGCGCAGCGCCGCCAGCAACCTGCTGCGCCTGCTGCAGTTGGCCGAGCCGGTGCAGACCATGCTGATGGCCGGTGACCTGGACATGGGTCACGCACGCGCGCTGCTGGCGCTGGACAAGGCCCATCAGATCACGGCGGGCAACCAGATCGCGGCGAAAAAGATGTCGGTGCGCGAGGCCGAGAGCCTGGTCAAAAAGCTCGGCGCCGAGTTTGCGCTGTCGCCGCAGAAGCTCAAGAAAGACAAGTCGCGCGACATCCGCCGTGTGGAGGAAGAGCTGGCCGACCTGCTGATGGCGGAGGTCGAGGTGCGGGTGAAGAAGCGCCTCAAGCGCCATGGCCGCATCGAGGAGATGGGCGAAATCGCGATCCAGTTCGGTTCGCTGGACGCGCTCAACGGCCTGATCGACAAACTGCGCGGCGGGCATTGAAGGGGTAGCGGCTGCGTCAGCCGCTACCCCGTCGGCGCGTCAGGCGCCTTCCTTGATCACCGTGGTGGGTCCGTTCGTGCGCACGGACGCCATGCCGGCTTGGCGCGCGGTCGCCGTCTTGTACATCTGGCTGGTGCCGATGACCTGGTGGTTGGCTGCCTTGAGGTTGAAATAGAACCGGCCATCCGACGCTTCGCTGTGCGCGTAGGCCGTCTCATTGGGGCTGTTTTTCTGGACCGACGCTATGCCGTTGTCGGCACTGTTGCGCGATTCGTAGGTTTCGCTGCGAAGAATCACCTCGCCATTGCCCGCCTTCAGGACAAACGAGAACTGTCCCTTGTCGTTCTTGTTCAGTTCGTACCAACCCGCCATGTGACCCCCGTGCAGTGGATGAAAGGACTTTCATCCTAGCCATCCAAAAAGCGGTTCGGGAGCGGGACATCCCTTGGGCTCCGCACCGGACACCGCGAACCTTCACATCGAAAAGATCTTCCCCGGATTCATGATGTTGTCCGGGTCCAGCGCGCGCTTGATGGTGCGCATCATGTCCACCGCGCCGCTGCCGGCCTCGGTGAGCAGGAACGCCATCTTGTGCAGGCCCACGCCGTGCTCGCCGGTGCAGGTGCCTTCCAGACTCAGCGCGCGCGCCACCAGCTGGTGGTTGAGCTGCTCGGCCAGGGCGTGCTCTTTGGGCTTGGTCGGGTCGATCAAATAGCCGAAGTGGAAGTTGCCGTCGCCCACGTGGCCGACCAGGAAGTAGGGCAGGCCGGCCGCGTCGGCCTCGGTCACCGAGTCGAGCAGGCAGTCGGCCAGGCGGCTGATGGGCACGCAGGTGTCGGTGCTGATGGCGCGGCAGCCGGGCTTGCTCTGGATGGCGGCGAAGTAGGCGTTGTGCCGCGCGGTCCACAGGCGGGTGCGTTCTTCGGGTGTGTCGGCCCATTCAAAGGCCTGTCCACCGAAGTCGCCCGCGATCTCCTGCACCGTCTCGGCCTGTTCCTTCACGCTCGCGGGCGAGCCGTGGAACTCCATGAGCAACATGTTTTCCTCGCGCAGGCCCAGTTTGCTGTGGGCGTTGACCATGCGCACGGTGTTGTGGTCGATCAGTTCGCAGCGCGCGATCGGCACGCCGAGCTGGATCACCTGGATCACGGTGCGCACCGCGGCTTCGATGCTGGGAAACGAGCAGGTGGCCGCCGAGATGGCTTCGGGCAAGGGGTAGAGCTTGAGCGTGACCTCGGTGATCACGCCCAGCGTGCCTTCGCTGCCCACCATCAGGCGCGTGAGGTCGTAGCCGGCCGACGATTTTTTGGCGCGCGTGCCGGTGCGGATGACTTCTCCACGGGCCGTGACCACTTCGAGCGCGAGCACGTTCTCGCGCATGGTGCCGTAACGCACCGCGTTCGTGCCGCTGGCGCGCGTGGCCGCCATGCCGCCGATGGAGGCGTCGGCCCCCGGGTCGATGGGGAAGAACAGGCCCTCGCTCTTCACCGCTTCGTTGACCGCCTTGCGCGTCACGCCGGGCTGCACCGTGACGGTGAGGTCTTCGGCGTTGATGGTCAGCACGCTGTTCATGCGGCTCACGTCGATGCTGATGCCGCCCTGCACCGCGAGCAGGTGGCCTTCGAGCGAGGAGCCCACGCCGAACGGGATCACCGGCACGCGGTGGGCGGCGGCGAGCTTCACCGCGTCGGCCACGTCCTGCGTGCTCTGTGCGAACACCACGGCGGCGGGCGGTGGCACCTCGTAGACCGACTCGTCGCGGCCGTGCTGCTCGCGCACCACGAGGGCGGTGGAGCACTGCGCGCCAAAGCGGGCCTGCAGCGCCGCGATCAACGCCGGCGGCACCATGCGCTGGTGCACTGGGGGCGCGAGGTGGCTGTGGGCGGTGGGGGCGTTCATGGGCGGTCTCCGGCGCGGTTGTGTCGACCAGCCAGTTTAAGCCCGCAGCCGCGTGCGCGGCGCCCCGCGCGGGCGCACTCAGCTGCGGACTTTCCCGGCTGGCAGCAAGACGGCCGGCGCCCGGCTGGAACGTGTGCTGCCGGTGAGCGTGGGGAGGCCCGTGGTCCCCGTGAGGCTGGCGGCCTGGCCGTTGACGCGTGCGGCGTGCGTCGGCGGCACACTGGCCATGCCGGCCAGGCCCAGCGTGCACGCGGCGATCAGTTGCACGCTGCGGGCTTCGAAGTCGGCGAGTCGTTGTCGGCGTTGCGTCATCGGGGTTTCCTGAGAGGTGGAACAGGGGGCCATTACCGCTTGCAATGGCGATCAAAGCCAGCGTTCTTGCCTGACGTTGCTTCGGTCACATTTCCCTGCGCTCCGTTACGGCCAGTCAAAGTTGCACAATCCAGCCACCCCACTCCACATCAAGGACTTCCCATGGGCAACCGCCTCACCCAGATCGCCACCCGCACCGGCGACGCCGGCACCACCGGCCTGGGCGACAACACCCGCGTCTCCAAGAACAGCCTGCGTGTGCACGCCATGGGCGACGTGGACGAACTCAACTCCAACATCGGCGTGCTGCTGTGCGAAGACATGGCGGCGGACGTGAGGGCCGTGCTGGTGGAAATCCAGCACCAGCTCTTCAATCTCGGGGGCGAGCTGTCCATCCCCGGCTACGAGTTGCTCAAGCCCGAGGCCGTGCTCGCACTCGACGAAGCCCTGGCCACCTACAACGAAACCCTGCCGCGCCTGCAGGAGTTCATCTTGCCGGCGGGCTCGCGCGCGGCCAGCCAGGCCCACGTGTGCCGCACCGTGGCGCGCCGCGCCGAGCGCGCGGTGGTGGCACTGGGCAACGAGGAAGCGCTGAAAGACACGCCACGCCAATACCTCAACCGGCTGAGCGATCTCATGTTCGTGCTGGCCCGCGTGCTCAACCGCATGAACGGCGGTGATGACGTGTACTGGAAGAGCGAGCGCATGGCCAAGGGTGCGGCTGAATGAAAGCCGCGATCGTCACCGCCGCCTGTGTGGCCGCTGCATTGCCGTTCACCGCATCGGCACAAAACAAGGCGTCCCCCCAGGCGGCTTCGCCCGCCAGCGAAGTGACGCTGGTCTGCGAAGCGGTCTACCTGCCGGCGCGCACCACCTGGACCCGCACGGTGAGCATTGGCTATGACAAAAAACGCGTGCGCTCGGTGCAGATCGACGGCGTGCCGGTCTACACCTTCGCGATCCAGGAAACCGTGATCCTCACCGCGGTGGACAACGAACGCATCCAGATCGACACGGCGGCGCAGACCTGGAGCAGCGATTTCCGGGGGCAGGCGACGGCGATGGGACGGTGCGAGCGGAGCTGAGGCCCGACACACAGGTCATCTCGCCCGCGACGTTCGTCAGGCCTTGCCGCGGCTGAGCAGCCAATACAGAAAGATCGCGCCGAAGGTGGCGGTGCCGATGCCGCCCAGGCCGAATTCGCCGAACTTCAGCGTGTACTCGCCGGTGCGCAGGTTCTTGTTGTCCGAGAAGTCGACCTTGTTGTCGACCCAGATCTTGGCGCCGGCAATGGCGATGAGGCCGAACACCACGATGGACACACCGCCCATGACGGCCAGCGGGATCGCCTGGATCAGCGCGCCGAACTTCGGTGAGAAGCCCAGCACGATGGCGATGACCGCAGCCACCACGAACATGGCGGTGGAGTAGATCTTGGTGGCGGCCATCACACCGATGTTTTCGGCGTAGGTGGTCACGCCGGTGCCACCGGCCGCGCCGCTGACCATGGTGGCCACGCCGTCGCCGATGAAGGCTTTGCCGAGATACGGGTTGAGGTCGCGCCCGGTCATGGCGCTCACCGCCTTGATGTGGCCCAGGTTCTCGGCCACCAGGATCAGCGCCACCGGGGCGATGAGCAGCATGGCTTGCGCCTGGAACACCGGCGCGGCAAAGGTGGGCATGCCGAACCACGGCGCACTGGCGATGCCCGAGGCGTCGATGGGTTTGCCCAGGCCCAGGCCGTTGGTGAGCACGGCGTAGATCACGCTGGCCACGATCAGGCCGACCAGGATGAGGAGGCGCTGCGTCATGCCGCGCGCGTACACGGCCACCAGCGCCACGCTGATGAAGGTGATGGCCTGCATCCAGGCGTCAAACCCGGTGGGTGCCATGTTCTTGATGGGAATGGCGGCGAGGTTCAGACCGATCACGGCGACCACGGTGCCGGTGACCACCGGCGGCATGAGGCGCTCGATCCACCCCGTGCCCGTGGCCTGCACCAGGAAACCGATGAGGGTGTAGACCAGGCCGCAAATGATGATGCCGCCCAGGGCCACGCCCAGGTTGGCGTTGGGGCCCGGGCCGGCGTAGCCGCTGGCGGCGATCACCACGCCGATGAAGGCGAAGCTGGAGCCCAGGTAGCTCGGCACCTTGCCGCCGGTGATGAAGAAGAAAATCAGCGTGCCGATGCCGCTCATGAGGATGGCGACGTTGGGGTTGAAGCCCATGAGCAGCGGCGCCAGCACGGTGGCGCCGAACATGGCGATGACGTGCTGCACGCCCATGACGGTCGTTTGCGGCCAGGGCAGTCGTTCGTCGGGGGCGATCACGCCGCCGTTGTCGAGCGTGGCCGATGATTTTTCTGTCCAGTGGAACAGGCCCATGTGCGGGTCTCCTTGAGGTGGGTGGTGGATGGCCTTGAGGCCCGCAAGGATTGTGCCCGCAAGCGCAGGGCCAGACCGGCGTTCGCCATCTTCCAGAACGCGGGCCCGCGCTGTTAACCTGATGGCCAAAAAAGGACAACGGCATGAACGAGACAAGCACACCACCCCACACCCCACAGATTCGCCTGTACCAGCAGTGGCTGGCCGACCAGCGCGGCCTGCACTTCGACAACTACGACGCGCTCTGGCGCTGGTCCACCACCGACCTCGACGCTTTCTGGCAAAGCATCTGGGATTACTTCGACGTGTGTTCGCCCACGCCGCACACGGCCGTGCTGGAGCGCAACGTGATGCCGGATGCCCGGTGGTTTCCGGGGGCCAAGGTCAACTACGCGCAGCAGGTGCTGCGCCACGTGCAGCCTGCGCACGACGCCGGCTTCATGGCCATCGTGAGCCGCAACGAAAAGGGCCACCACACCGAGATGAGCTGGCCCGAACTGCGCCGCCAGGTGGCGTCGCTGGCCTTGCACCTGCAGGCCCAGGGCGTGCAGCCCGGCGACCGCGTGGCGGCGTATTTGCCCAACATTCCCGAAGCGATGGTGGCGTTTCTGGCCACCGTGAGCGTGGGCGGTGTGTGGAGCATCTGCGCACCCGACATGGGCACCCATGCCGTGCTCGACCGTTTTCGCCAGATCGAACCGGTGGTGCTGATCGCCTGCGACGGCGTGACCTACGGCGCGCGCGATTTCGACCGGCTGGCGGTGGTGGCGGAGTTGCGCGCGGCCCTGCCCACGGTGCGCCACGTGGTGCTGCACACCAACCTGGCCGCCGACGATGCACAGGCCGCCGACCAGGCGCTGCAAGCCGCCGCACCCTGCACCGCGTTTGCGGACGCCACCGCGCGCATGGACACGGCCGTGGCGCAGTTCGAGCCGCTCTGGCGCGGCACCACCGGCCTGCCCAAACCCATCGTGCACGGCCACGGCGGCACCACCATCGTGGCGCTGGCGCTCAAGATCCTGCACAACGACATCGGTTGCAGCTACGAGCCCAACAGCTGGGGCGAGCGTTACCACTGGTACAGCTCCACCGGCTGGGTGATGTGGAACGCGCAGGTCAGCGGCCTGCTGGGTGGCACGACCTGCGTGATCTATGACGGCAATCCGGGTGGTTCCAAAGACCAGCCCGACTGGACCACGCTCTGGCGTTTCGCTGCCGAGCAAGGCGTGACCTTCTTCGGTGCGGGGGCGGCGTTTTTTGCGAACTGCCTCAAGGCCGGTGTGGACCTGTCCACCTGCGGGGATCTGTCGGCGGTGCGGGCGCTGGGGAGCACGGGGTCACCGTTGTCGGAAGATGCGCAGAACTGGGGGACTGAGCAGTTTCGCAAGGTGTGGGCGGCAGAAGACCGATCCACCGCCGGGCCGCCCCAAGGTGGGTCAGCCCCCTCGGGGGGCAGCGGACCACGCGCAGCGGAGGAGCGTGGGGGCGACATCTGGTGGTGCAACATTTCTGGCGGCACCGACTTCGCCGGCGCGTTCATTGGCGGTCACCGCGAGCTGCCGCAGACGCCGGGCCGCATGCAATGCCGCCTGATGGGCTGCGCCGTGGAAGCGTGGAACGAGCAGGGCCTGCCGGTGAATGACGCGGTCGGTGAGCTGGTGTGCACGCAGCCGATTCCGTCGATGCCGCTGTACTTCGTGGGTGATGTCGGCCACCAGCGCTTGCTGGGCAGTTACTTCGACATGTACCCGGCAGGCCACGGCCGCCAGCCCGGCGGCGGTGATCTGGACGCCAGCGCCGGCGCCGTCTGGCGCCACGGCGACTGGCTGCGCATCCACCCCGACGGCTCCTGTGTGATCTATGGCCGCTCGGACGCCACCATCAACCGCCACGGCCTGCGCATGGGCACCAGCGAGCTGTACAGCGCGGTCGAAGCCTTGCCCGAGGTGATGGACTCGATGGTGGTCGATCTGGAGTACCTGGGTCGCGAGAGCTACATGCCGCTGTTCGTGGTGCTGCGCGACGGCGTGACGCTCGACGACGCGGTGCGCGCGCGCATCACCGACAGCATCCGCACCGCACTGTCGCCGCGCTTCGTGCCCAACGACGTGTTCCAGGTGGCCGAGATCCCTCGCACGCTCTCGGGCAAGAAGCAGGAACTGCCGATCAAGAAGCTGCTGCTGGGCCAGCCGCTGGAAAAAGTGATCAACAAGGAGGCCATGGCCAACCCGGGTTGTCTCGACTGGTACGTGGATTTCGCGGTGCGCCGCCCGGCGGCCTGAGCGCCCGGCCTTCGGGCTAACCCGCTGTTGGCCCGGCCGCCCTTGCGCTAACTTGGAGACCCCGCCAAGAACCGGAGACGCGCATGCAGCCCACCGACCGTTCTGTCAGCCGCCGCCAGGCGCTCACCCTGGCCGCCAGTGGAGCCGCTGCGGTGGCCGCACCGGGCTTGTTCAGCGGCGCGGCGCGGGCGCAAGACAAGTTTCCGTCGCGCCCCATCACCCTCATCGCACCCTGGCCCGCCGGCGGCAGCAGCGACGGCGTGATGCGCGCGCTGGCCCAGAGCGCCAGCAAGGCGCTGGGCGTGCCGGTGGTGATCGAGAACAAGCCCGGGGTGGGCGGCACGCTGGGCGCCAGCGCCATGGTGCAGGCCAAGCCCGACGGCTACACCCTCACGCAGCTGCCGCTGGGCGTTTACCGCCTGCCGCACATGCAGACCATGCCCTTCAACCCGGTGACCGATCTCACCCACATCGTCTGCCTCACCGGCTACACCTTCGGCCTGGCCTGCACGGCCGACGCACCGTTCAAGACGCTCAAGGAGATGGTGGCTTACGCCAAGGCCAACCCGGGCAAGCTCGAGTACGGCCACACCGGCACCGGGACCACGCCGCACCTGGCGATTGAAGAGTTCAGCGAGAAGGCGGGCATCCAGCTCAACCCGATCCCGTTCAAGGGCTCGGCCGAAATCATGAGCTCCATCCTCGGGGGCCACATCCGCATGATGAGCGGCACCACGGAGTTTGCGCCGCACGTGCAGAGCGGCAAGCTGCGCCTGCTGGCCACGCTGGGTCGGGAGCGCAACAAGGCCTTCCCCGACGTGCCCACGGTGAAGGAAAGCGGCTGGGACACCATCACCGAATCGCCGTTCGGCATCGGCGGCCCCAAAGGCATGGACCCGGCCGTGGTGAAGGTGCTGCACGACGCCTTCAAGAGCACGCTGGACGACCCCGAGGTCAAGGCCACCTTCGACAAGTTCTACCAGCCCACGATCTACATGAACACCGCCGACTACACGGCCTATGCGGCGCGCACGTTTGCGGCGGAGAAAGCGACGATCGAGCGACTGGGCCTGTCGAAAAAGAGCTGACGGCTATCGTTTGCTCACCAGCACGATGCCGACCGCCACACCCACCAGGGCCAGCACCAGCTGCGGCGTGAGCGGCTCGCCCAGCAGCATCACGCCGAACACCAGCGCGAACACCGGCGTGAGGAAGGTGAAGGTCGACATCTGCGTGGCCGGATAGTGGCGCAGCATCCACATCCAGGTGAGGTAGCTCGCAAACGCGCCCACCACGGTCTGGATGGCCAGCGAACCCCAGGCCTGCGCCGAATAGTCGAGCGACCACACCTCGCCCAGCGCGAGCGAGATGAAGGGCGCCACCGCCGCCGTCACGGCCACTTGGTAGAACAGGGTTTTCTCCGGGCTGGCGCTGGCGAGTTTCGTGGCGCGGATGGTCAGTGTGGTCAGGCCCCAGAGCACACCCGCCGCCAGCGCCATGGCATCGCCCAGCCACGCGCCGGCCACGGGTGAGCCGTGCATGAAGCCTTCGCCGAACGCGAGCGCCACCGCCGCAAACGCGATCACCAGGCCCACCCACTGGATGCGCCGCAGCTTCTCGCCGGGCACCACGCGCGGCAGCAACAGCGCCACCACAAAGGGGCTGGTGTAGAGGAACACCGTGAGGCGCGAGGCGGTGGTGTGCATCAGCCCGAGGTAGATGAAGGCGAACTCCCCCGCGAACAGGGCGCCGGCGAGCAGGCCGGCCTTGAGCGTGCCGTCGCGCTGGAACAGGGGCACACCACGCACCGCGCACCACAGCCCGAGCAGCACCGCCGCCCCCCAGAAGCGCAGCGAGGCTTGCCACAGCGGCGGCACTTCGCCCACCGTGGACTTGATCAGGATCTGCTGAAACCCCCAGAAGGCACAACACACCACGAGCAGCGTGATGGCGAGGGCGTCGAGGTGGGTCTTGCGGGCGTTGGACGGGCTCATGCGCGCATTGTCGCGAGGTCGCGCGCGGCGCCCTGTCGCTGGTGCGCGCGCCGGTCAGAGTGGGTGTTCGGTGTAGAAGCGCCCGCCGTGGAACAGCAGCGGTGAGGCGTCGGCGCGGTGGCTGCAGCGCTCCACCTCGCCGACAAAGATCACGTGGTCGCCTTCGGCGTACTGGCTGCGGTTGAAACACTCGAACGACGCGGCGGCGCCTTCGAGCAAGGGCGCGCCGTTGCCGCCCTCGCGAAACGCCACGCCGGCCCAGCGGTCGGTGTCCTTGGCGGCGAACTGCTCGGCCAGCGCCTGTTGGTCGGCGGCGAGCACGTTGATGGCGTAGTGACGTCCGTTGGAAAACGCGGCCATGGAGCCGGCCGAGCGGCCCAGGCTCCAGAGCACCAGCGGTGGGCTCAGGGAGACCGAGTTGAACGAATTGGCGGTGAGCCCCACCAGCTCGCCGCTGTCGGTGCGCGCGGTGACGATGGTCACGCCGGTGGCGAACATGCCCAGCGAGGCGCGGAACTCGCGCGCTGAGAAATCGGGTGCGCGGGCCTGAAGGGCGGGGGAGCGGTCAGAGGGCATCGGGAGCGGTGGCTTGGAGCGGTGGTGGTTGCATTCTCGGTGATCGGTGGCCTGGGTCGGTGGCCTCCCTAGAATGCCGTGATGCATTGCTGCCCTTTGCTCCCTTCGAGCCGTCTGTCTGCCGGGGGTGTGCTCGCCTTGCTGGTCGCGGGTTGGCTGGGCACCAGCGATGCACGGGCCGTTTCGCCTTTGCGTGGTCCGCCGCACCACCGCACCACCGTGCCCGCGAGCGCGCCGCCCTGCGTGCACCTCTCGGCCCGCCTGCCGCACATGGGCCGCGCGTTGTGTGATGCCGCCGAACTGGTGGCCACCGAAGGCCGCTCGTCGCGGGGCCGCACGCTCTACGCGCGCGACGTGGTGGCGCCCCAGGCGCGCCTGCGCGTGCTGGTGGTGGGCGCCATGCACGGCGACGAAATGTCATCGGCCTCGGTGGCGCTGCACTGGATCCAGCACGCGCTCAAGGAGCCCGCCGACGCCCACTGGCGCTTCATTCCCGTGCTCAACCCCGACGGCCTGCTGGCCCGGCCCGCCCGGCGCGTGAACGCCCGCGGCGTGGACCTCAACCGCAATTTCCCCACGCCCAACTGGGCCAGTGATGCCAAGGTGTACTGGGAGCAGCGCACCAAGAAGGACCCGCGCCGCTGGCCCGGGCCCAGCCCGTTGTCGGAGCCGGAGTCGCGCTTCCTGCACGACGAGATGGCGCGCTTCCAGCCCCACCTCATCGTGAGCATCCACGCGCCTTACGGCGTGCTCGATTTCGATGGCCCGGGCGCACCACCGCCCAAGCTCGGGCGGCTCTACCTGGACCAGGTGGGCATCTTCCCCGGCAGCCTGGGCAATTACGGTGGCGTGCACCGTGGCATGCCGGTGGTCACGATCGAACTGCCCAACGCCTTTCGCGCACCGCTGGAGAGCGAGATGCGGCAGATGTGGATGGACCTGCAGGGCTGGATGGTGGAGCGCCTGCGGCCCTGAGCCGATTCAGGCCTGGCCGGGCGGCTGGGCGACCCGCAGGCGCGCCGAGGTCGCCGCACCGTGTGCCGCACGCGGCATGCCGTGAAAGCCGAAGTCCATGGCCGGTTGTTCTCCGCTGATCAGCTCGGCCAGGGCCTTGCCGGAACCCGCGCCGTGGGTCCAGCCCAGCGTGCCGTGGCCGGCGTTGATCCAGAGGTTTTTCAAAGGCAGGCGGCCAATGAGCGGGATGTTGGTCGGCGTGGCCGGGCGCAGCCCGCACCAGAACTGGGGGTCGCCGCCTTGCTCGGGCGTGCGGGTGTCGGCCACACCCGGAAACACCTGCTCGATGCGGCGCACCAGCATTTCGCAGCGCTTCTTCGCCAGCGGGGTGTCCAGTGACAGGTCAAACCCGCCGAGCTCGATGGTGCCGGCCACGCGCAGCTGGTTGCCCAGGCGCGAGACCGCGATCTTGAGCTGGTCGTCGATCATGCTCACGCTGGGCGCTTTCTCGGGCTGGAGCAGCGGCAACGTGGCGCTGTAGCCCTTGCCGGGATAGATCGGCACGCTCAGTCCGATCGATTGCAGCAGCGGTGTGGTGTAGGAGCCGCTGGCCACCACAAAGGCGTCGGCCTTGAGCACGTGCGCGCTGCCGCTCTGACGGTCGCGCACCCGCACTTCGCGGATCTGTTGGCCGTCGCTGTCCAGGCGCTCGATGTCGTGGCCGAACATCAGCCGCGCGCCGCGCTGACCGCACAGGGCGGCCAGTTGTTGCGTGAAGCTGCGCGCGTCGCCCGACTCGTCGCTCTGCGTGTAGGTGCCACCTTTGATGCGGTCGGCAAACGCGCTGAGTGCGGGCTCGATGGCCAGCAGCTCATGGCGCGAAACCACGCGGCGCTTGACGCCGAAACGCTGCATGACGGCAGCCGCTTCGGCGGCCCCGTCGAAAGATTTCTGGTCGGTGTAGTAGTGCGCAATGCCGCGCTCCAGCCGGTGGTAGTCGATGCCGGTGGCGGCCACCACGGCCTTGAGCGCGCTGTGGCTGTAGGAGCCCAGCGCCACCAGTTGCGCCACGTTGCGTTCGAAGGCGGCGTCGTTGCACTGCGCCAGGAACTGCAGGCCCCAGCGCCATTGCGCCCAGTCGAGCTGCGGGCGGAACAGCAGCGGCGACTCGTCGGAGAACATCCACTTCAGGGTCTTTAGCGGCGCGTCCTTGTTGGCCCAGGGCTCGCAGTAGCTCACGGAAATCTGCGCCGCGTTGGCAAAGCTGGTTTCCAGCGCCGCACCGGGTTGGCGGTCGACCAGCGTGACCTCGTGGCCGCGCTCCAGCAGGTGCCACGCCGTGCTGACGCCGATGATGCCCGCGCCGAAAACTGATCGCAGTATCGAAAGAAGCGGCTTCGAAGTGAAGCGGAATTAAACTAAAATTTTGGGCATCAGATCTGCTTATATGACCAGCGAGCAACCATGAGCACCTTCGATCCCGACGCCCTCGAATGCCTGGCCGCCATCATTGAAGAGGGCGGGTTCGAGCGCGCGGCGCAGCGCCTGTCGATCACGCAGTCGGCGGTGTCTCAGCGGCTGCGGGCGCTGGAAGCGCAAGTCGGCACCGTGTTGATCGTGCGCAGCCGCCCGCTCAAGCCCACGCCGGCGGGCCAGCTGATGCTCAAGCACGCGAAGATGATGCGGCTGCTGCGCGCCGACCTCGAAAAAGACCTCAAGGAACTCGCCCCGAGCTCCACCGGCAGCGGCCGCGAAGAAGAGCGCATTTCGGTGGCCATCAACGCCGACAGCATCGCGACCTGGGCACTGCCCGCGCTGGACGAACTGGCGCAGAACGGTCTGCCGATCGAAATCATCACCGACGACCAGGAGTTCACCCACGAGTGGCTGCGCGAGGGCCAGGTGCTGGGCTGCGTCACCTCGCTCGGCCAGGCCCTGCGCGGTTGCAAGATGGAGGCGCTGGGCTGCATGGACTACGTGGCCGTGGCGCGCGCCGACTTCGCCGCCGAGCATTGCCCCAAAGGCCTGAACGCGCACAACTTCCACCAGGTCCCGTTCGTGGCCTTCAACCGCAAGGACAACCTGCAGCACGGTTTCGTGATGAAGGCTTTTGGCCTGCCGCGGGTGATGCTCAAACAGCTCTTCGTGCCCTCCAGCGAGGGCCAGGTGCGCGCGGTGCAGGCCGGCTGGGGCGTGAGCGTGCTGCCCGAGTTGCGGGTGCGCGAGCTCATCGAATCGGGCGAACTGGTCAACCTGGCGCCGCGCCACCGGCTGGGCGTGGCGCTGTACTGGCACTGCTGGAACCTGAGTTCGGACGTGCTCGACGCCCTGAGCAAGGCCCTGCGCAACGCCGCCGCCGACAACTTGCGCCCGGCCACCTGAAACAAAAAAGCCCCGCCGAAGCGGGGCTTTTTGCAAGCAAGTGCCCGCTTACTTGGGCATGATCACGGTGTCGATCACGTGGATCACGCCGTTGTCGGCCGCGATGTCGGTCTTGACCACGTTGGCCGAGTCCACTTTCACACCGCCGGTGGTGGCCACGGTGATCGAGCTGCCTTGCACGGTTTTGACCATGCCGGCTTTCACGTCCTTGGCCATCACCTTGCCGGGCACCACGTGGTACGTCAGCACCTTGGTCAGGGCGGCCTTGTCTTTCAGCAAGGCGTCCAGCGTGGCCTTGGGGATCTTGGCGAAGGCTTCGTCGGTGGGTGCGAACACGGTGAACGGGCCGGGGCCCTTGAGCGTGTCGACCAGGCCGGCGGCCTGAACAGCGGTCACCAGGGTTTTGAACGAACCCGCGGCCACGGCGGTGTCCACGATGTCGGCGGCTTGGGCCGAGGTGAGTGCGCCGAAAGCCAGGAGGGATGCGAGCAGTGTCTTTTTCATGGTGATTTCCTTGAGAGGGGTTGAAGAGACGGGAGACCGGGGCAGAGACGTTTGCCCCTGCTTGACCGCAATCCTACCTTCACAAGTCAAAATGTGACCAATGAGTATGTAACAATACTTATCGGTAGGGATATCGACGAATTCGTCGGTATCGGGCAGAATCCAACCCGTACCAAAAGGCTTGCCCCATGACCAGCGCTGTCGAAAAAACGCCCCCCGAAACCCCGCAAAAACGCAGCTTCCGCCAGCAAATGCACCTGGCGCGTGAGGACGCGATCGTCTCCGCGGTGAACCGGTTGCTGGCCGAAAAAGGCTTTGACGCCATGACGGTGGATGAGGTCGCCGCCGAAGTCGGCATCGCCAAGGCCAGCCTCTACAAACACTTTCCCAGCAAGGAAGACCTGGCCGCCGCGGCCATGGTGCGTGTGATGGAGCGCGCTCGCGCCTTTCTCGACAGCCTGGAAGGCCGCGTCGGGAGCGCGCCGATCGAGCAGCTCAGGGCCGTGGCCCGCTGGACCATGGAGGTGCAGCTGGCGGGGGAGATGCCATCGCTGCCCAGTGCCAATTCCAGCCTGCGCGCCTCGCTCACCACCAACAAAGCCTATGTGGACGGACTCATGGACGTGAGCGAGCGTTTGGGTGGCTGGATCACGCAGGCGCAGGCCGACGGCAGCCTCAACAACGCCCTGCCGCCGGTCGCCGTGCTTTACACGCTCTTTGCACGGGCCTGCGATCCGGTGCTGGGTTTTCTCAAGGGCTCAGGCCAGTACAGCGTTGAGGAGATCATCGAGATGGTGCTCAGCACCTGCTTCGATGGACTGAAATCGCGCTGATCGCCAGCGTTCGACGCACAAGAAAAAAGGCCGCAATCGCGGCCTTTTTTGTCTGCGCAAGCGGGTTCAGCGAACCAGCAACACCGGCACGCCGCAATGCGCCAGCACCTTCGTGGCCACCGAGCCCATGACCAGGTTGCCCAGCGCACTGTGGCCGTGGGAGCCCATCACCAGCAGGTCGTACTTGCCGTCGTTGGCCACCTTGGCGATGGCTTCACCCGGAGAGCCCACTTTGGACACCACCGTCGGCTCCATGCCGTGGCGCTTGAGGAACTTGACCACCGGGGCTGTGATCTTTGCCGACTCATCGGCGTAGTACCCATTCGCAATGTCGGCACCCACCGCGGCGCGCGCGCGCGGCGGCAGGGGCAGCTGCACCGTCACGAGCGTGACGGTGTTGTTGGTGCCGAACATCTCGTCGTGCGTGGCAAGGTAGGCCAGCATCTTCTTGGTGTACGCGCTGCCATCAACGGCGAGCAGGATCTTCATGGGGTCTCCTTGAGTGGTTCGTCGGGTGCCTTGGAGTTTAGAGGCATCGCAGGCCATTTTCTTGCGCTGGCTCAAACAGGTTGCGGGTGGTCGCCCGCCATCCTGCGCACGTTCACCTCGATGCATTGCGCGGGCACAAAGGCGGCTTGCTCGTGCTTGTCGTGGTACCCCAGCGGATTGGCTTTGATGCGGCAGCGCCCCACCTGCACATCGGTCGGGCAGTGCAGGTGGCCGTGCAGCCAGAGGTCGGCCAGCGGCAACAAGTCGTCCAGGCCATTGCAGAAGCCCGCCGTCCCCGGGCTGCGGCCATAGCGCGGGTCCATGCTGTGCAGCGTGGGTGCGAAATGGGTGACCACCACGGTGGGTCCGTCGAACGGCACGGTCAGCGCGCGGCGCAACCAGTCCTGACATTCCAGTCCCAGTTCACGCATGGCCTCGGCGTCTAACAGGCGGCCCCGTCGCTGGCCACCCATCTTCACGAGGTAGTGGTTGGCCGCGCGAAAGGCCTTTTCGCGTTGCTGCAGCCGGTGGGTCAGCGGATCGGTTGTGCGCCTGGGTGCCACCGCACCGGCGCGGCCATGGCGCGGTGGTGTGGGCGCCGCAGCTGGCTCGCCCAAGGCGTCGTAGTCACTCCAGAGTGTGGTGCCGATCAGGCGCACGCCCTGCATCTGCAAGGTTTCGCGTTCCAGCCACTGGATGCCAAGCCGGTCGCAAGCCTTGCGCAGATCGGCGTGTGCCTGGTCCAGATCCAGTGCGTCGTACTCGTGGTTGCCCGGCACGAACACCACCGGCGTGGGCCAGCTGGCGTGTTGGGGCAGGGGCGAAAAGCGCCGCAGGCCCCAGTCGGGCTCGTCCATCACGCTGCCATCGCGTCGCACCTGGTACGAACCGATGTCGCCGGCCAGCACGAGCAGGTCAGCGCCGCTCGCCGGCTCGGGCACGAACGTGGGATTGGCCTCGAGGTGCAGGTCGCTGAGCAGCTGGATCTTCATGCGGCCATTGTCAACCAGTGTCCGTGGCGCGCACGCGCGCGTGGCGGGCTTTCGGCGGCCCCAGCGCCGCTTTCACGTTGCGAAAGCCGATCGCCGAGGCCCGCTCGACGGCTTCCCGCAGCCAGCGGTGTGCGCTGTTGTGGGTGGCCTGCCGGTGCCACAGCGCATCCACATGCACCGGCGTCATGGGCAGGGGCAGGTCGGCCAGGGCGAGTTCGTGTTCCATGCCGGTGGCGCCCACAAAGTGGCGAGGCAGCACCGTGAGCAGGTCGGTCGTGGCCACCACGCGCCCGGCCGTGAAGAACTGGTTGACGGTCAGCACCACCCGCCGCTGGCGCGACAGTGCAGCCAGTGCCTCGTCCACGAATCCAAAGGGCCGCCCGGAGAAGCTCACGAGCAAATGTCGCGCCTCGCAGTAGGTGTCCAGACTCAGGGGTTGCCCGGCCAGCGGGTGACCTTTGCGCATCACCACCACGTATTCGCCGTCGTACAGGCGCTGGTGCAGGAACTGCGGGCTGTTCTCCTGCAGGTGCAGCGCGCCCAGCTCGGCCAGCACGCCGGGGAAGTGCCCGATGGCCAGATCCGCAGAGCCGCTTTCGAGCAGATCGCGCGGATCGCGGGTGGTCAGTGGCAGCACCCGCAGGTTCACCCCGGGCGCTTCGGTTTCAAAAATGTCCATCAGGCCAGGCACCAGCTTGGCGGCGGTGGCGTCTGCCATGGTCAGCACAAAGGCGTTGTGGGCGTTCAGCGGGTCGAACGTGCCCGGGGCCAGCGATTCGCGCAGCAGGTGCAGCGCGTCCCGCACCGAGGGCCAGAGGCTCAGCGCCAGCGGCGTGGGCTCCACCCCGTAACCCGAACGCCGCACCAGATCGTCACCGACCACCTCGCGCAAGCGGCGCAGTGCGTTGCTCACGGCCGGCTGGGTCATCGCGAGGTTGTGCGCGGCACGGGTGAGATTGCGCTCGGTCATGACCTCGTCGAAAACCCGGAGCAGGTTCAGGTCCAGCGTTCGAAAGTTCAGGCTATTTATCACCGTGGCGAATGTAATCCATCACAAAGATAAATTGGGAATATGCGCGGGTTAACCCTAGTATTGCGTGGTCCAAAAGACATAACTTCCTCCTCAGGAGCCCGCCATGAGCACCCTCGCATCCACCTCTTCTTCCGTTTCTCTGGGCCTCGGTCGCACACCGTCGACCCCACCAGCCCGACGCAATGCCGACGGCGCCCGCGGCCTGGCCGCCATGTTGTTGGCCGCTGTGGTGGCGGCCATGGTGGTCCTCGCCGACCGCTTGATCAGCACCTGGGCCGATGGCCACCTGTTGCTGGCCTGGGTGTTCCTCTGGGTGGTGGTGTTCGCTGGTCTGGCCTTGTTCGCAGACTCGGCCCGCCGCGTGGCCCGCCGGGGCATCGTGATGCTGGACAGCTGGTCGCAGTCGATGGCCGAGGCCCGCGCCGAAACGCGCCTGTGGGAAATGGCCAAACACGATCCTCGCCTGATGAGCGAGCTGACCCTGGCCCGCACCCGCGCCGATGTCGAAGAGCCGGTCGGCGCCTTCGACGACGCCCTGGCGCCGCTGGGATTGTCGGTGCAAGCCGCGGCCGTGGCACCCGACGTGTCGTACTGGGAGCGCCTCGGTCAAGCCCGTGCCGCGCGCCACCTGCACAACCGCTACATCTGAACGCCTGGGCCCGCGGGCCCTGCGTCCACAAAAAAGCCACCCGGTCCGGTGGCTTTTTTTTCGCCCGGGCTTCATGACCCGGGGGGTTTTCGGCCAGCGGCAGATCGTGCCGCTGGCCGTGTCGGGGGCTGCCGGCTTCAGGCAGCCAGGCGCTTCTCGATCTTCGTTTTTGTCTCCTCGAGCTCCTTGGGCAGGTGATGGGCCAGCTGCGTGAACAACTCGCTGTGCAGCGCGAGTTCCTGTGTCCACGCAGCCTTGTCGATGTGGGTCACGGTCTTGTACTGCTCGGTGGAGAAGTTCAGGCCATCCCAGTGGATGTCTTCGTAGCGCGGGCTGACACCAAACGCGTGTTCGGTGCCCTGGCCACGGCCTTCCAGGCGGTCGATCATCCACTTGAGCACGCGCATGTTCTCGCCAAAACCGGGCCAGACGAACTTGCCGGCTTCGTCCTTGCGGAACCAGTTGACGCAGAAAATGCCGGGCAAGGTGGCGCCCTGGCCCTGCAGCTTCGTGCCCAGGTCGAGCCAGTGCTGGAAGTAGTCGCTCATGTTGTAGCCGGCGAACGGCAGCATGGCGAACGGGTCGCGGCGCACCACGCCCTGCGCGCCGAAGGCGGCGGCGGTGGTCTCCGAACCCATGGTGGCAGCCATGTACACGCCTTCGGTCCAGTTGCGGGCTTCGGTCACCAACGGCACGGTGGTGGAGCGACGACCGCCGAAGATGAAGGCGTCGATCGGCACACCGGACGGATCGTCCCAGGCCGGGTCGAGCGCGGGGTTGTTGGTCGCGGCCACGGTGAAGCGCGCGTTGGGGTGGGCGGCCTTGGCGCCGGTTTCCTTGGCGATCTGCGGCGTCCAGTCCTTGCCTTGCCAGTCGATGGCGTGGGCCGGTGCGTCGCTCATGCCTTCCCACCACACGTCGCCCTCGTCGGTCAGGGCCACGTTGGTGAAGATCACGTCGCGGTCCAGGCTGGCCATGCAGTTGGGGTTGGTCAGGGTGTTGGTGCCCGGCGCCACGCCGAAGTAACCCGCTTCCGGGTTGATCGCGTACAGGCGACCGTCGGCGTGCGGCTTGATCCAGGCGATGTCGTCACCGATGGTGGTGACGCTCCAGCCCTCGAAGCCCTTGGGCGGAATCAGCATGGCGAAGTTGGTCTTGCCACAGGCGCTGGGGAAGGCCGCGGCCACGTGGTACTTCTTGCCCTCGGGGTTGGTCACGCCCAGGATGAGCATGTGCTCGGCCAGCCAGCCCTGGCGCTTGCCCATGGTGGAGGCGA
>LNFM01005203.1_pt1 | contig 22848 bp, 23 predicted proteins | sample 596031 | NCBI WGS metagenome assembly LNFM01 (sample SAMN04254537, study PRJNA301005) | activated carbon metagenome | isolation source: dual media filters at the Ann Arbor, Michigan drinking water treatment plant | place: USA: Ann Arbor | reverse complement strand
CGTATGCCCGCGGCCGGAATCTGGTGGTCGGGCTGTCCGGCGAAACCGATCTGGTGGCCGACGGCGAGCGACTTGTCTCCATCGCTAACGGCCATCCGCTGATGGCCAAGGTGACGGCAATGGGCTGTGCCGCGTCGGCGATCGTCGCGGCCTGTCTCGGCGTCGAGGACGACGCGTTCCGCGCCACCGCCGCGGCGCTGACCATTGTCGGCGTCGCCGGCGAAATGGCGTCTGAGACGGCGCGCGGCCCGGGCAGCTTCGCCGTCGCCATCCTCGATGCGCTTCACAACCTCGATGGGCCCAGGCTCATGTCGCACGCAAAGGTGAACTGAATGGCCGTCGATCTCCGTCTCTATGCTCTTGTCGATCCCGCCGTCGCCGGCGGCCGTTCGCTGACAGATCTGGCGCGCGCCATCGCCACCGACGCGACCTTTGTGCAACTGCGCGACAAGCACGGCTCGACGCGCGACATGGTGGATGCGGCGCGCGCGCTCAGCGCGGTGCTGGCGCCGCGAAACGTACCGCTGCTGATCAATGACCGCATCGACGTCGCGCTCGCCGCCGAAGCCGACGGCGTCCATATCGGCCAGGACGACATGGCGCCGGCCGATGCGCGGCTGTTGCTCGGCCGCACCGCGATTATCGGGCTGAGCATCAAGACCGTCGATCAGGCGAAGGACGCACCGCTCGACCTGCTCGATTACGTTGCCATCGGCGGTGTCTACGGCACCACATCGAAGGACAATACGTCGGCGCCGATCGGGCTCGACGGGCTGCGCGCCATCGCCGATGTGATCCGCACGCGCGCGAAGGGTTTTCCGATCTGCGCCATCGCCGGCATCAACGCCACCAACGCCGGCGATGTGATTGCCGCCGGCGCCGATGGCGTGGCGGTGATCTCGGCGCTGTCGGTGGCCGGCGACCCGGCCTCGGCGGCGCATGAGTTGCGGGCGGTGGTCGACGCCGCGCTGGACCGGCGGGGGCGGCAATGACACCGATCGCCGTCACCATCGCCGGCTCGGATTCCAGCGGCGGCGCCGGTATTCAGGCCGATCTGAAGACCTTTGCCGCGCTGGGCGTCTACGGCGCCAGCGTGATTGCGGCGCTGACGGCGCAGAACACGCAGGGCGTCACCGCCATCCAGGACGTGCCGGCCGATTTCATCGCCGCGCAGATGGATGCGGTGTTTTCCGATCTTGCCGTCGGTGCGGTCAAGATCGGCATGCTGTCGCAGGTGCCGGCCATCGAGGCGGTGGCGGCCGGGCTCGACCGTCACGGCGCCGGCAATATCGTGCTCGACCCGGTCATGGTCGCGACGTCCGGTGACCGGTTGCTCGCCACCGAGGCGGTGGAGACGCTGCGGCGCCTGTTGCTGCCACGGGCGATGGTGGTGACGCCGAATTTGCCGGAAGCGGCGATGCTCATCGGCGCCGACATGGCGCGTGACGAAGGCGCGATGGAAGCGCAGGCGCGCGCCATCATGGCGCTTGGTGCGCACAGCGTGCTGATCAAGGGCGGACACAATCACGGCGATGAGAGCGTCGATCTGCTGGTCGGACCGGGCGGCGTGCTGCGCCTGGCCGCCAAGCGCATTGCCACCCGCCATACGCATGGCACCGGCTGCACGCTGTCGTCGGCGATCGCCGCCGGTCTGGCGAAGGGGCTCGACCTGTTCGCCGCGACGCGGCAGGCGAAAGACTATGTGAGCGCGGCGATTGCCGCCGCTGACCGCCTGCGCATCAGCCGGCATCCGGAGAAAGGCCACGGTCCCCTCAATCATTTTCACGCGCAAACTGAGTGGAGAGAGGCATGACCACGCGCCGCAACTTTACAATCGCCGCGGGCGCAGCTGCCGCCGTTGTGCTCGCTGCCCCGTCGATCGCCACCGCGCAAACGGTCAAGTGGCGCATGGTGACATCATGGCCGAAACGGCTGCCGGGACCGGGCATGTCGGCCGAACGCGTCGCCGAACGTATCCGCACGCTGTCCGGCGGCCGCCTCGACATCACGGTTCACGCCGCCGGCGAAGTCGTCCCAGCCTTCGAGGTGCTCGATGCCGTCGGCAACGGCGTCGCCGATATCGGCCACACCGCGTCGTTCTACTGGCAGGGCAAGACGCCGGCGGCGGCCTTCTTCACGACCGTGCCATTCGGGCTGACGCCGGCCGAGCACGTGGCCTGGATCGACGCCGGCGGCGGCCAGGCGCTGTGGGACGAACTCTACGCGCCGTTCGGCGTGAAGCCGTTCATGGCCGGCAATACCGGCGTCTGCATGGGCGGCTGGTTCCGCCGCGAACTCGCGAGTGTGAGCGACTTGCGCGGTCTGAAGTTGCGGTCGCTCGGCCTCGGCGGCGAGGTCTACCGCCGCCTCGGCGCAACGCCGCAGACCACGCCGCCCGCTGAAATCCTCACCAGCCTGCAATCGGGAGTCATCGACGGCGCCGAGTTTGTCGGTCCCGGCACCGACATCGCGCTCGGGCTGTATCGGGTCGCGCCGTTCTACTATTACCCCGGCTTCAACAAACCGAACGGCACCGGCGAATGCGTCGTCGCGCTGAAGTCGTGGAACGCGCTGGGCGCCGATCTCAAGGCCATCGTCGCACACGCTTGCGCCGCGGAGGCCAACTATGCCCTCGCCGAAATGGAGCGCCTGAACGCCCAGGCGCTCGGCGCGCTGACCACGGAGCACAAAGTCAGGCTGGTGCCGTTTCCCGACGACGTGGTTGCGGCTGCCCGCCTGCAGGCCGCTGACATCGTGGGTGAACTCAGCACCCGCAGCGCCATCGCCGGCAAGGTGCACGCCTCCTACACGGGCTTCCGCGCCCGCACCGCGCCGTGGTCGCGGGTATCGATCGAGGCGGTGCTGCGGGGCCGGGCGTAGACTGCGGCAAAACGGCAACAGCCCCGACGCAACAGCGCGGCCGTTTTAAGCACCCCATTAACCTTAACCGCGCCTTAATGGTTTTTGGGCATTGGTGGTATCCGCACACTTTGGGGTGCGGCGAAAGCGCGACCGCGCTTTTGTTGAACGAATTGCAGCCGACCAGGTAAGGGGCCTCAAGAGATGATGACAAATACAATCCGGATCGGCTTTGCCGCCGCCGCATTGCTGATCGCACCGCTCGCCGCGCAGGCGGCCGACATTCCGCGTGGCAGTTACAAGGCGCCGGCCTATGTCGCGCCGGCTTATGCCAGCTGGACCGGTTTCTACCTTGGTCTGACCGCCGGTTATGGCTGGGGCAAATCCAACTGGGACTTGCCCGCTGTTGCCTTGAGTCCGAAGGGTGCGCTCGCGGGCGGCACCGTCGGTTATAATTTCCAGACCGGCACCTGGGTCTGGGGTCTGGAAGCCGACATGTCCTGGTCCGGCATGAAGGGTTCGGCCACCTGCGCGCCGGGTGCCTCGAGCTGCGAATCGAAACTGAACTGGCTGGCCACCGGCCGTGGCCGGCTCGGTTACGCCGGCTTTAACAACTGGCTGCCGTACCTCACCGGCGGCGCCGCCTACGGCGGGGTCAAGGCCGGCAACTCGGCGTTCGGCGAAGCCAGCGCCAGCCGCTTCGGCTGGACCGCGGGCGTTGGCGTCGAATATGCGATGTGGAGCAACTGGTCGGTCAAGGCCGAATACCTCTACGTCGATCTCGGCAAGTTCAACTGCGGCGCGTCCTGCACCGGCGGTGCGGCGAGCGACGTTACCTTCAAGACCAACATTGTGCGCGCCGGTCTCAACTATCGCTTCTAGACCGAGCAAACGCCACGCGACAAAAACCCCGGGCGAAAGCCCGGGGTTTTTGCATAGTCAGCGTCTAGTTATAGACGCAGCCATTGCGGCGCTCGCTCCAGCGCATGTGGCGCGGGCAGGCGGGACGGCCGCGCGGCGCCATCATGGCGCCGCCGATGATGCCTTGCATGATGGCGACGCCGGGGTCGACCGGCGGACCGCGCCGGACCGGCGGGCCACGGCGGTCGTCAAAATCCTCGACGCAACGGCCACGACGGTTGCTGTAGCGGAAGCCACGGCCGCAACCGTCGCGGACCTGCATCAGATGAGAGTCGAGGGTGGCGGGCGCGGCCAGCGCCACCGCGGCGGCCGACAGGGGCGCGGCCTCGGCCGGAGGCGTGGCAATGGCAAACATCAGCGCGGCCGTGGCGAGCGCGCCGCGGATGAGAAGGGTCATTCGAAACTCCTGTTGTGGTCGTTTCCGGATCGGAAGGCCTGACCGGGGAAGGTGCTTTGCGCCTTTGCCGGCAGGCCGGCAATGGTTTTGTGCACGATTCAACCTGCTCCGTGTCACTCGGTTCCCGAAGCACAACACGCAGCCGGTTGACGGCCGTGGGGAACGCGCGGCGTTGAGTTCCGGCCGGGAACCGTGGCCTTGTCGGCTTGCTGCTTGATTCGTTCGCCCGATCAAAGCGCAGGCATGTCAAGAATTGACGGAATTGCCCGGGAATGCATCCTGCCGGTATGGGGATCAGGGGCTATTTCAAAGGCGCCCGGCGCGCCCGGATGAGCGATGGCACGCATTGCATCGTTCGCGATCTGGGCCTGGTGCCGGGCGGCAAGGGTATGAAGCAGCATGAAATGCTGCTGATGCTGAGCGTGCGCGGGCTCGCCTCAAAGCTCGTCGAGTTTGTCGGGCACTTCGCCAAACGTCTTGATGACGATGGCGTCCGAAAAGTCGCCGAGCGCCGGATCGCCGCTCCGTTTGAACGCGACCGCACCGGCGTTGGCGGCGTCGCGCGCCATGGCGCCGGCCCGGGATAGCGCCTGGGACTCGCTCTGGCACTCCAGCGCCTGTCCGGCCGCGCTGCCGTCCTCGGTCCGCACAAAGGGCAGGGCGACGTAGTAGGTGACGCTCACCGCTTCTTTCTCCGCGCCTGCCGGGCGGCGACCGCCTTGGTGATTTCACGCGCCGCGGCCAGCGTGATGCCGAAGCTTTCTGCAATGTAGCTGGCCTGGTCGTCGATTTCGGCTTCGGACATCGGGGCACCTGTGCGGCGATTTCAATGGGTGTCCGATAAGAACAAAAAGAGAACAAAATGTCAAGCGTGTGAGAGATCGCACAACCACTTGCATTCGCGCCTGCGATGAAAAAGGCAGCGTTTGCCTGCGAATTCGTCAGCCTGCGGCATTCTGTATCCATAAGTGTATGCAATTTCCGCGGCCGGGCTCTGGCACGGATGATGCATTGCCTCTTCTCCGAAATGACAGCCACACAGGGGAAGCCAGCCATGAAGCGCAGAGATTTCTTGAAGACCACAGCGGCCGTTGCCGGTGCGGCGGCGCTGGGAACGCCCTTTATCGCGCGGGCGCAGGGCCTGGAGACGGTCAATGTCGGCCATCTGGTCGGCATCTGCATGTCGCCTTTGTTCTACGCCAAGGCGCAGGACTACTTCAAAGACGAAGGCCTCGACGTGCAGATGAAGTTCATGCCGAATCCGGGCGATGCCCTGACCACGCTCAACAGCGGCGCCACCGACATCATCCACAACCCCTTCACCAACTCTTTCGTCGCGGCCGGGCAGGGTGCGCCGGTCAAGATCATCGCCGGCAGCGGCGCCGGCGGGCTGTTCCTGATCGCGCAGAAGGACGCCGGCATCAAGGACATGGCCGATCTGGTGAAGGCCAAGGGCAAGCAGCTCAAGATCGGTACGATCCGCTTCAACACCTTCGAGATGACGCTTTACCGCGCCCTGGCCAAGGCCGGCGTCGGCTACACCGACTATAACATCGTCTGGTTCAACGACACGCTGGCCCTTGCAGCGGCGTTCGAAGCCAAGCAGCTCGACCTCGTCACCCACGTCGAACCCTTCGCGACGCGGCTGATTGACGACCTCGGCGGCGTCCCGATCGCCAGCAGCCTCGATGCCTGGGGTCCGCACGGACCCGACTGCGTCACCAACACCACGGCGCGCTATCTCCAGAGCAAGCCGGAAACCATCAAGAAATATCTCAAGGCTTTGCTGCGCGCCGACGCCGCTATCAAGGCCGACCTGCCGAAGGCGGTCGAAATCCTCGATGCGGCGAAATACTATCGCGTCAACAAGGCGACACTGGCGGCGGCGCTGCCGCGGCAGATGCCGCAGGTCGATATCACCCAGGGCGGCGCCAAAGGCATGGAGATCGCCGTCGACGACATGGTGAAGCTCGGCTACCTGAAGTCCAAGCCGGATGTCATCGACACAACGCTGATCAAGCAAGTGTTGGGCTAGAGATGACAGATCGCACCGGCACGTTCGAAAGCGTTGCCCCGGCCGTCGCGGAAACGCGACCGCCGGGCACCGCCGGCAAGTGGGGCAGGGTCGTCCTCAAGGGCCTGATCCCGTGGATCGTGGTCATCGCGATCTGGGAGATCGCCGCCGCCAGCGGCTGGAACGGCGCCGTGCTGTTTCCGCCGCCGTCGGCGTTCATCGCCTATGCGGTCGAAAGCGACTTTCGGGTCGGCTTCGGCGCCGACGCGATGCCGATCCCAATGGCCATTGTGATCAGTGCGGTGCGTGTGCTGGTCGGTCTGGCAATCGGCTTCGCCGCTGCCCTGATCACCGGTATTGTGATTTCTGCGTTCAGCACCATCTCCGACATGCTGCTGCCGCTCATCCGCGGACTGGCGCCGATCGCGCCGATTGCGTGGATTCCGCTCGGCATCGTGCTGTTCGGCATTGGCAATCCGACCGCGATCTTCGTCGTCTTCATGGGCGTCTACTTCATCCTGACCATCTCGACGGTCGCCGCCGTCAACGCGGTCGATCAGCGCCTGATCAAGACCGCGCGCAGCTTCGGCGCCAGCAAACCGCAGGTCTGGACCCAGGTGATCTTCCCCGCCGTGCTGCCGCAGGTTTTCACCATGCTGCGGATCAACTTCTTTGCCGCCTGGATGGCGGTGCTGGCCGCCGAAATGGTCGGGGTCAAGAACGGCCTCGGCATGATGATCATTCTCGGCCGCGAGATGTTCAACACCAAGCTGATCCTGCTTGGCATGTGCATGGTCGGCGCCACCGGCTATCTCGTCGACGTGCTGCTGGTGCAGATCCAGCGCAAGATCCTGTGGTGGCAGCCCGCACCATGACAACACTCGCCTGTCATAGCGTCGGCAAGGTCTGGCCCGGAGCGGGCGGACTTGCGGTCACCGCACTCGCCGACATCAATCTCACCGTGGAGAATGGCGAGTTCGTCGCCCTTCTCGGGCCGTCCGGCTGCGGCAAGAGCACGCTGCTCGAACTGATCGCCGGGCTGGAGCCGTTGTCATCCGGCCGCATCACGCTCGACAACAAGCCGGTCACCGGCCCCGAACCGGGCGTGGTCATGGTGTTCCAGGACCACTCGCTGTTCCCGTGGCTGTCGGTAAAGGACAATGTCGGCTTCGGTCTGGCGATGAAGAAAGTGCCGAAGCCGGAGCGCGAGGAGCGCGTGGCCAAGATGCTTTCGCGGGTCCGGCTGTCGAAGTTCGCCGATCACCGGCCGCACCAGTTGTCCGGCGGCATGAAACAGCGCGTGGCGATTGCCCGCGCGCTGGTCGAGAGCCCCGAGTTCATCATGATGGACGAGCCGTTTGCCGCGCTCGACTTCCAGACCCGCGTGCTGATGCAGCGCTTCTTGCTGGAGGTGTGGAGCGAGTTCAAGCCGACCATCATCTTCGTCACCCATCACATCGACGAGGCCGTGCTGCTCGCCGACCGCGTCGTGGTGATGAGCGCCGGCCCGGGCCGGATCGTCGAGGAGGTTCGCATCGACCTGCCGCGGCCGCGGCGGATGACCGATCCGGGCTTCAACGACTACCGCACGCGGCTGACGGAAACGCTGGAGCGTGAAGTGATGCGGGCGAGCGACGACGACGGGCTGGCAGCGATTGCCGGATCGGTGTCCGATGCCGCGTGACGTTGCGGATGCCGCGCCGCTGCCGATCGGCTTTGCGGATCTGTTCGATCATCTTGGCACCGACGAATTGCGCTACAGCGCGACGGCCGACAAACTGTCCGGCCGCGCCGTCACCATCGAAGGCTATCTGTCGCACGCCCATGGGCCGAATGCGGCGATGATGCTGGTCGATCAGCCGGGTCTGTGCCCGGATTGCTCGCCGGTTCCGGCGGCCGTTATAACAATCACTGGTTCGCCGGCCTTCCTCTCTGTCGCTGAAGACAAGCCGGTGAAGGTCGTTGGGCGGCTGGACTATGGCTTTCGCATTGACGCCGGGGTCGCGACGTTTATGAGAATAGACCAGGCCACCGTCATTCCCGTGGAGACGCGCAGTTGAAACAATTGATACAGGGCGGCCGCCTGCTGACCGCGGGCCGGCTCGACGGCGCCTATGCCGACATTCTCATCGACGGCGACACGATCGCGGCGGTGTTGCCGCCCGGCGAGAACGTCGGGGCCGACGTCAAGCGGGTCGACGCCACCGGCCGGTTGCTGATGCCTGGCCTGATCAACGCCCACACCCACGGCACAACGGCGCTCGGCCGCGCGATGGCGGATCGCTGGTCGCTCGAACTGTTGCTGAATGCCTATCCGTGGACCGGCGGCGGGCGCACTGCCGAGATCAAGTATTTGTCCACCCGCATCGGCGCGCTGGAGATGCTGAGCAAAGGCTGCACCGCCTGCTACGACCTGGCGGCGGAAATTCCGGCGCCGTCGGTCGAGGGGCTCGACGCGGTCGCCCGCGCCTATCATGACGTCGGCCTGCGCGCGGTGATCGCGCCGATGATGGCCGACACCACTTTCTACCGGGCGATCCCGGGGCTGATCGCGTCGATGCCGGCCGAACTGCGCGAGAAGGCGGAGGCGATGCGCGCCACGCCCTACGATGTCAGTCTGGCGATCTGCCGCACGGTGATCGAGAACTGGGCCTGGGACCGCGACAAATTGCGGCCGGCGCTGGCGCCGACCATCCCGCACCACTGCACCGACGACTTCATCGTCGCCTGCCGCGACCTCGCCAAAGCGCATGGCATTGGCGTGCAGATGCATGTCGCCGAATCCAAGGTGCAGGCGCTGGTCGGCCCGCGCAAATACGACACCACGCTGGTCGGTCATCTGCACAAGCTCGGCATGATCGGCCCGAACTTCACCGCCGCGCACGCGATCTGGATCGACGACGACGACATGGGCCGGCTGGCCGATGCCGGCGCATCGGTCGCGCACAACCCGGGCAGCAACATGAAGCTCGGCTCCGGCATCGGCGCGGCGCGCAAGATGCTCGACCGCGGCATCAATCTCGGCGTCGGCACCGACGGCTGTCTGTCGTCCGACAACCAGAACATGTTCGAGGCCATGCGCATGGCGGCCTTTGTATCGCGCGTGCACGGTCCCGATCCGCAGCAGTGGCTGACCGCGGCGGAAGCCTTCGAGGCCGCCACCAAAGGCAGCGCCGGGGCGCTCGGCATGGGCAATCTGATCGGTCAACTCGCGCCGGGCTTCAAGGCCGACATCGTGTTCCTCGACCTGACCAGCATCAACTACATTCCGCTCAACGAACCGCTGCTGCACGTCGTGTTCGTCGAGGACGGCACCGGCATCGACCGCGTCATGGTCGGCGGACAGGTGCTGGTCGAGGGCGGCAAGGTGAATGGCGTGGACATGAGCCGGCTGGCCGATGAGACGACCGCGGTGATGGAGCAGCTCGCCAAGGTCAATGTCGGCGCCAAGGACTTCGTGAAGGCCTTTGAGCCGGTCGTGCTGGATTACTGCGTCGGTCTGGCGCGCGAGCCTTACCACGTGCACCGTTTCTGCGGTCACGGCTGACGGCGAGGGCTGGCTTCCGGGCCGGCCCTGACATGGTACAAGCGTCGGCAGACAAAACCCGCACGGTTCCCACACCTTGGCCAAGCCCGCAAAACGCAAACCGAAAGCTGCCGTCGACCGCGTCGGCGCGATCTACCGCGCGCTGCGCCACGCCATCATCGAGCAGGCGCTGGCGCCAGGCGCCAAGCTGCCGGAGGACGCCATCGGCGAACGCTTCGGCGCCAGCCGCACCATTGTCCGCAACGCGCTCGGGCAGCTTGCCGCCGAGGGCCTGGTCGAGTTGCGCCGCAACCGCGGTGCGGCGGTGGCGACGCCGGCCTGGGAGGAGGCGCGTGATACATTCGACGTGCGGCTCGGTCTTGAGCGCCTGGTGATGTCGCGCCTTGCTGGCAACCTCACGGCCGGGCAGATCGAGAAATTGCAGGCGCATGTCGACGAGGAGCAGCGCGCCCGCGGCAACAACGAACCGCTGTCGATCCGGCTTGCCACCGAATTTCACATCCTGCTCGCCGAGATGACCGGCAGTCCGGTGCTGGCGCGCTACGTCAGCGAAGTGTCGTCACGCTGCGGGCTCATTCTGGCGCTGTACAGCCGGCCGCATTCGTCGGAATGCGCGGTGAACGAGCATCGCGAGGTGATCAATGCGCTGGCCGCCGGCGACGCCGATCGTGCCTCAGCGGTGATGGACGGCCATTTGCAGGCGGTGGTGAGCCGGGCGCTCATTGTCGCCGGCCCGCCGAAGAACCGCGCGCTGGGGGATATCCTGTCGTCCTATGCCGACGAGCCGCGTGCGGTCATCGACAAGCCGGTCAAAGGCAGCCGTCACTAGTTCTTACGCCTCGATGCCATGGCGGGTCAGCAGCCATTCGGCGCTGTCGTTCCAGACGTCCATCTGCACGATCTTGCCGCCGCGCACGACAAAGCGATCGACGTAGCGGTTGCCCTCGAACTTCGTACCGTCCGGCCACTCGCCGTACAGCGTGCCGGTATTGTAGACCACCGTCTCGCCGACGCCCGGCGCGACGTCGGATCGCTCCATCGCCTTCTTGACCCACTTGTAGCGCCGGGCGTTGAACGCGGTGCTCTCGCGCGGGTGGGAGAACTTGCGGCCGCCGGTGAAGGTCAGCTTCAGCGGCTCGGCGACATAGCGCGCCGCCGTCTCCGGGTCCGGCACCATCGAGGCCACCAGGAATTTCTCGACGATGCTGGCGGCTTCGGCGGTCTCGTCGGAGGCGGCGGTGACGGCAAGGGCAGGCGAGGCGGGGGACATGATCGGGCTCCTGTGGGTACGGCGCGTGGCGCGGCGCCGTCTGGACCGGCCCCGCTGCGCCGGGCCATGCATATTTCCGGCCAGATTATTGTAGCGGGGAAATATGGAAATCGTATACGATTGTGCATACGATTTGCCCAGAACTTTGGCAGATGCCTAGGAAACGGGCGCGCGACCGTCCCCGGAAGCCTAATTTATCGGGTGATTTCAAGTAAAGCGCGTTGGCATGTCCCTTGCGAAGTAAAGCGCGGGCCCACCCCTTCCGAAAGGAATTGCCATGCCTTTTCCCCTCTGCTTGCCGCGCCGTCTCCTGCTGGCCGCCGCTGCTGCCGCACTGGTCGCGACGCCTGTTGCCGCCCAGGACACCATGAAGCTCGGCCTGGTCGCCGCGATGTCCGGCCAGTCCGCCAAGTCCGGCGAGGCCATCGTGCGTGGCCTGTCGGTCGCCATTGACGAGATCAACGCCAAGGGTGGCGTGCTCGGCAAGAAGCTCGAACTGATCGTCCGCGACGACGAAAGCAACCCGGCCAAGGGCGTGGTCGCCGCCCGCGAGCTGGTGCAGCGCGAGAAGGTCGCCGCGCTGTTCGGCGGTCTCGATACGCCGGTGTCGATGGCCATCGTGCCCTTCATCAACCAAAGCAAGATCCCGTTCATGGGCGTCTGGGCGGCCGGCACGCCGATCACCCGCAACGGCGCCGCCGAGAACTATGCGTTCCGCGTGTCCGCCGTCGACGTGCTGGTCGACAAGGCGCTGGTGAACTACGCGCTCAAGAAATACGACATGAAGAAGCCGGGGATGATCCTGATCAACAATCCCTGGGGCGAGTCGAACGAAAAGGGCCTGAAGGAGGCCCTCGAAGAGAAGAAGATGCCCTATGTCGGCATCGAGAAATTCCAGGACGCCGACATCGATGTCGTCCCGCAACTGACGCGCCTGAAGCAGGCCGGCGCCGACGTGCTGTTCATGGTCGCCAACGTCGCGCCGTCGTCGCAGGTGGTGAAGTCGCTCGATCGCATGGGCTGGGATGTCCCGATCGTGTCGCACTGGGGTCCGGCCGGCGGCCGCTTCAGCGAACTGGCGGGCCCGAGCGGGTCCAAGGTGCACTTCGTCCAGACCTACAGCTTCGCCGGCAAGCTGTCGCCCAAAGGCGAGCAGGTTCTGGCCGCGCTCAAGAAGAAGTATCCGGAGATCAAGACGCTGGCCGACGTCACGCCGGCCGTCGGCATCGCCAATGCCTACGACGCCATGAACCTGATGACGCTGGCGATCGCCAAGGCCGGCTCGACCGAAGGCCCGAAGGTCCGCGAAGCGCTCTACGCCATCGACAAGTACGACGGCCTGATCAAGAGCTACAGCAAGCCGTTCACGCCCGACAACCACGATGCCCTGACAGCTGACGACTACATCTTCACGTACTTCAAGGACGGCCAGATTCTGCCTCTGACCAACTAACCTGCTGACACCGACAGGCGGGATGCGAGCCATAAGGCCTTGCGTCCCGCCATTCCCTTCTCCAGGCGCGGCGCCCTCATGCTGTTGATTTCCGCCATCGTGTCAGGACTTGCGGTCGGCAGCATGTACGGGCTGATCGCGCTCGGCTTCCACGTCACTTACGTGGTCTCCAACACCGTCAATTTCGCCCAGGGCTCGTCGATGATGCTGGGCGCCGTGCTGGGCTACACCTTTGCCGTGACGCTCGGCTGGCCGTTGCCGCTGGCGGTCGCGATGGCCTTGGCGTTGTGTGCGCTGTTCGGTCTGGTGGTCGAGCGGGCGCTGGTGCGGCCGTTCGCCGAGCGCGGCTCGAACGCCTGGCTGATGGCGACGGTGGCCGGCGGCATCGTGCTCGACAACATCGTTCTCTTCACGTTCGGCAAGGAGCCGCGCGCCTTCCCGTCGCTCATGGCGCAGAAGCCGATCGAATTTCTCGGCACCGGCGTCTATCCGCTGCAGCTTGTCATCCCGCTGGTCGGCCTTGGCATCACCGTCGCGCTGCATCTGGCCTTCAACCACACGCGCCCGGGCAAAGGTTTGCTGGCGGTGGTGCAGAACAAGGATGCCGCGCGCCTGATGGGTATCAATGTGCGCCGCGCCATCGCGTTTTCGTTTGCCTTGTCGACCGCGCTCGCCGGTCTGGCCGGGCTGCTGATCGCGCCGCTGTTCAGCGTGCATTCCGACATGGGCACGCTGTTCGGCATCAAGGCCTTCGCGGTGGCGATCCTCGGCGGTATCAGCTCGGCCTCCGGCGTCATGCTGGCGGGACTGCTTTACGGCCTGATCGAGGCGCTGATCACATCCTATGCCGGCTCGACCTATACGCAGATCGTCGCCTTCGCCATCGTCATCCTGGCGTTGGCCGTGATGCCGAACGGCATTCTCGGCCGCGCCGCGACCAAGAAGGTGTAGCGATGAGCCCGCGCGCGCTGACATCGTCGCTGATGACCGTCGTTATCATTCTGCTGACCGCCGCCGGCGTCGGACTGGTTTCGATCTCCGAGGGCTATACGCATTTCATCATCGCGCTGGTGGCGTTGACGACGGTGGTCGGCGTCGGCCTCAACGTGCTGCTCGGGCTGGCCGGGCAGGTGTCGCTCGGCCATGTCGGCTTCTACGCCATCGGCGCCTACACCGCCTCGATCCTGACCATCGACGGCGTCAGCTTCTGGCTGGCCTTTCCGGCGGCCGGTCTGATGGCGGGTGCGGTCGGCGCGCTGCTCGCCCTGCCGGCCTTGCGTGTCACCGGGCCCTATCTCGCCATGGTGACCATCGCCTTTGCCTTCATCGTCCACCACACCGCGATCGAATGGCGCGACCTGACTGGCGGCCAGAACGGCCTGATGGGCCTCGTGCCGCCGCAACTTGGCGGCCGTCTGTTCGCCGAGCGCGAGATGGCGCTCTTGGCGATCGGGCTGGCCGGATTGTCGCTCTACGTGTTTCACCGGCTGGCCGGCAGCGCCTGGGGCAAGGCTATGGTAGCTGTGCGCGATAGCGAGACGGCGGCGCGCTCCATTGGGCTCAATCCGGTGACCATCAAGACTGCGGCCTTTGCCGTCTCGGCGGTGTTTGCGGGTCTCGCCGGCGCCATCTTCGCGCCGCTGATGATGTTCGTCGCGCCCGACTCATTCCCGTTCTCGCAGTCGATTCTGTTTTTGCTGGCGGTGATCGTCGGCGGCGCCGGCTGGGTCTTAGGTCCGGTGGTCGGTGCGGTGGTGACGGTGATGCTGCCGGAACTGCTGTCGCATCTGGCCGAGTATCGTCTGCTGTTCGTCGGCGCGCTGCTGCTGGTGGTGCTGTGGCTCGCGCCGGAAGGCGTGATCGGCACGCTGGCGCGCTTTCTGCGCCGCATCGATCCGGCCGGCGCCGAACCCGACAAGACTTTTGATCTGCCGGCCTTCCTGTCCGCCGGCGCGGCACGCACTTCGCTCGAGGTGCAGGGCCTCGGCATTGCCTTCGGCGGCATCAAGGCCGCGTCGGATGTCAGCTTCTCTGCCGCGCCCGGCCGCATCACCAGCGTGATCGGGCCGAACGGCGCCGGCAAGACGACCGTGCTCAACATGATCGGCGGCTTCTACAAGCCGGACACCGGCACGATCCGGCTCGGCGATAGTGACCTGTCGGGCGCGCCCGCCTGGCGCATCGCGCGCGCCGGCATCGCGCGCACCTATCAGACCACCCAGTTGTTCGGCGAGATGAGCGTGTTCGACAACGTCCTCGTCGCGCTGCGGCAGGGACGGCTCGGCAATCCCGTGGCCGACGCGGCGCCCGAGGCCGATCGCAACGCGGCCGAAGCGCTGCTGGCCTTTGTCGGCTATCACGGCCCGCTCGCCGCGCCGGCCAATGGCCTGCCGCATGTCGACCGGCGCCTGGTCGAGATCGCCCGCGCGCTGGCGACGCGGCCGCGCGTCCTGCTGCTCGACGAACCGGCGGCGGGACTGATGCGCGCCGACAAGGCGGCGCTGAGCAAGCTGATCCGCCGTATCTCGGAGCTCGGCCTGGTCGTCATTCTGGTCGAACACGACATGGGCATGGTCATGGGCATCTCCGACCGTATCGTTGTGCTCGACGCCGGTTCGGTGATCGCCGACGGCCTTCCGGCGGACATTCGCCGCGACCCGCGCGTGCTCAAGGCCTATCTCGGCGACGGCGAAATGCGGGCACGGCCGCGCGCCACGCCGTGGAGCGGCTCGCAGGATGCCATTCTGTCGTGTCTGAAGCTGAGCGCCGGCTATGGCGCGGCGCCGGTGCTCGAAGAGGTGTCCTTCACGGTCAAGCCCGGCGAGATGGTGGCGCTGCTCGGCGCCAACGGCGCCGGCAAGTCGACCGCGATGCGGGCGGTGACCGGGCTGTTGCGGCCGATCGACGGCTCGGTCGTGCTGGACGATGTCCGCGTCGAGCGCTTTGCCGCCCACAGCATCGCCGCCAGCGGGCTGGCGCTGGTGCCGGAGGGACGGCAGGTGTTTCCGGAATTGACGGTGCGCGACAATATTCTGCTTGGCGCCAACACCCGCAAGGATGTCGACCGCGCGGCGGAGCTTGAGGTGCTGCTGAAGCGCTTTCCGCGGCTGCGCGACCGCCTGTCCAGCCGCGCCGGGCTTTTGTCCGGCGGCGAACAGCAGATGCTGGCGATTGCGCGCGGCCTGATGGCCAAGCCGCGCATTCTGCTGCTCGACGAGCCGTCGCTCGGGCTGGCACCGGCCATGATCAACGAACTCTACGACGTGCTGGCGGAACTGCGCGATGACGGCGTCACCATTCTGCTGGTCGATCAGATGGCGGCGCTGGCGCTCAGCGTGGCCGACCGCGGCTATGTGCTCGAGTCCGGCCGCATCGTGCGGGATGACACGGCCGCGGCGCTGGCCCATGATCCGGCGCTGGAGGCCGCCTATCTCGGCCGCGCCGAGGCCGCACAGTAACCGCCATGCCACTTGACCTGATCCTGCGCCGCGCGCGCCTGCCGGGCGCCGACACGCTTCTCGACATTGCGGTCAAAGACGGGCGGATCGTCGACCTCGCGCCGGCGATTACGGCCGACGCGCTGTCGGAAGACGCCGGCGGACGGCTGGTCATTCCCGGCTTTGTCGACACCCACATCCATCTCGACAAGTCCTGCATCCTCGACCGCTGCCGCTCGGAGGAGGGCACCTTGCAGGAGGCCATCGCCGAAGTGGCGGCGGCCAAACGTGCCTTTACCGAGGACGATGTCTATGCCCGCGGCCAGCGCACGCTGGAAAAGGCCATCCTGCAGGGCACCACTTTCATGCGCACGCATGTCGAGGTCGACCCGCGCGTCGGCCTGACGAGTTTCAACGCCGTGCGCCGGCTGAAGCACGACTATGCCTGGGCGATCGATCTGGACATCTGCGTCTTCCCTCAGGAAGGGCTGCTGAACGATCCCGGCACCGACGAACTGCTGGTCGCAGCCTGCGAAGCCGGTGCCGATGCAATTGGCGGCTGTCCCTATACCGACACCGATCCGAACGGCCAGATCGCGCGTATCTTCGAGATCGCGCGGCGGTTCGATCTCGATATCGATTTCCATCTCGATTTCGATCTCGACCCGTCCTGGATGCACCTCGACGAGGTCTGTCGCCAGACCGCCGCGCATCGTTATGGCGGCCGGGTGGCAATCGGCCACGTCACCAAATTGTCGGCGCTGCCGCCGGCGCAACTCGATGCCGCGGCGCGCCGCCTCGCCGATGCCGGCGTGGCGGTGACGGTGCTGCCGGCCACCGACCTGTTCCTGATGGGGCGCGGCCACGACCACAACACGCCGCGCGGCGTCGCGCCGGCGCACCGGCTGGTGCGGCATGGCGTGACCTGCTCGATCGCCACCAACAATGTGCTGAACCCGTTCACGCCGTTCGGCGACTGTTCGCTGGTGCGGATGGCGAACCTGTACGCCAACGTCGCGCAGATCGGCCGCCTTGACGACATCGCGGCCTGTCTCGATCTGGTGACGGCGCAACCGGCGCGTCTGATGAACCTCGCGCACTACGGCATAGCGGTCGGCAATCCCGCCGATTTCGTCGTGCTGGATACCCAGGACGCCGCCATGGCGGTCGCGGAACTCGCGCAGCCGCTGACCGGTTTCAAGCGCGGCCGCCGCAGCTTTTCGCGTGCGGCGCCGGTGCTGTGCAGGCCGGTGTAACCGCAGCCGCTTGAAGGTCTCCGGCGTTGCGGCTATGCCAGCGCGCAATCGGCGTGAATGGCCGCGGCTGCTCCTGAGGAAGATGTTCCAGAATGTTCGGCGGCTTTCTGGCCCTGTTGTCGGCGATTACCTTTGCTTACGCCAATGCCAGCGCGAGGCGCGGCGTTTTGACCGGCACGGTGTTGCAGGCGGTCGCCATCAGTCTGCCGGTGGCGCTGCCGTTTTTTGCCGTCGGTATGCTGTTCACCGGCGGTTTTCCGTTGCTGGCGACGTTCTCATGGAAGAGCCTGGGTCTCCTGGCGCTCGCCGGCATCATTCATTTTGCCCTGGCCCGCTACTGCAATTACCGGGCGAGCAAGGCGATCGGCGCCAATCTGGTGGCGCCGATCCAGCAATACAGCCTGATCATTACATTGCTGCTCGCTGTTATCTGGCTGGGCGAGGCGCTGACGCCCCTGCGCATTCTCGGCATTCTGCTGGTGGTCATTGGACCCGCGCTGACGCTGGGCCCCGATAAAACCGCAAAAGCGGCCGCCGAACCGTTGGAGCCGGTGAGCGGCATCAAGGCGTTTTCCCCGCAATATGCCGAAGGCTACCTGTATGCCGTGCTGTCGGCGGTCGGCTTCGGCATCAGCCCGATCTTCATCAATCTGGCCTTTGACCAGAAGGGCATCGGTCTCGGTCTGGCCGGCGGCTTTGTGTCGTATCTTGCCGCGACGGCCGTCATTGCCTTGCCCCTGATGCTGCCAGCCCAGTGGCGCAGCTTCAAGACGGTCGATCGCGAATCCGCCAAGTGGTTCGTGCTCGCCGGCATCTCGGTCTGCTTCTCGCAGATGTTCCGCTACATGGCGCTGGCGATTGCACCGGTATCGGTGGTGACTCCGATTGGCCGGTTGTCGCTGGTGTTCCGGATTTACTTCGCCATGTGGCTGAACCCGAAGCACGAGGTTTTCGGCGGCCGTATCATCGCCGGGACCGTCATTTCACTGGCCGGCGCCGTCGCATTGTCGGTCAGCACCGACGCCGTGCTGGCGGTGCTGCCGCTGCCAGCGTCGGTTGTCGCGATCCTGTCGTGGCAGTGGCCTTGAGCTGACTGCGCGCGGTCTCGCGCAGCGCTCGACACGATCGTCAGGGCGGCAAACATAGGGGGCCGTTCAGACGGCGGGCTGCGGCCGCCGCCCTGTCTTGCGCAGCACGGTCGTTTTTTCCATTTCGGTGCCGAGGCCGATGGCGATGTCGACAATCGCCGGCACGAGATCCTTGCGCCGCGCCGGATCCCATGCTGCGGCGATGGTCACGACCTCGAGCGTTTCCACCAGCGGGCGGAATACGACGTCGCCACCGCCGAAACGCATCGAACGGCTTGGCACCATGCCGATGGCGGCACCGCAACCGACGAAGGCAATCTGAGAAACGACTGTCCTGACCTCATGGACAATGCGGGGCGAGAAGCCGACGTGATGGCATGCGCTGACGATCTGATCGAAGAAACTGGGGCTGATGCGGCGCGGCGACAACACCAGACTCTCTTTGGCGAGCTCTATGAGCGCGATGCGGTCGCGGCGGGTGAGGGGGTGGTCGATCGGCAGAACAACAACGAGTTGATCCTTGACGATCGGCCGGATTTCCAGCGCGCTGACCGGCTGGTCGAACCGGGCGAAAGCAACATCGACTTCGCCATTTTGCACTGCGGAAAGCGCTGCGGCGCTGTCCATTTCCGTCAGCGACAGTGACAGGTGTGGATAGCGCTGTTTCGCCAGCCGGGTCAGCTGCGGCATGATGTCAAACAGCGCTGCGTTGACTGCGCCGATGGTCACCTTGGTGTCGCGGCCCTGACGCGCGTCCAGCACCTCCAACTGAAGGCGTTGCGCATGTTCCATGAAGCGCTGCACGGGCCCCATGATCTCGGCGCCTTCTTTGGTCAGCCTGACGCCCTGGCGCGAGCGTTCGAACAGCTTCACGCCCAGTGATTTTTCCAGGACCTGGATTTGCTGGCTGAGCGGCGGCTGCGACATTCCCAGGCGCTTGGCGGCCTTGCCGAAATGCCGTTCTTCGGCAACGGCGAGAAAATACCAGAAATGCCGTAGCAGCCGAAAATCGATCATTGGATATACCCAAGATATGGCGTTTCCATCAAAGAAAATCGACGAGAATGATGCATTGCAGCGAATTCGTCGTTGCGCAAGACGTTTTACATATCAGAACGTGAGCCTATTCGAAATGGACCTGGGCGTCCGGTTTCCGCTCAAATCCTGGCAGCGGCATGAAGGTCGTCAAGGCCACCGGTAACCGCCGGAAGCAAGAGCCGCAGGAGGAAACAGATGAGGACTCTCAGCGCATGCGCGCGTGCAGTGCTATCGGTTGCGGTCACTGTTCTGGCGCTGGTCGCCGGTTCGACGTTCGCGGTTGCCCAGGCAAATTACCCCGACCGGCCGGTCCGCGTTATCCTGCCGTTCGGCCCCGGCGGCGTCGCTGACGTCACCATGCGTCTGGTGGCGCAGAAGCTCACAGAACGCCTGGGGCAGAACTTCTATATCGAGAACCGGCCCGGCGCCGGCGGCATTGCGGGCGCCAAGAGCGCGCTGTCATACCCGGCCGATGGCTACACGTTCTATCTCGCCGGCAACGGTACCGCGATCAGCCAGACGCTGTTCAAGGACCTGCCTTACAACATTCTGACCGACTTCGTGCCGGTGACCTTTCTGGCGCAATTCGATATGTTGCTGGCGACCAAGGCGGGTTCACAGCATGACTCGGTGCAGAAACTTGTCGCCTATGCCAAGGCCAATCCGGGCAAGCTGAATTTTGGCACGGTGGCGGCCGGCAGCACCCAGCATCTGTCGGCCGAGCTGTTCAAGATGCTCACCGGCATCGATGCCACCATGATCATGTTCAAGACCACGCCCGACATGGTGACGGCGATCATCCGCGGCGATATCGACGTCGGCTTCGATTTCCTGGCTGCCTTCCGTCCGACGATCGCCAGCAATCAGATCAAGATCATCGCCACTGGCGGCGAGAAGCCCAATGCAGAATTGCCCGGTGTCCCGACCGTGAAGGACAGTGGCTATCCGGACTATCTGGTGACGAGCTGGAATGCGCTGCAGGCGCGCGCCGGAACGCCTCCCGCCATCATCAAAAAGGTGAACGATGAGGTCAACGCCGTGCTGGCCCTGCCAGAAATAAAGGCGCGCATGGCCGACCTCGGTATGGAGCCCTTGATCGGCACGTCCGAACAGATGGGGGCGCGCATGGCGAGCGAGATAAAAAAGTGGGCCGTGGTTATTGAGAAGGCCAATATTCCGACGAAGTAGTCCGGTAATCAGAGAAAGGGCCTGTCGTGAACGTGCAGGGAATGACGTCAAAGGTGCCGCAGGGGTCCGATCGCCCGCGGCTGAAGATCGCGATCGGCACTTACGGCCATACCGCGGCCATCAAGGACGGCCGCGTGCCGATCGAAGGCGTCGATTCCGACATGATCGAGGTCAAGCCGATCATCCAGGCCTTCCGCCGGATGGTGCGCGACGTCGAATTCGACATCTGCGAAATGGCGCCGACCACTTATATGATCGCGCGCGCTCTGGGGGCGCCCTATATCGCCCTGCCGATCTTCATCATGCGCCGCTTCCATCACGGCGGTTTCATCGTGCGGCCCGATGCCAATATCCGGCAGCCGAAGGACCTTGAGGGCAAGAAAGTCGGCGTGCGCGCTTATTCGGTCACGACCGGCGTCTGGACGCGCGGCATTTTCGTCAACGAATACGGCCTCGATTCATCGAAAGTGACCTGGGTCGTCGATGACGAGGAGCACGTCACCTCGCTGAAACTGCCGCCGAATGTGATCCATGCGCCGGAGGGCAAGTCGCTGCAGAGCATGATGGCGTCCGGCGAAATCCAGGCCGGTTTTACCGGCCCGGCCGGCGTCGGCCGCGCCGGTCCGCCGATCGGCAACTGGGACATGAATGCGCCGACCGGCGCCGACGCCGGCACCTATCCCGAACTGATTGCCGACGTGGAGAAGGTCGAGGCGGACTGGTTCCGGCGCACCGGGATCTATCCGATCCACGGGCTGATCGTGGTGAAGGATGAGCACATCGCGCGCTACCCCTGGCTGGCCCGGTCGTTGATGAATGCCTTCACCACGGCCAAGCGGCCGTACCTTGAAAGCCTCAAGCTCGGCAGCGGCGACAGTCCGGAAGACATCCGCTACCGCAGCTTCTTCTCGTTGATGAACGACCCGCTGCCCTATGGCATGGCCGCTAACCGTCCGAGCATCGACGCCCTGGTCACCTACGCGCTGCAACAGAAGCTCATTCCGGCGCGTCCGCAGCTTGACCAGGTGTTCGTCGATATCGACCCGTAAATTTCTCCCGACCGCAAGAAGAGTCTCCGCAAATGTCATCGATTATCGATATTCATCCGCATATTGTTTCGCCCGATACCAAAGCCTATCCGCTGGCGCCGCTGGGCGGCACGCAATCGACCTGGTCGAGCGAACGTCCGACCACCTATGACGATCTGCTTCAGGCCATGGACGATGCCGGGGTCGCCAAAGCGGCGATCGTGCATTCGTCGACCGCCTATGGCTACGACAACAGCTATGTCGCCGATGCGGTGGAAGCCGTCCCGTCGCGCTTCACCGGGGTCTACTCGATCGATACTCTGGCACCGGACGCGGTGAAGACCTTCGACTACTGGCTCGGCCGCGGCTGCACCGGGATGCGGCTTTTCACCACCGGCAGCACGTTGCCGGGGCAGGCGACCTGGTTCGCCGACCCGAAGACCTATCCATTCTGGGAGCACGCGGCCGCCAAGAACATTCCGGTCTGCGTGCAGATGAAGCAGGAAGGCATCCCGCTGCTGCGCGGCATCATGGACAAGTTTCCGAAGGTCACGATCATTCTCGACCACTTGTCGCGGACGCCGCACGAAGACGGACCGCCTTATGCCGGCGCTACCGATTTCCTGGCGCTGGCCAAATACAAGCAGGTCTACCTCAAGATCACGCCCCTCAACGTCACACCGAAGAGCTGGGGCAAGGGTGCCGCGGACACGTTCTTCGGCAAGATGGTGGATACATTCGGCGCCGACCGCATCGGCTGGGGCTCCAATTTCCCCAACTCGGTCGGTACGCTGAAGGAAATCCTGGGTGCTGCGCAGAAGGCATTTTCCTTTGCCAAAGCGAGCGACCAGGACTGGATCTTCGGCAAGACCGCGCAGGTGCTCTATCCGAGCCTCAAGGATTGATGACCCGCAGATGCCCGCTGGCAAGACGCTGAAAACGCTGATCGGGGACTATCCGCACACCGCGCCGCTGAAAAGCGGAGCGGTGAGGTCGGACCGCGTCAACTTCGCCTTCACCGAGATCGTTCCGGTCTGGGACGGCTTCAAGGGCATGATCCGCGAGGACCGCTACGACGTTTCGGAAATGGCGGTGGTGACCTACTTGATCGCCAAGGCGCACGGCAAACCGCTGGCGCTGCTGCCGGCGGCCATGATCGGGCGGTTCCAGCACCCTTACGCGATCTACAACGCGGACAAGGGACCAATGCGGCCGTCGGACCTCAACGGCAAGCGGGTCGGCATCCGTTCGTTCACCACGACGACGGGGGCCTGGATTCGCGGCATCCTCGCCAACGATTACGGGGTCGATCTCGACAGCATCGAATGGGTCACCTTCGAGGACCCGCACGT
>LNFM01005202.1_pt1 | contig 22850 bp, 16 predicted proteins | sample 596031 | NCBI WGS metagenome assembly LNFM01 (sample SAMN04254537, study PRJNA301005) | activated carbon metagenome | isolation source: dual media filters at the Ann Arbor, Michigan drinking water treatment plant | place: USA: Ann Arbor | reverse complement strand
CCGACCTCTCCACGGTCTGGGTGATCGCCGAGGTGCCGACATCGGCGTCGGCCGATCTGGCGATCGGCAGCCAGGCCAGCTTCGAGACGCCCAGTCTGCCCGGGCAGCGTTTCGAAGGTGAGGTGAGCTTCCTGCAGCCGGTGGTCAACCTGGCCAGCCGCACGGTCGGCGTGCGAATTGAACTGCCCAACCCCGATGGGGTCCTGCGCCCCGGGCTCTTTGGCGATGTGGAACTGCAGGGCCGCAGCGGGGAGCGTACCGTCGTGGTGCCGCGTTCGTCCGTCATCGACTCCGGGACGCGCCAATTGGTCCTGGTGCAAACGGCGCCGGGCCGCTTCGCGCCACGCGAGGTTCGATTGGGCGCTCGCGCCGACGACCGGGTCGCCGTGCTGTCAGGCGTTGAGGCCGGAGAGAGAGTCGTGGTCTCAGCGAACTTCCTGATCGATGCTGAGAGCAACCTGCGATCGGCCATGCAGGGCATGGAACACGGATCGCCCCCCCCGACCGAAGACCACAGCGCCCATGAAGCGGCCGCGGAGCCGACGGCACCGCCGGTCGAAGATCCGCACGCCGGCCACGCGGGAGGGCAGTGACATGCTCGCCCGCCTGATCGAATGGTCGGTCCGCAACGTCTTCCTGGTTCTGGTGATGGCGATCGCAGTCACTGCCGCCGGCATTTACGCCGTCGCCAAAACCCCGCTCGATGCCCTGCCCGACCTGTCGGACGTGCAGGTCATCGTATTCACCGAAGTGCCCGGTCAGGCGCCCCAGGTGGTCGAGGACCAGGTCACCTACCCGCTGACCACGGCCATGCTGGCGGTGCCCAAGTCCAAGGTCGTGCGTGGCTTCTCGTTCTTCGGGGCCTCGTTCGTCTATGTAATCTTCGAGGACGGTACCGACATCTACTGGGCGCGCTCGCGCGTGCTCGAGTACTTGAACTTTGCGTCCAAGAAGCTGCCCGAAGGCGTGACCCCCACGCTGGGTCCGGACGCTACGGGCGTGGGCTGGGTCTACCAGTACGTGCTTGAGGGCGAACAATGGTCACTCGACCAGCTGCGCGCCATCCAGGACTGGTATGTGCGCTACCAGCTGACCAAGGCGCCCGGCGTCGCGGAAGTGGCCAGCGTCGGCGGCTTTGTTCGCCAGTATTCCGTCACGGTCGACCCCGGCCGGCTGCGCCAGTACGGCATTCCTCTCTCGAGGATCTCGGAGGTGATCGCCAGCAGCAATCGGGACGTCGGCGGACGCGTCCTCGAGATGGCGGAAACGGAATACATGATCCGCGGCCGCGGCTACCTGCGCGGCATTGAAGACATCGAACAATTGGTCGTCAAGGCCGAGGACGGCACCCCGGTTCTCGTGGGCGACCTCGCCCGGGTCGAGCTGGTGCCGGATGAGCGCCGTGGCGTCACCGAGCTCAACGGGGAAGGAGAAGCGGTGGGCGGCATTGCGGTGGCGCGCTACGGCGAGAACGCCTTGTCGGTGATCGAGGGACTCAAACAAAAGATCGCGGAGATCGGCCCGGGCCTGCCGGAGGGCGTCTCGATCCGCGCCGTCTACGACCGCTCCGACCTGATCCACCGGGCCATCGCCACCCTGCGCTGGACACTGCTCGAAGAGAGCCTGATCGTCGCACTGGTGTGCATCGTGTTTCTCTTCCACGTGCGCAGCGCCTTGGTGGCCATCATCATGCTGCCCGTAGGCGTGCTGATCGCGTTCCTGGCGATGCGCCTGCTGGGCATGAACTCCAACATCATGAGCTTGGGCGGCATCGCCATCGCCATCGGCGCGATGGTGGACGCGGCGATCGTGATGATCGAAAACGCGCACAAGCACATCGAGCGTGATGATGGAACCAAGCCCCGCATACAACTGATCATCGATGCCTGCCGGGAAGTGGGGCCGGCACTCTTCTTCAGTCTGCTGATCATCACCGTATCGTTCCTGCCAGTGTTCGCCCTGGAAGCGCAAGAGGGCCGTCTGTTTCACCCGCTGGCCTTCACCAAGACCTTTGCCATGGCAGGCGGCGCCCTGCTGTCGGTGACCTTGGTGCCGGTGCTGATGCTGCTGTTCGTGCGCGGCAAGATCCTGCCTGAAGCCAAGAACCCGGTGAACCGGTTCCTGATCGCGATCTATCGGCCGGTGATTGCCGTTGTGCTTCGGCACAAGGCGGCCACCTTGGTGCTGGCGCTAGTTGCCTTGCTCGGAACGGCTTGGCCTGCCTCGCGCTTGGGCAGTGAGTTCATGCCCACGCTAAACGAGGGCACCCTGCTCTACATGCCTGCGTCGCTGCCCGGCATGTCGGTCACCAAGGCCGCGGAGCTGCTCCAACAGCAGGACCGGATCATCAAGACCTTCCCGGAAGTCGAGTCCGTGTTCGGCAAGGCCGGCCGGGCCCTCACCGCCACGGACCCGGCGCCGCTGGAGATGTTCGAGACGGTCATTAACCTCAAACCCGAGGACCAATGGCGCGAGGGCATGACCATCGACTCCCTTATCGCCGAGATGGATACGGCGCTGCAGTTCCCGGGCGTGGCCAATTCCTGGACGATGCCGATCAAGGCCCGAACTGACATGCTGGCCACCGGCATCCGCACGCCGATCGGCATCAAGGTGTTCGGGACGGACCTGGGCGAGATGGAGCGACTGGCCAAGGAAATCGAGGCTGCCGTGCGCACGGTTCCGGGCACCACCAGTGCCTACGCCGAGCGTCTCACCGGCGGGTTCTACCTCGACATCGAACCCGACCGTCGCCAGCTGGCGCGTTACAACCTGCCGGTCGGAGAACTGCAGGACGTCATCGCCGCCGCGCTGGGTGGCGAGATGGTCACCACGACGGTGGAAGGGCGTGAGCGTTTTGGCGTGATCGTGCGCTATCCCCGTGAATTGCGCGACAGCCCGCAATCCATCGCGCAGCAAGTGTTGGTGCCGACCATGGACGGCGCCCAGATTCCCTTGGGCGAGTTGGCGCACGTGACGGTTCGCAAGGGCGCGCCGTCGATCCGTACCGAGAACGCCCTGCTCTCGGCCTACATCTACGTCGATACGCGCGATCCGGACATGGGAGCCTACGTCCGTGCCGCGCAAGACGCCGTGGCCAAGTCGGTCACTTTCCCGCCGGGCTACTACGCGACCTGGAGCGGCCAGTACGAGTACATGCAGCGGGCGATCGCCAAGATGAAGATCGTGGTCCCGGTGACGCTGTCGCTGATCTTCCTGCTGCTGTACCTGAACTTCCGCCGGGTCACCGAGTCGCTGATCGTGATGCTGTCGGTGCCCTTTGCGCTGGTGGGCGGTGTGTGGCTGATGTGGGCACTGGATTACAACTTGAGTGTCGCGGTCGCCGTGGGCTTCATCGCGTTGGCCGGTGTCGCTGCCGAAACTGGCGTGGTGATGCTGATCTACCTCGACCACGCTCTGGAGGCTCGGGCCCAGGCCCGCCGTGCCAAGGGCGAGGCGCTGACGCTGGCAGATATCACCGATGCCATCGTCGAAGGCGCGGTCGAACGCGTCCGACCCAAGATGATGACGGTCGTTGCGATCATGGCGGGCCTGCTGCCGATCATGTGGAGCACGGGCACCGGCTCGGAGGTCATGCGGCGCATTGCCGCGCCGATGGTCGGCGGGATGGTGTCGTCCACGGTCCTGACCCTGGTGGTGATCCCGGTGATCTACGCGCTGGTCAAGCGCCGGGAACTGCTGGGCCCCCGGGCCCAGCCCCTGCCGGTCGCTGATATGTCGGAGACGGCGCGATGATCGGCCCCGCCCAGGCCATTGACTTGCGTGCGACACCCAGCTTTAGGGTCCGCATACCGCGCCGGCGCCGTGCGGCGAACCGACGCCGGGTCCGGCGCCGAGGCTAGGGGGCGGCCGTGCGGCCCGGGCGTGTCGCCCGGGCCGACGCGCCGCTCCCGGAGTCTGCGGTCCGCTTGCCTCCCACTCTTGCCTCAGGCGTTTGTCATGACTCATCACGACTCGCATCCACTTCCTTCGGGTGTTGCGTGCACCTGCATGTTGGTAGTTCCTGACGCAAGGACGGTGCGGGTCGGTCAATTGACCTAGGTCAAAGCCAGGGATCACGAGAGGTGTAGGGTACTAACCAAGATGAACAGCTTCCGCCGCCACCGCTGGCGCACCCCAATCTCGCTGCTGGCGATGCTGGCGCTGGTTTGGGCACAACTGGTTCTGGCGAGTCATCCGGCGTGCGCAGTTTCGGCGATGGCATCGATGCCCGCCCACGCCGAACATGCCGATCATGCCCAGCCCGCGGCAGCCGACCCGCCCCCGCCGTGCCATGGGGCCTCGCTGAGTGAGGACGCGCCACTGTGCGCTTCCCACTGCAGCCAAGGCGACCTGAGCAAGGAGGCACCGCGACTGGTGTCAGTGCCGACCTTGGGTCCGGTGTCGATCATGTCGGTCGTGACAGTGCAGCGATTGCCTGACGCGGCGGGCCACGCGGTGGCCGCTCGTCCTCGTGTCGCCTGGCATCGACCTACGCCCCACCCGGCCAGCCTCCTGCTGATCTGATCCCGCGCCGATGCTCGACCGGCGCCCGTATGGGCGCCGGTCGCCTCGGTGCAGCCGCCGTGTGCGCGGCCTGCCCCGCCGACTCCTACCGCAGTGCCTTTGGGCAGCGGTTCGCGCGAGGCCAAGACCATGGGATTCCCCCTTCCACGACGAGCTCTCGCTATCGGCGTTTGCGCGCCGGCGTGCCTTGACCTGTGTCCGACACCCAGGTTTACGGTCCCCGGCAGGTTCTGCGGGAGCATGCAATGACGGCCGACCTTCGCAAATCCGATCCGCCGATGACGGTGCGCCGTCTGGCGCACTTGGGAGGCGTGACCGTGCACGTGGTGCGCAACTACCTGCGCCGCGGCCTGCTTCGCGCCGCCAGCCACACCGAGGCCGGCTACCAGTTGTTCTCGACCGCGGAACTGCATCGCCTGCATTTCATCCGCACGGCGCAGCGTCTCGGCTTCACCCTCGCCGAGATCGAGGAAATCCTACGGCGCAGCCGCCAGCGCAAGAGCCCATGTCCGCTGGTACGCGACATCATCAGCCGTCGGCTGACGGAAACCCGCGACCAGCTCGAGCAACTCCTGGCGCTGCAGACGCGAATGGAGCAAGCCGTTGCCCAGTGGTCTCGCCTGCCCGACGCCGTGCCGACGGGCAGTGACGTCTGCGCGCTGATCGAGGCCGTCGCGGCCAGCGAGGCCGCCGCCGTTCCCAAATCCACCTCGCGGCGCCTCTTGGGCCGTCGCGCCTCTGCAGAGGAAAAGACCTCATGACGCGCCCCCGTCAATCCCCCTTGTCCTGCGGGCTGTCGCTGTCGGTAACGGCGGTCCTGCTGTACCTGGCCTGCGCGCTGATTGTGGCGTGGTCCCCCGGGGCCCTGGCCGCGGGCCTGGGCCTGGTCGTGCACGGACTGTGCCTGTCCGGCCTCACGCCGGCGGTCGGTGAACTGCGCTGGAGCGCGGTGCTGATCGGTTCGCTCGCGATCGCCGGCTACGCCTTCGTGGCGGGCGCCTTGTTCACCATTGTCAATCGCTTGATTGGAGGTAACCGATGAACCGCTCTCACTTATCCTTGCTGCTCGCCAGCCTGTTCGCGGCTCCGCTGGCCGTCGCCGCACCGCCGGAGACCGACGGCCCGACCGACGGGTTCGCCTTGATCATGACCGGCTTCCTGGTCCAGTGGCTGACCCTACTCACGCTGGTGCTGTACCCGGTGATGCTGATCACCTATGTGCGCCTGGCGATCAACGAGGAGCACGAAACCCAGGCACGCTTTGGCACGGCGTATGAGCAGTACGCGGACGCGGTGCCGCGGTTCTTCCCACGCCGTCGCCGGCCGCTGGCGGTGGCGTCATGAGCACCGCCATGAACACTCAGGCGGTAAGGGTCTGGCCGATCGGCGACATGCTGACCGAGGGCTGCGCCCGCACGCTGGCCGCCACGGTTCGCGGGTTGCCGGGCGTGCAGGCCGCCGAAGCCAATTTTGCGGCCGGCACGCTTCAGGTGCGCTATACCCGCGGCGCTGCGGAGCCGACGGCGATTACGGCGGCGATTCGCGCTTGCGGCTTCACCTGCCGCGCCCCGTCCGCCGAGTTTGTCCCGCCAGGCGCCTCCGCCGGGTCGGCCGCCAGTCACTCTGCACATGCCGGCCATGCCCCGTCGCCCTCCCCCGCAGCGTCGGCCCTCCCTGAGGACGCGACGCCGTCGATGCAAGGGCACGCGGGCCATGCGCCCGTCGCGCCGGACAAGCGCGGCGCGGACCCGCACGAGGGCATGCACCACGGGGGCGATTTGCACGCGGCGGCGGCGGACATGCGCCGGCGCTTCATCATCGCCTTGGCGTTCTCCATTCCGCTGTTCATCTGGTCACCGATGGGGCTGATGAGCGCGCCGGCGACGCCATTCGGTCTGCCTGAGAACGTCTGGCTGTGGTTGCTGGCCAGCGCCGCACTGCTCTACCCGGGCTGGCCCTTCTTCACGGCGGCGATCCGCTCGCTGCGCCGCGGCGTGCTCGACATGGCGGTGCTGGTGTTGCTCAGTGTCGGCACAGGTTATGTCTTCAGTCTGGGCGCGACGTTTGTGTTCGACGGCCCCAACTTTTACGAGGCCTCCTCGGTCCTGCTGACCTTCATCCTGCTGGGCCACTGGCTCGAGATGCGGGCCCGCGCCGGTGCCTCGGATGCCATGAAGGCCCTGCTCAAACTCTCGCCACCGCGGGCGATCGTGCGCCGGGACAATGTCGATGTGGAGATCGCCACCGATGAGGTGCAGGTGGGCGAAGTGGTCGTCGTGCGTCCAGGCGCCAAGGTGCCGGTCGATGGTGAAGTACTCGAAGGCCAGTCCCAGGTCGACGAATCGATGCTCACCGGCGAGTCGATGCCGGTGAAGAAGGCGCCGGGCGCTCTGGTGGTTGGCGGCACCATCAATCGCAGCGGCGCCTTCACTTACCGCGCCACCAAAGTCGGCGCCGACACCGCGCTTGCCCAGATCATCCAGTTGGTCCAGGCCGCCCAGAATTCCAAGGCCCCGGCCCAGCTGCTGGCCGACCGCGCCTCGCAATGGCTGGTGCTGGCGGCGATCGTGATCGGCTTGCTGACGTTCGCCGTCTGGTTCTGGTGGCTCGGTCAGACGCTGCTGTTTGCGCTCACCCTGACGATTACGGTGTTCGTGATTGCCTGCCCGGATGCGCTGGGCCTGGCAACGCCCATGGCGATCATGATTGGTACGGGCCTTGGGGCCCGCCACGGCATCTTGTTCAAACATGCCGAGGCCATCGAGCAATGCGCCCGGCTCAACGTGGTGATCTTCGACAAGACTGGCACCTTGACGGTGGGACAACCCGACGTGGTGGATACCGTGGCGGCGGCGGACTGGGACCAGGCGCGCCTGATCGAGGTTGCGGCCGCCGTGGAAGCGCACTCCGAACACCCGCTGGCGCAGGCGATCCTCAAACACGCCGCGCCGGTCAAAGATCGCGCCACCGACTACACCAACATTGACGGCCAGGGTGCGATGGGCCGGGTAGCCGGTCGGTGGGTGCATTTGGGCAACCGCCTGCTGATGACCGCGCAAGGCGTGGCCGTGGACGAGCTGGAGGCCCGGGCCGACGGGCTCAAGGGCGCCGGCCGCACCGTGATCTATGTCGCGGTGGACCGGCGCCTGGCGGGCGTCATCGCGATTGCGGATGCGATCCGACCGAGCTCGCGGGCCACGATCGACGAGCTGCATCGCCGCAATATCCGGGTCGCCATGATCACCGGCGACAACCGCCCCACGGCTGAGCGCGTGGCGGCCGACCTGGGGATCGACATCGTGCTCGCGGACGTGTTGCCGGGTGACAAGGCCGCCGAGGTCAAGAAGCTCCAGGCCCAAGGCCTGAAGGTCGGCATGGTGGGCGATGGCGTCAACGATGCCCCGGCCCTAACCCAAGCCGAGGTCGGCTTCGCGATCGGCGCCGGCACCGATGTGGCGATCGACAGCGCCGACACGGTGCTGATGCGCAGCGACCCCTACGACGTGGTGCGCGCGATCACGATCGCGCGCGGCACCTTGCGCAAGATGCACCAGAACCTGGCCTGGGCCGTGGGCTACAACGTCCTGGCCTTTCCGCTGGCCGCCGGCGTGCTCTTCCCGTTCGTGCTCTCGCCTGAAATCGCCGCGCTGTCGATGTCCGGCAGCTCGGTGATCGTGGCAGTCAACGCGCTGCTGCTCAAGCGCCTTCCCTTGGCCGCGGGAGCGGCCGAATCGTCACCAGAAACCCCTGAGGAGTCCCTGTCATGAGCATCGTTACCGCTACTTCACGCACCCCATCTCTGCGCGGTCGCGCCAGCCGCTGGCTCGGCCTGGGCGCCCTGATGCTGGCGCTGGCCAGCACCGCCCATGCCGAAGAGAGCAGCTTCCGGCATGAAGTCCTGATGCGTGGCCAAATTCTTGAGGCCGATGCCGGCACGCTGGTCGTCTGCGTGGGCGAAGCCGATGGCGCCCAGGTCGGGCAGGTCCTCGAGGTCGTGCGCCACAAGCGGGTCTCACGCGGACCCAAAGCCGCGGGCCCGCGGTTTCGTCGCGAGCCGGTCGGGCAGGTGCGAATCACGGAACTCTTCGATACCCACTACGCCCAGGCCGAAGTGGTCACGGGCAAACCCAAGGTCAACGACACCGTCGAGTTGATCCGCTGATGAACGAACGGCGCCTGCGGCAGCGTTGGCCGGCCCTGGGGGCTGGCGATGCAGCCGCAGGGGCCTGGCCCCGGAACCGCCTGCCCCGGGCGGCCCCTTACCCCACGAGGATTCCTTCCATGTCTTCCCCTGCGTCCCGCTCCCTGCATTTCCTCGGCGCCGCCGGCACCGTCACTGGCTCGCGCTATCTGGTCCAAGCGGCGGGTCAACGCATCCTGGTCGATTGCGGCCTGTTCCAGGGCTACAAGCAGCTGCGCGAGCGCAACTGGGCGGATTTTCCGGTCGCGCCCGCGTCCATCGACACGGTGCTGCTGACCCATGCCCACCTGGATCACGCAGGCTATCTGCCGGCCCTGGTCAAGCAAGGCTTCGCTGGACGGATCCTTTGCACCGAGGCCACGCGCGATCTGAGCCAACTGCTGCTGCCCGACAGCGGCCATCTGCTGGAGGAACATGCGCGCTACGCGAAGAAGAAGGGCTACTCCAAGCACGCCAATCCGCTGCCGCTGTACACCCAGGAAGATGCGATGACGTGCCTGACCCGATTCGATGGCCGCCCGTTCCTGGAGCCGCAGGCCCTCGCGCCGGGTGTCAGTGCCCGGTTCATCCCGGCCGGCCATATCCTGGGCGCCGCCCAGATTGCGCTGACCATTGACGGTCGCCGCCTGCATTTCACCGGCGACCTCGGCCGCGCCAGTGACGCGCTGATGAAAGCCCCGGCGCCGTTCGAGGGTGCGGACGTGCTGGTGTGCGAGTCCACCTACGGCAACCGCCGACATCCCACCGCCGACGCCGAGGCGGAGCTCGCGCCCGTGATCAAGCGGGTCGCCGCCCGCGGCGGCGTGATTGTCATTCCCGCCTTCGCCGTCGGCCGGGCCCAGGCCCTGATGCTGCATATCGCCCGGCTGCGTCAGCGCGGCGAGATCCCGCGCGTGCCGGTCTATCTCAATAGCCCGATGGCAATCAATGCCACCGACCTCTACCACCGCCACCATGACGAGCACCACGTGACCGACGCCGAGTGCCGGGACATGTTTGAGCTGGCCACCATGGTGCGGACCGTGGAGGAGTCCAAGGCGCTCAATATGCAGCGCGGGCCGATGATCATCATCTCCGCCAGCGGCATGCTCTCCGGTGGGCGCGTCCTGCATCACCTGGTGGCGTTTGGCCAGGACTCGCGCAACGCAATCCTGCTGGCCGGCTACCAGGCCGGCGGCACCCGGGGCGCGGCGCTGGTGCGCGGCGAGAAATCGTTGCGCATCTTCGGGCAGGAGGTGCCGATCCAGGCCGAGGTCGTGGCCATGGAGAGTTTCTCTGGCCACGCCGACAGCGAGGAACTGCTTGCCTGGCTGCGCCCGGCCCCGGTCACGCCCAAGATGACCTACATCACCCATGGCGAACCCGACGCCGCCGATGCCCTGCGCGGCCGGATCGAGCGCGAGCTCGGCTGGCACTGCCGCGTCCCTGAGCATCTGGAACGGGTGCCGCTCGGCGGCGAGGCGGCGGCATGACCGAGCACGCCCACACCCGCCTGCGCGTGGTGCGCGCCGGCATCGATACCTACCAGCAGCCGGTGGTCTATATGCACCGCGACTGCCCCGTCTGCCGCTCGGAGGGCTTTGCGGCCCTGACCCGGGTCCAGATGCGGGTCGGGACACGCGAGGTCATCGCCACCCTGAACGTCGTCACGGGCGATCACCTGGCGGTCGATGAGGTGGCGCTGTCGGACGCGGCTTGGCAGGCCGTAACGCCCGAGGCCGGCGCCTACGCGACCTTCCAGCATCCCGAGCCGGCCGCCTCGGCCGGCGCCCTGCGCGCCAAGGTGTTCGGGGCGCGCCTGGACGACGCCGACTGTCTGGCCCTGATGCGCGATACGGCCGCCAATCGGCTGTCGGACATCGAACTGGCGGCGTTCGTCACCGCCTGCGCCGGCGAACGCCTGGATCACGGCGAGACCATTGCCCTGACCCGGGCGATGGTGGCTGTGGGCGAGCGCTTGGACTGGGGCGGCGGCCCGGTGCTGGACAAGCACTGCGTGGGCGGATTGCCCGGCAACCGCACCACCCCGATCGTGGTCGCGATCATCGCGGCGCTGGGGCATCGCATCCCCAAGACCTCGTCGCGAGCGATCACCTCGCCGGCTGGCACCGCCGACACGATGGAGGTGATGGCACCGGTGGCGCTGGATCTGGCGGCGATGCGACGCGTGGTGGAGCGCGAAGGCGGCTGCATCGTCTGGGGCGGCAATGTGCGCCTGAGTCCGGCCGATGATGTCCTTATCCGGGTCGAGCGGCCGCTGGATTTCGACAGCGACGGGCAGTTGGTCGCCAGCGTGCTGTCCAAGAAGGTCGCGGCCGGCGCGAGCCACGTGTTGATCGACATGCCCGTTGGGCCCACCGCCAAGGTGCGCTCCGACGCCGCGGCGCAGGCGCTGGCAGCCCGGCTGACCGACACGGCGTCCGCGATGGGACTGACGCTTGCGGTCCTGCGCACCGACGGTCGCCAGCCGGTGGGCGTGGGCATCGGGCCGGCACTGGAGGCCCGCGATGTGTTGGCGGTGCTGCGCGGCGCACCTGACGCCCCGGCCGACCTGCGCAGCCGTGCCCTGACCGTCGCCGGCGCCTTGCTGGACCTGGCACCGGGCACGCCGCCGGGTCAGGGTCTGGCCCTGGCCACGCAGACGCTGGACTCGGGCCGGGCCTGGGCCAAGTTCCTGGCCATTTGCGAGGCGCAAGGCGGCTTCACGGAGCCGGGCGAGGCGCCCTTCCAGGCGCCGGTGGTGGCCACCCGCGCCGGGCGCGTCAACGCGATCGACAACCGGCGTCTGGCCAAAGTGGCCAAGCTCGCCGGCGCCCCTGGCGCGGCCTTGGCCGGCCTCGACTGCAGCTTGCGTCTCGGTGATTCGGTCGCGGTCGGGCAGCCGCTGTACACCGTGCACGCCCAAACCCCGGGCGAGCGCGACTACGCCCTGGCCTACGCCCGAGCCCATTCCGACATCCTGTCCCTGGAGGCCCCATGAGCCGCGTCCTGATCCCTTTTCCCGATTTGCAGCCCTTGGCGTTGGAGCTCGGGTCGCGCCTGCAGGCTCGCGTGGCACCCGTGGGCTGGCGCCGGTTCCCCGACGGGGAATCGCTGGTGACGATCGACCCCCAACTCAGCGGGGCCGACGTGGTGGTAGTGGCCGGGCTGAGGAACGTGGACTCGGTCGCGCTGGCGCTGCGCTTTGTCGCCGAGACCGCCCGCGAGCTGGGCGCCCGTTCGGTCGGCCTGGTCGCCCCGTACCTGCCCTACATGCGCCAGGACACCCGCTTCCATCCCGGCGAAGCGATCAGCGCGCCGATCTTTGCCCGCTTCCTGGAGCAAAGCGTCGACTGGCTGGTGACGGTCGATCCACACCTGCACCGCAATCCGCGCCTGGACGGATTGTTCTCGATCCCCACCCGCCACGTGGCGGCGGCACCGGCCATGGCGGCCTGGGTGCAGGCCAACGTCCCCGACGCGATCTTGATCGGCCCCGACAGCGAGTCGGCGCAATGGGTCGGCGATATCGCCGCGCGAGCGCAGGTGCCGTTCCAGGTGCTGGCCAAGATCCGGGAGGGGGATCGCGCAGTGCGTGTCAGCCTGCCCGACCCCATTGCCGCCCGCGGCCGTACGCCGGTGGTGGTCGATGACATCGTCTCCTCGGGCCACACGATGATCGAAACCCTCAAGCATCTGGCCACGCTGGGATTGCCCCCCGCGACCTGCCTGGTCACCCACGCGGTGTTCTCCGAAGACGCCTACGAACGCCTGCTGACTGCGGGCGCCCAGCGCGTCGTCAGCACCGACACCATTGCCCACCCGGCCTGCAATGCCATTGGGATGGCACCGCTCCTGGCCGTGGCCTGCGAGGCGCTGCTTGCCGAGCGCACACCGTCGCTGGCCGCCCCGTGATGCGCGCTGCCCCCATCCCCGCCTGCGCCTTGGAGATCCGATGAACGACCTAACCTGTCCCGCCAGCGCCCTGAGCGCCATTGACCAGCACCGGATTGACCAGCTGGCCCGGAGCTACGCGCAGGCCGATCCGGCCTTCGCCGCCTGGGCTGCGGGCTATGGCGTCATCGCACACACCCCGCTCACCCAATTGCGCGTGCGTGCGATGATCGAGGAACTGGTCGCGACCGGCGCTCTGCCTGACAGCGCGACGGGCTATCGGCGCCTGAGCGCCGCCGATCGCGTGGCCAGCGCCGGCATGTGGCTGGTAGCACACATGACCTACGCCCGGCGGGTCCGCCTGGACGGCGCGCCGTTGGAGGCCGATGACTTCAAGCCGCAGCCCGAGGGCCACACCGGCGGCGCGTTGAACATGGTGCCGGCCTACGCCGGCTACCTGGCCATGAATGCGCTCGATGGGGTAACCCGCGCCTGGATGATGGGCCAAGGCCACTGCGTGGCGGCGATCGATGCGCTCAACGTCATCGTGGACAACATGAGCCCGGCGCATGCGGCCCGCTATGGCCTGGATGAGCCGCGGTTGGCGCGGTTCGTCGGCGATTTCTACTCCTACGCGCTCACGCCCGAAGGGCGCCCGGCCTCGCCGTTGGGCTCGCACGTCAATGCCCACACCGCCGGCGGCCTGCAGGAAGGCGGCTATCTGGGCTTTGCCGAGCTGCACTACGTGCACGCGCCGCTGCCCGGTGAGCGGCTGGTCGCGTTCGTCAGCGATGGCGCCTTCGAGGAGCAGCGCGGTGGCGACTGGGCGCCGCGCTGGTGGCGCCCGGACGACTCGGGCCTGGTCGCGCCCATCATGATCCTCAACGGCCGGCGCATCGAACAGCGCAGCCAGATCGAGCAACAGGGCGGCGAGGACTGGCTGTACCGCCACCTGCGGCTCAATGGCTTCGAGCCCATTGGCCTGGACGGCCGCGATCCGGCCAGCATTGCCTGGGGTATCCACGTGATCGAGTCGCGGCTGCAGGCCTGCACCGAGGCGGCCGCGCTGCATCCCGAGGGCGATTTCCGAATCCCGCTGCGCTACGGTGTCGCCGAGGCGCCCAAGGGCTTTGGGTTTCCCGGCGCCGGCACCAACGCCGCCCACAACCTGCCGCTATCGGGTAATCCCCACCGCGATGCGGCCGCCCGCGAGCAGTTCAATGCCGGCTGTGCGCCGCTCTACGTGCCGCCGGCGGATCTGCAGGCGGCGATTGCGGCTCTCAATACACACGCGACTCAGGGTCGGCCGCGCGAGCGCGACCACGCGCTCGCGACCCGCCAGGTGGCGCTGCCGACCGTGCCCGAGCCGGCCTGGGCGGAGCCCGGCACGATTGGCTCGCCGATGGCCGCTCTGGATGGTCAGTTTGTTCGCTTGGTGCAGGCCAACCCGCAGCTGCGCCCGCGCGTGGGTAATCCCGATGAGTTGCGCAGCAACAAACTCGACGCGACCCTGGACCTGCTCAAACACCGGGTGCAGGAGCCGGAAGCCGGCGTCGCAGAATCGCGCACCGGCGCTGTAGTCACCGCGCTCAACGAGGAGGCGGTCGTTTGCGCGGCGCTGGCGAACAAGGGCGGACTCAACCTGGTGGTGACGTACGAGGCCTTCGCCCCGAAGATGCTGGGCGCCTTGCGCCAGGAACTCATTTTCTCCCGGCATCTGCGCGAGGCCGGGCGGCCGCCGGGCTGGCTGGGCGTACCGGTGGTGCTGACGTCGCACACCTGGGAGAACGCCAAGAACGAACAGTCCCACCAGGACCCGACCCTGGCCGAGGCGCTGCTGGGCGAAATGGCGGACGGTGCCCGCGTGTGTTTCCCGCTGGATGCCAACAGCGCCATGGTGGCCCTGACCCATAGCCTGCGGGCCCAGGGCACGATCACGGCGCTGGTGGTGCCCAAGCGCGAGGTGCCCAATCGTTTGACGCCGGCGCAGGCGCGCCTGCTCGCCGAGGAGGGCCTGCTCTTGCTGCACGGCGACCCCGACACCGCCGCGGTGCTGCTGGCCGCCACCGGCAGCTACCAGCTGGGGGAAGTGTTACGGGCGCATCAGCGACTTCAATCGTCGGGGATCGCCACGGCCGTCATCTATATCGGCGAGCCAGGGCGGCTGCGGGCCGGACGCGATGCACGGGAAACCGCCTACGTGCTTTCTGATGCCTTGGTGCTGCGCCACTTCCCGGCGGGCACCCCGCGCGTATTTGTCACCCACACCCGGCCTGAGCCGTATTTGGGTGCGCTGCGCCGGATCGACAGCGGACCCGCGACCACGCGAGCGCTCGGCTTTGTGAACCAGGGCGGCACGCTGGACGTCCCGGGGCTGCTGTTCGCCAACGGCTGCACCTGGGCGCACACGGTGGCGGCGGCGCTGGCGGTCCTAGCTCGCCCGGTGAACGATGGCTTGCGCGCCGACGAGCAAGCGGCGTTGGCCGGCCGCGGCGACCCGACCCTGATCACCCGCCCGGCATGAGCACGCCCCGGCCGATGACCGCCTCCCGCCTGCCCCGCAGCCTGCAGATCGCCGTCGCCTTGGGCGGCTTCGGCTGGACATGGTGGCGGCGGCATCGCCGTGCTCCCGACACCTTGCCGGCCCGGCTGCGCGAGACCCTCGAGGGGCTGGGCACGACGTTCGTCAAGCTTGGCCAGGGCCTGAGCCTGCGCCGCGACCTCTTACCGGCCCCGTATCTGGTCGAACTGGAGGCCCTGCACGCCCACGTCCCGCCGTTCGAGTCGGCGCTGGCAGTGGCGGCGATCGAGTCTGCATTCGGCCAGCCCGTGGACCAACTGTTCGCCGAGTTCGAGTTGGTGCCGTTTGCAGCCGCTTCGGTGGCCCAGGTGCATCGGTCCAAACTGCCCGATGGGCGCACGGTCGCGGTCAAGGTGCGCCGGCCCGGCATCGTGGCCCAGGTGCATGCCGACCTGCGGCTGCTGCGGCGCTTCGTGCGCGTCAGCCAGTGGCTGGTGCCGGGCTTGCGGCGCTACCAGCCGCTGGACCTGATCGACGAGCTGGGCCAGTTCCTGCACCAGGAAATCGACATGGTCCAGGAGGCGCGCAATATGCGGCGACTGGCCAGCACGTTCGATCCCCTGCCCTACCTGACCCTGCCCCACGTCGTGGAGCCCTTGGTCGCGCCGGCCGTGATCGTGCAGGAGTTCAGCCACGGCGCGGCGCTGGCGACGCAAAACGGTACGCCGCGCGGGCGCGAACTGGCCGGCCTGCTGCTGGATGCCTATGTGCACCAGCTGATGGGCGCCGGCGTCTTCCACGCCGATCCCCACCCGGGCAACCTGTTCGAACTGCCCGACGGTCGCCTGTGCTTCCACGACTTTGGCTCCATCGGTTTCCTGGACCCGGCATCGCGCACGGCCTTTGCGCAACTGATCGAAGGGCTGGTGGTGGATGACGCCTCGGCCGTGCTTGATGCCGTGGTCGCGATGGGATTCATCACCGGGCCGATCGACCGGCGGGCCTACGTGCGCGCCATCAGCGAAATCCTCAGCAGCCTGGCCACGCTGCCCCTGAACGAATGGTCGATGGCCGACGCGATCTGGCGCGTGGCGCGGATCGGCGCGGGCGAAAACTTCCGCCTGCCGCGCCATCTGTTGGTCCTGATGCGCACCCTGTTCCTGGCCGAGAACACATTGCGGTCCCTGGACCCTGCCCTGGATCTGATGCAGGCACTGGGGGCCCGCGCTGAGCGCATGGCCCAGACCCTGCGGCAGCAGGCGGTGGGCCGTCCGATGCACGAGCAGTTGCTCAAGAGCGCCGAGCAGCTGCCGGTCGTGGCGATGCAGATCTTGCGGCAGCTGCAACTCGACGAGGGACGGCCGGCGCTGTCGCTGCACCATCGCGGCCTGGAGCCGCTGGAAACGACGCTGGCGCGCACCGGCAATCGCCTGGCCCTGGCGCTGGTGACGCTGGGCCTGTATCTGGCGGGCTCGGTGATGATGCTGCACGGCGCCGGGCCGCGCCTGTGGGGCCATCTGCCGGTGCTCTCGGCGCTGGCCTTCGCGGCGGCGCTGGTGCTGTCGTGGCGGCTGGTGCGCGCCATCTCGCGATCGGGGCATCTATGAACGCGCCGCGCGACGTCCTGACGCTCAATGTCGGTTCGGCGACCGTCAAGGCGGCGTACTACGTGGTGGATGCAAAGGGCACCCTGATCACGCCGGCGGCCCGCGCCAAAATCGCCGTGCTGCCCGAGGATGCCAACGATGCCCGCAGCGCGGAGCGCTGGTTGTCGCAGTTGCTGGTGCAATTGCCCGCCGGGGCCGGGCAGCCCACGCGGGTGGCGCACCGGGTCGTGCACGGAGCGACCCGGCCGGGTCCGGCCGTCGTCACCGAGGCGCTGATGACCGAGCTGACGGCGCTGACGCCGCTCGCACCCCTGCATCAAGGACCGGCCCTGCGCCTGATCGATGCCGCGCGCCGACGCTGGCCGGGGGTGCCGCAGGTGGCCGCTTTCGACACCAGCTGGCACGCGACCTTGGCCCCGTGGACCCGACGCCTGCCCTTGCCTGAGACCCTGCATGCCGCCGGCGTCCAACGCTATGGCTTCCACGGCTTGGCGTTTGCATCGGCGATGCGTCAACTCACCGTTCTATCCCCCGCCTTGGCGACGGCTCGGCTAGTGCTGGTGCACCTGGGTGGCGGCTCGAGCCTGTGCGCGGTGGCCGATGGCCGCAGCGTCGACACCACCATGGGCCTGACGCCCCTTGATGGCGTCCCGATGGCCACGCGATCAGGCGCCCTGGATCCGGGCGTGGTGTTGTACTTGGCCCAGACCCTGGCCATGCCGCTGCCCGAGATCGAGCACCTGCTGTGGCGCGAGTCCGGCCTGCGCGGCCTGGCGGGCGGCAGCGGCGATATGCGCGAGCTGTTGGCTGACCCCAGCGAGGCCGCCATCGACGCCCGCGAGCAGTACGCCATCCGTGTCGCCCAGGCCATCGCCGCCATGGCAACCAGCGTGGGCGGCATGGATGCGATCGTGTTCTCGGGGGGCATCGGCGATGGTGCCGCGCCGATCCGGGCGCGAGTGGCCGAGCACCTGCGCTGGACCGGGCTGCGACTCGAGGCGGCCGCCAACAACGCCGGTAGCACACGGATCGATGCCCTGGACTCAACCATCGCGACGTTCGTTGTGCGCGCCAACGAGGAATGGGAGTTGGCCGTGGCCGCACTGGACGGAACGTTGCCATGAGGCCTGCCGCGCCGATGCCATTCGGCAAAGTGCGTGAGCTTTTCGCGCTGGGGCGGAGCCGCCGCGGAGCCACGCTCCATTCCGCAGGATCCTGCCCGCAGGCCGCTCGAAAAGGGCCGCGTGATCGCTAGAGCCAGCGCCGCGCCCACCAGCCGATCAGCTCCAGGCCGGGCGCGTACCAAGGCCGCTGCGTCCAGGCCTCGGTTAACACTTCCCGAGACTCGGCCAGATCCTGAACGAAGTGCTTCGCCAGCGTCGCGTTGAGGGCGGGCGCGTGCCCGAGCAGATTGATCTCGTCGTTGAGGAAGAAGCTGCGGTAGTCGAAGTTGGCGGTGCCGACGGTCGCCCAGTCCCGGTCGACCAGTGCGGTCTTTGCATGCAGCACCCGGGGTTGGTACTCCCAGATGCGGACGCCAGCCTCGAGCATGTGCGCGTACGCCGCCCGCGCTGCCCATTGCGCCAGCGGGACATCGCTTTTGCCTGGTACCAGCAGGCGGACATCCACTCCGCGTCGGGCGGCGCCGCACAAGGCCCGCTGGCTGCGCCGGTCCGGTGCGAAGTACGGCGTGGTCAGCCAGAGCCGCTCCTTCGCTTGGTCAAAGGCATCCGTGAACGCGCAGCGTAGACGGTGCCGGCAACGACGCGAACGATTCGACAGCAACGCCAGGGGTGAACGCGCCGTGGGCAGCGGCCCGCGGGGCGCCCGTGGGTACTCATCGAACAGGGCGATCGCCTCGGCCACCCGCGGGCCGGTCAGACGGACATGGGTGTCGCGCCAGCGAGCCGCCCCCACCGCCCGCTGGGAATTGCGCCGGTCGAGGTTGAACCCGCCCAGGTACGCCACGGCGTCGTCGATGATCAGGAGCTTGCGGTGATTGCGAACGTGGAACAGCCACGGCTGGCGCCATGACCAAGGCCGGCTCCAGTGCCATTGCACACCGTCGGCCATCAACGCACGGACCCGCTCGGGTGGGATCAGCCGCCAGGAGCCCACCGCATCGATGCGAGCCTGGACCCGATGGCCGGCGCGGGCGGCATCGGCCAGGGCGGTGAGCATCGGGCCGCCGACCTCGTCGTCGGCCACGATGTAACACTCCAGACGCACGGCGCGTGCGGCGCGGGCGAGATCAGCCCGCATCGCGTCGTAGAGGGTGTCACCCTCCACAAAGACCGTGGTCGATTCCGATGCTAATGCCATGGGCGCTAGGTCAGATGATGTCCTATACCCAGCGTAGCAGTGCAATTAGGCGCGAGCTCACTAGCCCGGGTAGCCGGCTAAGGCCTCGACAACCGGCAACGGCGGGGGCACCTCGGATGGAACCATGCTGCCTGGCCAAACTCACCCGTTTCCGCGCACCTCCGGGGGCCTGACCCGAAAGAGCACCACCCGCGCTGGGCATTTTGCTGGGGCGGCGTCGGATGAACGGGCAGATTGCAGGACGAAAGCGGCTTGAAGGCGCTGGAACGCAGTTTCAATGGGGCGTTCCCGGTGGCACTAAATTTGCTGCCCTTTGAGGACGGGTCCCCGGAATCGACGACCCGTACCCTTGTCCAATCGCGAAGGAGATCCCCCATGCATCACCTGTCCTCCGACATGCAGGCTTGCATCCGCAGCTGCCTGGATTGCTATCAGCACTGCCAGCACACCGCCTTGACCACCTGCCTGGAGAAAGGCGGCGACCACGTGGCGCCGGACCACTTCCGGCTGATGATCGACTGCGCCGAGGCCTGCCGGGCCGCTGCCGCGCTGATGATCAACCACTCGCCGTATCACGCTGAGTTCTGCCGCTTGTGTGCGCAGATCTGCCGCGATTGCGCCGCCAGCTGCGACGAACTGGACGGCATGGAGGCCTGCGTGCGCGCCTGCCGGGAGTGCGCACAAGCCTGCGAGGCGATGGCGGCGTCGCCCTGAACGACGTCCCTGCGCGGTAAAACTTCCCAAGCCGGGTAACCCGTTCCTTCGGCCCCACGCGGGCCGGGGAACTTCGGCGAACCGCTCCGCCCGGGGAACTTTCTGGCTCCAATGGCGGTCTAGACCGCATCTTCCCCAGTTCTGGGGTGTATCCCATCGCTTTTTTCTGGGTGTAGACTCCGGCCATGTCCCTGCTGCGCACCGTCGGCCACCTGCTGCTCGCTTTGGCGTTGATCGCCAACGCCGGGCTGCCGTCGGTCGCGTCCGCGGTCGATCATGCCGCGCACCAGAGCGCGGAGGTGGACCAGGACATGGCGGCGGCGGGGCATTCGATGGCCCACGGCGACATGGCGTCGTGCCATGACGAGGCCGCCGTGACGCCCGTCGTGCCCAGCCCTGACTCGCCGCTGGATTGTTGTGACGGCGGGACCTGCACCTGCAGCTGCCTGCATCATGCGCCGGTCGTCGTGATCACCGACGCCCCGTGGGCGGTATCCCCCTATCGCTGGGTGGCCCAATTGGGCCGCCTGGTGTCGGTCCCAGCCGCGCCCTCGGCGCCGGCCATTCGACCTCCGATCGCCTAAGCCCTCCCGGCGGATCTTGTTCCGCCCCATTCGCTCGACCCGGCATCCGGGTCGTGTTGCCCGTGGCCTGTCGCTGCGGGTGCTTTGGAGGGTTTCCCATGACTGTACGTTTCCGCCCGGCCGCCCTGGCCGTGGCCCTGGGCTTGGCCCTGACCGGCTGTGCTTCTCTGGCGTCGCGCCCCGGCGACACCGATATCAATGCCCTGCTGGCTGAGCGACGCGGCCCGCAGGTCGAGTGGTCCGCGGTGGGCCAACCGCCCCCAGAGCGGCAGGCCATTGACCAGTGGCTCGGCGCCCCGATGACCGCCGAGGCGGCGGTGCGGGTTGCCATGCTGCGCAGTCCCCGCCTCCAGCAGGAATATGCCCGGCTGGGCCTGGCGCGGGCCGACGTGCTCGAGGCCGTGCAGGTGGCCAACCCCACCCTCTCGCTCTCCCGGTCCTATCTGGACCCGGGCAGCGGCTACAACCGTCTGGCCGGCCTGACCTTGCCGCTGGCCGATCTACTGGTGCTGCCGGTGCGCACGCGCCTAGCCCGCGCCGAGTACGAGCGCGCCAAGCTCGAGATCGCCGGCGCGGTCCTGAACGTGGCGGCCGACGTGGAAGCCGCCTGGTACACCTACGTGGGTGCCCAGCAAGTCGCGGACATGCGCACGGCCGTGGCCGGTGGCGCCGATGCCGCGGCCGAACTGGCGCAGCGCTTCTTTGATGCCGGCAATATCAGCGAGCTGCAGCTCAAGCAGGAACAGGCGGCCGCCAGCGAGGCGCGCATCATCGCCGCCCGGGCCCGTGCCGACGCCGGCCGCGCCCGCCTGGCCCTCAATACCCTGCTGGGCCTCAGCGGCGAAGATGCGGCGTGGGCGACCAGCGATCGCCTGCCCATGCCGGTGGGCGCCGAAGACGATCCCCAGCAGTTGGCGGACCTGGCGCGCACCTCCAGCCTGGAATTGCTGGCGGCGCGTCAGCAGGCCGAGATCCTGGTCGACGCATTGGGCATCACGCGCAAACTGCGGTGGCTGGGCGGTAGCGAGATTGGCTACGAGCGCGAACGCGAGGCCGATGGCACGCGCCTTCGCGGCCCGACCCTGGATCTGGAGCTGCCGATCTTCAACCAGGGCCAAGCCAAGTTGGCCCGGGCCGAGGCACTGCTCGCCGAGGCCCGCGCCCGGGTGGCTCAGGCGGAACTGGGCGTCGACAACGCGGTGCGCCTGGGAGCCGAGCAGGTCCGCGAACTGAGCCAGGTGGTGGCGATCCACCGCGATGCCCTGATTCCGCAGCGCGAAAAAGTGGTCGAGCGCAGCCAGCAGGAGCAGAACTTCATGCTCATCGGCGTGTTCGAGCTGATCCAGGCCAAGGTGCAGGAATACAACGCCTACGAGAGCTACCTCGAGGCCGTGCGCGATTACTGGTTGGCGCGTGTGGAGTTGATGCGGGCCGTTGGCCAGCGCCTGCCCAGCGATGCCGCCATCGGTGATCGCACCCCCAGCGTGCAAGACATCCTGACGCCGTCCGCCGAGGAGGCGATGCCGGGTATGGACCATAGCGGCCACGACATGGCGTCGATGCCCACCGCTCCGGCCGAAGCGATGGAGGGCATGGACCACAGCGCTATGGACATGCCGGCGAAGTCGGATGCGCCGGCGGCCTCCGCGGCTGCGCCGGACAACGCGATGGAGGGTATGGACCACAGCGGTATGGACATGCCAGCAAAACCGGCCGCGCCCGCGGTTCCGGCGTCTGCGCCCGCCGACGAAATGGAAGGCATGGACCACAGCGGCCATGACATGCCGGCGACACCGACACCGGTCGATCACTCCCAGCACGGTGCGCCGCCGGCGTCCCCCGCACCGCCGACGCAGGATGAGAAGGAAACCGAGGAAGACACCCCCACCCCGCCCGACCACAGCGCCCACGGAGACACCCCATGAAGATCACACGACGCGACATCCTGCTGGGCGCAGGGGCCGGTCTGGTCACGACGGCCGCGACGGGCATGGCCCGCGCCCAGAGTCAGGGCCACGACATGAGCCAGATGAAAGAGCCCGACGCGCCTCCGGAGGCGCCACCGGTCTCCCGCCCGCGAGCGGGCAAGGTACGCACGCTCAACGGCTGGACCCTGCCCTACCGCATGAACGGCGGCGTCAAGGAATTCCATCTGGTCGCCGAGGAGTTCGAACACGAGTTCGCGCCCGGCTCCAAGGCGATCTGCTGGGGCTACAACGGCTCCACGCCGGGGCCGACCATCGAGGCGACCGAGGGCGACCGGATCCGTATCTTCGTCACCAACCGCCTGCGCGAAGCCACGACCATCCACTGGCATGGCCTGATCCTGCCCAGCGGCATGGACGGCGTCGGCGGCCTGAACCAGCCGCAGATCAAGCCCGGCGAGACCTTCGCCTACGAGTTCACGCTCAAGCAGCACGGCACCCACATGTACCACCCGCACGCCGACGAGATGGTGCAGATGGCGATGGGCATGATGGGCCTGCTGATCATCCACCCCA
>LNFM01005201.1_pt1 | contig 22851 bp, 17 predicted proteins | sample 596031 | NCBI WGS metagenome assembly LNFM01 (sample SAMN04254537, study PRJNA301005) | activated carbon metagenome | isolation source: dual media filters at the Ann Arbor, Michigan drinking water treatment plant | place: USA: Ann Arbor | reverse complement strand
CAGCCGGAACCTGTGCATCGACCACTACCGCAGCGTGCGCAAGGAGCGCGAGACCATCTCGCGCGACGTGGACTCGCGGGAGATGGGCACGGCGACCCGGGCCGAGCCCGGGCCGCTGGCAGGCATCGAGCGGGAAGATCAGCGGGCGCTGCTGCGGCTGGCGCTGAACCAGCTGGCGCCGACCCTGCGGTCGGCGGTGCTGCTGCGCGACATCAAGGAACTGTCCTACCAGGAGATCGCCGTGATGCTCGACCTGCCCGAAGGCACGGTCAAGTCACGCATCAACCGGGGACGCACGGAACTTGCCCGGCAGATCCGCCGTCTGCAGGAATCGGGCCTCTCCACGCCGCGCCGCGCCACCGCCGGGCGTCGCGAGTAGCGCTGCCACGGAGCCAAGCCAGAACATGAACCTCACGACCGAGCACCACGGGGACGTGGCCGTCGTCCGGGTCCAGGAATCCCGGATGCTGTACCCGATCCTTTCGGATTTCGCGAGCACCGTGAGCGGGCTCGTGCAGCAGGGCGAGAAGAAGGTCCTGGTGGACCTGACGCCCGTCACCTATCTCGACAGCGCGACCATCGGGTGCCTGATGGACCTGTACCGGCAAATCAGCTCCGGCGGCGGGACGGTGAAGCTCTCGGGCGTCCAGAAGCGCGTCGAGACGATGCTCACGATGACGAACACGCAGAACTTCATCGAGGTGCATCCCGACGTCGAGAGTGCGTTGGCGAGTTTCGGAGCCTGAGACGATGCGCGTCATCAAGACCAGCACCGGCGTCGAGATTCCACTGGATGGTGACCTGCTCGCCGTGGTCGAGACCCTGTTCCAGGAAGTGACCGTGCGCCACGAGCTGGCCCGCACGTTCGAGGACATGATGCGCGAGATCCAGCATCTCGCCGATCAGCTCTCGCCCGAGGAACTGCGCGCCTACTTCATCGAGAGCCTGTTCCTCAACACCGTGACCTACGAGAACGAGCGCCTCGGCGCCGTGCTCAAGAAGCTGCCCGACGACGAGTAGGGATGTCCGAGAATCACCGTGCGACCCGCTTCACCTGTTCGTGGCCGTTCAGCACGGCGGTGCTGCTGTGTGATGGTCGCGTGGTGTGCGGGTGTGCCGATCCCTATGCGAAGCGTGTGCTGGGTGATGCGCGCACGACGACCATCGGCGATGTCTGGACCGGGCCGGTCGCCACGCAGCTGCGCGCGGACCTGAACGCCGGGGGCTCGGCGTTCTGTGGCGACTGCCCGCTGAAACTGCCGCTGGCGCCGGACGAGCCCGCCCCGCAGCGTTCCCTCGCGGTGGCGCCGCGGCCCTCCCGGCTCTACGTCGAGTGCACGGCCGCCTGCAACGTCTCCTGTCTCGATGCGTGCTGTGCGCCGGAGACGGGCATCACGAAGACGCGCCAGGCCGGCATGCTGGACGTCGACCTGTTCACGCGGGTCCTGGCCGAAGTCGGGCCGACCCTGCAGCGCATCGACTTCTTCAACTACGGCGAAGCGTTCCTGCACAAGCGGGCCGTCGAGATGTGCGAGATGGTCAAGCGCGACTACCCGCACATCTATCTGTACACGTCGACCAACGGCGGGGCGCTGAACGAGGAGTCGGCCCGGCGGCTGGTGCGCTCCGGCATCGACGAGGTGACGTTCTCGGTCGATGGCGCGTCGCAGGACGTCTACGCGACCTATCGCCAGCGCGGACGCTTCGACCACGTGATGAAGAACCTGCGGGCGGTGATGGACGAGAAGCAGGCGCTCGGCCGCGACGTCCCGTTCGTCAACTGGCGCTACATCCTCTTCCGGTGGAACGACACCGACGCGGAGATGGACCGGGCGCGATCGATGGCGAAGGCGCTCGGCGTCGATCGCCTGTGCTGGGAGATCACGGATCATCCGGAGCACGCCTACTCGCGTCGCTTCGCGCCGGGGACGCCCGACTGGCAGCGCATCCGCCACGAGATCTGGGATCACAACTACCTGGGCAGCGCGATTCCCGGCAGCACGCCGCGCGCACGCATCGAGGTGCGCGGGCCGGTCAGAGGCGAGACGCTGCCCCATCGCGCCGGGGCGCCGCTGGCACTGGACCTCCGGGTGCGCAACCTGAGTCAGCGTGCCTTCCCGCACACGGCCTCGTACGGACGACGCCTCGTCCGCGTCGGCGCCCAGTTGCTCGACGCGGACCGCGAGATGGTGGACCGCGACTTCGCCCGCGCGGCGCTGCCGCGCACCATCGAGGCCGGGCAGTGGCAGGACCTCCGCCTGGAGGTGCCTCCCCTCGCGCCCGGCCGCTATCACCTCAAGCTCGATCTCGTGAGCGAAGGCATCGACTGGTTCGAGTCCTGCGGCTCCGAGGTCACGCTGCGCGCGTTGCAGGTGGTGTAGGGTTTCCGGTTTCCGGTTCCCGATCAGTTACCGAAATGCGTCGCGAGATTGCGGGCGACCACCGCGTCGCGTCGCGCCATCGTGCGTGCCTTCTCGAGATGATCCGCATGCGCGGTGCGCCGCTCCGGCGTCGCCGTGATGAGGGCCGCTGCGAACTGCAGGCCGGGGTCGTCGGGTAGCTGCGCCATCGCGGCGCGGACCATCGCGTAACCGTCCTTGCCCTCGATCGGCGCGCGCATCGCCACGCCGCGGCCACCGAGCTGCCGGTAGGTTTCCACCAGGTAGCCGGCGTCGAACAGCGCCAGGGCCTCGGCCGTCGTGCGCGGCGTCTTCGGTGCACGCGCCTCGACGGCGGCGAGCAGCGAAGAGGCGAGGGCCGGCGACTCGGCCGCATACGCAGACGCGCGGCGCAGCGTCTCCATCCGCACGATCACGGGCGTGGTGGCGGTCAGCAACGCGAGGGTGTCGGCCACCAGCGCCGATCGGTCGTATGACGGCAGCGTGGCCTGCCACCCTCTCCAGCCATCCGGGGTGCTGCCGAACGGCAGCGACGCCGCGGTGCCGATGTCGAACGGATGGCAGATGAGGGGTGGCCCGGCGAGGGCGGGCACGGGCGTGATGGCGAGCAGTGCGACGACGAGCGACGGCGCGCCGACGAGACGAAGGGCGAGTGGCAGTCTGGACATGTGACCTCCTGCAGAACTGGTGGCCGCACGCGATGCGGCCCGGTGAACGGTGATGCAGGAAGGACGCCCTCACGCGCCGAGCGTTAACCCGTCGTCATTCGGCATTCGGCATTCGGCATTCCGGCATTCCGGCATGCCGGCATTCAATGGCCCGGGTTCCACTGCTGACGCCACGTCCGCCACCAGTCGGCCGAGCCGAGCCCGAGCGCGGTCCACCACGCATCGCGCATGGCGCGGTTGCCCGCCAGCACCCCGTCGCGGGTGACGCCCTCGGGCATCGGCACGAGGGCGTGGAGACGGTCGACGACGGCAGCGGCGTGCCGGGGAGAGACGCGGTCGATGAGGTGCCAGAGCGTCAGCGCATCCTGGGGACGCGCGTCACGCAGGATGACCGCGAGCGGTGCCGCCTGCGCCTCCTCGGACGGGGCCAGATCGATCGCGTCGACCGCCTCGCGCAGCGCTGCGGACGCGTCGGTGTACGTCGGCGTCCCCGGGCCGCGCCCCGGCCAGGTCCTGCCCGTCGCTCCGGCGGGGATGAAGGCCTCGCGCCCCCGATGCTCGAAGCCGACCCACCCGCCCTGCACGGTGATCAGGCCGACCCCGTGTTCATCGATCGTGAGCGTGTAGGCACACCCGAGATCGACGGCGGTGGCCGACGGCGTCTCGATGACGAACTGTCCCGGCGGCGCCCAGATCTGTGCCTCGATGGTGCCCCGCACCAGTTCGGCCCGATGATCCCCGGGGCCCGCGGTGACGACACGCAGCCGCGAGCGCGGCGCCACTTCCAGTCGTCCGATGGTCCCGACGAACATGACCGCCGTGGACCCTGCGTCGGTCTCGATCCAGCGCCCGGGGCGCACGGCGGAGTGACGGGCCAGCGGCGCGGCGGCGATGGTGGGCGTCCCCTCGACACGCGCGACACGCCAGGGATCCCCGGAGGTCGGCGGTGCGACGGGCGCCAGCAGGGACACCCCCAGCGACACGAGCACCAGCGCTGCGGCCGCCAGCCAGGTGCGCCACGGCACCGGGGAGGGGGATGCCGGCAGACGCGGGACATCGAGCCGCGGCAGGTCGACGGCCGGCCGCGAGGCCAGCGGCGCCAGCACGGCCTCGAGCTGCGCCACCTCCGCATCGATCGGTCCCGTGCGATCCCAGAGGTACTCGTCGTCCATCGGGTCCATCACGTCATCCTCACCGCGGGCGCATGGGCGAGCGCCTGCCGCAGCAGCTTCATCCCCCGACACAGGTTGACGCGGACGGACTCCGGCGTGAGGCCCGTGCGACGCGCGATCTCCGGCCCGGTCATGCCCTCGACGAGCCGCAGCAGCAACGTCTCGCGGTAGGCCTCGGGCAAGGCACGAATGGCGTCGAGCGCCTGGTGCGCTTCGAGGCGGGCATCGGCCGGCACGTCGGCGCTGCGCAGCTCGGGTCGCCGCTCGTCGCCACCGTCAGGGCCGGTTCGACGTGGCACCGCGTCCGGTCTGGCAGCCTGTCGGCGCACGTGGTCGATGCGCTGGTGCCTCGCGATGGTCACCACCCACCCGCCGAAGGCCGCCGGGTCGCGCAGCGTCGCGAGCCGTCGCCACGCCGCCAGGAAGACCTCCTGCACGAGATCCTCCACATCGTCTCCGGTGGCTCTGCCGAGCAGCACCGCATGCACGAGGCGCGCGTGTCGACGGTAGAGCGTGTCGAAGGACGCGGCATCGCCCCCCTGCGCCGCGTGTACCAGCGGCACATCGTCTTCGGGCGCCCACGCGACGGGGCGTGCGTCCTGGCGAGTCGGTGGCGGAAGCGACACGTGCAGCGGGAAGGACGGCCGAGACGCCGGGTGCGTTAACGACGGTGGGAGGGACGCCCCCAAACGAAAAGGGCGGCTCCTCGGAGCCGCCCCGGTCGTCCTGGCGGCAGTGGGCCGCCCGGGTGCTGTCTGCTAGCTCGTGACGGTGATGGGCATGCCGACGACGTCGGTGACGGCCTCGGGGGCATCGACGTAGGTCCACGCATCGCGCTGCTCGAGCAGGGCGGTGCCGAGCGCCGTGTGAAGCGCGTGGCCGCCGCGATGCGCGACGATGTGGCCGATGATCGGCGAGCCGACGAGGGCCAGGTCACCGATGGCGTCGAGAATCTTGTGACGGACGAATTCGTCCTCGAAGCGCAGCGTGTTGTTGAGGACGCCGGTCTCGCCGAGCACGACGGCGTTGTCGAGGGAGCCGCCGAGTGTCAGGCCCTGCTGCCGGAGCAGCTCGAGATCCTTGAGGAAGCCGAACGTCCGGGCCGGGGCGAGTTCCTCGGCGAACGAATCCGGGGTGATGACCACCGACCGGCTCTGGTGACGCAGCAGCGGGTGATCGAAGCTGATGGTGTAGCTGATCCGGAACTCGTCGGCCGGGTAGATGGCGATGTGCTTGTCGCCGCGGGCCAGACTGACCGGACGGAGCACCTTGAGGAAGCGGCGCGGGGCGCTCAGCGTCTTGATGCCGGCTTCCTGCAGCAGATAGACGAACGGCGCGGCGCTGCCGTCCATGATCGGCACTTCAGGGGTGTTGAGCTCGATGGCGACGTTGTCGACGCCCTGGCTGACGAGCGCGGCGAGCAGGTGCTCGACGGTCTCGACACTGGCACCGGCAAAGGACAGTCCGGTCGCGTAGTTGAGGCTGGCGACGTGCTCGACGCGGGCCGGAATCTCCAGGCCCCCGAGGTCGGCCCGCCGGAAGCGGATGCCGTAGTCGGCAGGGGCAGGACGGAGCGTCAGCGTGACGCGATGGCCTGAATGGAGGCCAATCCCGGCGCAGGTGATGGAACGGCGAAGAGTCCGCTGCGATGTCATTCAGCTCTCAGATCAAAGGGCACCGACTGATGCCGGCCACCTAGAAGCAAGACTGATACCGCTTCGACGCATTTCGCCATGAGTTACGCAAGTCGTTGATTCAGAGACACTTGAATCCATAAGCGCCTTGATCGGCCTGATCGGTCCAGAGGTCACTGTTGCGCTCGTGACACGCTCATCCCTGCGAGACTGTGGCTATGCAACCACACTGACGTCTCGGCTCCGGCGGCCGCGGCCTGTAGGGGCAGGCGTCGATTCCGCCAGAAATGCCCCGGTATGGGATCCCTTGACCCGTGCCACCTGCTCCGGGGTGCCCTGGGCGACCACACGGCCTCCCCCACTGCCCCCCTCCGGCCCGAGGTCGATGACGTGGTCCGCGGACCGGATCACGTCCAGATTGTGTTCGATGACGAGGATGGTGTTGCCCTGCTCGACCAGCTGGTGCAGCACGTCGAGCAGCTTGGCGACGTCGTCGAAGTGCAGGCCGGTGGTCGGCTCGTCGAGGATGTAGAGCGTGCGGCCGGTGCCCCGCCGCGACAGCTCCTTCGCGAGCTTCACGCGCTGCGCCTCCCCGCCGCTCAGCGTCGTCGCCGACTGTCCCAGCGTCACGTAGCCGAGCCCCACCTGCTGCAGCGTGCGCAGCTTGTTGGCAATCGAGGGGAAGCTCTCGAGCAGCGGCAGGGCCTGATCGACGGTCAGTTCCAGCAGGTCGGCGATGGACTTGCCGCGGTAGCGGACCTCGAGGGTCTCGCGGTTGTAGCGGCGCCCCTTGCACTGCTCGCACGTGACGTAGACGTCCGGCAGGAAGTGCATCTCGATGGCGGTCACGCCGTCGCCCTGGCAGCCTTCGCAGCGCCCGCCCTTGACGTTGAACGAGAAGCGCCCGGGCTTGTAGCCGCGCTGGCGAGACTCGGGCAGCATCGCGAACAGGTCGCGCATGAAGGTGAACAGCCCGATGTAGGTCGCCGGGTTGCTGCGCGGCGTGCGCCCGATCGGCGACTGGTCGATCTGGATCACCTTGTCGATGTGCTGCAGGCCGTCGATCGTGTCGTGCGCGCCCGGCTGGTCGGTGGCGCGATACAGCTCGCGCGCCAGGTGCTTGTAGAGGATGTCGTTGACCAGTGTGCTCTTGCCCGACCCGCTGACGCCGGTGATGGCGATGAACAGCCCGAGCGGGAAGGTGACGTCGAGATCCTGCAGGTTGTGCTCGCGGGCGCCCTTGATCCGGATCGCGGCCTTGCCAGGCGCACGTCGCGCGCGCGGCTGGACGATCGACTTGTCGCCCCGCAGGTAGTCGCCGGTGACGCTGCCCGGAGCGCCGGCCAGCAGCTCGGCCGGCGTGCCCTGGAACAGCAACTCGCCCCCGTGCTCGCCCGCTCCTGGCCCGAGGTCGACGACATAGTCGGCCGTGCGGATCGTCTCCTCGTCGTGCTCGACGACGAGCACGGTGTTGCCGAGGTCGCGCAGGCGCTCGAGTGTCTGCAGCAGGCGACGGTTGTCACGCTGGTGCAATCCGATCGACGGCTCGTCGAGCACGTACAGCACCCCCGACAGGCTCGAGCCGATCTGCGTTGCCAGGCGAATGCGCTGTCCCTCGCCGCCCGACAGCGTCACCGCCGCCCGACCCAGCGTGAGATAGCCGACGCCGACGTCGTTCAGGAAGTGCAGCCGCTCGCGAATCTCCTTGAGGATGCGGCCAGCGACCAGTTCCTCGCGGGCGCCGAGCTCGATGCCGTCGAACACCGTCGACGCCTCGCTCACCGGCAGCGCCGTCAGTTCGACGATCGTGTGCCCCTTGACGCGGACGGCACGGCTCTCGGCCTTGAGGCGGGCGCCGTCGCACGACGGGCAGGTCGCCAGCGCGCGGTACGGCTCGAGCGTCTCGCGCTCGTTCCAGGTCCCTTCGTCGTAGCGACGCCGAAGGTTCGGCAGCAGGCCTTCGAAGTCGGCCCCGAACGGGTCGGCCGGCGCCTTCTTCCGCTTGCCGGTGACGACCTGGGCCGTCGGCGATCCGAGCAGCAGGATGTCGCGCTGCTTCTTCGTCAGCTTGCGGACCGGGACCGACGGATCGATGCCGTGGACCTCGTGCAGCCGGCGCAACGCATCGCCAATCAGCTTGACGTCGCCGCGCGCCCACGGCTCGACGGCCCCCTGCGCCAGCGACTTGCCCGGGTCGAGAATCACGCGGGCCGGGTCGAAGTCGTAGACCGCCCCGAGACCCTGGCACTGGCCGCACGCGCCGTGGGGCGAGTTGAAGGAGAAAGCGCGCGGCGTCAGTTCCGGCACGCTGATGCCGCAGTCGGCGCAGGCGAGCCGACGCGAGAACAGACGATCGCCGCCGTCCCACGTGTTGATGATGACCAGGTCGTTGGCCAGCGCCAGGGCGATCTCGATCGACTCGCCGAGGCGTCGCTCCATGCCGGGCTTGACGATCAGGCGGTCGACCACGACGTCGAGCGTATGGTTCTTCCGCTTGTCGAGCACGATGTCGTCCTCGAGGGGACGCAGTTCGCCATCGACCCGCACGCGGGTGAAGCCGCGCTGCCGCCACGCGAGCAGTTCCTTCTTGAACTCGCCCTTGCGGCCGCGCACCACTGGTGCGAGGACGTTGATGCGCTCGTCACCGGGGAACTGCCGCGCGAGGTCGAGGATGCGGTCGACCGACTGGCTCGCGATGGGCTGCTCACAGCGCGGGCAGTGCGGCTGTCCGAGGGTGGCGAAGAGCAGACGGAGGTAGTCGTAGATCTCGGTGACGGTGCCGACCGTCGACCTCGGATTGGACGCCGTCGTCTTCTGCTCGATCGAGATGGCTGGCGACAGGCCGTCGATCAGATCGACGTCCGGCTTCTCCATCTGCTCGAGGAACTGCCGCGCGTACGCCGACATCGACTCGACGTAGCGCCGCTGGCCTTCGGCGTAGATCGTGTCGAACGCGAGAGACGACTTGCCGGACCCCGACAGACCCGTGATCACCACGAGGCGATCCCGCGGGAGATCGACGTCGATGTTCTTGAGGTTGTGGACGCGCGCGCCGCGCACCGAGATGCGCTCGTCGGAGTTCATGGGGAGCAGATGGCGGGGCCCTCCTGAGGGCACCCAAACACCCATCGTATCACCGGCGGTACGGCACGCTGGCCACCACCCCCCGGCCCTCGACGATGTCGTACCGCGCCCCGGATTCGAGGCGCCCCAACCGCTCGGCCGGCCGGCCCGGCCACTCGACGACCACCTGCTCCAGCGCCGGCGCCGCACCCAGCCCCATGGTCAGGACGAGCTCGGACTGCGACAGATAACTCGACCCCGTCCGGACCATGCGACTGACCCGCACGCCGTTGACTACGCCGGTCACCCGGGTCCCGATGGCGTCGCGATTGCTGGACGAGCCCCGCAGGCGCAGCCGGACCACCCCGCCACGCGGTGCCGAGTCGTTGCGGAAGAGCTGCGCATACCCCCCGTTGGAGGTGAGGACGACGTCGGGATCGCCGTCCGCGTCGATGTCGGCAAACGCCGCGCCCCGGCCGATGCGGGCCGCGGCGAAGGCCGATCCCGCCGCGCGCGCCACATCCTCGAACCGGCCCTGCCGGTTGACGAACAGGTGCGGCGGCGACGCCTCGCCCGGCGACCGGGCGAGCGCCGGATCGAGCTGGCCGTTGACCACCAACAGGTCCTGCCAGCCATCGAGGTTGACGTCGAAGAAGAAGCAGCCCCAGCCGAGCGTCTGGCGAGTGGCGCGGCCCACCGCGCTCTGCGGCGCCGAATCCACGTAGACGCCGTCTTCCTGCGGGACGAAGAGCCCGAGCATCTCCCCGGAGAAGTTGGTCACGGCCACCGAGGGGCGGCCGGAGTTGTCGACGTCGGCCGCATCGACGCCCATGCCGGCGCGAGCGCGGCCGTCGGTGCTGAACGCCACGCCGCTCTGCAGACCGAGTTCGGTGAACGTGCCGTCGTGATTGTTCCGGTAGAGACGGTTGGGCACCGTGTCGTTGGCGATGAACAGGTCCGGCCAGCCGTCGCCATCGTGGTCGAGCACGGTGGCCCCCAGGGCCTTGCCGGTGACGTCGAACAGCCCGGCCCGGGCCGTCACGTCCTCGAAGCGACCGCGGCCGAGGTTGCGGAAGAGCCACGACGTACTGCCGCGGTAGGCCTGCGGCGTGCAGTAGGTCTTCGTGCCGCCGCCAGCGCTGCAGTACAGGTCGGTCTGCGGCGACCACTGGACGTAGTTGCACACCAGCAGGTCCACGAGCCCGTCGCGGTCGACGTCCACCCAGAGGGCACATGTACTGAATCCACGCTTGTCGCCGAGGCCCGCCTGCGCGGTGACGTCGACGAACCGGGTGCCGCCCTCGTTGCGGAACAGGGTGATGCCCCCGACCGACGTCAGGACGATGTCGGTCCAGCCGTCGTTGTCCATGTCGGCCGCGGCGACGCCCATGCCGTAGCGGAGCGCGGCTGACGCCGCGCCACCCTCGGCCCTGGGCCCTGGGCCGTCGGCCTTCGAGCCCCCACCACCGGCGGCTGCGGAACGCACGGTTCCCGGCTGCCGGTTCCCGGTTGCCCGTTCCCGGTTCCCGGCCGTCGGCTGCAACCCGACCCGCGCGCTGATGTCGGTGAACCTGCCCGTGCCGTCGTTGCGATACAGCGCGGCGTAGCGCCCGCCGCCACCGCCCGGAAACAACCCGTTGACCAGCAGCAAGTCCTGGTGGCCGTCGTTGTCGACGTCGAGGAACGCCGCCCCCGCGCCCATCGTCTCGGGCAGCAGTTTGCTGCCGGTGGCGCCGTTGTCGTGCCGCGCGGCGATGCCGGCCTCCCGCGTGACGTCGGTGAGCGAGACACGCGCCGCGGGCGTCTGTGCGGACAGGCTCGCGCCGAGCGCCAGCGCGAGGACGGCGAGGGGCAGCCGCAGGGTCGCGAGGCGGGTCCGACGGCTACAACTCCTCATCGACCTCGACATTCGATGTTCGGCATCGCGGCACTGGCCTACTCCGGCAACACGAGTCCCTTGCGGACGGCGTAGAGCACGAGTTCAGCGGCCTTGTGGACGCCGAGGGTGCTCATCAGGTTGGCGCGGTGGACGGCGACCGTGTTGACCGACAGCGTGAGGATTGCGGCAATCTCCTTGTTCGACTTGCCGTGCGCGATGAGCTGCAGCACCTGCTTCTCGCGTTGGGTCAGCTGGTCGAAGACGTCGGCCTCGTCGGGCTTGTCCTGCTTGTCGCGCAGCGCCCGGATCAGCACGTGCGACAGTTCCGGGCTGAGGTACTGCTGGCCGCCGGCGACGGCGCGCACCGCTCGCGTGAGGTCCGTCTCGAGCGCGCTCTTGAGGATGTAGCCGGAGACGCCGGCGTCGAGGGCGCTGCGCACGTACTGCGCATCGGAGTACATGCTGAGGACGAGCACGCGGGTCTCCGGCCGCTCGCGCAGGATCTCCCGCGCCGCATGGATGCCGTTGGCGTCGGGCATGGACATGTCCATCAGCACGACGTCGGGCCGCTCCTTGCGGGCCAGCGCGACGCCGTCCTGCGCCGTGCCCGCCTCGCCGACCACCGCCATGCCCGGTTCCTCCTCGAGGATGCGGCGGAAGCCCTGTCGCACGAGCGCGTGGTCATCGACCAGGATGACGCGAATCACGGGCGACCTCCGGGAATCTCCCCATTGCGGAATTTCACAATTTCGCGAGCACGGTCTGCGCGTCGAAGCATCGAGATGATCATGAAATTCTGAACTTCCTGCAATTCTTCCATCACGGCGAGGCCACCGGCACCCGCACCGACACCCTGGTGCCGCCGAGCGGTCCCTCGCCGATGGTGAACGTCCCGCCCATGAGCGCGGCGCGTTCGCGCATGCTCGTCAGTCCCAGTCCAGGCGCGGTGGCCCGTCCATCCTGCACGCCCCGGCCATCGTCGTCCACCCTCAATGTGACGGCGGTGGCATCGCGGGTGGCGTGGACCGCGACCTCGGACGCGCCGGCGTGGCGCACGACGTTGGTCAGCGACTCCTGCAGGATGCGGTACAGGTGCGTCGCCGTCTCGGCCGGCAAGCCGGTGAAGTCGCCCGTCGTCTCGACGGCGATCGGCAGTCCGGTCTGTCGCGCCACCAGCTCCACGTGCGAGCGCAGGGCGTGCTCGAGGCCGAAGTCGTCGAGCACGACGGGATGCAGCGCCCGCGATCGCTGCCGGATGCCGTCGAGCACCTGCTTGGCGAGGTCCTGCAGTTCGGCGAGCTGGCCGGCCAACGCGGGGGCGGGCGTCGTGCCCTGCTCCACGTGGCGGCGGGTCCGCGACAGGCCGAAGCCCAGCGCGGTCAGGACCTGACCGAACTCGTCGTGGAGCTCCCGCGCCAGGCCCGCCTGCACGTCCTCCTGCAGCCGGATCATCCGCCAGGACAACGCCCGTCGCTCGACCGAGACCTGCTGCAGGGCGATGATGCTGCGCCGCACGGCGAGCACGACGGTGCCACCGGCCACCAGCAACGCGGCGACGAGACCGACGTTGAGCCACAGGATCTGGCGATCGACGGCATCATACACGGCCCGCGCCCGGGCCGTGCCCTCGTCGTCGGCGCGCGTGTTGGCGATGAGCAACTGCGACACCTGATGCGTCAGTTCGGCCTGACGCGACGTCGCGTCGGTGGTGAAGATGGCGCGGGCCGCCTCGTCGCGTCCGGCGCGCGCCGCGGCGAAACCGCGGGCGATGGCCTCCCACAGCCGCTGCGCGGCCTCGTCGAGTTGGCGGGCCTGCGACGCCGGCCGGGCCACGGGGGCGAGCGCCCGCTCGCGGGTGATCGCCTGATCGAGATCGACGCGGAGGCGATCGAAGGTCTGCTGCCAGGCCGACAGGGGGTAGGGCTCGCTGCGGTCGGTCATGTCGCGCAGCGTGTCCTGGATCGTCCGGACGTTGGTGTCGATGCGGATCAACTGCAGCGTGTCGAGCCGGTGACGCTCGGTGAGGGTGACCTGCTCGTCGCGCAGGCGGCGCACCTCGACGCGCGCGTAGATCGACGCGGTCACCACCATCAGCGCGGCCATCAGCACGCCGACCACCAGCCACGTGACGGGGCTGCGGGGCGCGGCGGGATCGGGGGAGGCGGCGTCTGACATGGGACAGGTGCCCGGCCGTGCAACGGGTCGGGCAGGGCTTAGACTGACAGCAATGCACCTGCCACGACGAATCGGTCGGGCGACACCCTCACGCTGGCGGTGGCTGCTGATGCTGTCGCTGCTGGCGACTGCCCCGGCAGTCTATCCGAGCGGGCCGTCTGGTGGCAGCGGGCGCGTCGCGGCCAGCGGCGCGCAGGTCGACCCGCGGATGGCGACGGAGGCCGAGGTCCGGCAGCGCTGCGGCACGGTCTGCCACAAGTTTCCGCCGCCCGACATCCTGCCGCGGGCCGCGTGGCGCGATGAACTCGTGCGCATGCAGTTGATCATGGACGGCGTGCCCGAGCCGGCGGGCATGATGGGGGCCGCCAGTGCGATGATCCCGCTGCCGCCCGACATGCTGCGAATCCAGCGCTTCTACGAGTCGGGCGCCCCCGAGGCGCTGCCGGCCCACACGCCCTGGCCGGCATCGACAGGCACCCGCGTCGGGTTCGAACGCCGCGCCCTGCACATGGACGGCCAGCCAGGTCCGTCACATCCCGCCATCGCCAACGTCCGCCTGCTGGACCTCGATGGCGACGGGCGTTCGGAGGTGGTCGCCTCGGACATGCGGGCGGGCCTCGTGCTGGCCGGTGCGCCGACGGCCGGCACCACCCTCCGCGCCATCGCGGAGGTGCCGCACCCCTCGCACATCGAGCTGGTGGACCTCGACAAGGACGGGCGCCAGGACCTGCTCGTGGGCGACCTCGGGTCGTTCCAGCCCGCCGACCACGCCAACGGGGCCGTGGTATGGCTTCGCCGCAGCGCCGACGGCCGCTACACCCCCATCGTGCTGGCCAACAGGCTGGGGCGCGTCGCTGACGTCCGCGCCGCGGACTTCGATGGCGACGGCGACCTCGACCTCGTGGCGGCGGTGTTCGGGTGGCGACGATCTGGCAGTCTGGTGCTGCTCGAGAACCGCACGACCGACTGGAAGTCACCGCAGTTCGTCGCCGCCGAACTCGATCGCCGGCATGGCGCGATTCACGTGCCGGTCACCGACCTCAACGGCGACGGCAAGCCCGACATCGTCGTGCTGTTCGCCCAGGAGCACGAGACGGTGGCGGCCCTGATCAACACGGGCAAGGGCACGTTCCGCACCGAGACGATCTTCGAGGCGCCGCACCCGAACTGGGGGTCGTCGGGCATCGATCTCGTCGACATCGACAAGGACGGCGACCTGGACGTGCTCCACACGCACGGCGACACGTTCGACGACTTCATCCTGAAGCCGTACCACGGCGTCACGCTGCTCGAGAACACGGGGACCTACCCCTACACGGCACGCCCGATCGCCGCCTTGCCCGGAGCGCACCGGGCGATCGCGGTCGACTTCGACGGCGATGGCGATCTCGACATCGCCGCCGCCGCGATGGTGGCCGGGGGTGGCGGGCCCAACGAGGCGTCGCTGCCCGGGGTGGTGTGGATCGAGCAGACGGCGCCGCACACCTGGACGCGGCATGCGATTGCCGTCGGGACCCCGGCGTACGCCACGCTCGACGTCGGCGACACGGACCGGGACGGCCGGCCCGACCTCGTGGTCGGCCATTTTGCCTTCGGCCCGGCGATGGACGGCCTCGTGAGCGTGTGGAGGAACCTGCGCCGCTAGGGAGGGCCCGCTCGCCGAGCGGGCCGGGGTCGGACGCCTCGGCGAGGCGTCCCGCCCACGTCAGCCGGCGATGCGGAATGTCGCCGTCTTGCTGTCGGCGCCGTGCCGATCGGCGATGCTCACCCGCAGCTGGTAGACGCCCTGCGGGAGGGCGTCGATGGGAATGCGCTGCAACTGCGGCACTCGCCCGTCGCCATCGAAGCGATCGAGCGCCAGGGGGGTCGACGACACGACGCGCCCCTGCGACAACAACTCCAGCCGTCCCGTCGTGTTGGTCCCCGGTGCCCCGTAGGCCGTGAAGAAGAACGCGAGTTCGCGGTCGTCGCTTCGACGCAGCGGGACGCCGAGATCGGGGTACAGCAGCAGATCGCCGACATAGAGCGGATTCTGCGCATCGCGGTCCCCGGGCTTCACCGTCTCGGCGCGCCGCACGATGACGACGCTGCTGACGCGCGCGTGCCGGGACTCCGGCGATGGCACGGTGACCGTCGAGATGCGGGCACTGCTGCGCTGGGACTTCGCGTCGAACACCATCGCTTCGACGCTGTAGACGCCGGGCAGCAGCTCCGGCTGCCGGTAGAACAGGATCTCGCCCGACTTCGCGGCGTCGAGTTCGCCGAGGCGCCCCGACAGCAGGTACTGCTGGCTGGTCTTGTAGGTCGTGCGCCCACGCGTGTCACGCACCCGCACCACCACCACAGCCTCGGCACTGTAGGTGCCCTCGGCCTGATCGACGTGGTACGTCAGGGCGTCGGTCTGCACGCCGACGACCAGCGGCGTGAGCCCGGGTCGCGTCACTTCCGGAAACGACAGCGCCCCGGCCCGAATCGGGAAGGCGTTGGGCAGCGGCGTGCGGTCGAGCGCGGCCAGGGGCACGCTCTCGTAGCCGAGGATCGGCATCGGACTCAGGGAACGCACCGCGAAGTAGCCGCGCCGCGCGAACACGCGCGCGCCGGGGCGCCGCACCTTGACGTCGATCTCGCGAAACTGCCCGTCGAACTGCTGGTTCATCGGGGCGTAGGTGAGGACGTAGTGGAAGCGCATGTCCTCGTCGATGCGCGTGAAGGCCGACTGCAGGTTGTTGGTGTCACGCACCAGGAACCCGCCCGTGTCGCGCGCCAGATCGCCGAGGCCCGTGTGCGGATCCTGCCGCAGCATGTCCTCGTTGCGCTCCATCACCCTCAGCATCGCGCCGCCGACCGGCAGCGCACCCGTCTCGTTCTGGACGATGCGGTCCGTGCCGGTGGCGGTCATCTCGCGACGCACCTCCGCGATGGTGCTCTCGGCACGCAGACCTGAGGCGTCGACCGTGTAGATCGTCACGTTGGCGCGGTTGGCCGTGTCCACCACGGAACGGAAGGCCGCGAGAGCCCCCGGCGGCACCGCCAGCCCCTCGGAGAAGAACACGATCGTCTTGCGGCCGGGAATCTCCTGCAGGCTGGCCACCACCGACAGCAGCGCGTTGGTGGTGCTGAAGCCCTGTCGCTCGCGCTCGAGATTGTCGAAGATCTCGAGCATCCGGCTCTCCATCCGGTTCTGCGCCAGTTCCACCTCGATGCTGCCGATGGCCTGCGTCCCCGCGTTGGAGGGTGCCCCCCGCGTGGCGACGACCGTGCTCACCAGTTCCGGGCCGAGTTCGAGCCGCCGCTCCTGCAGTTCGACGATGCGGCGATCGCGGGGCTGGAACTGCGAGGCGCTCAGTCCGCCGACCTTCTGCAGCCCTTCGCGCACCGTCGCCGCATCGCGGCTGAACGGCTGCACGAGGTTGACCTGCAGGTCGATGGCGAAGACCGCCGTCTCGTCCTGCAGTTGGCCGCTCATCGGAATGCCAGCCAGGGCGGCGCGCTGCGCCAGCGAGCGGTTGTCGGAGGTGAGGCGATCGAAGACCAGCGCCATCACGCCGGAGGCCTCGGGGGCGGGCGCGGCCTCGGGCGCCGGTGCACCGGGCGTGTCGAGCCGCACGGCGCCGTCGCGCTTCTTCGCACTGACCGCGATGCCCGCGCCGCGGTTGGCCACCGAGAACGACCCGAGGGCGTGCTTGAGCCGGTCCTCGTAGATCTCGAAGTCGTCGGCCGTCAGGTCGGTCAGCAGCGCGCCCTTGCGGTCGCGGACGACGACATCCACGACGATGGCCGTGGAGGTCGTCTCGAAGCGGGGGGAGCCGGCCTCACCGGTCGGCGCCGGGGCGTTGGGATTGGGACGCGTCTGGGCCCACACCCCGGCCGTCAGGAGCGTCGAGGCCGTCGCCGCAAGCGTCCAGTGGATCAGGCGTGGGGTCACCATCACGCATCCCTCCCGGCACGGGTAACCGGTGCTAGGCCAGCGCCGCCGCGATCCCGCGCATGTAGGAGAGCGACTCCAGCATGCCGGGCACGGGGGTGTCGGCCTTGATCTCGTACTCGAGCGACACGTGGCCGGCGAACTTCGCCTTGACGAGTTCCCTGAAGACGCCCACCACCGGCAGCACGCCCCGGCCCACTTCCACCTGGCTGTCGCGGCTCGTCGTGTCGGTCAGATCCTTGATGTGCAGGTCCAGCAACCGGGGGCCCGCCTGGCTCACCGCCTTGACCACGTCGGCGCCGGCGCGCACCGCATGGCCGATATCCATGCAGACGCCCATGCGCGGATCGCGGTTGCCGATCTTCGCCAGGACGTCCGACGGTGCCGGCCACCAGGGATCTTCGGTGCCGTGATTGTGGATGGCGGCCTTGATGTCGAACTCCTTGACCATCTTCTCGAGGAGGTCGAGCGTGTCTGGCGCGGGCGAGCACACGACCAGCGGCATGCCGGCCGCCCGGGCGTACTCGAAGTCCTTCCGCATCGCGGCCTCGTCCGCCGTCTTCCAGGTCAGCGTGCCGCCGCCCATGATGGTGATGCCGGCGTCCTCGAACTCCTGGCGCGCCGCACGGATCTGCTCGGGCGTGTCGGTGCGCGCGAGGTGCACGTCCTTGATGGTGACGTACGAGACGCCGAGTTCCTTCAGCGCCGCGATGGCCTTGTCGCGCGGGAACTTGCGCAGCGAATAGGAGGCGACACCGATCTTCAGCGGCAGCGCCGGACGCGCGACATCGGCGACAACGGCCGTCGACGAGGCAACGGCTCGCGCCAGCGGCAGCAGCGGCAACGTGACGGCAGCGCCGGCCAACTGGAGGACCGATCGACGGGACAACGACACGGAAGACGAGGACACGGAGACTCCTTCGGTTCAGTCGGCCAGGTCGGGCAGCCTGGCGGGAGGACGCGCGCTGGCATGCGTCCGGAATTCCTTGAGCAGCGTCAGCGCCACGGCGTGCTCGGGCACCGGCCCCGCGGATCTCGCGAAGGCGGCGACGATGTCGCGAAACCGCTGCCGATCGATGTCACCCGGCGAATCGACGTTCAGCACGCCCATGGCCCACCCCGGAAACGCCCGCTGCCTGATGGGCCCATCGACCAAAAGCACCAGATCGCTGTGCCGGTCGTAGGTCAGCAGCAGCGGCTGCCGCCGGCCTTCCAGCACCTGCACGAAGTGGCCACTGCCGTAGAGCAACAGCCCCGTCAGCCCGTCCTGGGCATTGCGAATCCGGGCCTGCTCGCCCAGCGCCGCGAGGTCGGCCTCGGACCAGCGCCTCGTGGTCTCGCTCAGGTAGAGCATCTGGAACAGGGACATCGGCCGGTAGGCCGAGCATACCTCAACGCCCCGCTACGGCAGCACCGTGAAGCGCGTCGCGCGCGTCAGCAGGCGCCCCTCCACGGGCACGCCGACGCGCACCTCATAGGTGCCTGGCATCAGGTCCGTCGCCGGCAGCGACGCGATCTGCTGGATGCGACCGTCACTGCCCGGCGGATTGAGCGCCAGTTCTGCTTCGCCGACCAGGGTCGTGCCCCGCAGTAGCCGCACCTGCGCCGCGCCGGGGGTCATGCCCATCGGCACCACCGAGAAGGCGAACGTGACATCGGACGCCTCGGTGCGAGTGATGGTCCTCGCGAGGTTCGGGTACAGCAGCACACCGTCGTGCAGCAGCGGGCTGCGCAACTGGGCGCGTGTCGTCACGCCCTGCTGCGCATGCTGCACCACGAAGACGCTGCCGACGCGTGGCAGTCCTCGTGGCGAGCGCGGCACGTCGAGGCTGCCGACGCGCACGCTGGCGCGGTCGCCCTGCATGTCGTGCACCACGGCCTCCACTTCGTACGTCCCCGCCGGCAGCGACACCTGGCGATAGAACAGCATCTGCTGGGCCCGCGACGTCTCGAGCTGATCGAGGGGGCCTTCGAGCACGTACTGATCGCTCGCCTTCGCGAGCACCTTGCCATTGATGTCACGCAGGCGGAGCAGGAACACCGCCTCGGCGCGGTAGCGCTCCTTGTCGGTGTCGTACCGGAAGTGGCGGGCGTCGGCCTGCACGATCAGCGGCACGACCGACATGTCGGGGTCCATCGTCGGGAACACGAGACGCTCGAGGTGCACAGGGAACGCGTTCGGCAGCCGCGAGGCCTCGAGCGCGGAGACCGCAGGAGCCTCCCAGGCATGCGTGACGAAGCCCTTCGTCGGCGGGATGGCGAAGTAGCCATGGCGCGCGGTGACGGTCACGCCCGGACGGGTCACCTTCACCTTGATGCGGCGGTACTTGCGGTCGTACGTCGGGTTGGTCGACACGTAGGTGAGGACGTAGTGGTTGGCCATGTCCTCGGACACGCGCGTGAAGATGCGGGCGAGGTCGTTGGTGCTCTCGATGTAGGCGCCGCCGGTGTCCCGCGCGATGCGCCCGAGCGAGGCGGCTGGCGTCGACATCATCCCGGCCTCGAAACGCTCCACACCAGTCATCGTCATGCCGGACACGGCGGCCGCGTTCAGCATGTCGCGGAACTCGTCGTTCGGCGACACGGGACGAAGCCCCGCGGCATCGACGGTGTAGATCGCGACATTGGCCCGGTTGGCGGCGTCGATCACGTCCTGCAGGCGCCCGCGCAAGGCCGGGCCCTGCTGCAGTCCCTCCGACAGCAGCACCAGACTCTTGCGCCCGGGCACGTCCGCCATCGTGCCGATCAGCGCCAGCAGCGCCCCCTGGGTGATGCCACTCCGGAAGTCGCGCTCGGCCATCTCGTACCCGAGCGCCATGCGCAGCTGCATCGCCTGGAGATCACTCGCCACCCCCTGGTTCGCGGGTGAACCGAGCGGCGGCGGCACCGCACCCACGCCGACCCCATCGCCTCCTGCCTGCAGGTCGAGGATGGCGGCGCGATCGCCGCCGAACGGCAACGCCTGGTTCTGCCCGAGCAGGTCGACGGCCGTGCGAATGCGCGCATAGTCGCGCGTGAAGTTCTGCACCGGCACGAGCTGCAGGCCGATGCCGAACACCCCGATGACCCCCGGCGCCTCGGGCCCGCGCCCGATGAACTGTCGCGCCGCGCGATGGGCGAGCCACCGCGCCTCCGGGGCCAGTTGGTCGAACACGATCGCGACGACGCCGGCGTCACCGATGCTGTCATCGGGCGTCACGCTGGCGTCGGGCACCGCCGCGAACGCCGGCGTGTCGATCTCCGCGGTCGACACCACGCGCACCGCCTGCTGCTGCTTCGCGGTGAACGACGTCACCTGCTGCAGGACGCCGTTCTCGCTGATCTCGAAGTCGTCGGCGGTCAGGCCCGACACGGGCCGCCGGCCGTCGCCCCGCACGACGACGTCGACGACGACGGCATCGGTCCGGAGGCGAAACGTCGGCTCGACGTCTGGTGAGGTGGGCTGCTGCGCGTGTGGCCACGCCGCCGCGAGCGCGGCCGCGACAACGGTGAGGGCGACGAGACGGCGATCGAGCGACATGGCACGCCTCCTGGCCTCGGGCGACAGTGGGAGGGCCGGCTCGCCGAGCCGGCCGTCAGATTCGGCGTCGCGGGCCGCTCGGCGAGCGGCCCCTCCCAGTCTACGGCGTGATGGTCACGCGGGCCGAGCGGGCCACGAGGGTCGTGCCGGTCTGCACGGCGACCCGGATCTCGTAGGCGCCTGGCGCCAGCGCGTCCATGGGCAGCCGACCGATCTGGTGGATGGTGCCCGTGGCGTCGGGCTTGTCCAGCTCGAGTGGCGCCTGGCCGACGACCTGGCCGCTGCGGACCAGCGACACGGTGGCACCGCCGACCGGCGCCGAGCCCGGCTGCACGGCGAAGGCGAAGGCCAGCTCCTTCGACTCGGCCTTCGACAGCGCCTCGCCGATGTTCGGATACAGCAGCGTCTCGCCGAAGTAGAGCGGGTTGGTGGCATCGCGCTCGCCGACCGGGACCTTCTCGGCACGCTGCACCACGAACAGGCTGCTCACGCGCACCGGGGCGGTCGACGCCGGCGGCACTTCGAGGCTGCTGATGCGGACGCTCGCCTTCGCGGTGTGCGTGTCGTACACCAGCGCCTCGAGCGAGTAGAGCCCGGGCGGCAACACCGGCTTGCGGAAGAAGACGACGCGACCGGCCTGCGAGCTGGACAGCTGCTCCTTCGTGCCGGCCAGCGTGTACTGCTCGCTCATCTTGGCGAGCACCTGCCCGTTGCCATCGCGAATACGGGCGATGACCACGGCCTCGGCCCCGAAGCCGTCCGCGCTGGTCTCGTAGTCGAGATGCTTCGTGTCGAACCCCACCAGCAGGGCGGCCGTCGACGTCGTCGCGTCCTTCGGGAAGACGAAGGCGCGGGCCGCGATCGGGAAGACGTTGGGCAGCGGCGACGACTCGAGCAGTGCCAGCCCTGGCGCTTCGTACGCGAGCACCGGTGCCCCGTCGGCGCTGGGCGGCACCGCGTAGTACCCCTTGCGGTGGGACACCGTGAGGCCCGGTCGCTTCACCTTGACCGCGATGCTGCGGAATTTGCCGTCCATCTCGGGCCTGGTGGACGAGTACGTCAGCACGTAGTGCGCGCGGATGTCCTCGTCGACGCGCGTGAAGCCCTTGTCGAAGTTGTTGCTGCCGGCGATGAGGAAGCCGCCGGTCTCGTTGGCCAGCTGGCCGAGGCCCGACGAGGGATCCATGCGGAGACGATCCTCATTGCGCTCGAGATAGCGGGACGCGGCCCCGCCGGCCCCGATGCTGCTCTCGCCGTTGTTGAGGCGACCGGCCGCGTAGGCGTTGATCTCGTCGCGCGCCTCGGCCTGCGTGCTCTCGGCCCGCAGCCCCTTGGCGTCCATGGCGTAGACCGCGACGTTGGCGCGATTGGCCTCGTCGATGAGCGACAGGAAGCGCGGCATCACGTTGGGCGGAATGACGAGCCCTTCCGAGAAGAACAGCACGCTCTTGCGGCCGGGCACCAGCTTGAGGGCGTTGACCACGGCCGACATCGCGTTCATCGTGCCGTAGCCCTGCTGGTCGCGCTCGAGCATCGTGAACGTCTCGGACATCCGCTGCTGCATCTGGGCCACGGCCAGGTCGGCGCCCGCGGCGCCCTGGGCCGCGCTGGTCGCCGGTGTGCCGGTGCCGATCGACGCCATCGTGTCCTGAATCTGCGTGGCCCGCTGCTGGTTGCTGCGCGCCTCAGCCAGGGTTTCGGAGGCCTGCGAGCCCGTGCGTGTGCCCACCTTGTCGAGCGCGGTGCGCAGCGCGGTGGCGTCACGCGTGAACGGCTGCATCACCTCGAGTCCCCAGTCGGTGGCGAAGATGCCGACGACATGGTCGCTCTCGGTGCCCTTGCCGATGTAGCGCTCGGCCGCGATCTTGGTGAAGCGGCGCGAGTCGGACGACAGCCGATCGAACACGAGCGCCACCACCGACCCATCCCCGCGACCCGGCGCGGGCCTGGTCGCCGCCGCGGGCGCCGCACTGGCCGCTGGCGCGGTCGCCGCGGTGGGAGGTACGACCGAAGGGACCACCGGCGCCGCGCCCGCGCGTACCGGCGCGTTCTCCGCCGCAGGCAGGCGGAAGGATCCGACCTCCTGCGGGGCGCCGTCTTCGAGCACCTCGAACTCCTCGGCCTTCAGGTCGGTCACCGGCAGGCCCTTGCGGTCGCGCACGACGAGGTCGACCACGACGGCGGTGACGCTGGACGAGTCGCCGCCGGTGGTGCGACGCGGCACCGGTCCCTGCGCCGCCACCATCGTCGTCGCCAGCGTGAGCAGGATGAGGGTTTTCGTCAGTGTCGGCATCGGTCGCACTCGGGGCTGGGAGCTGGGCGCTCGGCGTTCTGCATCTTGGGACCTGAGTCTTGAGTCTTGTCCTGAGCCCTGAGCCCTGAGCGCTGAGCCGTGAGCCGTGAGCCGTGAGTCTTT
>LNFM01009210.1_pt1 | contig 22852 bp, 22 predicted proteins | sample 596031 | NCBI WGS metagenome assembly LNFM01 (sample SAMN04254537, study PRJNA301005) | activated carbon metagenome | isolation source: dual media filters at the Ann Arbor, Michigan drinking water treatment plant | place: USA: Ann Arbor | reverse complement strand
CCTGCACCGCCATCGCCGGCAGCACGTTCGGCAGCAGGAAGCGCAGGACCACCGAGACATGGCTGTCGCCGCTGGCGCGCGCCGCCTCGACCCAACCGGCATTGCGCCGGACGTTCACCTCGGCCCGCGCGAAGCGGATATAGAAGGGCAGGTTGATGATCGCGGTGGCGATCACGATGTTCTCGACCCGGTTGCCGAGCGCAGCCACCATTGCCATCGCCAGCACGAAGAGCGGGAAGGCCATCAGCACGTCGACGAAGCGTCCGACATAGCGGTCGAGCCGCCCGCCGGTATAGCCGCACAGCGCGCCGACCACCGCGCCGAGCACGAAGGACAGGCTCACGGCGGACGCCGCGATCGCGAGATCGAGCCGCGCCGCGACGATCAGCCGGCTGAACACGTCGCGACCGAGCTGGTCGGTTCCAGCCCAATAGGTCGCGCTCGGCGGCTTCAGCGCATTGGCGACGTCGGACGCGATCGGGTCGAAGGGCACGATCCAGGGGCCGATGATCGCGAGCAGGCAGAGGATGAAGGCGCCCGCCGCCGCGACCGCCGTGACCGGATTGCCGCGCAGGATCCAGACGGTGTGGCGCAGCGTCGAGGAGGTCATGAGATGGCTCCTCCCCTGTCATTCCGGGGCGCGCCAAGGGCGCGAACCCGGAACCCACGACCGGGCGAGCCCATGCCCACCGTCATTGCGAGGAGCGCCAGCGACGAAGCAATCCAGGAGCGGCAGGGGTCGGCGCTTGTCTGGATTGCTTCGCTGCGCTCGCAATGACGGGACAGCCTCACCCGGTCGTGGGTTCCGGGTTCATCGCTGCGCGATGCCCCGACACCCGGGGATCGGCGATGCCGTAGAGCACGTCCACGGTCAGGTTCACCACGACGAAGATCGAGGCCATCAGCAGCACGAAGCCCTGCACAGGCGCGTAGTCAGACGAGAGCAGCGCATCGAGCGCATAGGAGGCCACGCCGGGCCAGGAGAACACCTTCTCGACCAGGACATTGGCGCCGAGCATGGTCGAGAACACGATGCCGGCGATGGTCAGCACCGGCAAAAGCGCGTTCCGCAGCGCGTAGGTGACGATGACCTTGGCCGGTGGCAGGCCGAGCGAACGCGCCGTGCGGACGAAATCGCTGCCGAGCGAGGCCAGCATCGCCGCCCGCGTAATGCGCGCCAGCGGCGCCACCACGAACAGCGCCATCGTCATCGCCGGCAGCACGAGCTGCGCCGCCGCGGCGCGCCAGCCCTCCCAGTCGCCCGCCAGCGCGAAATCGAGCAGCAGGAAGCCGGTCAGTCGCGGCGGCAGCGAGGTGAAGATGTCGACGCGCCCTGTCGGATCGGGCGCGAGCCCGAGCAGGTAGTAGAAGGCGTAGATCAGCAGAAGCCCGGAGACGAAGGTCGGCACGCAGACGCCTAGCGCGCAGATGAAGCGCACGACATGGTCGATCCAGGAGCCCTGCCGCAGCGCCGCCGCGACGCCGAGCGGGATCGCGGTCAGAAGCGCGATCAGCAGCGCCGAGAAGGTCAGCTCCAGCGAGGCCGGCAGCCGAGACCTCAGATCCGCCAGCACCGGCTGCCCGGTCGTCAGCGAGCGGCCGAGATTGCCCGAGCCGATATCGCCGAGATAGCGCAGCAGCTGCTCAGGCACCGGCTTGTCGAGGCCCATCTGCTTGCGGATCATCTCGATCTCTTGGATCGCCCGGCAGCACCCGCATCAGCAGGAAGGTGAAGACCAGCACGCCAAACAGCGCCGGCAGCGACGAGGCGAAGCGCCAGCCGGCCCGTTTGGCAGTGGTGGAGATTTGCGACATGTGTTGTCTCGCTCGCCCTGTTCCGAACCCACACCGTCATCCCGGACAAGCGGCGAAGCCGCGCCGATCCGGGATCCATTCCTGAGCCTATCCGGAAATGGTCAGGCATGGATCCCGGGTCTTGGCTTCGCCAAGCCCGGGATGACGGCGGTGGTTTGGGATCAGTGGCGGAGGTCCTTCACTTCCGGCTCAGATCCCGGAAGTCGATCTGGCGGTGGAACTGGTAGACATAGCCCTCGATCGAGGGCGCCATCACCGCGTCCTGCGAGGGCTGCCAGAGCGGGATCTGCGGCATCAGCTCGAAATGCCGCGTGTTCAGCTGCTTGCCCAGCGCCGCATACTTGGCCGCATCCGGCTCGAAACGGGCGGCCTGCGCCCATTCCGTGATCTGCGCGTCGTTCAGCGAGGAGTAGTTCCAGCGGATCGGGCCGATGTAGAAGTTGCGGTAGAAGTAATCCATCGAGGGCAGCCAGGCGACGATGCCCTCGGTGAAGAACGGCACCTTCTTCTCGTTGATCAGCGTCGACATCTGCGCATCCGGCAGCTTCTGGATGTCGACCTTGATGCCGATCTTGGCGAGTGCTTCCTTCAACAGCGCCGCCATCGGCTCGGCCGTGCCGGCCTGGCCGACATTGAAGGAGAAGGTCGTCGAGAACCCGTCGGGGAAGCCCGCCGCGGTCAGGAGCTTCTTGGCCTCGACGAGGTCGGTCTTCACCGGCTGCGGGATCGGGAAGGTGGCGCCCGTCGGCGCCTTGCCGTCCGCCCAGGTCGCGCCGTAGAGCGGCGCGCCGCGCCCGAACAGCGCCGCCTTGAACATGTCCTCATAGGGCAGCGCTGCCGCGATCGCCTTGCGCACCTCGATCTTGTCGAAGGGCGGCATCTGGTTGTTGAACGAGACGAAGGTGATGGCGTTGTACTGCGGGGTCGAGATGACCTTCAGCTTGCCCTTCTTCTCGAGATCGGCGGCATCCGTCGCCTGCAGGTCGATGGCGATGTCGGCATCGCCCTTCTCGACCAGGTTGGCGCGGGTCGCCGCCTCGGGGATCGTCTGGGTGATGATGCGCTTGAAGGCGGCGGGCTTCTCGGCCGAGCCGCGGTTCCAGTCCGGGTTGCGGCGCAGGATCGTGGTCTCGCCCGGCTTGAAGCTCTCGATGATGTAGGCGCCCGAGCCCGCGGTGTTCTCCTTCAGCCAGGCCAGCGCCCAGGGATCTTCGGCGGTCGCCTTCGACTTGGCGAGCTTGGAGTTGAAGATCACCGGATAGACCACGGCGAGGTTGGCGAGCGCCAGCTTGTCGGGCTTGGGCAGCGTCACCTCGAAGGTGTGGGCGTCGACGACCTTGAACTGGTCGGGGCTGGTCAGCGAGCCGGTCAGGAGCTGGCCCTTGCCGAGCACATTGGCGGTCACGGCGCGGTCGAGCGACCACTTCACGTCATCGGCCGTCACCGGCGCCCCGTCGTGGAACTTGGCGTCCTTGCGCAGCTTGAAGGTGATCTTCAGCCCGTCGGGGCTGACCGTGTAGCTCTCGGCGAGCTCCGGCTTGAAGGTATCGAGATCGAAGACCCATTTGCCGTCGAGCTGCTTCTTGCCGAACGAGAGCAGGCGGTCATAGGTCAGGAGCGAGAGGCCGAAGGCCTCGCGGGTCGAGCCCGGAATGTTGGGGTCGAGCGTGTTGATCGCAGCGCCGGTGACGTGGCGCAGCGTCTCGGCGCGGGTCTGGGCCAGCGCAGGCAGGGCCGTGGATGCCAGCAGCGCCGCCACCAGGCCGGCGTTCCTCAGGATGCTCATGTTTGATCCCCTCGTTTTTATGGTTGCAGGCGACAGGTTGGTTCCGAACGGAACAGGATGCAAGCCCGGTGCCATGCAGGCCCGTATCACCCGCCCCGCGCCGGGGAGCGCAGCACCGCCTGCGGCACGTCATAGGCCTGGAACTCCTGCCAGAGCGTCTCGATGTCGGCCCGGAACAGCCCGCGCGTCAGGCCTGACACCAGCTTCGGCACGGCGGTGGTCATCGCATTGATCGAGGAGCCCGAGGCGCCGAAGCTCATCGTCGAGGCGATGCTGAACAGATGGATGTCGGCGATCCAGGGCGTCGCGCCGGGCACCCGCTCGCTCAGCGCATAATCGTCGCCGAGATAGGGAAAGCGCGCCAGCCGCTCGTCCCGTTCGGCCGCCGGCGGCGTGTAGCGGTCGCCCCAGGAGGCGATGTTGCCGGCAAAGCGCGCGAGTTCAGGCCGCGCGGCGAGGTCGATCTCGATGCCCGACGCGCAGATCACGAAATCCGCCGTGACGGAGCCCGACGGCGTCGCCAGCTCGACCCCGCCCGGACCGTCGACGGCGCTGACGACGGGCGCCCCCAGATGCAGCCGGAAGGCCGCATGGTCGGCGCAACGGTCATAGGTCGCCTGCGGGAAGCCTTCGCGCAGCCCCAGCACCGCGCTCATGAAGCGCCAGCGCCAGGCGTCGTCGAGATCGCCGAGATGGCGCAGGAAGCCCCGGAAGGTCAGCCAGCGATAGGGCTGCACCACCTGGATGTCCTTGCGCCGGCAGAGCAGGTGAACCTCAGCAGCCCCGGCTTCGAGCGCGGTCGCGGCATTGTCGAAGGCCGAGGCCCCGGCGCCGATCACCGCCACGCGCTTTCCCGCCAGCGCCGTAAAGTCGATGGCTTGCGCGCAATGCGCCCGGCGCTGCGCCGGCAGCGCCGCGATCGGCGCCGGCAGGCTCCAGTCGCCCATGCTCTCCTGGCCGGTGGCGAGCACGACCTTGCGCGCATGGAGCCGGCTCTCGACGCCCCGGCTGCGCACGGTCACCGCCAGCAGACCCTCGGCCGGGGCGATGTCGACGACCTCCGCCTCGTTGCGCACCGGCAGGCCGGTGACATGCCGGAACCAGTCGAGATAATCCGCCCAGTGCCCCTTCGGGATCAGCGCGAGTTCGTCCCAGCTGTCGGCGCCGAACTTCGCCTCGTGCCAGGACTGGTAGGTCAGGCAGGGCATGTCGAGGTCGGGGCCGGTGAAGTCCTTCGGGCTGCGCAGCGTGTGCATGCGCGCATAGGTCCGCCAGGGCCCCTCCTGCCTGGCCGGGGCCTTGTCCAGCACCAGGATGTTGTCGACGCGCGAGCGCAAGAGCCCGAAGGCCGTGGCGAGGCCGGACTGGCCGCCGCCGACGATGATGACGTCATGGGCCGGCTGGCCGTCCGGGCCGGTCACCGGCTTCAGCCAGGGCGCACGCGGATGGGCGGTGCGGGCGAGATCGGCCGCGACGCGGCTTTCGAGCAGGGAGAGACCGTCATGTTTCATGGCGTCCCTCGATGCAGCGTTCATGCCGTCCATCGCGCCCTCCATCGCCGGCGTCAGGCCGCCAGCCAGCCGCCATCGACGACCATCGTGGTGCCCGTGCTGAAGGATGAGGCATCGCTGGCGAGATAGAGGGCGGCCTGCGCCACCTCCTCCGCCCGTCCGAAGCGTTTCATCGCATGGCGGCTGCGCGAGGCCTCGCGCACCGGCTCCGGATCGGCATGGCGGGCGAAGCTGCGCCGCAGCATCGGCGTGTCGATGGCGCCCGGCGCGATCGCGTTCACGCGGATGCCGTCCGCCGCATAGTCCAGCGCCATCGTCCGCGTCAGCGACAGGATCGCGCCCTTGGCCGCGATGTAGGCGCTGTTGCCGCGCCCGCCGGCAAGCGCGAGCTGCGAGGCGAAGGTGACGATCGCCCCGCCGCCGCGGGCCTGCATCAGCGGGATCGCGGCGCGCGCGAACAGGAAGGTGCCGCCGACATTGGCGCGGAACACGGCATCCCAATCGTCCGGCGCCGTCGTCGTCACCGTGCCGCCGCAGGAGAAGCCCGCCGCCGTCACCAGCACGTCGGGCCCGCCGAAGCGCGCGGCGCAGGCGGCGACCGCCGCCTCCGCGAAACCGGGAGCGCCGACATCGCCGCACTGGACGATCGCTTGGCCCCCCGCAGCCGCGATCTGCGCCTGCGTCTCCGCGAGGCCGGCCTCGTCGCGGTCGACCAGCGCGAGCTGCGCCCCCTCGGCCGCGAACAGAAGCGCGATCGCCTGGCCGATGCCCGAGCCCGCGCCCGTCACCAGTACCGTCTTGCCGGCGAGTTTCATCGTCCCGTCTCCATGGTCCGTCCGTGACTGTGCCACCAGGCGGCGAGCCGGTCGGCCGAGTCCAGCCCCTCCGTCTTCGCCGCCCAGCCGAGGTCCTGCGCGATCCGGGCCACGACCATCGGCGCGCGGTCCGAGGGGCCGTGGAAATCGATCGTCGCCACCTCGCTCGGCTCGGCCAGCCGGCAGACGAAGCCGGGAAAGGCCTGCGCCAGCCGCCGGCCCCAATCGAGCAGCGTGAAGCGCTTGCCGGTCGAGACATTGTAGACGCCATGGCCCAGCTTCTCGGCCACCGCCACCGCCAGCACGGCATCCGCCACGTCGGGCGCGTAGATCCAGTCGCGCAGGCCCGGCCGCGGCAGGATCGCCGGCTGCCCCGCCACCGCCGCCGCCAGGACCTGGCAATGCGGGCTCAGCGTGTCGCGCACGCCGGTCGCATGCTCCCAGGGGCCGAAGACGCCGCTCAGCCGCAGGCTGACGACGTCGAGCCCCCAGAGATCGCCGAGCCGCGCGCCGACGCGCTCGCTCGCCCATTTGGTGATGGCGTAGAGCCCGACCGGGTCGCCCGGCGTCGCCTCGCCGAGTTCGGGCAGGCGCTCGCCGGCCGTGCCATAGGCGGCAGCGGAGCTCAGATTGACCACCCGCCTGACCCCCGCCGCCCGCGCCGCCGCCAGGATCGGCACCTGCGCGAGCAGATTGACCTTCAGCGTCGTCGCCGGGTCGCTCGCGTCGCGCTCGCGCCCGGCCGTGATCGCCGCGCCCATGACCACGAGATCCGTCCCGGCCGACACCGCCGACGCCACCGCGGCTTCGTCGGTGACGTCGCCCGCCAGCGCGGTGAAGCGGCCAGACAGGGCGGCGAAGGCGTCAGTGGCCGCCGCGGGGATCGGCGAGCGGTCGAAGGCGACGACCTCGTGGCCAGCCCGCAGCAGCGTCTCCGCGATGTTGAGGCCGACGAAGCCGGCGCCGCCGAAGATCAGGGTTCTCACGGTTGGCCTCACGCAGCGGGAGGGGCTCCGCCGACGGCGGAACAGGACGGGCGGGTTCGCGCCCCGGTTCCGTCGTCGGACGGCCGGGAGCGCCATGAGCTAAGGCCGCCGCCGGGACCGCCGCAAGCCCGTATCCTGCGGGGGCGCCTGCGGATTCGGCACGTCCCGGCGCATTGCAAGGCACCGCCTCATGGGCTAGGCGTCCCCTCATCACCCTTCGGCCCCGTCCCCGCACTGGCCTTGCGCGTCCTCGCAGGGCGTGGCGCGCCATCGCCCTGCGGCGCCGACATGACCATCGTTGAGAGGAGCCTGCCATGGCCCGGAAGAAATCGAAGCCGCTCGAGGCCGAGTTCGTGATGTTCGACGTCGTCTATGTCGATGGTTCGCGCCGCTCCAACCGGCGCGTGCCGACGGAACTGCTCGGCGGCCTCGACGGCGACGAGCCGGCCCGCGACGCCATCATGGAGCAGGACCGGATCATCGCCGAGAAGTCCGGCATGCCCCCGCTCGAGATCGCCAGCCTGACGCGTTCGGGCAAGCCCGTCGAGAAGCCGGCGCGCAAGGCCGGCTGAACGGCGCCTCGCCTGCAGCCGAAGCCCAGCGGCGACACGGCTGCAACCACGGCCGACGTATTGCTGGATGTATCGCTGTTTGTCTTGACCTGTAGGAGGTCCTGCATTTTAGTCCGATCAGCCTTTGGGAGGCTGCAAAAAGGGACAAGAAATGCGTACCATTCTGATTGTCGGAGCTCTGGCGGCTGTGCTTGCCGGCTGCCAGACGGCGCAGGAATCGCTCGCTGACGCCGAGATCGCCTGCGAGTAGCAGTGCCGCTCCGCCAATTACGTGGAGAACCGCCGCGCCTCGAACGAAGCCAGCAGCGCCGTTGCGGCCGGCGTCGCCGCCGGTGTCGTCGGCGGCGCGATCGCGGCCTCGGCCAATCGCGGCTATTACCGCCGCGGCTATTACTACGGCGGCCCCGGCTACTGGTGGTGAGCCTGCGCGCCTCCCGCCGCGGGGGCGCGAGGAACTGAGCCGACGAAAAAAGCCCTGCCGCAGCGATGCGGCAGGGCTTCTCTTTGGGGTGGAGCGTGACGCGCGCTCAGCGCTTGGAGGTGCGACGGCGCGCCGGCGCGCTGTCGCTGGTCGTGGCCGAGGCGATCAGCGAGCCGATCACATAGACGGCGATGCCGACGCCGATGATCGCCGCGATCGGCTCGCGCTCGGCGCGATGGGCGATCACACGCCCGCCGAAATCGGCATAGTCGCGCGCCTGGGCCGCATAATCCCGCGCCTGATCGCGCGCCGTGCCGGACTGGCTGCGCAGCCAGCTCTCACCACTCTTCAGCAGGCCCTCGCCGGTGTCGGCGGCCTCGCTGCCATAGCCCTGCAGCAGGCGGCTCCAGCGGCCGAAATCGGGCTGGTAGCGCTGCCCAGGCGATCAGGCCGACACTGAGCGCACCCAGTCCGAAAGCCGCCAGCGGATGGCGCTCGACGGCGCCCTTCACGGCCTCGCCGCCCTCGCGCGCCATCTCGATCGGATCGGCCTCGGTCAGCGCGTCCTTGGCGCGGTGATATCCGTCGCGGACCGTCTCGCTCGCCTTTCCGGCGAGATCGGCGGCCTTGGCACGCACGGCGCCGGCGACGCCTTCGACATCGTCGCGAGCCTCGTCGATGTCCCTGGGAACATCGGGCGGAAAGCTGTTCATGGTCGCCATGGCGAAAGTCTCCATCATGCGGTTGGGCGGAGGGCACGGGCGGAAGCGTCGGCCCGCGATGCCTCGTGAGCTGATGGAAACAGAACCGGCCATCGCCGACAGAGTTCCCTCCCGATGAAGAAAGGCTCGCGATGAAGGGAGGCTCGCGCCGGAGAGCCAGGGAGACGCGCCGAAACACTTGGGGCCGGCCTGCGGCGGCCGCGGCCATGACGAGGCCGCGATTCACTGCGACAAGCCCGCTCCATGGCTTGCAACGAAAGGAGACGCTCATGGACATCCAGCACCTCCTGATCCGGCAGCCCGGCGTGCTGTCCGATCCCGAATGGATCGCGCTCGAGAGCATCGGCGAGGACACCTCCCGATTCGTCTTCGACGATTCGATGCTCCACCTGCTCGAGGACCGCGGCCTCGTCGAAACCGCGGGCCAGCGCTGGCGCATCACGGAGAGTGGCCAGCGCCGCCTGAGCGAGCGCACCGGCTGAAACCGGCAGCGCAGCGGTGACATCAGGGTCGGCTCGCGCCTCGCGCGGGCCGGCCCATTTCATGACGAAGCGCCCCTTCTGGACATCGCGGGGGGCCGTTCCCATTCTCCGGGGCGAAACCCCGATCAGGCCGACCCCGGCGAACAGAGAGCAGCATGGCCAAGCCCGTCAGCATCACCGTCTCCCATGAACTGGGCCGTGAAGGGGCCGTGGCCCGTCTGCGCGACGGCATCGATCGCATCCGCGACAGGCTCGGCATGGTTAAGATGCAGCTCGTCGAGGAACGCTGGGAGGGCGACAGCCTGCATTTCGGCGTCGCGGCCCTCGGCTACACCGTCCGCGGCCGGCTCGACGTGGAACAGGCTCTGGTCCGGGTCGAGGTGATGCTGCCCTGGATGCTCGCCATGTTCGCCGAGAAGCTCAAGATCGGCGTCGAGAAACAGGGGCAGGTCCTGCTGGAGAAGCCGCGCGCCTGACCGCCCAGGGGGCGGAGCTGTCGCCAGGCTGAACTGGCCTGCGCGGCGCCGCGGCCCCTGATGCCAGACCGCATCCGACTGGTTGAAATCGCAGGGTGCGGCCGCCATGGTCGACCCCGACATCCGCTTCCGTCTCGCGCACCATCTGGGAGAACCATGCATCACGGCCCGCTGATCGCCATTCTCGTCGCGGGCCTCGGCCTGGCCTTCGTCTTCGGTGCGCTCGCCCACAAGCTGCGCATCTCGCCGCTGGTCGGCTATCTCGTCGCGGGTGTCGCCGTCGGCCCCTTCACGCCCGGTTTCGTCGCCGACCAGAACCTCGCCAACGAGCTCGCCGAAATCGGCGTCATCCTGCTGATGTTCGGCGTCGGCCTGCATTTCTCGCTGAAGGACCTGCTCTCGGTGAAGGCGATCGCCGTGCCCGGCGCCATCGTCCAGATCGGCACCGCCACGCTGCTCGGCATGGGGCTCGGCCTGCTGATGGGCTGGGGCTGGGTCGCGGGCCTGGTCTTCGGCCTCGCCCTCTCCGTGGCGAGCACGGTCGTGCTGCTGCGGGCCCTGCAGGAGCGCCGTCTCGTCCAGAGCGAAAAGGGCAAGATCGCCGTCGGCTGGCTGATCGTGGAAGACCTCGCCATGGTGCTGGCGCTGGTCATGATCCCCGCCGTCGCCGACGCCGTCCGGGGCGCTCAGCCCGGCATCTCCTCGCCGCTGTCGGGCCAGTTCGATCTCGGCCTCTGGGGCGTGCTCGGCTTCACCCTGATGAAGGTCGTCGCCTTCATCGCCTTCATGCTCGTCGTCGGCCGGCGCGTCATCCCCTGGATCCTGCACTGGGTCGCCCATACAGGCTCGCGCGAGCTGTTCCGCCTCGCGGTGCTGGCGGTGGCGCTCGGCGTCGCCTTCATCGCCGCCAGCCTGTTCGGCGTCTCCTTCGCGCTCGGCGCCTTCTTCGCCGGCATGATCCTGAGCGAATCCCCGCTGAGCCAGCGCGCGGCGGAGGAATCGCTGCCGCTGCGCGATGCCTTCGCGGTGCTCTTCTTCGTCTCGGTCGGCATGCTGTTCGACCCCGCGATCCTGCTGCGCGCGCCGGGCCCGCTGCTGGCGACGCTGGCGATCATCCTCGTCGGCAAGTCGCTCGCTGCCTGGCTGATCGTGCGCGCCTTCGGCAAGTCGAACGGCGTGGCGCTGACGATCTCGGCCTCGCTGGCGCAGATCGGCGAGTTCTCATTCATCCTGGCGGGGCTCGGCGTCTCCCTGGCGCTGCTGCCGCCCCAGGGGCGCGACCTCATCCTGGCCGGCGCGATCCTCTCGATCCTGCTGAACCCGGTCCTGTTCGCGCTGGTCGACCGCTTCGCCGGCGAGCCCGCGGCCGCCGCCAGGCCCAAGCCCGGTCCGGGTCCGGGCGCCGATCCGCCCCAAGACGAGCCGGCTCCCGAGGCCACGCCCGATCTCGACATCACCCCGACCACGCTCTCCGACCACATGGTCGTGGTCGGCTATGGCCGCGTCGGCGCGCTGCTCGGCGCCGGGTTGCTGGCGCGCGGCGAGAAGGTGCTGGTGATCGAGGAACAGGGCGACGCCGTCGCCACGGCACGCCGCGACGGCGCCGAACTCCTGCGCGGCAACGCGGCGGACCCGACGGTGCTCGCCGCGGCGGGGCTGACGCGGGCGAAGCGCCTCTTCGTCGCCATTCCGCAGAGCTTCGAGGCCGGGCAGGTCTGCGAACAGGCGCGGCGCGACAACCCGGCCCTGCCGATCGTCGCCCGCGCCCATTCGGACGCGGAGGTGGCGCATCTGACGCGATGCGGCGCGACGCTGACGATCATGGGCGAAGCCGAGATCGCCCGCGCCATGCTGGCGCTGTGCGGGACGGGAGAGCCGCCGCCGTCGGTGCAGCCTGAAAAGCCGGAATGAGGCCGCGCGTCATTCTCGGGCGCAGCGCAGCGCAGCGCAGACCCGAGAATCTCTGGCAGGAGAGGCTCGGGTCAAGCCCGAGCATGACGTCGCGTGGGCAGAAGGGCTGCCCCTCAGACCATCTCGAACTTGATGTCCTGCGCCCCTTCCCAGAGCGTCTTGCGGCCGAGCGTGTAGAGGTTCTCCAGCCCCGAGGTCAGGGTGATGAAGTGGTTGCCGGCGAGCTGGCCCATCTTGCTGGCGAAGTGCACGCCGCCATAGGCGAGCAGAATCTCGGTCTCGCTGATGCCGCCGGGATAGAGGATGATCTGGCCCGGCGCCGGATAGCTGGTGTGGTTCTCGTAGCCGACACCGAAGTCGAGATCGCCGAGCGGCATCCAGACGCCCTCGCCGCTCCAGCGCACATGCACGATCTTGCTGGTGAACGGCATGTGCCGGAGGAAGGCGGCGCAGGTCTTGGGCGCGTTCTCGAGCTCGAGCTTGGCTTCGAAGGTGAAGGGGCCGGCGGTGACGATGAGCTGGGACATGCGGGTTGCGCCTCTGAGATGGATGCCGTTACCGCCGGGAAACGCCCTCCGGGGCCGCGCCGCGAGACGGTAGAATAAGATTATTTGTGAAATGATCTTATCCAGATTACCCTAGCATAAGGAGGTGCGCCATGGCGACAATGACGATTTCCTTGCCCGATCCGATGAAGGAATGGATCGAGGCCCAGATCAGGCAGGGCGAATATGCCAGCACCAGCGACTATGTGCGCGACCTCGTCAGGCGGGATCGCGAGCGACGCGCCCACCCCGAACTGACCCTGGCCGATCTCCAGCGCATCGTGGCGGAATCGCGTGCCAGCGGCACCAGCGACAAGACGCTGCCGGACATTCTGGCTCAGGCGAAACGCGCGGCGGAGGGCAAGGCCAGCCGCAATGGCTGAATTCGTCCTGACGAAACGAGCGGAGGCCGATCTCTACGACCTCGCCCTGTTCGGTCTGGAGCGGTTCGGCGAACGGCAGGTCGAGGCCTATCTCGCCGAGCTCGATCGCGTCTTCGGCCTGCTGGCTGACCATCCACGCATGGGCCGCCGGGCTGAGGCGATCGCGCCAAGTGTGCGGCACCACGAGCATCGCGCGCACGTCATCCTCTATGAAGAGATGCAGACTGGCGTCCGGATCCTCGCCGTCGTTCACGGCAGCAGCCTGCGCAGACTGACGCTGTGACGGCGCTCGGCCGCTACGAGAACGCCGCCTTCAGGTCGAGCGTCCCGACGGTGCCGATCGCCTCGTAATTGCGCTTCAGCCAGCGCTTGGCCGCAGCCCGGCCGATGTCGCGCAGGCGCAGCAGGAAATCCCAGTCCGCGTTGAGCCGCGAGGAGGAGGTCATCTCCGCCAGCGGCGGGCCGCCGTCGATCCGGTGCATCAGCACGCGCTTGTATTCGGACTTGTCGAGCTTGCCGCCATCGACCAGCCGGTTGACGAAGTCGATCGCGCGCAGCTCGCGCAGCAGCGAGGCGTTGAAGGTGATCTCGTTCAGCCGGTCCTGGATGTCGCGCGCCTTGGTCGGCAGGTCCTTGCGCAGCAGCGGGTTGATCTGCACCAGCAGGATGTCGTCGCCCGCCGCCTCGTAGAACAGCGGGAAGAGCGCCGGATTGCCCATGTAGCCGCCGTCCCAATAGGCCTCCTTGCCGATCTCGACCGCCTGGAACAGCATCGGCAGGCAGGCCGAGGCCATCAGATGGTCGGGCGTCAGTTCCGGGCCGTTGAACAGCCTGATCTTGCCGGTGCGGACATTGGTGGCGGCGATGAAGAGCTTCACCTGCGTGCAGGCGCGCACCTTGTCGAAATCGATCAGGTCCGCGATCACGCCGCGCAGCGGATTGATGTTGAGCGGGTTGATGTCGTAGGGGCTCGCCACCTTCGAGAACATCTCGAACCAGATCATGCCCGGCGGCACGCCGTTGGAACCGCCCCAGGCGCCCAGCATCGTGTCGATCAGCGAGCGTTCCGAGCCGCCATATTTCCCGTCGACGCTGATCGCCCGCCAGAACGCCTCGAGCTTGCCGCGCGCACCGTCCGCGCCGCCCTCGATCCAGCCCTCCGCCAGCACGACCGCGTTCATCGCCCCGGCGCTGGTGCCCGACAGGGCCTCGATGGCGAGCCGCCCGTCCTCGAGGATCGCGTCGAGCACGCCCCAGGTGAAGGCGCCATGCGCGCCTCCGCCCTGCAGGGCGAGCGAGACCGATTTCTGCGCCTTCGGGCCGGCGAGCCCGAGACGGGGCGCCGCCGCCGTCTTGCGGCCGCTCACGCGGCCGTCCAGCCGCCATCCATCGGCAGCGTCGTGCCGGTGATGGACTTGGCCGCGTCGGTGCAGAGGAAGACGGCGAGCGCCGCGACCTGCTCGACCGTGACGAACTCCTTGGTCGGCTGCGCCGTCAGCAGCACGTCGTTGATGACCTGCTCCTTGGTCAGCCCGCGCGCCTTCATCGTGTCGGGGATCTGCTTCTCGACCAGCGGCGTCCAGACATAGCCGGGCGCGATCGCGTTCACCGTGATGCCCTTGGTCGCGACCTCGAGCGCCACCGTCTTGGTGAAGCCGGCGATGCCGTGCTTGGCGGCGACATAGGCGCTCTTGAAGGGCGAAGCGACGAAGGCATGCGCCGAGGCGGTGTTGATGATCCGGCCCCAGCCCTTCGCCTTCATCTTCGGCAGCGCGGCGCGGGTGGTGTGGAAGGCCGAGGACAGGTTGATCGCGATGATCTGGTCCCATTTCGCCAGCGGGAACTCGTCCACCGGCGCGACATGCTGGATGCCGGCATTGTTGACGAGTATGTCGACCGCGCCGAACTCCGCCTCCGCCTGGGCGATGAAGCCGGCGATCTCCTCGGGCTTGGTCATGTCGGCGGCCGAGAACAGCACCTTGACCCCGAACTCGTTGGACAGCTGCGAGCGCAGCGTCTCCGCCTCCTCGGCGGGCAGGATGCCGTTGATGACGAGATGGGCCCCTTCCTTGGCCAGCGCCCTCGCATAGGCGAGCCCGATGCCCGAGGTCGAACCGGTGATGGCAGCCGCGCGGTCTTTGAGAAACATCGGCGTCAAGGCTCCTGACAATCGCTTCGAAAATGCTTAGGTTCGGGCCGGACAGGGCAGCGCCGCCGCGGCGCGACCGCCCGCACAGGAACGCGCGCACGTTGCCCGATGACCCTTCGCAACGCAACATGACCAAAATGCAGCCGCACGCCCACAGCCATGGCGATCATGACCATGCCTCCCATGAGGACGGCGGGTGCCGGCACGCCCATGATCACCGCACCCATGCGGCGCAAGCCCTGGCCCGCGCCGAGCAGATCTGCCGCGAGCGCGGCCTGCGCCTGACGCCGATCCGCGCCAGGGCGCTGCAGGCGCTCCATGCCGATCACCGCCCCGTCGGCGCCTATGATCTCGCCGACCGCATCTCGCCGGAGGGCGGGCGGCGCCTCGCGCCGATCTCGATCTATCGCGCGCTCGATTTCCTGGTCGAGCAGGGCTTCGTGCACCGGCTGTCCTCGCGCAACGCCTATGTCGCCTGCCTGCACGGCCATGGCGCCGATGAGGTCGTCGCCTTCCTGATCTGCGAGGCCTGCGGCGGCGTCGACGAGGACTCCTCACCCGCGATGAAGCAGGCCGTCGCCGCCATCGCCCAGTCGCGCCAGTTTGCCCCCTCCCATCAGGTCGTCGAGATCGTCGGGCGCTGCGAGCATTGCCGGAACCTGCAATCATGAGCGGATCGCACGAGACGGAGCACGGCCGATGAACGAGCGGGCCCTTCCCTGCCTGGGTGCCGAACAGTCCGGGCCGCAGCCGCGGCACCTGACCGTGCCCGTGCGCGTCGGCAACGTGCTGGTCGGCGGCGGCGCGCCGATCGTCGTCCAGTCGATGACCAACACCGACACCGCCGACATCGCCGGCACCGTCGCGCAGGTCGCCGCGCTGGCCCGGCAGGGCTCCGAACTCGTCCGCATCACCGTGGACCGGGACGAGGCCGCGGCCGCCGTGCCGAAGATCCGCGAGCGGCTCGACCGCATCGGCATCGACGTGCCGCTGATCGGCGACTTCCACTACATCGGCCACAAGCTGCTGGCGGAGCATCCCGCCTGCGCGGAGGCCCTGGCGAAGTACCGGATCAACCCCGGCAATGTCGGCTTCAAGGACAAGAAGGACCGCCAGTTCGGCCAGATCGTCGAACTCGCCATCAAGCATGGCAAGGCGGTCCGCATCGGCGCCAACTGGGGCTCGCTCGACCAGGAACTGCTGACCGCGCTGATGGACGAGAACGCGCTCCAGCCGCGCCCGCTCGACGCGCGTGCGATCATGCGCGAGGCGATGGTCCAGTCGGCCCTGCTCTCCGCCGTGCGGGCCGAGGAGATCGGGCTGGGCAAGGACCAGATCATCCTCTCGGCCAAGGTCTCGGGCGTGCAGGACCTGATCACGGTCTACCGCATGCTGGCGCAGCGCTCCGACTACGCCATCCATCTCGGCCTCACCGAGGCCGGCATGGGCTCCAAGGGCATCGTCGCCTCCTCGGCGGCGCTCGGCATCCTCCTGCAGGAGGGGATCGGCGACACGATCCGCTTCTCGCTGACGCCCGAGCCCGGCGGCGATCGCACGCTCGAGGTCAAGGCGGCGCAAGAGCTGCTCCAGACCATGGGCTTCCGCGCCTTCGTGCCGCAGGTCGCGGCCTGCCCCGGCTGCGGGCGCACCACCTCGACCGTGTTCCAGGAGCTCGCCCGCGACATCCAGGACTGGATCGCCGGCTCGATGCAGGACTGGAAGACGCGCTACCCCGGCGTCGAGGCGCTGAACGTCGCGGTGATGGGCTGCATCGTCAACGGGCCGGGCGAATCGAAGCACGCCGATATCGGCATTTCCCTGCCGGGCACCGGCGAGGAGCCGACCGCCCCGGTCTTCGTCGACGGCAAGAAGGTCAAGACTCTGCGCGGCCCCGGCATCGCCGCCGAATTCAAAACGATGGTCGAGGATTACGTCACGCAACGCTACGGCCGGCGTGTCGATGCGGCGGAATAGCGACGCGGCAGGACAGCGGCCCTGTGCCGAATGCATGACAGTGCCTTTGCGTGATCACGGCATTGTGCTAGAGGCCCCGGCCTTTCGCTGCAGCGCAGCGCGCGCGGAGATCCCCGATGGGGCATGACCTGACGAATCCTCCGACCCCTCAGGGGGAGGATTCCCGTTTCGGCCTGGACAACGGACAGAACGGGCAGCACGGCCCGTCCAAGCACAGCCATGGCAGCTATGCCGCGCTGGCGCTGGGCGCGCTCGGCGTCGTCTATGGCGACATCGGCACGAGCCCGCTCTACGCGCTGCGCGAGACCGTCCTGGCCGCCACCGGCGCGGCCTCGGGTGGCCATGGCGGCGGAAGCGCCGTCATGCTGGCGGCCCCGGTTCCGCGCGAGGTCATCATCGGCGTGCTGTCGCTGATCCTGTGGTCGCTCGTGATCGTGGTGACGCTCAAATACGTCGTCCTGCTGCTCAGCGCCGACAACAATGGCGAGGGCGGCACGCTCACCCTCGTCGCCCTGGCGCAGCGCGCGCTCGGGCGCATGCGCGGCGGCGTCGTGCTCTTCCTCGGCATGGCCGGGGCCGCCCTGTTCTACGGCGATGCCGTCATCACCCCGGCGATCTCGGTTCTCTCGGCGGTGGAGGGCATCAAGCTCGTGACGCCGGCGCTGAACGACTATGTCGTGATGATCGCCTCGGGCATCCTGATCGCGCTGTTCCTGGTCCAGAGCCGCGGCACGGCGAAGGTGGCGAATTTCTTCGGCCCGCTGATGATGATCTGGTTCCTGACCCTGGCGGGACTGGGCATCTACCACATCGCCGACGATGTCGGCGTCTTCGCCTCGATCAACCCCTATTGGGGCTTCCGCTTCTTCTACGACCATCCCGGCGTCTCGCTGGCCGTGCTCGGCTCGGTCTGTCTGGCGGTGACCGGGGCGGAGGCGCTCTATGCCGACATGGGCCATTTCGGCCGCGGGCCGATCCGCAGCGCCTGGATCTGGATGGTCTTCCCGGCTCTCTGGCTGAACTATCTCGGCCAGGGCGCGCTGATCCTCTCCGACCCGACCGCGATCGACAATCCGTTCTACAAGCTGGCTCCGGACGGCTTCATCCTGCCGCTGGTGGTGATGGCGACGATCGCCACGATCATCGCCAGCCAGGCGGTGATCACGGGGGCCTTCTCGCTGACGCGCCAGGCGATCCAGCTCGGTCTGCTGCCGCGCCTCGAGATCCGCCACACCTCGGAGACCACCTCGGGCCAGATCTACATCCCGCGCATCAACATGATGCTGCTGGTCGTCGTGCTGCTGCTGGTCTGGACCTTCCGGACCTCGTCGAACCTGTCCCACGCCTATGGCATCTCGGTCTTCGGCGCGATGATGGTGGACTCGCTGCTGGCCTTCATCGTGATCTGGAAGGGCTGGCGCTGGTCGCTGGCCGCGACGCTCGCCGTGGTGGCGCCCTTCCTGATCATCGACGTGGCCTTCTTCTCGGCCAACATGCTGAAGCTCTTCAGCGGCGGCTATGTCCCGGTGCTGCTCGCGATCGTCCTCGTCATCCTGATGTGGACCTGGGTGCGCGGCACCAAGATCCTCTTCGATAAGACCCGCAAGACCGACGTGCCGCTGCTCGAGCTCGTCGGCATGCTCTCCAAGAGCCCGCCCTACCGGGTCAAGGGCATGGCCGTGTTCCTGACCAGCGACCCCGAGACGGCGCCGGCCTCGCTGCTGCACAACCTCAAGCACAACAAGGTCCTGCACGAGCGCAACGTCATCCTCACCGTGCGCTCGGCCGACACGCCGCGCGTCGCCGAGGAGGAGCGCGTGCGCCTCTCCCGCATCACCGACGACTTCTGGCGGGTCGATCTGGTCTATGGCTACATGGAGAGCCCGAACGTGCCCAAGGGGCTGGCCGTGCTGCGCAAGCAGGGCTTCAAGTTCGACATCATGTCGACCTCGTTCTTCCTCTCGCGCCGCTCGATCAAGGCCTCGCCGCAATCGGGCATGCCGGTATGGCAGGACAACCTCTACATCTCGCTGACCAAGAGCGCGACCGACGCCACGAGCTTCTTCCAGATCCCGACCGGCCGCGTCGTCGAAGTGGGCACGCAGGTCACGGTGTAACAGCTCGCCGTCATTGCGAGCGTAGCGAAGCAATCCAGAGCCGCAGCGCTCGACGTCCCCTGGATTGCTTCGCTACGCTCGCAATGACGGCCTAAAGTCAATCGATCCGCGCCGCCGTCTCCGGCACCTTCCGCACGCGCTCGCGATAGAGCAGGTAGAGGCCGGAGGAGATCACGATCGTCGCGCCGGCGAAGGTCCAGCCATCCGGGAACTGGCCGAAGACGAACCAGCCCAGCACGATCATCCAGACGATCTGCGAATAGATGAAGGGCGCCAGCACGGTTGCCGGCGCGAGCCGGTGCGCCAGGATCAGCAGCCAGTGGCCGAAGCCGCCGAGCAGCCCGGTCCCCAGCAGGATCGCCCAGGCGAGCGGCGTCTGCGGCATCGTCCAGACGAAGGGGATCACCGGCAGCATGACGAGCGTCCCGGCGACGCCGGAATAGACCATCGTCGTCTCGGGCGGATCATGGGCGGCGAGCTGGCGCGTCGCGAGCACATAGAAGCTGTAGCAGATGCAGCCGAAGACGCTGAGGATCGCAGCCGGATGCATGCCGCCGAAGCCCGGCCGCGTGATCACCAGCACGCCGAGGAAGCCGACCGCGATCGCCGCCAGGCGGCGCGGCCCCGGCCATTCGCCGAGCAAGGGGCCCGCCACCAGCGCAACCAGAAGCGGCCCCGCGAACATGATCGAGACGGTCTCCGCGAGCTGGAGATACTTGATCGCGATGAAGTTGAGGACGGTCGAGCCGAGCAGCAGCAGCGACCGCACGCCCTGCAGCACCGGCCGCTTCGTCCGCAGCACGCCCGGCCGGCTCCACGGGTTCAGCAGCACCAGCACCAGCACCATGCTGCCGGCATAGCGCACGAACACCGTCTGCAGCGGGTCCATATGCGCCGAGAGCCATTTGGCGCTGGCGTCGAGCAGGGCGAAGAACAGCATCGCGCCGCAGATCAGCCCGATGGCGATCAGCCGCGAGCGGCGCGTTTCCGGAAGATGGCTGGAGGCGGCTGGCAATTCGGGTCCGTCAGGGGGCGGCGAGAATGGCCGCGCCAGAGTGGACCGATTTGCGCCGGCGGGCCAGCGGCACGACGCATGCGCTCCATGCGCCGCCCGGGTTCGGCGGCGGCGGCGTGTGCCGGCTCAGGCGTCGCTGTCAGCCTCGTCGCCATCCGCTTCGGCGTCGTCCACGTCGACACCGGCCTTGGAGAGGCCCTTGGCGGCCTTACGCAGCAGCCGGCGCAACTGCTTGCGCTCCTTGCCGTCGAGACGGTCGAGCAGTTCCTCCTCGACCTGCGTCCAGACCGCATCCAGCGCCTGCGCCGTCTTGTGGCCGCTCTCGGTCAGGGCGACCTGCACGAGACGCCCGTCGCGGCCGCCGCCCTCGCGCGTCACCAGCCCCTGCAGCGACAGCCGGCCGATGGTCTTGGAGACGGTCGGCGGCTTGACCCTGAGCAGCGAGGCGAGTTCGCCCATCGTCATCGGCGCGGGCTGCAGCGCCTTCAGCGCCTGCTCCTGGCCCGGGAAGAGGCCCAGCGCGTTGAGTCGCTCGCCCATGCGGGCGCGGTGCAGGCGCGCGGTGACGAGCAAGGCCCGGCCGACGCTCTTTTCGAGTGCCTTGGTCATCTCGCGCGATCCCCAGCTCAACCTCGGTCTCGATCCTTATGCGGATCAGGAAGTCGCTTCGCCGGCTGCCTGTTCGCGCGCCAAGATGACAGTGTGATGACAGCCTCCGCGGCCGCTGTCACAGAGCCCGCATCCGCTCCGTCACCGAAGCCAGGAAGGCCGCCCGGCTCTCCGGCGTCGCCCGGTTCATGTCGTAATGGGCGAGATAGCGCGGCCGCGCCGTCGGGTGGCAGACCGCCCGCAGCACCCGGCAGACCGCCTTGCGCGGCGGGTCGCCCATCAGAAAAGCGCGCCAGCGCGTGCCGCCATAGGTGGTGACGGCGACGAGCTTGCGGATGGTCCAGAGATTGGGGCGGACCTTGCCATCGACCAGCTTGAAGGAGATGCCGGGCAGGAAGACGCGATCGAAGAAGCCCTTCAGGATCGCCGGATAGCCGAAATTCCAGACCGGGAAGCACAGCACCAGCGCCTCGGCGGCCTGCACCCGGGCGACATAGCCGGCGACGGGATCGGTGTTCGTGGCGAGGTCGTGATAGCCGACACGCTCGGCTTGGCTCAGCACCGGATCGAAGCCCTCCGCATAGAGGTCGCAGTCGTCGACCTCGTGCCCGGCCGCCATCAGGGCCTCGACCACCGCGGCATGCAGCGCAGCGCCGTAGCTCTCGGGATTGGGATGGGCATAGAGGACGAGCACGCGCATGCTTAGCCGACCCCGGCTTCGGAGAGGCTGCGGAACAGGAAGGTGCCGCCCGCCTTGTAGTCGTAGGAGGGGTCTTCCCAGGCGATCATCTTGCCCGGGTTGAGCAGGCCCTGCGGGTCCGCCTCGCGCTTGAAGGCGAGCTGCGCCTCGTCGGTCTGCTTCATGCCGCCCTCCTCCAGCGTGTAGCGGTGCGGATTGAAGATCGGCGCGCCCATCTCCTCATGGATCGCCATGATCTCCTCCAGCCGCTCCTCCGTGGTGAAGCGCACCAGCGGCAGGCCGAAGCAGGTGACCTTGCCGTCGAAGCGGACGAATTCGAGATGGCAGATCACCTCGTCCCCGAAGCGGGCATGGATGGCCTCGACCAGCTCGACCTGGTTCGGGAAGGGATAGAGCACCTGCAGATAGGTGATCGCGGGATCGACCCTGAGCGCCCGCAGCGTGGTGTGGTTCCAGCCCAGCTCGTAAGCCGGCGGCAGGCCCTTCGCCTCCTCCGCCGAGAGCTTGTCCGAGCGCAGCAGCAGCTCCGCGCCCTTGAAGCGCCGTGCATAGGCCGCGAGCGACTCGACCGCGAAATCGGCGACCATGACGATGACGAGATGGCTGTCGCGCGGCAGGAACTTGCGGTGGCGCAGGAAATAGTCGTGCGGCGCCGGCGCGGCGACGACGCAGAGGTTCTTCAGCGCCAGCCCGTCCTGCTCGCCGAGGCTGTTGGCGAACTCGGTCGCCGCGCGCAGGGTGGGAAAGCCGAGGATCGCATCGACCCACTCATAGGCCGGCCCCAGCGGCATCTCGACCTGGGTGATGATGCCGTTGGTGCCATAGGCATGGGCGACCTTGTGCAGGTCCTCGCCCTGGAGTTCGAGGATGCGGGGGCTCGCCTCCATCGTCGCGACCCTGAGCCTGATGATGTTGCCCCAGTCGCGCAAGCCACCCCATTTGATCGAGCCGACGCCGCCCGAGCCGCCGGCGATGAAGCCGCCGATCGAGGCCGTCTGGTAGGTCGAGGGGTGCAGCCGCAATTCCTGCCGCGAATGGGCCCGCGTCTGCTCGTCGATCCGGGCCATGATCGCACCGGGCTCCGCGACATAGCGGCCGGGCGCGATGTCGAGCACCTTGTCGAAGCCCGAGAGATCGAGCAGCACCCCGCCCGAGAGCGGCATCGCCTGGCCGTAATTGCCCGTGCCCGTGCCGCGCGGCGTCACCGGGATGCCGAGCGCGTGGCAGGCCGCCAGCACCTCCAGCACCTGCGCCTCGCTCGTCGGCGAGACCACGAGGTCTGCGGTGACATGGTCGAGCTGGCGCTTCAGCACCGGCGAGTACCAGAAGAAGTCGCGGCTCTTCTGCTTCACCAGCGCCGGATTGTCCTCGCTGCGGATCGAGCCGAGGCGGGCCTTGAGCGCGGCGATGTCGTAGCGGGTGGTCATGGCTCTCGGGTTTCCCAGGTTGGCTCGACCCCTTCGATCCCCTCAGCCGTCATCCTGGCGCGAGCGAAGCGAAGCGCCGGGATCCATCGAAGGGCGATGCGCTCGACGATGGATCCCGGGCCGGCCTTCGGCCGCCCAGGATGACGTCGAGGTTGGGTCGACGGTTTGGACGTCACGACCGCACGCCCATCAGGTGGTCCAGCTCGCGATGGTCCGGCAGTGTCGTGTCGATCGCGCGGCCGGCGACCAGCACCGTGCGGTCCGACTGCGGACGGGCGAAGAACTCGGTCCAGTCCCGCGCCCGGGTCAGGATCAGGTCGGCCGGGCCGCCGGGCGACAGCACGCCCTTCCCGTCCAGCCCCATGAGGGATGCTGGCGTCCGCGCCACCGCATTGGCCCAGTCGGTCCCGGCATGGTCGAGCTGGAGGATGCGGGT
>LNFM01011914.1_pt1 | contig 22855 bp, 19 predicted proteins | sample 596031 | NCBI WGS metagenome assembly LNFM01 (sample SAMN04254537, study PRJNA301005) | activated carbon metagenome | isolation source: dual media filters at the Ann Arbor, Michigan drinking water treatment plant | place: USA: Ann Arbor | reverse complement strand
TGAATTTCGCACCAAAGCGTAGGCATTTTGAGGTAAGTCATTGATTCAATTTAATTGCATCGCCGCATGGGGTGCAGGTGGTCGGAGGTTCAAATCCTCTCGCCCCGACCAGATACTTCCAAAGGGTTCCTCCAAGGGACCCTTTTTTATTTCTGCGCCCCTAGCTGGAATGAAGCTCCGGCACCCTCCCCAAGCCACCTGCAGGACCGTAGGGGTGCTTAACCACGCGAGCGGCGTAACCGACCATAAAGGCCAGCGGCCGGCGCGGGACTGCAAGCGATGCATTGCGCTGCGCTTATTTCATCCTGTGGTGACGTGCTTGTTCAGACGTGCATTGCGTTTGTTGCCGGCTTCGGGTGTTCGATGAAAATTGATAGACTTCAAACGCTGCGTCACGGTTGTTCCGGTGGCGAGTGGCAGCCGCTTGGATTTGCCTGTTTGATTTCTCCTGGGATTTCGCCGACATGACCACCCCTTTCCGCATCGCCTGCCTGCAGATCAACAGTGGTAACGACCTCGAGGCGAACATGGCCGCGGTACGCCGGTTGACGGCGGAAGCGGCCGGTGGCGGCGCGAATTTTGTCCTTGCGCCCGAATATTTCCTGATGATGGACGGCAGCGGCCGCGTGATGCGCGAGAAGGCCTTGCCGCCGGACGGCGGTAAGGTGCTGGCAGAACTGCAGGCGATGGCCCGCGACAACGGTGTGTGGTTTCTTGCGGGCTCGCTGACGCTCAACACCGATGACGGACGCATTGCCAACCGCTCCTTCCTGATCGCAGCGGATGGCCGCGTCGTCACGCACTACGACAAGATACACATGTTCGACGTGACCCTGCCCGACGGCAAGGTGATTCGCGAATCGTCGACCTACAGGCCGGGCGGGCGCGCGGTGATCGGGCACATGCCCTGGGGCCGGCTCGGCATGACGGTGTGTTATGACCTGCGGTTTCCGCATCTCTTCCGCGCACTGGCGCAGCAGGGTGCGCAGTTCATTGCGGTGCCCTCATCCTTTCAGCGCCAGACCGGCAAGGCGCATTGGCATGCGCTGCTCCGGGCACGCGCGATCGAGAACGCGGCCTATGTTTTTGCACCGGCGATGTGTGGTGAACATGCCGGCAATCGCCAGACCTACGGTCATGCCCTGATTGTCGATCCCTGGGGCGAGGTGCTGGCCGACGCCGGTGAAGAGCCGGGCATTGTTTATGCCGATGTTGACCCGGCAAGAGTGGTGAAGATTCGCGGCATGATGCCGTCGCTGGAGCATGACCGGCCTTATGTGGTCGATGCTGCAGAAATACAATAAAACTTTTAAAAACAAACACTTAAATAATATCCCGGCGGTAAGTCCGGCCACTACCCGGGTGATGGCGAGGAGGTACTGCCCGCGTGAATGGTTCTGAGTATCCCCGGGAGCCGATGCCGGTTGCCGGACTGCACGTAGGCCCTGCGGTACCGCGCCGTGCCTACGGCCCGCTGGCGCTGATCGGACGCCTGGTGTTGTGCGCAATGCGCTGGCGCGCGGAGGGCCGCTTTCCAGACAGTCCGCGCCTGGTCGTCGCCATCGCGCCACATTCTTCCAGCTGGGATTTTGTCGTCGGTGCAGCTTTCCTGTTCACGCTCGGGCTGCGCGTGTCGTTCATCGCCAAGCACACGCTGTTCTTCTGGCCGCTGGGTCCGTTCCTGCGCTGGCTCGGCGGCATACCGGTCAATCGCGCGCGGCCCGAGGATCTTGCTGGTGCCATGGCGGCTGAGTTCGGCAGCCGCGGGAAACTCTGGCTTGCGATCACGCCGGAGGGTACGCGTACGCCGGGCGTGCGTTTCAAGTCGGGTTTTTACCGCATCGCGAAGGCGGCTGGTGTGCCGGTGCTGCCGGTGTATTTCAACTATCGTCGCCGCGTGACCGGGTTTCTGCCGCTGGTGGAGACCGGTGATGATGTGGCTGCGGGTGTCGAGGCGGTACGCCGTCAGCTGTTGCAGCAAGGCGCGCGCCGCGATGGCTGATCAATAGGATTTCGGCAGGCCGAGCACGCGTTCGGCGATGAAGCAGAGGATCAACTGGGGGCTGACTGGCGCGATGCGCGCGATCATTGATTCGCGCAGATAGCGTTCGACGTGGAATTCCTTCGCGTAACCCATGCCGCCGTGGGTCAGCACCGCGGTTTCACAGGCCTTGAAGCCGGCCTCGCCGGCGAAGTACTTGGCGGCATTGGCTTCGGCGCCGCAGGGCTTGCCGGCGTCGTAGAGGCTCGCGGCCCGGTAGGTCAGCAGTCGCGCGGCCTCCAGTTCGATCCAGCGTTGCGCCAGCGGATGCTGGATCGCCTGGTTCTGGCCGATCGGGCGGTCGAACACGATGCGCTCGCCGGCATAACGCGCTGCGCGCTCGAGGGCAGCACGGCCCAGCCCGGCGGCCTCTGCGGCCACCAGGATGCGCTCGGGATTGAGGCCGTCAAGGATGTAGCGGAAACCCTTGCCTTCCTCGCCGATACGGTCGGCAGCCGGCACCCGCATGCCGTCGATGAATACCTGGTTGGAATCCACCGCCTTGCGCCCCATCTTGTCGATCTCGCGGGCCTCGAAGGTGCTGCGGTCTATGTCGGCGTAGAACAGGGTCAGGCCATCGATGGGGTTTGCGGTTTGCTCCAGCGGCGTCGTGCGCGCCAGCAGCAGGATCTTGTTGGCCACCTGGGCGGTCGAGATCCACACCTTCTGACCCGAGATCAGGTAGTCGTCACCGTCGCGAATTGCCTTGGTGCTGAGCCGGGTGGTATTGAGGCCCGCACCAGGCTCGGTGACACCGAAGCAGGCCTTGTCACGGCCCGCGATCAGCGGCGGCAGCCAGCGTGTCTTCTGCTCGTCGCTGGCATAGACCACCACCGGATGCAGGCCGAAGATGTTCATGTGCACTGCGGAGGCTCCGGAGAAACCGGCACCCGATGCGGCGATGGTTTCCATCATCAGAGCGGCTTCGGTGATACCGAGTCCGCTGCCTCCGTACTGTTCCGGCATGGCGATGCCCAGCCAGCCGTCGGCGGCGATGGCGGCATGGAATTCATGGGGGAAACCGCCGTCGCGGTCTTTTTTCAGCCAGTAGTCCGCGTCGAAGCGGGCGCAGACCCGTTCGACGGCATCGCGTATCGCGCGCTGATCCTCTGAAAACTCGAAATCCACCTTGGTGATCCTTCAATCGGGCAGGACGGTTGCGCCGGCGGCGGCAAGGGCGCGGATTTCGTCATCGCCGTAACCGGCGGCGCGCAGTATTTCGGCGCCATGCTCGCCCAGCCGCGGGGCGCCACGTTGCGGAGCGGGTGCGGTGCGTGACCATTGCGTCGCGGCTGCCGTCGTGCGCAGCCTGCCTTCGCTGGGATGATGTTCCTCGCGCACGAAACCGCTGGCATGGAGATGGGCGTCATCAATGACCTCGTCGATCGAGTTCATCGGTGCGCAGGGAATGTCAGCCCCGTCCAGCGCCTGCAGCCATTCCGCCGTGCTGCGTTTGAGCATTTCTCCGGCCACAAAAGCGTTGGCCTCGGCGATGTGTGCGGAGCGGTTCTCGTGGCTGTTGAAACGCGGATCGTCGCGGAACAGGTCTTCGCGTCCAATCAGCCGGAAAAAGCACTGCCATTGCTTGTCGTTGTACATCAGCACACACACGTACCCGTCCAGGGTCCGGAAAGGCCTGCGTTCCGGCGCCAGCACGCGGGCATAACCGGAATCCCCGATTGGCGGTTCGAAGCTGCGGCCGCCGAAATGGTCGCCGAGTATCATCTGGCTCATGCATTCGAACATCGGCACTTCCACGGCCTGGCCCTGTCCGGTGCGTTCGCGTTCGTAAAGCGCGGTGGTGACCGCATAGGCGGCGTGCAGGCCGACGATGCGGTCGGCCAGTGTCGCCGGGATGTAGCGTGGGTCCGCCGAGCCGGCCTGCTGCGCGAGCCAGGGCAGGCCGGTCATGCCCTGGATCAGGTCGTCGTAGGCCGGCTTTGCGGCGTAGGGACCCTGCTGGCCGTAGCCGTAGGCACCGACATAGAGGATGCGCGGATTGACCGCGGCAATGTCGGCGTGACCCAGGCGCAGACGCTGCATGGCCTGGGGGCGGATGTTGTAGATCAGCACATCCGCTTTCGCGGCGATCCTCAGCAGCGCATCGCGGCCGCCTGCCTGCTTGAGGTCGAGCACGATGCTCTTCTTGTTGCGGTTGAGGTGCAGGAACATGTGCCCCATGCCGCGGTTGCGCATGGGCCCGACATGACGCACGTTGTCGCCGCCCGGCGCCTCGACCTTGATCACCTCGGCGCCGAGGTCGCCGAGGATCTGCGTCGCGTAGGGGCCCATGACCACCGTGGTCATGTCGACGACGGTGACCCCGGCGAGCGGTCCGGCCATCAGCCGCGCAGCTTGGAGGGGATCACGCAGCCGCCGGCGCGCAACGCCTTGTCGACCCAGGCGCGATCGAGTTTTTTGCCGCTGCGAATGGCTTTCAGCAGGTCGGACTCCTTTTTCTCCTGCAGTTTCGCGAGTTTCAGCGTTTCCCCGATCATGGACTGCGGGATCGCGACCAGGCCGTCATCGTCGCCGACGATGATGTCGCCGGGATTGACCACCGCATCGCCGATGACCACCGGGACGTTGATTTCGCCGGGCCCGTTCTTGTAGGGGCCGCGATGGGTGATGCCGCGGGCATAGACCGGGAATTTAGACTGCGCCAGCGCGTCGGCGTCGCGAATCGCGCCATCGATGACCATGCCGGCGGCGCCGTTGCGTTCGGCGATGGCCGACATGATTTCACCGATGATCGCCTGGGTGCAGATGCCGCCGGCATCGACAACGATGACGTCTCCCGGGCGACAGATGTCGATCGCCTTGTGCACCATCAGGTTGTCGCCGGGGCCGACCTTGACGGTCAGCGCGGTGCCGACCATGCGCCCGCCACTGTGGCAGGGAAAAAGGTCGGGGCCGATGGCGTGCAGGCGATGCATGTTGTCACTGAGATGGGCGCTGGCCGTTTTGCGCAGCATGGAGATGATTTTCGGGGAGGGTTGCGCCGCGAAGGGCAGGATGCGGAAGCCGATGGGTGCCATGACATTGATCCGGTGGTTGATTGGAGCGCGTATCCTAGCATCGGTCCCGGCCCGGACAGTGGTGCGTGCTAAAATCCCGGCTGCAGCAAAGGGACGGCAAAACAGAACAACTGTCCGCGCAGAAAATGCCGGGCATCACTCAAAGCAGACCGAAACACCAGCGTGCGCATCCTGCTCAGCAACGATGATGGTTATTTTGCGCCGGGTCTGGCCGCCCTGGAGCAGGCGCTTTCACCGCTGGGCTCAGTGACGGTGGTGGCTCCCGAACGGGACCGCAGCGGCGCCAGCAACTCGCTGACCCTTGACCGCCCGCTCTCGGTGCGGCGCGCGAGCAACGGTTTTTACCATGTCAACGGAACGCCGACCGACTGCGTGCATCTCGCGGTGACCGGACTGTTGCCGGAACTGCCGGATGTGGTGGTATCGGGCATCAATCACGGCGCCAACATGGGCGACGACACCATCTATTCGGGAACCGTTGCGGCGGCCACCGAGGGTTTCCTGCTCGGCATCCCGTCGATTGCGGTGTCCCTGGTTGCAGCCGGAAAGGATCACTTCGCAACTGCCGGCCGTGTCGCGGCCGAACTTGTCAAGCGGTTCATTGAGCAGCGTGTCGAGGGATCGGTGCTGCTCAATGTCAATGTGCCTGATGTGCCTTACGCGGCGCTGGACGGCATGCGCGTCACCCGGCTCGGCAAGCGGCACAAGGCCGAACCCGTGGTGAAGGCAAACACGCCGCGCGGGGAAACGGTGTACTGGGTCGGTGCCGCGGGCGGTGCGCAGGATGCGGGGGAGGGCACTGATTTTCATGCTGTGGCCTCGAACGTCGTATCGGTTACGCCACTGCAGATGGACCTGACGCGGTTTGCGCAGATGCAGGCCGTGCAGCAATGGCTGGGCATGCGGGTGGATGCATGAACGCGGCGAATTCAGGCATCGGCATGACCTCACAGCGCACGCGCCTGCGCATGGTCGAACGCCTGCGCACCCAGGGCATACGCGACGAGGTGATACTGGGGGCGATGGGTGAGGTGCCCCGGCACATTTTTGTCGACGAAGCACTGGCGAGCCGGGCTTACGAGGACATGGCACTGCCCCTGGGTTTCGGCCAGACCATTTCCAGCCCGTACACCGTGGCGCGCATGCTGGAGCTGCTGCGCAGCGGCGGCTCGGCCCTCGGCAAGGTGCTTGAAATCGGCACCGGCTGCGGTTACCAGGCGGCGGTGCTGTCGCGGCTGGCGCGCGAGGTTTACTCGATCGAACGTCTGGCGCCGCTGCTGACCAAGGCACGCCGCCATCTGCGCGATGCGCGTGCCCACAACGTGCGTGTACGTAATGCCGATGGACAGCTGGGCATGCCGGAGCAGGCACCTTTTGACGGAATTGTTGTCGCAGCAGCAGCAAACCATGTGCCGCAGGCGCTGCGTGAACAGCTGGCCGTGGGTGGTAAACTCGTGATTCCTTTGACAAACCGCGACAAACAGGCATTGCACGTCATTGAGAGAACCGCACAAGGTTATGTCGATCGCAAGGTGGAAGATGCCCGGTTCGTGCCGCTGCTTGCCGGACTCGGCTGATCGTACCGGAGGTCGGCTGCCAGAGCATCCTGGCTTGAGCATTCGTCCTGCCCTGTATGGCGCACTGGCGCTGCTTCTTGCCGGTTGTGTGGCGACACGGCCGGCACCCGTCGCCGAGCGCTTGCCGCAGCAGCAGGCCAAGCCGCCCGCCAAGCCGCGGGCAGCGCCGGCGTCAGCACCGGAACGTCCGCGTCCGGATTACTACACGGTCAGGGCCGGCGACACGCTGTACAGCATTGCCCTCGAGTTCGGCCTGGATTATCGCGAGCTTGCGACCTGGAACGGCATTGATGCTTCGCGTATCCGCACGGGTCAGCAGCTGCGTCTGTCGCCGCCCAAGGGGGTGGTCGCTTCGCCGTTGCGCGCGCCGCCCGGTGGTGTCGAAGCACAGCCCCTGGGCAGCGAGCGTGGCGCCGTGGCCGGGAGTGCCAGGACCGAACCCCGCGGCGTACGCGTCCCGTATTCGGACCAGGCTTATGCGCAGATGTCAGGCATCAAGCCCGAGCCCGCCGTTCCCGCCAAACCCGCGCCGGACCGTCCGCAGGGCGACGATGACATCGGCTGGATCTGGCCGGTGAGCGGAAAAGTCGTCACGCCCTTCAATGATGCGTCGAGCAAGGGCATCGGCATTGCCGGGAAAATGGGCCAGCCTGTGGTGGCCGCGGGATCAGGCCGGGTGATTTTCAGCGGCACCGGCATTCGCGGACTGGGCAAGCTGATTGTCATCAAGCACAACGAGAAATACCTCAGCGTCTACGCCCACAACCGGGAACTGCTGGTGAAGGAAGGGCAATCCGTGGCGCGCGGCCAGAAGATTGCCGAGATGGGGGACAGTGATGCCGACCGGGTCAAACTGCACTTCGAGATCCGGCTGCTCGGCAAGCCGGTTGATCCTGCAGGCCTGCTGCCACCGGCCTGATATATAGTAAGTATTTGTTTTTATTGATATTTTATGCCTTGAACGTGCGTGAGCGCCGTTCCAGCATCTGCAGTGATTCGGGGTGCATTTTTCCCGCATAACGCAGGCTGACGTAGAGCGTGGTGATGTCGTTGATCGCCGCGGCAAGGTCAGGGCGCTGCTGCGCGGCGCGGCCCGCAAATACCTGAGGCCCTTCGGCGGCACCACGCGGCAATCCGCGCCGCGCGAGTTTGCGGCAGAACCGGTCATAGGCAGCCTTCGCCGCATCCGGGCGGGTCTGACGCAGGTCGCGCAGCGCAAGGGCTGCGCCGAACAGCACGGCGATGCCGGCAAAGATCAGCAGCATCACGGACATGGTCTGCCAGGTCGCCTCGCTGAAGCCGAGGTGGCTGAGGAAGCGACGCTGCCGTTCCGGCGTGTAGCCGAGCACCCACTGGTTCCAGGTATAGGTGACCGAGTCCCAGGTCAGACGCATGCGTTGCAGCAGCGCAAAATCGCCGCGCACGAACATCGGCAGCGGATCGCTGCGCGGGAGCGCGGATGCGATGCCGCGTTCAACCCGCGCCGGTGATACCGCGGCAGTCGGATCGACGCGCACCCAGCCGGTTTTTTCCAGCCAGATTTCCACCCAGGCATGGGCGTCGGCCTGGCGCACCAGGATGTATCCGCCGACCGGGTTGATTTCGCCGCCGAGGTAGCCGGTGACCACGCGCGCCGGAATGCCCGCGGCACGCATCAGCACGGTGAATGCCGAAGCATAGTGTTCACAGAATCCGCGGCGGGTGCCAAACAGGAATTCGTCGACCGGCTGTTCGCCGAGCAGCGGCGGGGACAGGGTGTAGACAAAGTTTTCATTGCGGAACATGTCCAGCACCGCGGCCACCAGGCTGCGGTCATCACCGTGTCTGCTGCGCAGTTCTTCGGCGAAGGCCGCGGTGCGCGGATTGCTGCCGGCGGGCAGCCGCAGGGAGCGTGACAGCACGGACTGGTCATCATCGGCGCCGTAAGCGGCGCCGATGGAGGAGGTCATCTCGTAACGCATGCGGCTGCGCACCGGCGTGAAACTGAGCAGCTGCATGTCGCGCGTCGCCATCGAACGCGGTGGCTTCTGGCCGGGAAACTCGAGTGCGAACAGCCAGCGCTTGTTGTGCGGCTCCAGAGTCACGGTGTAATCGATGTTGCCGTCGGCGGGCAGTTCCTCGATGTTCTGGACCAGCCGTGGTGCCGTCCAGGTGCGGCCGTCGTAATCCCACAGCACCGGTCCCCGCCAATAGAGATCCTTGGGGTCGGGTGTCCGGCCGTCATTGAACTCGGCGCGGAAGGCCACGGAATCGGACAGGATCAGGTTGTTCAGGCTGCCCGGGCTCATGTTGTCGGACAGCCCGCTGAGTCCGGCATAGGCATCCTGCGGCAGGCCCCACAAGGGGCCCTGGACCCGCGGGAACAGCAGGAACAGCACGGCCATCAGCGGCAGCGCCTGGGCGATCAGGATGCCTGCGCGCTTGACCGGGTGACGCCAGCCCGGCCAGGGGCCGGTGTACTGCATGCCGATCAGCGTGGCGACCAGCAGCCATGCGCAGATCAGCATGTAGAGCGCCGTCGGAATGGTCTGCGAATGCAGGAAATTGGTGACCAGCAGGAAGCAGCCGAGGAAACCGAGCAGCATGCCGTCCCTCCGGGTGCCGGTTTCCAGCAATTTCAGCGCCAGCATGACCACCAGCAGGGATACCCCGGCATCGCGTCCGAACAGGGTCCGGTACTGCAGCAGGATGCCACCGGCGGCCGCCACTGCGACCAGCGCGAGCAGCCATTTTTTCGGCAGTCCTCCGCGGAGGCGGACCTGCAGCAGACGGGCGCCGGCAATGCCCGCCACCAGCGCGGATATCCACAGCGGCATGCGCAGCAGGTGAGGACCGGCGGCGAGCAGGAACACCGCGGTCAGCCAGTGGATGTCGCGCGTGCCCAGGGGCCGCGAACTAAGGATGGTCGGCAGCACTGTCATGCAGGGCGAGGGCGCGCAGGCAGTCCGCGCGATGTGCGGCTCCCGAGGCGATCGGCATTACCGATCCCGGCAGGCGCAGGCCGTAAGCGAAACCCCTGGCGTCTGCGTCAATGACCCAGCGCGCGAGGTGGGACAGTCTTTTCTCCGCATCCATCTCCGGCGGGAGGGCATCCCAGGACAGCCACAGATCGGCCGCGACGCGGCCGGCAAACTGCTTGGTCATCAGCACGTCGCTGCGGGCGATGGCTTTCCACGCCAGGTGCCGCGGCGAATCCCCGGGACGGTAGGGTCGCAGGCCGGAAAACTCGTCCTGTCCCTGTCCCTGTGTCCCCCCCTTGTCGTTGCCGGCTCGCGGCTGCGGCAGCGGCAGGCCAGGAGAGGCCGGTGCCGGGTAGACCAGGCAGTGCATGTCGAGGTCGGCATAGGACCAGGCGCGAAACAGGCCAACCGGAAAAAACGTGAACAGAGTCATCCGGCCGGGACGCAGCCAGCCGCGGCGGAGCGCGGGGATTGACACCGTGGCCGTGGTCTCGCCGTCTGCAGGCACGTCGACATAATCAGCGCTGATCCGGTCCCGGGTCACGCCAATGCTGTATCGCTGCATTCCCGCAGTGTTGGTGATGCGGATCTGGAATTCGGCCTGTTCTCCGGCAAACACCGGTGAACTGCGGCCAGCGGAGATGCGCAGGTTGGCCAGATTGCGGAAGGTATGCAGCATCGACTGGATGCCGGTCGCGCCCAGCAGGAAGGACAGTATGAAGCCGAGGGAAAGGTCGTAGTTCACCGAACCCAGCAGCATCAGCAGAATGACGCCGGCGAACAGCAGGCCCTGCCGTGTCGGCAGTATGAACACTCGACGCTGCACCAGCACGATGGTGCCGCGTTCGGGGCCCCGCCACTGGAATATCCAGTCGAGGATGCGGCCCTTCAGTGCGGCCAGTGAGGAGAGTGTGGCATTCATTGCCGGCATCAGGGGATGGCGACCTCCTGCAGCAACTGGGCGACCAGCGAGCCATGGCTGCCGCCGGCCGGTTCACCTGCCGGACTCAGGCGGTGTGTCACGACGGCCGGCAGCACCGCCTGAACGTCTTCGGGCAACAGGTGTTTGCGGTTGTCCATGTAGGCCCAGGCCCTGGCACCCTGCAGCAGGGCGAGCGATGCCCGTGGTGAAAGTCCGTGCGAGAAGGCGGGGGAGCGTCTCGTCGTGTTGACCAGGGCCTGCAGGTAGTCGAGCAGTGCGGGGGAGGCATGCACCTGCTGCACTTCAAGCTGCAGCCGCGCAAGCCCGTCGGGATCCAGCTGCGGTTGCAGGCGCAGCAGCATGTCGCGGCGGTTGTCGCCGTTGAGCAGCGCCCGTTCAGCCTGCGCATCGGGGTAGCCGAGTTCGATTCGCATCAGGAAACGGTCGAGCTGGGATTCTGGCAGCGGGAAGGTGCCGATCTGGTAGGACGGGTTCTGCGTGGCGATCACGAAGAAGGGCATGGGCAGGTGCCGGGTCTCGCCTTCGATGGTGACCTGGTTTTCCTCCATGGCTTCCAGCAGCGCACTTTGCGCGCGCGGAGTCGCCCGGTTGACTTCGTCAGCCAGCACCACGTTGGTGAATACCGGTCCCGGATGGAACTCGAAACCGCCGGAGTCGCGGTTGTAGACCGAAACGCCCAGGATGTCGGCGGGCAGCAGGTCGCTGGTGAACTGGATGCGCTGGAAACGCAGGCCCAGCGATGTCGCGATGGCATGGGCCAGCGTGGTTTTGCCGACGCCGGGCACGTCCTCGATCAGGAGGTGGCCGCGTGCCAGAAGGCAGGCAATGGCAAGCCTGATCTGCTGTGACTTGCCGAGGATGATGCTGTTGATCTGTTCTGCGACCGCATTGAGCTGTGACGACATCGGGGAAGGTGCCTTCCTCGCCGGCAGGGGCAATTAGACAAGGTTCACCCGCAATTATAAGATGAACCTCCGCAATCCAGCCCCGTCGCGGCCACATCGCGCAACGCAGATCGTGAATCCCAACCCCGTACTGGACAAAAATCGCGCAAGGTCCGCGTTTGGCGGTCTTTTTGCGAGAATGCGTGCGCCGCGGCTGCTGCTGGTGTCCGGAGCGGTCGTGCTGGGGCTTGCGATGATCATTGCAACGGAGGCAGTCATCCGCAAGGAGACGGCCGATGCACTCGGCTCGGCGGAACGGCATGTCGAGACGCTGGCACGTTCGCTGCGTGACCAGATTGATGCGGAGTTCGCCGGGGTGGAAAGCCTGATGCGTGTGACGGCGGCAGAGGCGCAACGCGAAGGTCTCGAGGTCGCCGCCCTGCGCATGTCGCGGATGATCGCCGCCCGCAGCGGCAAGGCGGCAGATTTTCTGCTGCTGGATGCCTCCGGAAACAAGGTCTGGGAAAGCCGGGAAACAAGGCTTTACCCGGAAATAATCCTCGAGCATCTGCAGGTGCAGTCGCGGGAACTGCCGCGGTTGCATGTAACGCCGCTGAGCCGTGATCCGGATACCGGTGCATGGGTGATGCACCTCAGTTATCCCGTCAGGGGAGGCGACGGGGAGGTAAAAGGCATTGCCATGGCGGCGATCAATGCGCTGCAGTTGCAGCGCAGCTACGGTGAAATGAATCTCGGGCGCGGCGGCGTGCTGAAACTGCTGGGCAGGGACGGCGTGCTGATTGCACGGGTGTCGGACGAGTCAGTTGGTGGAGGGCACGATATCGGCGGCAGTGACTGGTCAAGGCCGCCCGGCCGCGGCTGCAATACCGGCGTCATGCTTGGACCTGTTGATGGTGTCAGACGCATCGGCAGCGCCTGCGACGCCGAGGTTGGTGCGCTGCTGGTCGGTGTCGGTGTGCATGCGTCGGACGCGATGTCGGGCGTTCATGCCAACTCGATGCGTTACCGGATCATTGCAGTCCTTCTTGTCGGCCTTCTGGCCGGCGGAACGATGATCATGTTTGCGCTGATGACGCGCCAGCAGCTCACGCAGGCTGCGCTGCGTCGCAGTGAGTCGCGTTTCAGGGCGCTAAACGCCCTGGGTTCGGACTGGTACTGGGAGACCGATGCGGAATACCGCCTGAAACATGTGTCCGAGGGGTTCTACAGGATGTGCGGTCTGCCCCCGGAGATGCTTTCCGGAAGGACATTGTGGGAAACCGAAGGCATCACGCCCGTCGGTTCCGACTGGTCGGGACACCAGGCCACGATTGTCCGCCGCGCGCCGTTCCGCGATCTTGCGCTGCGTTTCATCAGCCCGCAGGCGGTGGTGGCCTACGGCAGTGTCAGCGGGGAGCCGGTCTTCGACGAAAACGGCAGGCTCGAGGGGTATCGCGGCATTGGCAACGACATCACGGCGGAGGATGTGACGCGCATACTCAGCCAGGGGCATGATACCGGCAGCACGATGCGCGAAGTGATCGAGACCATCTGCCGGACCATGGACTGGAAGTGGGGGGCGCGCCGCCATCTCGAACCGGGTACGCAAATGCTGACCTGCCACGAATACTGGCTGGCTCCGGATTGTTCTGCCGACGAATTCATCGCGCTTTCGATGCAGCCCAAAATCAGCGATCCGCGGGCAGGCACGGTATCGCAGGCCATTCTGCAGGGGAAAATCGTCTGGCTCACCGATCATTCGCCGCTCAACCTTCGCCGCAGCAGGCTCGCGCGGGAAGCGGGGCTTAGGGGCGCTGTTTCGGTGCCGGTGCGCCGCGGCAGGGGTATCGAGGATGCGCTGGAGTTTTTCAGCGACCGCGTCGAGGTGCCGGACCAGGTCACGCTGGATACGCTTGACTCCGTCAGCAGCGAAGTGGGGCAGCCAGCAGTCATCTGCAGCGCGAGCGCCAGCACCTGCTGGAGCGGCTCGAACTGCAATTGCAGCACATGCCCGTCGCCTGCCTGCTGCAGGACGGGGATTTCAGGCTTCTTTACTGCAATCCTGCGGCGGAGAGGATGTTCGGCTACGCATTGAACGAATTGCAGGGACGCGATGTTGCGGAACTGATCGTACCCGAAGCGCTGCGATCCCGGGTCTGGGCGCGACGTGCCCGGCTGCAGGCCGGCGATACCGCGGTGTCCGGGACCAATGAAAACATCCGCAAGGACGGTGTACGCATCATCTGCGACTGGAACAATACGCCGCTGAGTGACGAATCAGGCGGATTTGCCGGCGTTCTGGCGACTGCGCAGGACGTCACGGAACGCATGAAGATGGTGGCTGCCCTCGAGGAAAGCGAGAAACGCTACCGCCAGATTTTCGAGTCGGCACCGCTGCCGATGTGGGTGGCGGAAACCGCCATCCCCAGGTTCCTGGCCGTCAATGACGCGATGGTGGCCAGATATGGATACTCCCGGGAACAGTTGCTGAAGATGAGCGCCGTCGACCTGCAGGTCGACGAGGACCGTGAACGGGTTGGCCGCCAGCTGTTGAACCGTGATCCGGCGGTGACGGCACATTTCGAGCGGCGCCACCTGACCCGGGATGGCCGGGTGCTGCTGGTCGAAATCACCGCGCAGCCGTTCGAGTTTGCCGGAAAGCCGGCACGTCTGGTGGTTGCGCTGGATGTCACCGACCGACGAATGGCGCAGGCTGCATTGCAGGAGAGCGAAACACGGTTCCGCGCGGTATTCGAGCAGGCATCGGTCGGCATCGCGATCCGGGAATTGACGGAGCGTCCGCGTTTCCTGAGGGTAAACAGGAAACTCTGCGAAATCCTGGGTTACCCGGAGAGCGAACTGCTGCAGAAAACCACCACCGAGCTCACTGTTGACGAGGATCTCGACAGCACCGTGCAGATGAACCGGCAGCTGATGAGTGGCGGAATCACCAGCTATTCGCGCCGCAAACGCTACCGGCGCAAGGATGGCACCCCGATCTGGGTGAATCTTTCCGTTTCCAGGCTGGCCGATGGCGGGGAGCGGGAAAAGACCGGTTACCTGATTTCGGTCATCGAGGATGTTTCGGAGCAGGTGGCGAGCGAGGCGAGAGTTCTCGAAAGCGAGGCGCGGTACCGTCAGCTTTTTGCGCTGACGCCGCTGCCGATGTACTTGCGCGACGAGGATACGCTGGAGTTCCTGGAGGTCAACGACGCCTGCCTGGCCCTGTACGGGTATTCTCGCGATGAAATGCTCGCGATGAACCTGATCGGCATACAGACACCGGAAAACCGGGGGCGCTACCTCGGCGCCCTTAACCGTCCGGTCGGAATCGTCGAGCACCTGCAGAAGAAGCATGTCCGGAAAAGCGGCGAGACCTTTGACGTCGAAATCTATTCCTATCCGACCACACTTGCCGGCCGCAAGGTCAGGCTGGTGCTGGTCCGCGACATGACCGACCAGATGCGCATGGAGCGGCTGCTGAGGGACAACGAGGCTCGACTGAGGGCGATAGCGGATAATGTGCCGGCCGTGATCGCGTTTTTTGACGATGTCCGGCAGCTGCAATATTCGAATCTTGCGTTCGATCGGTGGTTCGGCACCGAGCACGCCGGAAAGCCGCGTTACGGCGAATCGCTGCATCCCTTGCTGGAGAGGGCACTGCGCGGCGAGGACGTTGTCAATGAAATCGTGCTGGACACGCTGGCCGGCAAAAGGGTGGTGCGCATGACCCTGATTCCGCACCGGGGGGAGGATGGCGCTGTCGTCGGTGTTCACCTGATGGGTTATGACCTGACCGACTTCAGGCATGCCGAAGCCGAGGTGCGCCATCTCAACGCCGAACTGGAGCGGCGTGTGGAGCAGCGCACGCGTGCACTTGCCGCGGCCAACCGCGAACTGGAGTCCTTTTCCTATTCCGTATCGCATGACCTGCGTGCACCGCTGCGCACGATAGACGGCTTCAGCCAGATACTGCTTGATGAATACGCGACGAAGCTCGACGAAACCGGACGCGGTTATCTGGAACGGGTCCGCGCTGGGAGCCAGCGCATGGCGAAGCTGATTGACGACCTGCTGGAACTCGCGCGGGTGACACGCCGTGACCTGCAGATCCGCGATTGCGATCTCAGCGCGCTTGCGCTGGATATCGCAAGGGATCTGGCGCATGCGGACCCGGCGCGCAGGGTTAAGGTGGATGTGGCGAAGGGCATGATTGTTGCCGCCGACAGCGGGCTGCTGCGCATCGCGCTTGATAACCTGCTGCGCAATGCCTGGAAATTCACCGGCCTTCGACAGGAGGCGTCACCTATTTTGTCCGCGACAACGGCGTGGGCTTCGACATGGCCTACGCCAACAAGCTGTTTGGTGCATTCCAGCGCCTGCACAGCGAATCCGAGTTCCAGGGCACCGGAATCGGCCTTGCCCTGGTGCAGCGGGTCATCCGCCGGCATGGCGGCAATGTCTGGGCGGAGGCCGAGCCGGGAATGGGCGCGACGTTCTACTTCACGCTGCCTGCACAGTCCGCGGCTGAAACGGCAGAAGCACTGCAGGAGCCGGTCAGGGCAGGAGCATAGCCCCCAGTACGCGGCGCCCCTCGGCGGCGAGGATGTTGAAGGTGCGACAGCCGGCAGCGGTTGCCATCACCTCGAAACCGGTGCCTGACCCGGCGAGGGCGCGCAGCAGTTCCTGTCCCGGCATCTGCTGCCGCGGGCCTGTTCCGAAGACGATGATCTCGGGCTTTTGTTCCAGCAGTGCTGCGGCATGGGCGGCCGACAGCTCTGTAAAGGCCGTTATCGGCCATTTTTCCGGATTGATATCCGGGAAAACGAGCAGGGAATGTTCGTAACGGATGCCGTTGACCGCCAGGTAACCGGGGCCATAGGCGGTAAACGCGTGGCTGTTTCGGGTGTTTGCCAGATGCAGCTTCATAACTCTATGATTTGCCGTGCATAATCTGCTTGGCTACAATTATACGTTTTCCGCCCGCCGGGCACCGATTTGCAGGGCGCCCCGGTGCCGCAATGCCGCGGCTGGCCAATACGGGCCCTTGCACGCGTCATTCTGGGATTCTTGGGATCAAATGGAAGATTTTCCGCGCATCAAACGCCTGCCGCCGTACGTGTTCAACGTCACCGGCGAACTGAAGCTCGCCGCCCGCCGGCGCGGCGAGGACATCATCGATTTCAGCATGGGCAATCCGGATCAGCCGACGCCGCGGCATATCGTGGACAAGCTGGTCGAGACCGTGCAGCGCACGGACACCCACGGCTATTCGGTGTCGAAGGGCATCACCCGCCTGCGCAAGGCGATCTGCAACTGGTACAAGACGCGTTACGACGTCGAGCTCGATCCCGATTCCGAGGCCATCGTCACCATCGGTTCCAAGGAAGGCATTGCGCACCTCGCGCTGGCCACGCTGGAGCGGGGTGACATCGTGCTGGTGCCCAATCCCAGTTATCCGATCCATATCTACGGTCCGGTGATTGCGGGTGCGGACATCCGCCATGTGCCGATGCATGCCGGCGTCGATTTTTTCGAGGCGCTGGAGCAGTCGATCCGGGATACCTACCCGAAGCCGAAGATGCTGATCGTCAACTTTCCGAGCAACCCGACGACCCAGTGTGTGGATCTCGCATTTTTCGAGCGCCTGATCGCGATTGCCCGCGAGCACGACATCTACGTGGTGCACGACCTGGCCTATGCCGACATCGTGTTCGACGGCTACAGGGCGCCGTCGATCCTGCAGGTTCCCGGCGCGCGCGACATCGCGGTGGAGTTCTTCACGATGTCGAAAAGCTACAACATGGCCGGCTGGCGTGTCGGTTTCATGGTCGGCAACCGCGACCTGGTCAACGCGCTGGCGCGGATGAAGAGTTATCACGATTACGGCACCTTCACCCCGATCCAGGTGGCATCCATCATCGCGCTGGAAGGACCGCAGGACTGCGTGGAGAACGTGCGTCTCGTCTACCAGGGGCGGCGCGACGTGTTGTGGTCCGGGCTGAATGCGATGGGCTGGCAGGTGGACAAGCCGCAGGCGACGATGTACATCTGGGCGCCGATCCCCGAGCCCTACAAGGCCATGGGTTCCCTCGAGTTCTCGAAAAAGCTGCTGCTCGAGGGCAAGGTCGCGGTGGCGCCGGGCACCGGCTTTGGCCACTACGGCGACAGCCATGTGCGTTTTGCGCTGATCGAGAACGAGGCGCGGACCCGCCAGGCGATACGCACCATCAAGGAAATGTTCCGCAAGGACGGCCTGCTGAAGTAAGCGGCTGCCGCAATCATGCAGAAAACAGAAAGAACAGCGAATCAATGAAACCGATCAATGTGGGGCTGCTGGGCATAGGCACAGTCGGCGGCGGCACCTTCCGTGTGCTCCAGCGCAACAGCGAGGAGATTTCCAGGCGCGCAGGCTGTGTAATCCGCATGACCGTGGTCGCCGACAAGGATGTCGCGCGGGCGAAATCGGTTGTTGGTGACACCGCGCGTGTGACAGCAGATGCGCTCGATGTGGTCAATGATCCGGACATCGACATCGTCGTCGAACTGATCGGCGGCTATGGTGTGGCCAAGGACATGGTCCTCAAGGCGATTGCCGCCGGCAAACACGTGGTCACCGCCAACAAGGCAATGCTGGCGCTGCACGGCAACGAGATTTTTGCCGCGGCACGGGCAAAAGGCGTCACCGTGTGTTTCGAGGCCGCGGTCGGCGGCGGTATTCCGATCATCAAGTCGCTGCGCGAGGGGCTCACCGCCAACCGCATCGAGTGGATTGCCGGCATCATCAACGGCACCAGCAATTTCATCCTGTCCGAGATGCGCGACCGGGGGGCGGCCTTCGCCGACGTGCTGAAGGAGGCGCAGCGCATGGGATATGCGGAAGCCGATCCCACCTTTGACATCGAGGGCGTCGATGCGGCGCACAAGCTGTCGATCATGGCGGCGATCGGTTTCGGCATTCCGGTGCAATTCGGCAAGGCGCATGTCGAAGGCATATCGAAGCTGGCGCAGGAAGACATCCGTTATGCCGGCGAGCTGGGTTACCGCATCAAGTTGCTGGGCATTGCCAAGCGCAAGGCTGCCGGTTTCGAGCTGCGTGTGCACCCGACGCTGATCCCCGCGCGGCAGCTGATTGCCAATGTCGAGGGCGTGATGAACGCGATCCTGGTCAAGGGCGATGCCGTCGGCCAGACCATGTACTACGGCGCCGGCGCCGGCGCCGAGCCCACCGCCTCGGCGGTGGTCGCCGATCTGGTGGATGTCGCGCGAATGCTGACGGCCGACCCGGAGCACCGGGTGCCGCACCTGGCTTTCCAGCCCGACCGGCTGTCGGATGCGCCTATCCTGCCGATGGGCGAAGTGGAAACCTCGAACTACCTGCGGCTGCGGGTGGAGGACAAGGCCGGTGTGCTCGCCGACATCACCCGCATCCTTGCCGACCAGGGCATTTCGATCGAGGCGCTGGTGCAGAAAGAGCCGCCGGCCGGCGAAAAACAGGTCGACATCATCCTGCTGACCCATCTGGCGCAGGAAAAGAAAATTGACACGGCCATTGCCCGCATCGAGGCCTTGCCGGTGGTTTTCGGGAAGATCACGCGCATCCGCATGGAGGCACTGCGGTGAGCGCGCCCGCCCCGAAAGTCGCCGCAGCCGCGTCCGCCGCGCGCTACGTCAGCACCCGCGGCCGCCTGCCTGCAGCCCGTTTCTGCGACGTGTTGCTCGGCGGCCTGGCCCCGGATGGCGGACTGGTGGTGCCGCAGGCCTACCCGCGGCTCTCCCGAGAGGAGTTGGCGGCCTTGCGTCCGCTGTCCTATCCCGAACTCGCCATTGCGGTCATCGGCCGTTTCGTCGATGACATTCCGGCTGATGACCTGGCCAGCCTGGTGCGCCATGCCTACCGCAGTGAAACCTTCGGTTCGCCCGACATCACGCCGCTGCAGACGCTGGAGCCGGGGCTGCACCTGCTGAAACTGTCGAATGGCCCGACGCTGGCGTTCAAGGACGTGGCGATGCAGCTGCTCGGCGAGCTGTTCGAATACGTGCTGCGCCGCGAGGGGCGCACGCTGAACATCCTCGGCGCGACCTCGGGCGACACCGGTTCGGCGGCGGAATACGCGATGCGCGGCCGCGAGGGCATCCGCGTGTTCATGCTGTCGCCGCACGGCAAGATGAGTCCCTTCCAGCGTGCGCAGATGTATTCGCTGCAGGATGCCAACATTTTCAACATCGCCATCCGCGGTGTGTTTGACGACTGCCAGGACATCGTCAAGGCGGTCAGCGGGGATGCGGCGTTCAAGAATGCGCATCGCATCGGCGCCGTCAACTCGATCAACTGGGCGCGCGTGGTGGCCCAGGTCGTGTATTACTTCAAGGGTTATTTTGCGGCGACACGCAGCAACGACGAGCAGGTGTCCTTTGCCGTGCCCTCGGGCAACTTCGGCAACATATTCGCCGGGCATATCGCGCGGATGATGGGCCTGCCGATCCGCCGCCTGGTCCTGGCCTCGAACGAAAACGACGTGCTCGACGAGTTTTTCCGCAGCGGCCGTTACCGGGTGCGTTCGGGCCGTGAAACCGCGCAGACCTCGAGCCCGTCGATGGACATTTCCAAGGCATCGAACTTCGAGCGTTTCGTGTTCGATCTCGTCGGGCGCGATCCGGCGATGGTGGCGCGGCTGTGGCGCGAAGTCGACGAGGCCGGCGGTTTTAATCTCGGCGAGACGGCGCACTGGCAGGGTATCGGCCAGTACGGTTTTGTTTCGGGACGCAGCACACACGCCGACCGCATCGCCTGCATCCGCCGAATTCACGAGCGTTACGGCCTGATCATCGATCCGCATACCGCTGACGGCGTCAATGTCGGCCTGCAGCAGCGGGAGAAGGATGTGCCGCTGATCTGCCTGGAAACGGCACTGCCGGCAAAATTCGCCGACACCATTCGCGAGGCGCTGGGGCGCGATCCGGAAGTGCCGCCGGGTTACGAGGGTCTGGAGAACCGGCTGCAGCGGGTCGCGGTGATGGATCCCGATGTCGAGGCGGTGAAAACCTTCATCGCCGGAAGATCAAAATAATACCTTTAAAATCAAATACTTATAATATAAATTCCGAGAAATTCAAGAGGCATCGAAACGCATCGACAGATCGATGGCCGCGATGTCCTTGGTCAGCGCGCCGATCGAGATGCGATCGACGCCGGTCTCCGCGATGGCACGCACGTTGTCCAGAGTGATGCCGCCTGAGGCTTCCAGCGTTGCGCGGCCTGCGGTCCAGAGCACCGCTTCGCGCATCTGCTCCGGAGTCATGTTGTCGAGCAGGATCATTTTTGCGCCGTTCTCCACGGCTTCATGCAACTGATCCAGGGTTTCCACTTCCACCTGCACCCATCTGGCGCGGCCGGCCAGCAGTGCCGCCGCGGCGAGAGCCGGCCGGATGCCGCCCGCAGCGGCGATGTGGTTCTCCTTGATCAGGATCGCGTCCCACAGGCCCATGCGGTGATTGACGCCGCCACCTGCGGTGACGGCATATTTCTGCGCGATGCGCAGGCCGGGCAGGGTCTTGCGGGTGTCGAGGATGGCTGCGCGGGTGCCGGCGACACGATCGACATACTGGCGGGTGACCGTGGCGACCCCGGACAGCAGCTGCAGGAAGTTGAGCGCGGTGCGCTCCGCGGTCAGCAGCGCACGGGAGGCGCCACTGATGTTGCATAGCCGGGCGCCGGCGGCCATACGTTCCCCGTCCCGGGCCAGCCATTCGATGCGTGCGGCAGGGTCCAGCCTGCGGATGCAGGCCTCGAACCAGGCGGTTCCGCAGAGCACGGCCTCGCGCCGGCAGAGGACATGGGCGCGTGCATCCAGCCGCTCGGGTGCCAGTTGCGCTGTGAGGTCGCCGGAGGCGACATCCTCGGCGAGGGCGGCTGAAACATTGTCTTCGATTGCGCGGGTCAGATCCATGGCTGGACGGGGTAGTATTCCGGAAACTGCTATATAGTGCGGCAGGGATTCTAACCGAGCAGCAGGGGGAGCGCGCATGGGCGATATCATGAGTGTGCTGTCATACGGCATCGGCACGGTGCTGGGCTTCCTGATCATCGGCGGGTTGATCTTCCTGATCATCCACGATGTGACGCAGAAGAAACACACGGTCCTGCGCAATTATCCGGTGATCGGCCGCCTGCGTTTCTTTTTCGAGGATCTGGGCGAGTATTTCCGCCAGTATTTTTTCGCCAAGCCACCCGGGGCTGGGTCTACAAAAGCGCGAAAAACGAGGGCGGAATCATCGGCTTCGGCTCGACCAATGACCTCAGCACGCCGGGCTCCATCCTGTTCGTGAATCATCCCTATCCGGTGCTCGAGGAAGACCGGCTGCCGACGCCCTCGGTGCTGATCGGCAACGGCTACTGTGAGCAGCCCTTTGAAGCCAAGTCCATCGTCAACATCAGCGGCATGAGTTTCGGCGCCATTTCGCAGCCGGCGGTGGAGGCACTGTCCCGCGGCGCTGCACTGGCCGGCTGCTTGATGGATACCGGGGAGGGGGGGCTGTCGCCGTACCACCTGAGCGGCGACTGCGACATCATCATGCAGGTCGGCACTGCCAAGTACGGCATCCGCGAAATCGACGGCGGTTTTTCACCCGCCAAGGCCAAGGAGCTGGCGAAACACGTCAAGGCCTTCGAGATCAAGCTGTCGCAGGGCGCCAAGCCGGGCAAGGGTGGTGTGCTGCCCGGCGAGAAGGTCACCGCGGAAATCGCCCGCATCCGCGGCATACCGGAGGGTCAGGACTCGATCAGTCCCAACCGCCATCACGATATAGCCAGCGTCGACGACCTGCTCGACAAGATCGCCTACATCCGCAACCTCACCGGACGGCCCGTCGGCGTCAAGACCGCCATCGGCGGCTGGTCCTTCATGAACGACCTGTGCGAGGGGATACTGCGCCGCGGCAGGGAATTCGCGCCGGATTTCATCGCCATCGACGGCGGCGAGGGCGGTACCGGCGCAGCGCCGCAGACGCTGATGGACCACATGTCGCTGCCCATTGCCGAGGCCCTGCCGCGGGTGGTCGATGCGCTGATCCAGGCCGACCTGCGCGACCGGGTGCGCATCATCGCGGCGGGCAAACTCGTCACTTCGGCCAAGGCGGCCTGGGCCTTGTGCGTGGGAGCGGATTTCGTCAACAGCGCCCGCGGCTTCATGTTTGCGCTGGGTTGCATCCAGGCGTTGCGCTGCCACCAGAACACCTGTCCGACCGGCATCACCACCCACAACAAGCGCCTGCAGCGCGGCCTGGTGGTGGCCGAGAAATACCTGCGGGTGGCGAATTACTGCAACAACATGAACAAGGAAATCGACATGATTGCCCATGCCTGCGGCTGCCGCCATGCGCGGGAGCTGAAACGCGAGCATGTGCGCATCG
>LNFM01005200.1_pt1 | contig 22860 bp, 11 predicted proteins | sample 596031 | NCBI WGS metagenome assembly LNFM01 (sample SAMN04254537, study PRJNA301005) | activated carbon metagenome | isolation source: dual media filters at the Ann Arbor, Michigan drinking water treatment plant | place: USA: Ann Arbor | reverse complement strand
CCGCGTCCGGCGCGATCGTATCGTTCGCGAGCACCAGCACCGCCGTCGCCGCGCTGTTGAAGCCCGCCGCGTAGAGGTCATCATTCGCCGTCGGCGCATCGTTCACCGCCGTCACCGTGATGGTGACCGTCGCCGTGGCCGTCCCGCCGTTGCCATCAGAGACCGTGTACGTGAACGTCGTCGTGCCGTTGAAGTTCGCGGCGGGCGTGAAGCTCACCCCGGTGCCACCGCCGGTGATGGTGACGGTGCCGTTCGCCGGCTGCGTCACCGCCGTGATCGTGAGCATCTCGCCCGCCTCCGTCGTGTCGTTCGCGAGCACGTTGATCGGCGTCGCCATCGCGTCCTCCGCCACGGTCGCGGTGTCGTTGTTCGCCACCGGGTTCAGGTTGGCACCGACGTTCATCGTCACCGTCGCCGTGTCCGTCCCGCCGTTGCCGTCCGAGATCGTGTACGTGAACGTCGTCGTCCCCGTGACCCCCGGCGTCGGGCGGAACGTGAGTCCCGTACCGCCGCCGATGATGACCACCGTGCCGTTCGCCGGCTGCGTCACCGCCGTGATCGTCAGCGTCTCGCCGGCATCCGGCGCGCTCGTGTCATTCGTGAGCACCGGCAACGCCAGCGCCGGGCTGTTGAAGCCCGCCACGAACGTGTCGTTGTTCGCGTTCGGGTTGTCGTTCACCGCCGTCACCGTCACCGTCACCGTCGCCGTGCTCGTACCGCCGTTGCCGTCCGAGACCGTGTAGGTGAACGACACCGTCCCCGTGAAGTTCGCCGCCGGCGTGAACGTCAGCCCCGTTCCGCCGCCCGTGATCACCACCGTGCCGCCCGTCGGCTGCGTCACCGCCGTGATCGTCAGCGTCTCGCCGACCTGCGTCGTGTCGTTCGCGAGCACGTTGATCGGCGTCGCCGCCGCGTCCTCTGCCACCGTCACCGCATCGTTGTTCGCCACCGGATTCACGTTGGTGCCGACGTTCATCGTCACCGTCGCCGTATCCGTCCCGCCGTTGCCGTCCGAGATCGTGTACGTGAACGTCGTCGTCCCCGTGAACCCGGGGTTCGGGCGGAACGTCAGCCCCGTGCCACCGCCCGTGATCACCACCGTGCCGTTCGCCGGCTGCGTCACCGCCGTGATCGTCAGCGTCTCGCCCACGTCCGGCGCGCTCGTGTCGTTCGCGAGCACCGGCACCGCCGTCGCCGGGCTGTTGGCGCCCGCCGCGAAGGCGTCGTCGTTCGCCGTCGGGTTGTCGTTCGCCGGCGTCACCGTCACCGTCACCGTCGCCGTGTTCGTACCGCCCGTGCCGTCCGACACCGTGTACGTGAACGTCGTCGTCCCCACGAAGTTCGCCGCCGGCGTGAACGTCAGCCCCGTACCACCACCCGTGATCACCACCGTGCCGTTCGCCGGTTGCGTCACTCCGATGATCGTCAGCGTCTCGCCCGCCTCGGTCGTGTCATTGGCCAGGACGTTGATCGGCGTCGCGCCCGCGTCCTCCGCCACCGTCACCGCATCGTTGTTCGCGTTCGGGTTCAGGTTCGTCCCCACGTCCACCGTCACCGTCGCCGTGTCCGTCCCGCCGTTGCCGTCCGAGATCGTGTACGTGAACGTCGTCGTCCCCGTGAACCCCGGCGTCGGGCGGAACGTGAGCCCCGTACCGCCGCCCGTGATCACCACCGTGCCGTTCGCAGGCTGCGTCACCGCCGTGATCGTCAGCGTCTCGCCCGCGTCCGGCGCGATCGTATCGTTCGCGAGCACCAGCACCGCCGTCGCCGCGCTGTTGAAGCCCGCCGCGTAGAGGTCGTCGTTCGCCCTCGGCGCATCGTTCACCGGCGTCACCGTGATGGCGAGCGTGTCCGTGTCGGTCTGCGCCCCGCCCGTCCCCGTGTTGCCCTGGTCGTTCGTGACGATCGTGACCTGCGCCGCTCCGTTGAAATCGGGGTTCGGCGCGTAGATGAGCGTGTTCAGCGCCGTGTTGATCGCGGCGATCGTGCCCGTGAACGTCATCGTCCCATCGGCCGTGCCGTCACCCACCGAGAAGGTGAGCCCCGCCGGGTTGAGCGTGAGCACGCCGTTCGTCGCGGTGAGCGTCACCCGGACGGCCGCCGCGCCCGCGTCGGGGTCCGCGATCGTGATCCGCGCGCCGCCCGTGAGCGAGAGCGTCGCGTCCTCGGCGATGGTCTGCGCCGCCGGCAACGTGTTCACCGGCGGATCGTTCACGTTGTTCGATGCGGTCGTCGCGGTGGCGGTGTTGTTGAACGTCGACGGATCGGACGTCGCCGCGGTCACCGTGACGGTGTTCGTGAACGGTCCGCCGCCCGCGCCCGCCGTCGCGATGATGGTGATGGTCGGCGCCGCGCCGACGGCCAGCGTCGGACGGGTGCACGTGACCGTGCCCGCCGCCTGATTGCACGTCCAGCCGGTGCCCGTCGCGCTGACGAACGTCACGCCCGCGGGCAGCACGTTGGTGACCGTCAGCGTCGACGCGGAGGCGGGACCGATGTTCGTGACCGTGACCGCGTACGTGATGTTGTCGCCGGGGAGCACCGGGTCCGGCGAGTCGGTGATCGCGATCGAGAGATCCGCGAGGCAGGCCGGCAGCGTGCCCACCGTCGCGGTGGCCTCGCCCGTCGCGCCGCGGGTCGCGCCGTTGGCCGGGAACTCCGTCAACGGCGGACGATTCGTGGTGCCGTTCGCACCGCCGGCGGCCGAGCGGGTGATCGCGCCACCGCTGACGGCGATGTAGCCGCCGCCGCCACCGCCGCCCGGGCCCTCGGCCTCGAGGTCCGCGGCGAGCGTCTGCAGACCACCGACGCCGCCGTTCGCGCTGGCGGTGACGCCCGCGAGCGTGCCGGCGCGAATGATGATGGTACCGCCGCCGCCGCCGCCACCTGGGGCATCGCCCGGGTTACCCGCCGAGACGCCGCCGTTCGCGCCGTTCGCGACGATCGCGCCCGACCCACTGACGGCGCCGGCCATGAGGAAGACGATGCCGCCACCGCGACCGCCTGCGCCGGCCGCCCCGTTGTTGCCGTCGCCGGCGCCACCGCCGCCGCCGAGGAAGATGCGCGTCGCGGGATCGTTGGAGAGCGGACGACCACCGAGGCCGCCCGCTTCGCGGCGCGAGTCACCAGCCCAGCTCGCCGTGCCCGGCCCGACCGTGAGCGCGTCCTGATTGGCTCCGGAGAACGTGTAGCCGCCGCGGCCGCCGCCCGATGACGTCGTGAGGGCATTGCCGTTCGCGACGAAGCCCGGATCCAGCGCCCATGCCGCGGCGCCGGTGATGGTGCCGTCCATGACGCCCTGCCCCGTCCATGCGCTCGCGTTGTTGCCGTTCGCGCCACCACCGCCGCCGGCGTTGTGACCATTGCCGCCGCCGCCGCCGTTCGCCGGAGCGCCACGACCATAGCGACCATTGAAGTTCGCGTCGTAGCGAGCCGCATCCCCAGCGATGCTCTCGCCCTTCTCGCCGCCCTGCCCCGGTTCGTCGCTGCGATACAGGGTCACATTGTCGATGGCGGTCGCGTTGTCGGTCGCACCACCGCGGAAGCCGATCGCGTTTGCGTTGATGCCGGCACCGCTGATGTTCGCCGTGCCACCGACCTGGACGGCGACGACGCCGCCCCGCGTGCCGTCCCACGGGGTGCCCGTGATGGAGCCGGCGCCGGTGACGTTCAGATCGGAGTACTGCGGGATGCGCACGACCTGCGCGCGACCGGCCGTCGTGTACGCGTTGCGGAGGCCACCGCACTCCGTGGTCGCGATCGTGATCGTGTTGTTATTGATGCTCGCGACGCGAACGAGCTCGTAGTTGCCAGCGCCGCCCAGCGCCGTGACCGTGCCGAACGCGACGCCGTTCGTCGCGTTGATGGTCGCGCCCTGCATCTGGATCACCATCAGGAGGTCGCCCGCGGCCAGCGGCCCGAGGCCGATGCTGGTCGCGTCGAGCTGGGAGACCGTGACCGCGAGCGTGCTCGCCCCGGCGGCGGCATTGGCCGTCAGCGCCGAGTACTGATTCACCGTCGTGGGGGCGGTGATGGTCCCGACGCCATCCTGACCCGTGAGCTCCGAAACCGTGGTTCCGTAGTCCGTGTCGTCGACAGTGTCGCTGGGGGTTGCCGGGCTCGCACACGCGGCCAGCACGGCCGCGAGCAGCGTCGTGAGCAACCGCCGGTAACCCGTTCGCGCGTGGCGTCGACCCTGGCTCGGAGTGCTACGGAATACAGCAGCGCGTGACATAGGCGCGCACACTACTCCGAACACCTGTTACAGCCACAGTGTAATCAGGGTATTCGCCGGGTAGTGGCCCCGATGGGGCAGACTGCCGCAGTCAGTCGAGGTGGAAGGCCACGCCGGCGACGGCATCGAAGGCCAGGTCGTCCTGGAATACCAGTGTGTCGAAGCGGAGATAGGCCGCCACCCGGCTGCCGATATCGATCCGGGTGGCGAGCCCGACCCGGCCGCCCACGTCGCCCGAGAGGTCGACGATGGCGCCGAGGCGTAGCATCGGCGTGACCGGGTGGAGGTCGAGCTTGCCAATGACGCCCGCGTCGACCGTGTCGCGCCCGCCTCCGCCAAACGCCGCCCCCGCGTCCACCGCGATCCGACGCGCGAGGCCGACCTCGATGCTCGCCCCGCCGACCGGGTCGGCGCCGTCGCGGGCCGTCACCCCCCCGAACGCGCTCACCCAGATGCGGGGCGCCCGGGCCGTGGTGACGACGGACGGAGCCTCGTCGAGCCGGGCGACGGCCTCGACATCGATGGTGGTCGTGCCGATCGCGACCTCGCCGGCACTCGTGATGAGGGCCAGCTGGACGCGAGCTTGCCCCGCGGTGCGTCCGGCGAGAGTCACCGACGCTCCCGTGGCGGTCCGGGTCACGGACACGACCCGGACGTGATCGTCGCTGGTCGCGACGAGCTTCGCCGTGGGGGACAGGGGACCGGTGATCGCGAGATCGATCGTGGCGACCTGCCCCTCGGACACGCCCCCCGATCCGGAGCTCGCGAGGGCAACCGCGACCGGGGGCGTCGTGATGGCGAGGTCAGCACTCGCGGTGCCCGCGTGACAGGCGACCGTGCTGGTCCCTGCAGTCGCCACCGTTCGCCCCGCGATCGTGCACGTCACCCCGGCGGGGACCTCCAGCAGATCGCCGACGGCGAGCGTTCGGGGAGCGTCGGCCGCCGGGCCCGCGACGACGTCCGGATCACCGGCCGGGACCGCGCTCCCGGCGACGGCGAGGGTGGCACCGCGAATGGTGCGGCTGCGGGCGGCGGCTCCTTCGAGGCCGGTCGCGTCGATCGAGGAGATACCGAGCTGGTAGACGCCACCGGGAATCCCGCGGAGATCGACGGCCGTGATGTTCGACGGCACGACGAGCTGGATGATCGCCGGTTCGTCCCCCGAGCCCCGGTCGGGGACGAGCTCGAGCCGGTACTGGGCCGCGCCCGGAGCGGCGTTCCACGAGGCGCGAAGTGCGGCCCCCGTATCGCGCCAGCCGACGGCGAGCGCCGGGACCTGCGCCCAGACCGGAGCGGGGGGCAACGGTCGCGCCTTGCTCGGCCGCTTGCCCTTCGGTGCATCTGCACCGTAGCCGGCGTCGATCGTCGTCGAGCCGCCCACACGACCGCGCAGGCGCGCGGACTTGCCAGCATGGTTCGAGACGCGCGTGGTGCCGGTGGTGTCGACCTCCACGACCGACGAGCCCGGGCCCACGTCGACCACGGAGCTGGGCGTCTCGATCTCGACCACCTTCCCATCGAGCTCGCCGAGCCGGGTGCGAAGACCACCCGTCTCGAGCGTCGCTTTCGCCGGGGCGCTGGCGGCCGCCGTGGCGCCATAGATGACGACGACCGTGTTCTCGCGGAGCTCGATCGCCGAGGTGTCGGCGAACTCGAGCCGCGCACTCGCCTGTTCGCGGGCGCCCACGCGCCACGCCTTGAACAGCTCGTTGCCGACGGTGGCCTTGGTCCACGTGTCGTCGTTCGCCTTGCGGACCTCGACCGTCTTGTGGGTGCGCGCGACCCTGGCGTCGGCTCGCCGCCGCTTCGCGGGGAGCTTGAGCACCGAGCCGGCGACGAGCTCGTGCGGCGTGGCGCCCAGCTGGGGGTTGAGCTTGTGGATCGCCGCGAGCTCCTTGCGATCTCCGAGCACGCCGATCGCGATGCCGAGGCACGTGTCGCCCGCCTTCACCGTGTACTCGGTGGTGTCGTCGGCATGCACCCCTGTCGGGACGAGGGCGACGAGGACAGCGAGGAGAGCGACGCGGTGCTGCATGTCAGGTGCCTCGGCGCAGGATGCGCTGGACTTTGGTCACGAGCGTGGCCGGCGTGATGGGACGCATCACGACGTCCGCGACCCCGAGCCGCAGGAGGCGCGTGATGCGTGGAAAGTCGGCCGGCTCCGCATCGGCGATGACAGGCGTGCCAGCCGCGACGAGCTGGGTCAAGCGATCCATGCTGGCTCCGAGCGCCACCCGCACCGCGCTCGGTTCGTCGGGGCCGACGACCTCGAGACCAGCGACGGCGAACGCGGCCAGGAGGTCGACGGACAGCTCGCCACCAAGGGCGATCCGCGGGCGGCCCTCGGGGGCGGGCTCGTCGACGGCTTCGATCGGACTCTGCGTGATCATGCGGGCGAGTCGACCACCGAAGGACGCCGGTTCGTCATCGGGCGGCAGGTCGAGCTCGCCGGACGGTAGCAGCAGCGCGAGCCGATTGCGCACCATCGCGGAGGTCGGACGTGCGACCGGTACCTTGCCGAGCATTCGCATCACGAGCTCGTCGAGCGCGCTCGGGATGTTCTCGCGAAGCTCGCGCGGGGGCCGCGGAGGCGCGTACAGGTGACTGGCCATGACCTTGCCCTGCGCGCCGAGGAACGGGCACACGCCCGTGACCAGCTCGTACAGCAAACAGCCGAACGAGTAGACGTCGCTCGCCGGTCCGAGGGTGCCTCCGTTCACCTGCTCGGGTGACATGTACGGGGGCGTGCCCGCGATGGAGCCGTCGGTCGTCAGCCGGCCTTGCCGCGGATCGGTCGGCGCGACGAGGTAGGCCAGGCCGAAGTCGCCGACGTAGACCCACGGTCGGCCATCGCGAAGCTCGACGAGGATGTTCTCGGGCTTCAGATCGCGATGCACCATGCCGATCGCGTGCGCGCCGGCGAGGGCGTCGGCGATCTGGTGCGCGATGCGAACCACGGTCGGGATCGGCACGCGTCCGTGATCGAGCTCGTAGCGCAGGAGGTCGCCTCCCTCGACGAGCTGGGCGGCGAGAAAGAAGGTCGCTTCGTCGGCGGCGCCGAAGTCCAGGGTCTGCACGATGTGCGGATGCGAGAGCGCCGCGCCGACGCGGGCCTCGCGCTCGAAGCGCTCCTTCGACAGGGCGGCGCCCTCGGTGGGACGTACGAGCTTCACCGCAACGGGCCGCCCCAGCGAGAGATCATGGGCGCGGTACACGGTCCCGCTCCCCCCGGTGCCGAGCAATGCGTCGAGTCGGTAACGACCCTGGATCGTCGAGCCGAGTCCGAGCGTGGGTACCGCACTGCCGCGTGGGAGCGTCATCATAATTTCACCTCGAAGAGCTCGACGGGTTCGGCGCGTCCGGCGAGCTGCCGCGTGCCGAGAGATGCAAAGCGACTCGCATCGCCCGCGCGCGTCGTGACCGCGGACGTGACAAGGATCTGGTTCGGTCGCGCGATCGCCTCGAGGCGCGCCGCGACGTTGACGGTGTCACCGATGGCGGTGAACTCCATGCGCGTCTCCGAGCCGAAGTTCCCGACGATGGCCTCACCGCTATTGACGCCGATGGCGAGCTCGATCGTGAAGCCGAAGCGCTCGCGCCAGCTCTCGTTTCCGGTCTCGAGCCAGCGCAGCATGTCCTCGGCGGCGGCGACCGCACGCTTCGCGTGGTCGGGCATCCCTTCGGGCGCGCCCCACGTGGCCATCACGCAGTCACCGACGAACTTGTCGACCATGCCACCGTGCCGGAACACGATCTCGGTGAGGATCGTGAACAGCTCGTTCAGCATCGTGACGACGGTCTCGGCCGACTGCCGCTCCGCGAGGGGCGTGAATCCGACGACGTCGGCGAACAGGACCGTGATCTCGCGACGCTCGCCACCGAGGGCCAGCTCCCGACGGCGCTCGATGATCTGATCCACGAGGGGCTGGGGCAGATACCGGCCCAGATCGGTCCGGATCGCCTGCTCCTTCCGGATCACCGCGTCGCTCTCGGCCAGATCGGTGGCGGCGCGCTCGAGCGCATCGCCGACGAGACCGAGCTCGTCGTTGCTGCGGAGGGTGATGGTGCGCTGGTAGTTGCGGCGACCGAGCTCACCGGCGAACGCGACGAGCTCGCCGATGGGCTTGGTCATCCGATGCGCGAACAGCACGCCGACGAAGACCGCGATCACGATCGCTGACGCGACGGCAGCGATGACCCAGCGGCGCACCTGGGCCACGGTGTGAAGCACGTAGCGCTCGGGAATCTCGACGACGATCGCGAACGGCGTGCCTGGCACGGAGCGCAGCGTGCCCAGCATCGGTTCCCGGCCGGCCAGGAAGCGGGCGTCGAGGCGGAGGCCCTTGTCGATCGCCGCACCGTCGACACCGGTGAGCGTGGAGAGCTGCGCCGGCCCCACGATCTTGCCGGCGAGCGCCTCGTCGGCCGAGAGCAGGACACGCAGGTTCGTGTCGACGAGCGCCACCGTGGCCCGACCGCGTCGGGTGTTGGGACTCTCGGCAGCCGCGTCGATGCGCGCTGCGACGGCGCCGAGGTCGATGCGCCCCACGAGCCACCAGGTCTTCACGCGGTGCACGCGCAGTACGGAGGCCTCCCCCTCGCCGACCAGCGCCGGCAGATAGCCCTCGGCGATGGGCAGCGTCAGCGTCGGGGGCAGCTGACTCGTCGGGGCGGAACGGATCACGTCGATGCGGGCGCCGGTCGCGTCGTAGATGCCGACCTCCGCGAGCGCGGGGAGGGAGCTGGCGAGTGCGGTGCTGGTGGCGACGCGTTCCTCCTCGCTCCGGCTCGCGTCGGCGAGCGTGTCGCGGATCCCGAGCAGCACGGCGTCGGCCCGCTCGAACGTCGAGGAGGTGACATCGAGCAGGTTGCCCGCGACCTCGGAGATCCAGTCCCGGTTCGCATCGCCGAGGCCATCCTCGTAGCGGTCGTCGACGATGAAGCCCACGGCGATGAGGGGCACGACGGCCACGACGATCGCGATCAAACTCAGTTTGATCCGAAACGACCAGCCACGCCGCCGCGGTGACACCACGGCGCGGACTGTAGCTCCACCCCGCCAGGGTGATACGAGCAGGCTGGTTACGCGCCGGGTATCTCGCGCCCGAATCGCCCTAGCATCGTCGCGATCGGGGCGATCGGCCCCGGCCAGCGCACCGCCGCCCGATACCCGGCCCGGATGGCCGCTGCAATTTGCGGCGGTGTCGGACTCGCATACACCGCCACGGTCGGGATGCTGCCGTCCGGGACCGCGGCGAGCGTGGCCCCGTCGACGACCCGGACGTCCGCGTCTCCCGCCACGACCTGCACGCCCGCCTCGCGCAGCGCCGCCGCCAGCGCCTCGATCGGTGTCGCGACCCGCACCGGCGCCCGCTCGCGCAGCGCCGAGGGCGTCCCGGTGTCTCGCCGGCGACCGCCCCGGAGCACCGGTGCCATCCGCAGCCGCAGGGCCACCGTCGCCGCGTCGGGACGCTTCGCCGGGTCCTTGGCCAGGCCATCGAGGATCGTGGCGGCCATCTCGGTGGGCACGGGGGCGGCGAGCGGGAGCTCGGCGAGTGGGATGGGCGGGAGGTACAGGTGACCGGCGAGGATCGTCGGTACGGTGGCCCCCTGAAACGGTGGCCGCCCCGCGAGCACCTCGTAGAGCGTCGCGCAGAGCGCGTACACATCCGCGGCGGGCCCCAGATCCCTGCCCTCGATCTGCTCGGGGGCCATGTAGTAGGGCGTGCCGAGGACGATGTCGCCGCTGGTGAGGCGGCCGAGGTCCTGGCGCCCATCGACGAACGCGAGCCCGAAATCGGCAAGCCGGACGCGCGAACCATCCACGAAGACGTTGGCCGGCTTCACGTCGCGGTGGACGATCCCGAGGGCGTGCGCGGCCGCGAGCACGTCGGCGAGTCCGGCGCCGATCTCGCTGGCCGGCTCGGCGCGCATCGGGCCGCCGGCCTCGAGCACGGCCTCGAGCGTCGGAGCGCGAACGAGCTCCATCACGAGGTAGCGCCGCCCGTCGTGCTCGCCGGTCGCGTAGATGTCCACGGCGCCGGGATGGCGCAGCTGGGCCAGCACGCGGGCCTCGCGGTCGAACCGCTTGTCCGCGGTCGTGCTCTTCATCACTTTGATCGCGACGTCGCGGCCAAGCACCCCGTCCCGGGCCCGGTAGACGGTGGCCGCCGCCCCCGTTCCGAGCACGTCACCCAGCTCGTATCTGTCGGCGAGGAGCACCCCTGGATCGTACTCCCCCGCGGGGGAATCCTTCGGTCTAGTGAGCGGCTCGCGCAGTCGCACTCGCCGGGCGATCGTAATTTCGCTCAGTCCCGGGGTAAGGTCGGGCCCGCATGGTCGGTTGTGCCATCTGCGGGGCCAAGGACCCCAGCAACCTCTGCGCGAGCTGTGCGGCAGAGCTCGATTCCCCTGTGCCCTTCATCGCGGAGCAGGTGCTGTTCGCGGCCGCCAAGCCCGTCGGCCCCGCCCTCCTGGACGTCTGGGGGCGCGCCCATCTGCTGGAGGCGGTCACGCCGATCGGTCGCACGCCCCAGGCACGGGGCCTGACGTTGATCCACGCCTCCGTCTCGCGCCGCCACGCGGAGCTGCGCGGCAACGTCCTGCACGACCTCGGCAGCTCCAACGGCACCCGCGTCAACGACGAGCCGCTCGATGGCCCGCGCGAGCTGGTCTCCGGAGATCGCCTGAGCTTCGGTGCCGTTGGCTTCTACTACGCGACCGGCAATCGCATTCACGCCAACGCCGCGACGCACCTCGGCTCGCGCACGCTGCGCCCCGAGGATGCCCCCCGCGCCGAGCGCCTCGCCGCGCCGAGCGACTCCACCCACGCCGGCCTGCCGCACCTCGGCTTCAAGCTCGTCGAGCCCACGGCGGGCGGTGGCGGGTATCTGCTCGCAGTCGGTCAGGAGCTCCAGCTCACCGATACCCAGCTCGCCCTCCTGCGTGTCCTCGCCGACCGCATGCTCGCCGAGGGCGACACATCGCCGCTCGTGCGAGGCTTTGTCCCCACGGGGCAGCTCATCGCAGACCTGCCGTGGGATTCGCTCGAGCCCGACGAGAACAATCTCAAGCAGCTGGTGCGTCGCGTGCGCCGCATGCTCGAGGGCATCTGCCTCTCCGGACTCCTCGAATCGCGCCGTGGTCTCGGCTACCGCTTGCGCTGCATCCCTGTCGAGGACGGCTCGTGATCAAGGACCGTGTCTTTCGAGATCCGGTCCACGGCCTCATCGAGTTCAAGGGCGCCGACCGCCCCATCGCCGACCTCCTCGAGACACATCCGATGCAGCGCCTGCGCCGCATCAAGCAGATGGGGTTCGCGTGGCTGGTCTATCCCGGCGCCGAGCACTCGCGCTTCGGTCACGCCCTCGGTGCGTTCCATATCGCGCAGCGGGTGACGCGGCGCCTCGATCTGGATCCGCAGCTCGCGCTCCACGTGAAGGTCGCGGCCCTGCTCCACGACATCGGTCACGGACCGTTCTCTCACGCGTGGGAGCACGTCTTCCCCGGCCACGATCACGAGCGCTGGGGAGCCCGCATCGTCGGCGAGAACGCCGAGCTCGCCGCGGCCCTCGAAGCGCTCGAGCCCGGACTGCCCGCGACCCTGCGCGCGTTCTGGGGCAAGGGCTACAAGCCGCACTTCGCTCGCAAGCTCGTCTCGTCGCAGCTCGACGTCGATCGGCTCGACTACCTCCTGCGCGATGGCCACTACTCCGGCGCCGGCTACGCCACGTACGACCTCGACTGGATCATCCACGCGATCCAGATCGCCGACGTCCACACCGGCGGGGAGAATCCGAAGGATCTCGTCATCGACTACCGCCGCGGGATGTACGCCGTCGAGCAGTACCTGTTCGCGCGCTCGTACATGTACGCGCAGGTCTATCACCACAAGACGGTGCGAGCCGCCGAGTGGATGTTCATCAAGACGCTCGAGCGCTTCGCGCAACTGACCCGCCAGGATGCCGAGCCCGGGGGCTTGCCCATCGCCGGCGCGATGGCTCGCGGTGCGGAGGTCTCCGTCGGTGATTACCTCCGGCTGCAGGACGTCTCCCTCACCACCGCCCTCGACGCGTGGTCCGAGAGCGCGGCCGATCCGGTCCTCCGTGACCTCGCGGGCCGCCTCGTCCATCGCCGCCTGTTCAAGACGTTCGACCTCGGCGACGACAAGGCCGCCGCCGACTTCCTGTGGCCCCACGCGCTCCAGATCGCCGAGGCGCGCTTCGGTCCCGCCGCGTCGAGCTACCTCCATCTCGATACGGCGCGCCAGGTCGGCTACCTCGCCGCCGGCGACGAGGAGCTCCACGTGATCGATCACCCGCGCTACGGGGCGGTCACGCTGTCCCGTCTCCTCGAGGACATGCCGCTCGGCCAACCGATGGCGGCGATCAGATTGGTGTGTGCCCCCGAGCTCGTCGACGAGCTTCGCCCGCATGTCGAGCATGCGCTCGGCCGCGGGCGCGGAAGAAAGTGAATCATGGCCAAGCAACGGATCGCGATCCTCGGTGGAGGAATGGGCTCCCTGACGGCGGCGTTCGAGATCTCGAACGCTCCCGGCTGGCAGGAGCAGTACGACATCACGGTCTACCAGCTCGGCTGGCGGCTCGGCGGTAAAGGCGCGAGCGGTCGCAACGGCGAGCACTTCGATCGCATCGAGGAGCACGGCCTCCACATCCTCCTCGGGTTCTACGAGAACGCCTTCCGCGTGCTGAAGCAGTGCTACGACGAGCTCGGCCGACCGCCGGGAACGCCGCTCGCGACGTGGCAGGACGCGTTCAAGCCGCACAACTACGTGGTGCTGACGGAGCAGATGCCCGACGGCTCGTACGTCCCATGGGTGATGGACTTCCCGCCGAACAGCGATGTGCCCGGCACCGGCGGCGTGTTGCCGACACCGTGGGCCATGATCCAGATGACACTCGGCTGGCTGAAGCAGCTCTTCGGCGCGAGCAAGTCGCTCCCCGATGCTCACCAGAACCTCGAGTCAGCGCATGGCCACGCGACGGAGCTGAACCACCTCGGCGTGCTCGAGGAGCTCGCGAAGCTCGCAGCGTGGTTGCACGCGCGCGTGGATGGTGTCGAGAGCAATGCCGACTGGCGCCGCGACTTCTGCACCGTCGACCTGGGAGTGGCCGCGATCAAGGGCCTCATCGAGAGCAAGGTCATCTGGACGCATGACTACTTCGCGCTCGACAAGGACGACTTCCGGACGTGGCTGTCGGCACATGGCGCGCACGAGGTCTCGGTGAACAGCGCGTACATCAGCGGCATGTACGACCTCGGGTTCTCGTTGCCCGGACAGGTCGGCGCGGGCACGGCCATCAACGGCATCCTCCGCATGTGCTGGACCTACAAGGGCGCGGTGATGTGGAAGATGCAGGCGGGGATGGGCGACACCATCTTCGGCCCGCTCTACCTCGTGCTGAAGCAGCGGGGCGTGAAGTTCGAGTTCTTCTCCCGCGTGGACGCGCTGCACACGTCGCCCGATGGCCGGCTCGTCGAGCGGATCGACATCGGCCGCCAGATCGCGGTGAAGGGCGAGTACGATCCGCTGGTCCCGGTGAAGGACCTGCCGTGCTGGCCGAGCGAGCCTCGCTACGAGCAGCTCGTGGGTGGCGACGAGCTGAAGGCCTCGGGCGCCGACCTCGAGGACTGGTGGACGACCTGGCAGGACACGGGCGGGCGCACGACGCTGCAGCTCGGCGTCGACTTCGACCAGGTGGTCCTCGGCATCTCCATCGCCGCATTCCCGTACATCGCGTCGGAGCTCTCGGCGGCGAGCCCGCGGTTCGCGGCGATGGTGAAGGCGCTCGGGACGACGCAGACGCAGGCCACGCAGCTCTGGTTCTCGTGTGATCTCGCCGGCCTCGGCTGGACGCTGCCGTCGCCGGTGCTCGACGGCTACGCGGAGCCGATGGACACGTGGGCTGACATGACGCATCTCCTGCCGCGCGAGTCGTGGCCGCCCGCGCTCGAGCCGAAGAACCTCGCGTACCTGTGCTCGCCGCTGCCCGATGATGGTCCGTTGCCACCGCGCAGCGAGCACGGCTACGCGCAGAAGCAGGCGGCGCGGGTGAAGGCGAACGCGCTCTCGTGGATCACCAACTCGGCAGCGGGCATCTGGCCCGCGACGACCACGGCGGCGGGCTTCGACTGGAACCTCCTCGTCGCACCCGGCGATCCGGCCACGGGCCCGGCGCGGTTCGATTCGCAGTACTGGCTCGCGACGCTGAACCCGTCAGACCGCTACGTGCTCGCGCTACCGAACAGCGTGCAGTTCCGCCTGCGGGCGCACGACGCCGGCTTCAACAACCTCCTGCTCGCGGGTGACTACCTGCGCACGGGCATGAACGTCGGGTGCGTCGAAGCGGCGACCATGGGTGGCATGCAGGCGTCGCGGGCCATCTGTGGACGCCCCTCGGAGATCATCGGTGATGACCAGACCTGACTACATCGCCCGTGGCGGCGACCTCGTGATGGCGCCGCCGCTCGAGCTGACGAAGGCGACGATGTACTCGTTCCTCGTCGGGGCTGACTACCAGGCCCTCGTCGACGTTTGCGACAAGCAGCTGAACGCGGTCACCGCGAGCGTGGGGGTCCGCTACCAGCCGCTCCTGCCCTTCGTGGCGATCGTCTGCGCGGACATCGCGAAGTCGTACTCCACGACGCCGCCCGATTCGCTGAAGGGGTGGATGGCGGAGCGCGACTTCGGCATCTGGATCCCGGTCGTCTCGAACAGCGGCAAGATCGGCTGGTATCTGCCCTACGTGTTCGTCGACAACGTCGCCGCGATGGTGACGGGGCGCGAGGTCTACGGCTTCTTCAAGCAGACCGCGACCCTCGCGATGCCGGACTCGCCGGGCGCGGCGGGGGACTTCTCGGTCGACGCGCTCGTGATCGAGAAGTACTCGCCCGAGAGCACGGCCCAGACGATCCGCCTCATGACCCTCACGTCGACGGAGAGCCTGACCGCGCCGGACGGCGAGCTCACGTCGGTGCGCGAGCTTGCTCTCGGCGTCTGGAAGGACGTGAAGCGACTGTTCTACGACACCGTCGCCGATGTGAAGGTGCTGCCCGTGTCGGTCTGGGACCTCATCAAGAACATGCTCGAGGAGCTCGTGACCGGCGACGTGCCGATGGTCTTCCTCAAGCAGTTCCGCGATGCGACCGATCCGACCAAGGCCTGCTACCAGGCCGTGATCGAGGCACCCGCACACCTGCAGAAGTTCGAGCGGGGGTGGTTCACGCATCCGCACGACGTGACGATCACGCCCGCCGATTCGCATCCCATCGTGAAGGAGTGCGGGCTCGCCGGGCCGGCCATCCGCTCCGAGCTCGGGTTCTGGTGCCAGATGCAGTTCGTGATGCAGCCCGGCAAGGTCATCGCCGAGCACACCTGATGGAACGCACCGCGATCAACGACTACCGCATCGTCGACGTGCTCGGGCGCGGCGGCATGGGCGTCGTGTATCGCGCGGTGCACATGCCCACCGGGGCGCCGGCGGCGGTGAAGACGGTGCGCACGCCGAGCGAGTCAACGCTCGAGTCGATCCGCCGCGAGATCCTGATGCTACGCGAGCTGCAGCACCCGAACGTCGTCGCCATCCGCGATCACGGCGTCTCCGACGGGATGCCCTGGTACGCGATGGATCTCTTGCGGGGGCGCACGCTGCGCGATGACTTCCGGAGCTGGTTCCCGGAGCCCGCCCCCGCCGAGGCGGCCACGCGCGACCTCCTCGGCCCCGGTCGCAAGGGCTCGCGGCCCAGTGGCAGTGGCTCGGGTGAGATCACGGCCGAGATCGTGCCGGCGGTGCGGCTTCCGTCCCCGCCCTACTCCCTCGGCTACATCGTCGAGCTGTTTCGTCGGCTCTGCGATCCGCTCGCGTACGTGCACGGCCAGGGCGTGATCCATCGCGACCTGTCGCCCGCCAACGTGTTTCTCACCGACGACAACCAGCCTGTCCTGTTCGACTTCGGGCTCGCCGCGCAGTTCCGTACCGACTCGAGCCGCGAGGTGCTGGAGGTCGGTGGGCTCACCCGTGGCACGCCGCATTACATGGCCCCGGAGCAGGCCCGCGGCGAGATCGTGGACGCGCGCGCCGACGTCTACGCGCTTGGCTGTCTCCTGTTCGAGGCGCTCGCCGGCCGACCACCGTTCCTCGCCGAGAGCTCGATGGCCGTGTTGCTCCAGCACATCGAGGAGCCCCCGCCGGCCCCCTCGCAGTTCGCGGAGATTCCGACGGAGCTGGACGTGCTCGTGCTCCGCATGCTGGCGAAGCGGCCCCGCGATCGCATCGGCTACGTGGACGACGTGGCCTCCGCCCTGGATGCCATCGCCGCCTCACCGATCACGCCGCGCGTAAAGGCGAAGGCGTACACCTACCGGGCGAGCTTCGCCGGCCGCGCCGAGGTGATCGAGCAGATGGAGCGCGCGATGAAGCGGCTCGCCGCCGGCAGCGGCGGCGCGGCGTACTTCGTCGGCGAGAGCGGCGTCGGCAAGACGCGCCTCGTCTCGGAGGTGGCCGCTCGCGCCCGCGAGATGGGAGTGCGGGTGGTGACGGGCGAGTGCGATCTCCACGGCGCGCCGCTGCATCCATTCCGGCCGATGCTGCAGCTCCTGCTCGACCGCTGCCGCGAGAGTGGCGCGGAGGAGGCGCGGCGGCTGCTCGGCGATCGCGCCGCCGTGCTCGCGCAGTTCGAGCCAGGGCTCGCGCGGTACGTCGCGCCTGGCGAAGCCACCGCGGGTCCGGTCACGCTGCACAGCGATGCGGCGCGGGCGCGCGTGCTCCAGTGCGTGCGCGAGACGGCCACCGCGCTCGCCTCCGACGAGCCGCTCCTGATCGTCCTCGACGATCTGCAGTGGGCGGACGAGCTCACGCTCGCGCTCGTCGAGTCCGGAGACGTCGGCGAGCTCGCGCAGCTACGCATCTACTTCCTCGCGACCGTGCGGGCCGAGGAGCGTACGCTCGATGTCGAGCAGGCCCTGTCGTCGCTCGGGGCAACCGCCCATCACCTCGCGCGGCTCGATCGCGCGGCCATCGGCGACATCGTGCGCGACATGCTCGCCCTCGACGGTGATGCGCCGACCCTGACCGACTTCGTGGCCTCGCGCGCCGAGGGCAATCCGCTCTTCGCCGCCGAGTACGTACGCGTCGCCGTCGATGAAGGGGTGCTCCAGCGCGACGGCGCAGGTCGCTGGAAGGTCGCCCGCCGCGATGACAACGAGAGCTACGACACCCTGCCCACACCCGATTCCGTGCAGGCGCTGATGCGACGCCGCCTGCGCTGGCTCTCCGACGACGCGCGCGAGGTCACGCTGGCGATGTCCGTCCTGGGACGGACCGCGGACCCGGGTGTGCTCGCCGCGACGGCCGCGATCGGTGAGGAGCGAACGCGGGATGCGGTGGTCGAGCTCCTGCACAAGCAGGTGATCGAGGAGATGCAGGCGCCGCCGATGCCGCGCAAGCGCGCCGACACCAAGGCTCCGGCCCAGCGCACCACGAAGCTGCGCCCGATCGCGGACGAAGAAGCCGCGACGCGCCCGGTGATCCCGAACCCGGTCGGCTCGTCGAAGCAAGGCGAGCTGCGCTTCATCCACGACAAGCTGCGCGAGCAGGCCTACGGACAGATGGGCGCGAACCATCGCACCGACCTCCATCACCGCGCCGCGCTCGCGCTCGAGGCATCGTTCCAGGGCTCGGCCGAGCTCGAGCAGCAACTCGGAGCGCTCGCCCATCACTGGGAGCAAGCGGGCGACCTCCGGCGCGCTGCCGAGTATCTCGAGCGCGGTGCGCAGCGCGACCTCGGCTCGGCGGCCTTCCGCGAGGCCCGCGCACTCCTGACGAAGCTCCTCGCCCTTCCTCTCGAGTCGTCCTCGGCACAGCGCGCCCGCTGGCAGCGCTGGCTCGGCGAGGCCTGTTACGCCCTCGGTGACCTCGTCGCGTGTGCCACGCACACCGAAGCGTCGCTCGCCGAGCTGGGCCGGCCGCTGCCGACGACAGGGCTCGGGTGGGGCCGGGCCATCGCCCGCGGCCTCGCGCAGCAAGTCTGGTCGCGTCTGCGCCCGACGCAGGGCCGCGTCCCGTTCTCCGTCGAGCGCGAGCCCGAGGTCACGGCCGCCCTGGCCGCGGCCCGGATGACGAGCTGCTACTTCTTCCGCGATGACTCGCTCGGTGTGGTCGGCGCCGCCCTCTCGGCCGTGAACCTCGCGGAGCGCGCGGGCACCGGGGTCCCGGTCGGCGAGATCTACGGCCAGCTCGGCTACGTTGCCGGCCTCGCGCGCTTGGCGCCCCTCGCGCGCATGTACTTCGCGCAGGGCAAGCGCGTGGCCGCGGCCACGTCGGACGAGATCGCGCTCATCAAGGTGCTGTCGACCGAGGCCGCGCTCGCCGTCGGCAATGCCGACTTCGACCTGTCGCGCGCGCTCGCTCACGACGTGCTGGTGCGATCGCAGCGTCTGCGCAATCCGCAGGAAGCCGAGGTCGGCTTGACCATCCTCGGGCACGTCGCCTTCCTCGTCGGCGACTACTCCCGGGCGCGCCAGCTCGCGACCGAGCTGCTGGTGATGGCGCGGGCTCGGGGCCATCAGCAACACGAGTCGTGGGGCATCTACACGGAGGGGCGAGCCGACCTCTACGCCGGCAAGCCCGCCGCCGCCGCCGAGGCCTTCACGCGTGCCAAGCCCCTCATCGCGACCGGCGATGACGCCTCGCATGTCCTCGTCGACGGGATGAGCGCCCATGCCCACGCCCTCACCGGCGACCTGGCCCGCGCTCGCGACCTCGCCGACGCCACGACGCAGCGCATCGGTACGCGAACCCCGCCGGTGTTCACGATCGCCGAGGGCTTCATCGGCGCCGCCGATGCCTACCTCGAAGTTCGCGCCCGTACGCACGATGCCTCGCTCGATCCCGCGATCGGGACCGCGATCGCCAACATCGAGCGCCTCGCCCGCGTCTTCCCGATCGCCGGCCCCGGTGGGGCCCTCGCCCGGGCGCGTCATGCCTCGCTCCTCGGGGAGGCGCGGCGCGCACGGAAGGAGTGGGCCCGGGCGCTGGCGGTGTCCGAAACGCTTGCCATGCCAGCCGCCATCGCGGCCGCCCGCGCCGGTCTCGCTCGGATACGATAGTCATCCGTTGGCGGGGCCGGAGGCATTCGAGACACAAGCGCTGGCCCCCCGGCGCGAACGGGGTCTGACGCCACCTCCCGTCGGAGAGAGCCGCGCCGGTACCAGCGCGACGACGGTCGGATCGCCCCTCGAAGCGCTCGAACGCGACGAGATGGTGCGCACGCGACGCTTCTGCATGATCGCGTTCGCGATCTGCGGCGCCGGTGGGCTCGCGGTGGTCCTGCTCCCCGGCGATCCGACGGCGGGCTTCGCGCTGCTCTCGGCGCTGGGCTGCGCCATCGCGGCCATCATGTTTCTGCTGCGCCGTACGAGTGACCCGCTGTCGTTCCGCAAGCCCTCGACGTCCCTCGGCTGGTTCATCCCCGCCGCGTGCGTGACGACGGCGATTCCCTACTTCGGCGTGTTCTCGCCGGCCCCCGTGATCCTCGTCCTCGGCATCTACTTCACCGGGCTCGGCAAGAGCACGCGGCTCGCGTACGCCGTCTACACCGTGTGTGCCGGCATGCAGGCGCTGTTCGCGCTCCTCGTGATCACGGGCGCAGCGCGGGACACGGGCCTCGTACGGATCGTGCCGCTGACGATGCGCGATCAGATCGTGGTCCAGGGGCTCGTGCAGTTCGTCCTGCTCGCGACGCTCATCACCGCACGTATGTCACGGCGCACGGCGCTCGACGCGATCGGCGAGCTGGAGCGCGCGGTGCGCCTCGCGGCTCATCGCGAAGCGCTGTTGCTCGAGGCGCGGGAGGAGCTCGAGCGAGCGTTGCGCTCGGGGCGCGGTCGGTTCACCGACCAGGTGCTCGGGCACTACCAGCTCGGTCAGGTCATCGGCCATGGCGCGATGGGCGAGGTCTACTCCGCCATCGACACGAGCAGCGGCGCGAAGGTGGCCATCAAGCTGCTGGCGCAGGCGTCGCTCGGCAACACGAATCACGTGCTCCGCTTCATGCGCGAGCTGCGGACCGCCGTCGAGGTCAAGTCGCCCCACGTCGTGACCGTGCTCGAGGTCGGAGAGAAGCCGGTGCCCTACCTCGTGATGGAGCTGCTCGACGGGCAAACGCTCGGCGAGATCCTGCGCGAGCGGAAGATGCTCGCGCCCGCCGAGGTCGTCGACATCGTGCAGCAGATCGGCGTGGGCATCACCGCCGCGGCGGCCGTCGGCGTGGTGCATCGCGATCTGAAGCCGCAGAACGTGTTCCGACACCACGGTGTCTGGAAGATCCTCGACTTCGGCGTCGCCCGCGCGATCGATGCCAGTGACACGCTGACCGCCGGGCACGTCGTCGGGACGCCGTCCTACATGGCTCCCGAACAAGCGTCCGGCGGCACGGTCGATCACTGCACGGATCTCTACGCGGTCGCCGCCATCGCATACCGCGCGCTCACGGGCTATCCGCCCTACGCGGGCGGCGAGATCGCCGAGACGTTGTACCGTGTGGTGAACACGCGCCCGCGCGCGCCCGTCGTCATCGCGCCGCACCTGCCCGCCGACCTGGATCGCGTCCTGGCGATCGGTCTCGCGAAGGATCCGGCCGACCGCTTCAAATCCGCGGGCCAGTTCGCGACCGCGCTCTCGGAGGCGTTGTCGGATCGCCTGGCGCCCGCCCTGCGCGCCCAGGGCGATGCGCTGATCGCCAATGGTGCCTGGGCCGCCTCCCGCCCGTCGACGACACGCCTGCGACGCTAGTCCTCCGACTTAGTCGCAGATCGGGATCGACCAGAGCGCGTCGTCATAGGCGGCGAACACGGTGGCGGCGCTGTCACGCGCGACGACCGTCCAGGAGTCGGGAGCGTCGGTGGGTAGCCCGCCCACGTCGATCGTCTCGAAGGCGGCGCCGTCGATGCCGATGTGAATGCCGGCGGCATCGCTCCAGACGACGCGCAGCTGGTCGCCACGCATGGTGCTGCCGAAGAACCCGGGGCTCACGGGCGCAACGACCCGGACGGGGGAGACCTGCAGGCTCGACGAGTCGATCGTGCGGACAACGAGCTCGCTGCCGCGCACGTAGGTGACGTGGACCTGGGTCGCCGTGCCGGTCACGACCGGGCGCGTCCCGATGGGATCGATGTCGATCGGCAGGAAGGCCGCCCGGGGGCGGGGGCTCCCGAGCACGATGGCGAAGAGGCCGAGGCCCTCGGCCTCGATGACGGCGATCGAACCGACCTCGTCGCGCGGGATGACGCCGGCCGCGGTGATCTGGCGGCCGACGTCGATGGCCGTGGATACGCCCGTCGGGATGCCGTCGGCGTCGAGCTCCCACCTCGTGAGCTGCTGTCCGGCGAACGACACCGCGAAGCGCTGTCCATCCGCCGTCGCGAAGAAGGGCACCGCCGGTTGCTGCGTCGGCGTCTCCTCGACCGCCGAGGTGTACTGCCCCATGTTGTCGGGGAAGGTCTTCCAGTAGAAGACGCCTTGGTCCGTCACGAGGCCGCCGAGGATGCGTGTGCCGTCCCACTGCAACACGACCCGCTCGTAGGTGGTGCTGAATCCCTCCACCGGTGTCGAGCGCCCGGGAGAGCTCGGGGTCGCGTCCGACAGGTCCGCCGCGACGATCAGGCCATCGACCGCCGTCGCGTCGCCACGCTGAACCGCGAGCGCGTATCCGAGCGGCGTGCCCGTGCCCGCCATCCCGACCACCGGCGCCTGCGGACCGAGGTCCACACCAGGTACCTGCGCCGCCGCACACGGCTGCACCGGCCCGTCCATCGTGACGAGCGGCAGATCGTCGAACCCGACACGGCCGCAGCCCGTCGCCAACAACACCGCGATGGCAGCGAGCCGAGCCACGGTGAATCCTACTCCGGGTATCCGGCGTGCGTGCTAGCGTTCATCATCACGCGGCCGACGACCACGGCACCTGCATGCCACCCGCTGTGTGTCCTCGTGGGAGCGGCGACGTGCAGCCTGGCCATCCGTCGGTCGCGCGGGTGCCGACCGAACCTGACGGCGCGCGAGGTCGATCCCGCCGTCTTCGCCGAGGTTCGCGCACTCCTCGCGACCCTCACCACCCCCGTCGGGGACGTGCAGAGCGCCGCGACCCGCCTCGCCGCCATCATCCGCCGCGAGGCCCTCGATGATCGCCACCTCCTCGCCCACGCGCGCAGCGACGAGCCCGACCTGGTCCCCGCCCTGGAGCACCTGACATCTCGGCCTACATCGTCGCCGTAGCCGCCCGGCACAAGCTCGCCGATACTCGGGGCATGGTGAGGGCGCTCCTCGTGATCGCAATGGTCGCGGCGTGCGGTGACGATTCGTCGCCCGCCGACGGGCCGAATGACAACGCCGCGGACGACACCACGGACACGGCGTCCGACGACACGCCCGCTGACGACCCCCCCGCCGATGATGGCCCCGGCGACGACGCGCTGCCGGCTCCCGATGCGGCCCCCGATGGCAACACGATCGACGCGGCCCTCCCGGATGCCGCCCCCGGCGTCGGCGAACCGCCCGAGCTCACCGGCATCACGCTCTTCCACAACCAGGTCCGCCTCGCCGTCGACA
>LNFM01006787.1_pt1 | contig 22865 bp, 25 predicted proteins | sample 596031 | NCBI WGS metagenome assembly LNFM01 (sample SAMN04254537, study PRJNA301005) | activated carbon metagenome | isolation source: dual media filters at the Ann Arbor, Michigan drinking water treatment plant | place: USA: Ann Arbor | reverse complement strand
AATTGCCGAGGGCGCCGAACGCGCGACGACGTGAAAGACAGGCCATGAAACCCATCCGTCTGGTCAAAGGCTTCGTGACCGTCGGCTTCTGGACACTGCTCAGCCGGATCATGGGCTTTGTCCGCGACATCCTGATGGCGAACTACCTCGGCTCGGGCCCGGTGGCCGAAGCCTTCCTCGTGGCGCAATCGCTCCCGAACATGTTCCGCCGCTTCTTTGCCGAAGGCGCGTTCAACATGGCCTTTGTGCCGATGTATGCCAAAAAGCTGGAAGGCGGCGAGGATGCCGACGGCTTTGCGCGCGACGCCTACTGGGGCATGACCGCCGTCCTCATTGTCTTTACCCTCGTCGGCATGGCGGCGATGCCGTGGCTGGTGTTCGCGATGGCCTCGGGCTTTCACGGCGACGAACGCTTCGACCTTGCGGTGATCCTCGGCAGCATCGCGTTTCCCTACATTCTCTTCATCTCGCTGACCGCACTATTGTCGGGCATCCTGAACGCGATGGGCCGGTTCTTCGCCACATCAGCCGTGCCGATCCTGCTGAACACGGGCCTCGTGATCGGCATGGTCGTCGCGCACCGGCTGGAGTGGGACATGGGCCGGACGCTCGCGTGGTCGGTGACGATTTCCGGCATCGCGCAGTTGCTGTTCACCTGGATTGCGGTGCGCCGGCTTGGCATCCGACTGCCGTTCCGCCGCCCGCGCCTGACGCCCGAACTCAAGCGGCTGGCGATCATCGCGACACCAGCGGTGCTGGCGGGCGGGGTGGTGCAGATCAACCTCATCGTCGGCCGTCAGGTCGCTTCCTTCACCGAAGGGGCGGTGGCGTGGCTTTCTTATGCCGACCGGCTTTACCAACTGCCGCTCGGCGTCGTCGGGATTGCGATCGGCGTCGTCCTCTTGCCCGACCTCTCGCGCCGACTGCGGGCCGGAGATGCGTCAGGTGGCAGGGCCAGCTTCAACCGTGGCACCGAATTCGCGCTTTTGCTGACCATTCCCGCCGCGGTGGCCTTGGTGGTGATTGCAGCGCCGCTGATCTCGGTCCTCTTTCAGCGCGGCGCATTCGGAGCGACCGATGCGCACAACACCGCGCTGGCGCTGGCTGCCTATGGCGTCGGCTTGCCTGCCTTCGTGCTGCAAAAGGTGCTGCAACCGCTTTATTACGCGCGCGAAGATACCCGTCGCCCGTTCTACTATGCCGTGGTGTCGATGCTGGTGAACCTTGGCATCGCGGTCGGGCTTATGCCGTTCATCGGCTTTCTGGCCGCTGCGATTGCCACCTCTGCCTCGGCCTGGATCATGGTGGCGCAACTTTGGCTCGGCTCGCTGAAGATGGGCGATGCGGCGCAGTTCGATGACCGGTTCCGCAGCCGCCTGCCGCGCATCCTGCTGTCGTCCCTTGTCATGGGCGTGGTGCTGTGGGTCGGGGCGCAGATGCTGGGTGCAGCACTTGCCGCGCCCGGCGTCCGCTCGCTCGCGCTGCTGGCGCTGGTCGTGGCGGGCATGGTCACCTATTTCGCCACCGCCACCCTGACCGGCGCGATGAGTGTGACCGACCTCAAGGCCGCGCTGCGCCGTCAGCGCTGACGGATCATCGCGACCACCCGGCCAAACCCTCCGGGCGTCACGATGAAGGACAGAAGAAACCCGGTGGCAAAGCCCGCAAGGTCTGCCACCCACTCCCACGACGCACCGAACAGCACGCCGAACAGCAGTTGCACGCCAAGCAGCATACCGATCAGCGAAAACGCGCGGAGCCGGTTCGTTCCGGTCCCGGCAAGCCTGACCCAGATCAGGAAGGTGAAGGCCCCGATCAGCCCGTAAACCGCCGGATACCCGCCGATCAGCTGCGCCCGCACACCCGGCACAAGGTAGGTGTAGGCCACAGCCCCCACCGCCGCCGATCCCAGCACCACGACCAGCACCGCCCACCAGCGATAGACCTCGCCCACCATCTTGCCCAAGGCCAGCAGCATCACCACGGCAAAAAGCGCATGGGTAAAGCTGACATGCACCAAGGGATAGCTGACCAGTCGCATCAGCCCGTCCAAGGGATAGCTGCCCGTATCGACCATGTAGCGCAGAAGGTCGGGGAAGAACCCGAACCGTTCCACCGCCTGCAGCCGCCACCCCACCGCCATCGGCCCGCCGACGATGCCGCGGTCGGCAAGGCTCAGCACCAGTTCCATCGCCACCAGGGGCAGAACCAGGATCCAGACAATCGCCGGCAGGGGGTTCAGCGGGGCTGCGTTGTGATCGTGGTCCATCGGCTCTCCGGTGCGGGCAATTGACGGGTGTTGCCCCTTCGATTACGCGGGTTGGACGACATTATCCAGATGGAGCCTACCCATGACAGCGCCCAACGCTTCGGCGGTCCAAACGCCGAAGACGTATCAGCCCCGCATCTTCTCCGGCATCCAGCCTTCGGGCGGGTTGACCTTGGGCAACTATCTTGGTGCGCTGAAACGCTTTGTCGAAAAGCAGGATGAAGGCATCGAGACGATCTATTGCATGGTCGACATGCACGCGATCACCGTCTGGCAAGACCCGGTGAAGCTGCGCCAGCAAACCCGCGAGGGGGCCGCCGCCTTCATCGCCGCCGGCATCGACCCGGCGCGCTCCATCCTCTTCAACCAGTCCCAGGTCTCGGCCCATGCCGAGCTTGGCTGGATATTCTCCTGCATCGCCCGCATGGGCTGGATGAGCAGGATGACCCAATGGAAGGACAAGACCGCCGGCAAGAACGCCGAGGCGGCCTCGCTTGGCCTGTTCGCCTATCCCGCGCTGATGGCTGCCGACATCCTTGCCTACAAGGCGACGATGGTTCCTGTGGGCGACGACCAGAAACAGCATCTCGAACTCACGCGCGACATCGCGATCAAGTTCAACAACGATTACGGCGTCGATTTCTTCCCTGTGGTCGAACCCCTGATCGAAGGGGCCGCAACCCGCGTCATGTCGCTGCGCGACGGCACGAAGAAGATGTCGAAATCCGACCCGTCGGATCAAAGCCGCATCAACCTGACCGATGATGCCGACACCATCGCCACCAAGATCCGCAAATCGAAGACTGATCCGCTGCCCCTTCCCGACACCGCCGAAGGGCTGAAAGACCGCCCCGAGGCCCGCAACCTCGTGAACATCTACGCAGCCCTCGCCGGTCACACGGTCGAGCAGGTGGTGGCAGATTTCGCGGGCGCGCAGTTCGGCACCTTCAAGCCCGCGTTGGCCGACCTTGCGGTGGCCAAGCTGTCGCCGATCACCACGGAAATGAACCGCCTGATGCAAGACCCTGCCGAGATCGACCGCATCCTTGGCCAAGGTGCCGACCGCGCCGCCGCCTTGGCCGAGCCGGTCCTCGAACAGGTCTATGACATCACCGGCATGATCCGCTCACGGCGTCGATGAGCGGGGCGTATCGCCTCATCCTCCTTTTCCTTCTGCTCGGTTCGGCGGGCCTTGGTTACCGGTCCGTCGAAGCGATCCTTGCAAATCCCGCCCTCACGCCGATCGTCGACCGCACCGCCGACGAGATCGTAGCGCTGACCGACCGCATGGTCGCTGACGAAGCCACACCCGAACGCCTGAACGAACTGCTCACCCGCCGCCTGGCCGAGGAGCCGCGCAACTGGGTCGCACTTGAAGCCCTGTCCGACCTTTATGCCGAACGCGGACTGCCCCTGCCCGCCACCTACCAGACCGCATGGGACGAAGACTCCGGCATCGTCGCGCAGACCGGTGCCTGCCTCTCCTGCGCATGGGATATCGGCACCTGTTCGCTCTCCACCGCGCTTTTGTGCAAGGCCCCCATCCTCCTCACCCCGGTCGAGGACCTGCGCGGTCTCACCAAGGCCGGCGTCGATTACGCCTCGGGGGCCGAGGTCGACCGTCTCGATCTTGGCCTCTCCGTTGTCGGTCTGTCGGCCACTGCGCTGATCGTGGCCTCGGGCGGCACTTCCGGCACGCTCAAGGCCGGGACCGCGCTTGTCAGGCTGGCCAAGGGGATGCGGCTCCTGTCGCCGCGCCTGACCGCGCGGACGACCGCCGCGCTGACCGACGGTATCCGCTGGGCCGACATTCCGGCCGTGCGTGGCGCCGATGACCTGCCCGCACTCCTGCGCGCCGATGCGCTGGCCCCGGTCGCCGCGACCCTCGCCGATCTGGGCCGCACCCAGGATGCGCTTGGCACCACCCGCACCCTGCACCTTCTGCCTCTGGTCGACGACGCCGCCGATGCCCGCACCCTCGCCCGCGTCTCCAAGGCGCTTGGCCCCGGCACCGTCTCGCGGGTCGAGGTGCTGGGCAAATCGCGCCTGTTCCGGGCAAGCGTCCGCCTGTCCAACACCGCGCTTGAACTGACCGCTGGCATCGTCGGGCTTCTGGCAGGGATCGGCGCTGCGGTGGCGAACCTGATCCAGTCGCTTCTCTTCCGCCAGCTCCGCCGCAGCGCTCCGCAGGCCCGCAGGCGCTGACCCTGTCATACGGCTGAATCATCCCTGCACGAGGATGATCTCGTCGGAACATAGCGGCTCTCTGTCCCCGCCGCGCCCTCGCAAAGCCCGTCCCCTGGCTCCCCGAGGCGTCCTCCGATCCGCCCCCGTGTCCCCAGCACGGGGGCCTTTTTCTTGCACCAGACGTCACCCTCCACAACCGTGGGTAGAACGCCAGCGCACCGGACCGCCAGAACCGCCAAGCCTTTGACTCTGGTGAGTCATTTTGCCCGAATTCGACTTCTCCACAGAAGATTTCAGTAGAATTCGCTTTACAGACTTTCGCTTTGGCAACACCATATCTAGTAAGGAAAGCGTCGGGCAAACGCTGAACCTTGCCAGACACCCAGCTTCTAGTGGGTTGCTGCCCGCAAGAAGCCTTATGATGAGGCCGGGCTATGTCGCTTTCCGAAGATTTCGCGTCCATGGATGATCTGCATCCGATCGACATCGTCGAAACCCTGGCCCAACACCACGCCTGGGAATTCGACCGTGTCACCGATGACCAGATCGCGATGGCGGTCGAAGGCCAGTGGCGCACCTATTCGCTGACCCTCGCATGGTCGGCGCAGGATGAAACCCTCCGCCTGATCTGCACCTTCGAGATGGAGCCGCCCGAAGACAAGATCGAAGGCCTCTACGACGTTCTCAACCGCTGCAACGACATGGTCTGGACCGGTGCCTTCACCTGGTGGGCCGAACAAAAACTGATGGTCTGGCGCTACGGCCTTCTTCTCGCGGGCGGGCAGATGGCCGGGCCGGAACAGATCGACAAGCTGATCGCCTCGGCGGTCACGGCGTCGGAACGCTTCTACCCGGCGTTCCAGATGGTCTCCTGGGGCGACCAGACCCCGGCGCAGGCGATGAAAGTCGCCATTGCCGAGGCGTACGGACGCGCCTAACCTCGCCCCCGCTTGATGGGGGATGGAATGGGTCTGGATGCGGTTGCCCAAGGCGGGCTGGTGCTACTCGGTTGCGGCAAGATGGGCAGCGCCCTTCTTACCGGCTGGCTTCAGGCAGGGGTGCCTGCCACTTCGGTCTGGGTTATCGAACCGAACCCAAGCGATTGGCTCAAATCCTCCGGCGTGCATCTCAACGAAGGCGTGCCTCCCGCCCCCACCGTGGCAGTTCTGGCGGTGAAGCCGCAGATGATGGGCGCGGCCCTGCCCGCCTTGCAAGCGCTCGGCGACGGCACGACGCTCTTCATCTCCATCGCCGCAGGCACCACCATCGCCAGTTTCGAGGCGGCACTGGGCACCAAGACCCCCATCGTCCGCACCATGCCGAACACCCCCGCGATGGTCGGCCGTGGCATCACCGCGATCTGCGGCAACGCCCACACCACGCCCGAAAACCTCAACCTCGCGCGCGCCCTGATGGCGGCCGTGGGCGAAGTGGTCGATCTTGACGGCGAACACCAGATCGATGCCGTCACCGCCGTTTCCGGCTCCGGCCCCGCCTATGTCTTTCACCTGATCGAAGCGATGGCCGCCGCAGGCGAGGCCGAAGGGCTGGCGCCCGACACCGCCATGCGCCTCGCCCGTGCCACCGTCTCGGGCGCGGGCGAGCTTGCGCACCGCTCGCCGGAAAGCGCCGCCCAATTGCGCATCAACGTCACCTCGCCCGGCGGCACCACCGCCGCCGCCCTTGCCGTGCTGATGGACGACGCGACCGGTTTTCCCGCCCTTCTGCGCCGCGCGGTCAAGGCCGCCGCCGACCGCGGACGGGAGCTTGGCAAATGACCATCACCTATGCCGAGTTCGACGCCGTCGACATCCGCGTCGGCCGGATCACCCGCGCCGAACCCTTCCCCGAGGCGAGGAAGCCCGCCTACAAGCTTTGGGTCGATTTCGGGCCGGAGATCGGCGAAAAGCGCTCCTCCGCACAAATCACAGTTCACTACAGCCTCGAAGACCTGATCGGCCGCCAGGTCCTCGCCGTGGTCAATTTTCCGCCCCGTCAGATCGGCCCGGTGATGTCCGAGGTCTTGGTGCTGGGCATCCCTGATGAAAACGGCGCGGTGGTCCTGATCGGCCCCAGCCACGATGTGCCGCTGGGAGGAAAACTGTTTTGATTCCAAAGCTTTTGATTACCCGCCGCCTGCCCGACACGGTGCTTGATGCCGCCAAAGCTCGCTTTGACGTGACGCTTCGCGACCGGACCGACCCGCTGTCCGACCGCGAACTGCGAATCGCGCTGCGCGATTACGACGCGGTGCTGCCCACCCTTGGCGACCGTTTCCAGCCTGATGTCTTCGCAGATGTGCCCCACCCCCGCGCGAAGATCCTCGCCAACTTCGGCGTCGGCTATAACCACATCGACGTCGAGGCCGCCCGCACCGCTGGCATCGCCGTGACCAACACCCCCGGTGCCGTCACCGACGCCACCGCAGACATTGCCCTGACGCTCATCCTGATGACCGCCCGCCGCGCCGGCGAGGGCGAGCGGATGCTGCGCGCCGGTCTTTGGGGCGGCTGGACGCCGACGCAGATGCTCGGCACGCATGTTTCCGGCAAGACTGTCGGCATCATCGGCATGGGCCGGATCGGCAAGGCCATTGCGCGGCGCTGCCACGCGGGCTTCGGGATGCATGTGGTGTTCTTTAACCGCTCGCCCGTGGCCGACGCGGGCGTCACCGCCCGACAGGTCACAATGGCCGAGGCGATGGGGGCCGATTTCGTCGTGGTCGCCGTGCCGGGCGGTAAGGCCACCCATCACCTGATGAACGCCGAGGCCTTCGCCGCGATGAAACCCTCCGGCATTTTCGTTAACATCAGCCGTGGCGATGTGGTGGACGAGGCAGCGCTGATCGCCGTGCTGCAAGCCGGCAAGATCGCTGGTGCGGGCCTCGACGTCTACGAATTCGAACCGCAGGTCCCGGCCCCGTTCATGGCGATGGAGAATGTCACCCTTCTTCCCCACCTCGGGACAGCCGCGCTGGAAGTGCGGGAAAACATGGGGATGATGGCGGTGACCAACCTCATCGCCCACCTTGAAGGGCGCGAATTGCCGAACCGGGTCTAGGGCGAAAACTTGCGGCTGGTTCGACAGGCTCGCTGGAGCCTGCCTGATCACGCGGCCTTGGCGCGGGCCTTGGTGCCGTAGAAACTCGCCCCCTTGGCCGCCATGTCGCGCAACAGCGCAGGGGCTGCGAACCGCGCCCCGTGCCGCGCCGTAAGCCCGTCGCAAATCTCGACCGCCCGCTCCGCACCGATGATATCCAGCCAGCCGAACGGCCCGCCCGACCACGGCGCAAAGCCCCAGCCGAGGATCGCGCCCACGTCGCCTTCACGGATGTCGGACAACACGCCATCCTCCAGCGCCCGCACCGCTTCCAGCACCTGCGCCATCAAGAGGCGCTGCTGCACTTCGCCCAAGTCAGGCTGCACCGCCGCTTCCGGAAAGCGCGCATCCAGCCCGTCCCACAGCCCCTCGCGTTTGCCTGCCGCGTCATAGGCATAAAACCCTGCGGAGGATTTCTTGCCCATCCGCCCCTGATCCGCCATCCAGAACAGCACCTCGTCCACCGCCCCGTCTGGATAGGCATCGCCCATCGCAGCACGGGTGGCCTTGGCGATCTTCACACCCAGATCAATCGAGGTCTCATCGACAAGCTGCAACGGCCCCAGTGGCATGCCCACCAGTTTCGCCGCGTTCTCGACCAGCGCAGGCTCCACCCCTTCGGCCACCATGCGGATGCCTTCGTTGATGTAGGGAATGATGCAGCGGTTGGCATAGAAGAACCGCGCGTCGTTGACTACGATCGGAGTCTTGCGGATCTGGCGCACGAAATCCAACGCCTTGGCCACCGCCACATCGCCGGTTTCCTTGCCACGGATGATCTCCACCAGATTCATCTTGTCGACCGGACTGAAGAAATGGATGCCGATGAAGCGTTCCGCCCGCACGCTCGCCTCTGCCAGCCCGCTGATCGGCAGGGTCGAGGTGTTGGTGGCGAAGATGCCGTCGCACACCGCCTCGACCTTTGCCGTCACCTCGGCCTTCACCTTCGGGTCCTCGAACACCGCCTCGACCACCAGATCGCAGCCCGCCAGCGCGGCATAGTCCGTCGTCGCGGTGATCCGGCCCAGAACTTCGGCCTTCTTCTCGGCCGTCACCTTCTTGCGCTGCATCCCCTTGTCCAAGAGCCCCTCGGAATGCGCCTTCCCACGCTCCGCCGCTTCCTGGCTCGCGTCGATCAGCACCACCTTGATCCCTGCCAGCGCCGAGACATAGGCGATCCCCGCCCCCATCATCCCCGCGCCGATCACACCCAGCTTCTTCACCGTCTGGTCCGGCACGGCAGGGCGGTTCGCGCCTTTTTCCAGCGCCTCCTTGTTGATGAACAGGCTGCGGATCATCGCGGTCGACGAGGGGTTCATCAGCACGCTGGTGAAATGCCGCGCCTCGATCTTCAGCGCCGTGTCGAACGGCACCAGCGCGCCCTCGTAAACCGCTGAGAGCAGCGCCTTCGCCGCCGGATACACACCCATCGTCTTGCCCATCACCATGGCGCTCGCGCCGACAAAGGTCATGAAACCGGCCGGATGGTAGGGCGTGCCGCCCGGCATCTTGTAGCCCTTGGCATCCCATGGCTTCACAAGGTCGGCATCCGTCGCCGCCAGCACCCATTCCTTCGCCCGCGCCAGCAGGCTTTCCGGCGCCACCACCTCATCGATCAACCCGCCCGCCTTCGCCCCTTTCGGGTCCGAAAGCTTGCCCTCCAGCAGGTAGGGTGCCGCCATCATCGCACCCATCTTGCGCACCAACCGCGTCGTGCCGCCCGCGCCGGGGAAAATGCCGACCATGATTTCCGGCAGGCCGATCTTCGCCTTCGGGTTCTCTGCCGCGATGATCCGGTGGCAGGCCAGCGGCAATTCCAGCCCGATCCCCAGCGCCGTCCCCGGCAGGGCCGCGACGATCGGCTTGCCGCCCTTCAGCGTCTTGGGGTCCATCCCCGCCCGCTCGATCTTGCGCAAGACGCGGTGCATCTGCATCACGCCGTCAAAGATCGCCTCGGCCCCGCCCGCCCGCATCCGCGCGATGACGTTCAGATCCATCCCGCCGGCAAAATCCTTCTTGCCGCTGGTCAGGACGATCCCCTTGACCGCCGCATCGCCCAGCGCCTGATCGACAAGATCCGAAAGTAGCGCGAAGGCTTCGGTGGACATCACGTTCATCGACTTTGCAGCCACGTCCCAGACAATGGTCGCAACACCGTCGGCATCGGTCGTCATGGTGAAATCGGTCATCTCGGGTTCCCGGTCAGCAATAGGATGTGGAAGTGGGCAGCACCGGCAGCCGGCTGGCAGAGGTGCTGTTGCGAATCTTGCTCGACATCCAGACACCGTCGATCCGGTGCAGCCAGATCTGCGAATAATGCGGCGGCGCGATAGGACGGTTTCCTGCCAGCATGGCGCTGCGATACTGGCCGTGCAGCGTATCGGGGCAGGGTGCCAGCGCCCGGATCGCCCGGCGTTCGAACTTCGTGACCCCAAGGTCCACAAGCTGGTCGGCAAAGGCGTCGAAAGTCTCGGCCAGTTCCTCCAGCGTCTCGATCCACAGCGATGACGCCTCGGTCACCAGATTGAACGGCAAGATCACGTGGGGCGCATAATCCTCGAAGCGGCCCGCCATCACCGCAACACCCATGTGGTCCAGATAATCCTGCAAAATCTTTATCGCCAAACCGTCCCTCGCACCGCATGCGCCCATGACGCGCGCTGCGGTCGTCGGCGTGGTTGTTCACGTTGATGGCCATCAACGCGGCACAACCTGGAATGGTTCCCTTCGTTAGAAGTGCGTTCCTTGGGTTGCCGACTTGCACGGCCAAAGCGGCGGTCATGGCGTCGACCGATACGGCGAGCCGTCTTTCAGGGTAAACCGCGCCTCGCCATTCTCCATGTGCACCATCAGATCGACGTCTGAATAGGTCGCCACTTCCCTCGCAGCCTTGGTTCCCACCACCAGAAACCGGGTTTCGGCGTCCGTGTGATTGATGAAATGATGACCGTCCGGCACGCCGGCCGGAAATGCCGCGCAATCGCCCGGTCGCATGATGACCGGCCCCGCGTCCTCCACCATCGTGCAGTCGCCCGACAGGACCATGACAAACTCGTCCTCGTGCAGGTGCCAATGCCGCAACGACGATTTCGCGCCGGGTTGCAGGATCACGATATTCACCCCGAACTGCGTCAGCCCACCGGCCTGCCCCAACCGCAAACTTGACCGACCCGCCATTTCCTCGGCGTAGGGTGCCGGGTAGATCGAGCCGGTCTTGACCGGCACTTTGGTCAGATCAAGTTTCATCGCGGCCCCCCTTTGTGCCAACCATTTCCGCTCAGGCTCCGGCTTTGGCGCATGATCAGACCCGTTCGAGGATGGTGGCAGCCCCCATGCCCGACGCGATGCACAAGGTGGCAAGGCCCGCCTCGCGGTCCGACCGCTCCATCTCGTCCAGCAGCGTGCCGATGATGATCGCACCGGTCGCGCCCAGCGGGTGGCCCATCGCAATAGCCCCGCCGTTGACGTTGACGACGCCGGGATCAACGTCGAACGCCTGCATGAACCGCAGCACGACCGATGCGAAGGCCTCGTTCACCTCGAACAGGTCGATGTCCCCGATCGCCATGCCGGCATCGCGCAGGATTTTCTCGGTCACCGGCACCGGGCCGGTCAGCATGATCGTCGGATCGGTGCCGATCTTCGCCGTCGCACGAATGCGTGCGCGGGGTTTCAGGCCATGCGCGCGGCCGAACTCCGCATCCCCGATCAGCACCGCCGCCGCACCATCAACAATGCCGGATGAATTGCCAGCGTGGTGGATATGGTTGATCCGCTCCAGATGCGGATATTTCATCAAGGCGACCTTGTCGAAACCGGGCATCACCTCGCCCATGTCCTTGAACGCGGGCTTCAGCGCGCCCAGCGTCTGCATGTCGGTGCCGGGGCGCATGTATTCGTCGGTGGCAAGGATCGGCAAACCGTTCTGATCGCGGATCGTCAGCACCGATTTCGCAAAGCGCCCCTCGGCCCAGGCAGCCCCCGCCCGGCGCTGGGATTCGACCGCCAGCGCATCGGCATCGTCGCGGCTGAACCCGTATTCGGTGGCAATGAGGTCGGCCGAAATGCCCTGTGGCACGAAATAGGTCTTCATCGCCAAACCGGGGTCGACGGCAATCGCCGCCCCGTCGGACCCCATCGGCACCCGCCCCATCATCTCCACCCCGCCGGCGATATAGGCCCGCCCCGCGCCGCCCCGCACCTGATTGGCGGCAAGGTTGACCGCCTCCATGCCGCTCGCACAGAACCGGTTGATCGCCAGCCCCGGAATGCTCTGGTCGAGGTCAGACGCCAGCACCGCCGAACGCGCGAGACAGCCACCCTGCTCGCCGACCTGGGTGACATTGCCCCAGATCACATCCTCGACCGCATGACCTTCAAGCCCGTTGCGCTCCTTCACCGCGTTCAGCACTTTCGCCGACAGTGCCACGGCGGTCAGTTCGTGCAGCGCGCCATCCGGGCGACCCTTGCCACGCGGGCTGCGGACGGCGTCATAGATGAAAGCGTCAGTCATTGGCCTCTCCTCATGCCCGGTCGGCAGGACTGCCGGGCATCAAATCATAAGGGTGTTTCCAGCCCGGCAGCGCCGCGATGCGGTCAAGCCAGCGGTCGATGTTGGGCCAATCCGCCCGGTCAAAGCCGAACGGCTCGGGGTAATAGAGATAGCCACAGCATGACAGATCCGCGATGGTGACCCCCTCGCCGATGACCCAGTCGCGCCCCTCCAGATGCGTATCAAGCACCTTGTAGGCGGCCTTCAGGCGTCCCTGCAAAAACGGCACCACCCCCTCTGGGCGCTTCTCCGGCGCGAGGAAATTCGCCAGGAACCGAGTCGTGCCGATCTGTCCCGACAGCTTGTGATTGTCCCAGAACATCCAGCGCAGCACCTCGCGCCGCTCGGCCGCAGACTTGCCGCCAAGCTTGCCGGTCTTGGAACTGATGTAGTCGAGGACGACCCCCGATTGCGTCAGCGTCAGCGGCCCGTCGACGAACACCGGCACCTCGGCCATCTCGTTGATCTCGCGGAACGCCGCACTGCGCGCCTCGCCGCCGAAGAAATCGACATAGACCGGCTCCCAGTCGATGTCAGCAAAGGTCAGCGCCAAAGCACATTTGTAGGCATTGCCGCTTTCGCCAAAGCAGTAGAGTTTCGCTGTCATTGCCGCCCCCTACCCTTTGCGCCCATCCAGCTCGGCATTGAACAGCCGCAACCGGTGGGTCAGATTGTCATGGTCGATCACGCTGGAGAAGTTCTCGAAGATGAACGACAGCGCCTCGCCCTCCTCCAGCCCCGCCTCGGTGGCGAACCGCCGCATCGCGCGGTAGCCATCCTCGGTCATCGCGGCATTGAAACGTCTGGTCAGACGAAAGCGTTTCGGCATCGGCACCTCCTCGGGTTGAACGGAAAGCTTAGAACGCCTCCGCCGCCAGCGCCATGACAGGTTCCGCCCCGCTTTCGATCCGCGCAAGGTGCATCGAACAGGCCGGCAACTGCCGCGCCATGTAGAACCGCCCCGTCGCGATCTTTGCCTCCAGCCAGTCGCGATCCGCCGCGCCACCGTCCAGTGCCGCGTAGGCCGCCTTCGCCATCCGCGTCCACATCAGGCCAAGGCAGACATGCCCCATCAGGTGCATGAAGTCATATGACCCCGCCAACGCCGCATTCGGTGACTTCATCCCGGCCTGCATGAAATACATCGCCGCCTGCTGCAACTGCTTGGACGCCTGCTTCAACGGCTCGGCAAACCCCGCCATCCGCGCGTCGCCGTCATGCGACCGGACCTCGGCCTTCACCATCTCAAAGAACGCCATCACATGCTTGCCGCCGTCCTGCGCCAGCTTGCGCCCGACAAGATCCAGTGCCTGCACGCCGTTCGCACCCTCGTAGATCATTGCGATCCGGGCATCGCGGGCGAACTGGCTCATGCCCCATTCCTCGATGTAACCATGCCCGCCATAAACCTGCTGGGCGGCCACGCACATCTCAAAGCCCTTGTCGGTCTGGAACCCCTTGATCACCGGAATCATCAGGCTCACCAACCCCTCCGCCTCGGCATCGCCCATCCGGGTCGACCGGTCGATCAAGGTCGCCGCCCACAGCGTCAGCGCCCGCGCGCCTTCGACAAAGCTTTTCTGCTCCATCAGGTTGCGCCGAATGTCGGGATGCACGATCAACGGATCAGCCGGCCCGGCCGGGTTCTTCGCCGCGGTCACGTCGCGGCCCTGAAGGCGGTCCTTCGCATAGGCAAGCGCGTTCTGATACGCAGCCTCGGCCACGGCATAGCCCTGCAAGCCCACACCCAGCCGCGCCTCGTTCATCATGGTGAACATCGCGCGCATGCCTTTGTGCAGATCGCCCAGAAGATACCCGGTCGCGCCGTCATAGTTCATCACGCAGGTCGAATTGCCGTGAATCCCCATCTTTTCTTCGATCTTGCCAACCGACAGCGCGTTTCGCGCGCCAAGGCTGCCGTCGGCATTCACCAGAAACTTCGGCACGATGAAAAGGGAAATCCCCTTGGTCCCCGCCCCGCCACCCGGCGCCTTGGCCAGGACCAGATGGATGATGTTGTCGGCCATGTCGTGTTCACCGGCCGAGATGAATATCTTTTGCCCGGTGATCCGGTAGCTGCCGTCCGCCTCCGGCTCCGCCTTGGTGCGCATCATCCCCAGATCGGTGCCACAATGCGGCTCGGTCAGGTTCATCGTACCGGTCCATTCGCAGGACACCATCTTCGGCAGATAGGTCGCCTTCTGCTCCGCCGTGCCATGCACATGGATCGCGGAATAGGCACCGTGCGTCAGGCCCTGATACATCTGGAACGCCATGTTGGCCGACACGAAGGCCTCGTTGACCGCCGTGTGCATCAGATGCGGTAGGCCCTGCCCGCCATATTCCGGGTCGGCGTCCAGCGCCGTCCAGCCGCCTGCGCGCAGCGCATCGAATGCGGCCTTGAAACCCGTCGGCGTGCGCACCACACCGTTTTCCAGCACGCAACCTTCCCGATCGCCCACCGCGTTCAAGGGTGCCACCACGTCGCCCGCCAGTTTCGCCGCCTCCTCCAGCACCGCGCCGGTGAAAGCCGCGTCAAGGTCGGCGTAGCCGGGAATATCGGCGGCACTGATCTTCAGAACATCGTGCAGCATGAACTGCGTGTCCTTCACGGGGGCGGTGTAGCTAGGCATCGGGGTCAATCCTTCCGTATCATTCAGCAGCCCGGATCATTCAGCAGCCCGGTCAAGGTGGTTGGCTTCGCTTGCCGCAAGCTCCGCCTTGAGGTCGGCTATCGCCACGTCCAATTCCGCGCGCTGCGCTTCCATCACGGCCAACCGCTCGCGCGCCAGTTCGCAGGTCCGCTTGCGCTGCGCCTCGTTCGACCCGTCACGGTCATAAAGGTCCAGCGTCTGGCGGATGTCCTCCAGACTGAAGCCAAAGCGCTTGCCGCGCAGGATCAGCGTCAGCCGCGCCCGGTCACGCCGGGTAAACAGCCGCTTTGACCCCTCGCGCAGAGGGCTCAGCAATTCCTTCGCCTCGTAGAACCGCAGCGTGCGCGGCGTCACGTCGAAGGCCTCGCACATCTCGCGGATGGTCATCAGCTCGGTTTTCTCATTGGTCATGGCATCGTCTCGCAGGTGGTGCATCTCTCGGGCAGATGCGGGCCACAAGATGACATTACCAGACCAGTTGACGTTAACGTCACTGTGACGTCACGTCAGAATTGCGACTGACGTGAAGTCAGCAGAATCCCGGCGGCTGACCGCCCGCCCGGCGTGGACGCGCCGCAGCGCTCGCCCGGCAAGCCCTACCCATCTTCCTCTTTGCGAAAACATCCCTTGGGGTCTGCGGGTTTGAAACCCTCGGGCGGCCAGCCAAGAAGCCCGCCCGAAACGTTAAAAATCCACTAATGCCCACAACCAACCCGTTGATTTCATTGCTGGCTGCGGGGCTGCCCACCGTGGACATCACCCTTCTGGCAGCTTGCCCAACTCCGCCACCGCCGTCTCCCGCAAGGCCCGCAGGTCAGCGATGCTTACCTCCAGTTCGGCCCGCTGCCGGTCCAGCTCCCCAAGCTGCCGGTCGGCCAGTTCGACCCATTGCTCCAGCTGCGGCCGGGTCCCCTTTTGCTGATAGATCAGCAACCACTGGCGGATTTCCTCCAGGCTGAACCCGAACCGCCGCCCCCGCAGGATCAGCGTCATCCGCGCCACCTCGCGCGGCCCATAGAACCGCGCCCGCCCATCCCGCTCCGGGGCCAGCAATTCGATGTATTCATAATAGCGCAGCGTGCGCGGCGTCACATCAAAGCGGGCGCACATCTCCTTGAAGGTCAGGCGGCTGTCGGACATCGGCTTTCCTCCTGTCGCCGAACCTAGGCCCAGTCCGCCCACGGCGCAACGGCGGAGACGGGGCCTTGCGCTCCCCCCGCCGCTCCGGTTTCATGGCCGCCAAAGGAGAAGCCATGTCGGACGCCCTGACCTACGCCCGCCGCTTCATCGAGGCGTTGCCCCACAGCCGGGCACTCGGGATGGTGCTGGAAGAGATCGGCCCCGGAATGGCGGTGATCTCCATGCCCTACGACGCCCGCTTCATCGGTGACCCCGCCACCGGCGTGATCCACGGCGGCGCGGTCTCGGCCCTGATGGACACCGCCTCCGGTGCCTCGGTGATGAGCCACCCGTCGGCTCCGACATCGACTGCCACGCTAGACCTCAGGATCGACTACATGCGCCCAGCCACCCCCGGCCAGACGATCCGCGCCCGGGCCGAATGCCACCACGCCACCCGCACCGTGGCTTTCATTCGCGCCACCGCGACGGACGACGACGAGACGCGGCCCGTCGCGATGGCAACCGGAGCCTTCACCATCGAACGAGGCCCGGAATGAAACGCCCCGAGCCCGTGCAGGTCATCAAGCAGCGCCGCGATGCGCTTTTGAAATCGCTGGTCGGCGGCGTGCCCTACATCGGCTTTCTCGGCATCCAGTTCGATCGTCGCGGCGATGAACTGACGGCGGTGATGCCTTTCACCGACACGCTGATCGGCAATCCGATCCTGCCCGCCCTGCACGGCGGCGCGACAGCGGCTTTTCTGGAAGTGGCGGCGATCATCGAACTGGCGTGGACCTCGATGTGGGACGGGATGGAGGCTGAGGGCGCGGTGCCGCAAGACACGATCCGCCTGCCCAAGACCATCGATTTCACGGTCGATTACCTGCGTGCCGGCCTGCCGCGCGACGCTTATGCCCGCGCGCGGGTGAACCGGTCCGGGCGCCGCTATGCCAGCGTGCATGTCGAAGCCTGGCAAGACAACCGCAGCCGCCTGTTCGCCCAGGCGACCGGGCATTTCCTGATGCCGACGCAGGCGGGCGGATGACCACGCTGACCCATGGCCGGGTGCTGAAGATCGCCGGGCCGATCGTGCTTTCCAACGCCACGGTCCCGATCCTGGGCGCGGTCGACACCGCGGTGATCGGACAGCTTGGCGAAGCGGCCCCGCTGGGCGCGGTCGGTATCGGCGCGGTGATCCTCGCAACCCTCTACTGGGCGTTCGGGTTTCTGCGCATGTCGACCTCGGGCCTTGCGGCGCAGGCGCACGGCGCGAATAATCCCGCAGAACGCTCGGCCGTCCTGATCCGTGCGCTGATCGTCGGTGCGATTGCCGGTTTGGCGCTGGTCCTGGCGCAGATCGTTCTGTTCACCGGCGCTTTCGCCATCGCCCCCGCCTCGGCCGAGGTGGAGGGACTGGCGCGGCAATATCTCGAGATTCGCATCTGGGGCGCACCGGCGACCATCGGGCTTTACGCGGTGACGGGCTGGCTGATCGGGTTGGGTCGCACGAAGGGCGTGCTGGTGCTGCAGCTTTGGCAGAACGGGCTGAACATCGGGCTGGATCTGTGGTTCGTGATCGGCCTCGGTTGGGGCGTGCCCGGGGTGGCGGTGGCGACCTTGATCGCCGAGTGGACCGGCCTGATCCTGGGACTGTGGCTGGCACGCGATGCGTTCGGGCCGGTGTTGCGGGCAGCCTTGGCGCGGTTGCCCGACCCGGTGGCCCTCCGGCTGATGTTCACGGCCAGCCGGGACATCATGGCGCGCACTGTGATCCTGCAACTGTCCTTCACCAGCTTTGTCTTTCTGGGGGCGCGGTTCGGCGACGTGACGCTGGCAGCCAATCAGGTGTTGATGCAGTTTCTGGAAATCACCGCCTATGCGCTGGACGGTTTCGCCTTTGCGGCCGAGGCGCTGATCGGGCAGGCTGTCGGCGCACGGTCGGCAGTGGAAAGCCGTCGGGCGGGGCTTTTGTGCATGCAGTGGGGGTTCGGCGGGGCTGCGGCGCTTGCGCTCGTGTTCCTGCTGGCCGGGCCGCAGATCATCAACCTGATGACCACTTCGCCAGAGGTGCGCGAGGCCGCACGGCACTATCTGCCGTGGCTGATCGCGGCGCCTTTGATCGGTGTCGCCGCCTGGATCTACGACGGTATCTTCATCGGCGCGATGCTGACGGGCGACATGTTGCGCGCCATGCTGGTGTCGGTCCTGGTCTATGTGATCGCCCTTGCCGTGCTGATCCCCGCCTTTGAAAACCACGGGCTTTGGGCCGCACTGATGGTGCTCAACGCCACCCGGACGGTGACCCTGTGGCGCCGGTATCCGAAGGTGGCGGCGCGAGCGAGCGGCTGAGGCTTGCCTTCACCTGCCCTGCCGGGCCATGATCGCGCCGGCAAAGGGGAGAAGCATGCGGAAGTTTCTGGTCGTTCTGGATGACAGCCGCGAATGCCTGAACGCGATGCGTTTCGCGGCACTTCGGGCGGCGCATACCGGCGGCGGCGTCACGATCCTGTCGATCGTTTCGCCAGAAGAGTTCCAGAGGATCGAGGCGCATTTCGAGGTGTTCGCCAAATGGATGCGCGACAAGCAGGGGGTCAACCCCGAACTGGTGATCCGCGAAGGCGATCCGGTGGCCGAGATTCTGGCCCTGGTCAGCGAAGACAGCGAAATCGGCGTTCTGGTTCTGGGGGCAGGCACCGACAAGGCCGGGCCGGGGCCTTTGGTTACCGCGATGAGCCGCAACTCGGGCAACCTGCCGATTCCGATCACGATCGTTCCGGGCGATATGTCTAAAGAGAGACTTGAGGCGATCACCTGACCGGGACCCGCCGGACTATCGGCGCGAAACATTGTATCTCATGCGCATTGCATCATCGCTTCCTCTCTTCTTCCTTTGAATAAAGGAACCGAACCGTCCGTCCGGCGACATATTGTTGCGCCGTAAGCGCCCGCTTACAGTCCGCGCCGACATTGCGATTGAACGGTTGATCGGCCGCCCCTAGGCAAGGCGGAACGCAACCGAGAGTGAATATGCCCGCCAATCAAAGCGCAGCCGGTTCGGGACCTTTCGGTTCCGGGCGCCGTCCGAGCCTTTCACCCTTCGCGCTGAATGTCGCAGTGGCGGTGTATCTGATGGCCTTGTGCAACCAGACCTTCTGGGGGCATCTATTCCGCATCTTTGAAGGCCACACACTCAGCGCTCTGGTGTTTGCCGCCGCAATCTGGGGTCTTACGCTGCTTGTCGTCCTGCTGCTGGCCGTCAGGCGCGCGCAAAAGCCGGTCCTTGTGGGGTTGCTGCTGATCGCTGCGGTTACCTCGTTTTACATGGACAACCTTGGCGTCGTGATCGACCGCGACATGATCCAGAATGCCGCGACCACCACGCTGGCAGAGTCAAAGCACCTGATCACGCCCGCCTTCATCGGCCATGTTGTGCTTTACGGCATGGTGCCGGCCGTGGTGGTGACATGGGTCCGGGTGCAAAGGTCGCCGGTGCTTTGGGCCGTGGGCGGCTGGGCGCTTGGCACCTCGGTCACGACCGCACTGGTGGTTGCGCTCCTGTTCTCCAACTACAAGGATTTTTCCAGCGTCCTGCGCGAAGACAAGGAGCTTCTGGCCTCGGTCCAGCCGCTGGCGCCGATTGCGGGCGCAGTGCGCTATGCCCGGATGCTGCTGAAATCCCGTGACGTTGTCTTGCAGCCGACCGGGACCGACGCCATGCCCGGTCGCCACCTTGCTGCAGCCACCAAGCCGGTCCTGATGGTGATCGTGGCCGGTGAGACGGCGCGGGCGGCGAACTGGTCGCTGGGAGGTTACGGCCGTGACACGAACCCCGAGCTGGCTCAGCGCGACATCCTTTACTTTGCGTCCGTAACGAGTTGTGGCACGGCAACGGCGACGTCGTTGCCGTGCATGTTTTCCCCGCTGACCCGCAGCGACTATTCCTTCGAGGGCGGGCTCGGCCATGAAAACCTGCTCGACGTGCTGGTTCACGCCGGGTTCCACGTCGAATGGTGGGATAACAACACCGGACACAAGGACATCGCCGCGCGCATCCCGTCGCGCTTCATGACCGCTGAGGACGGCGCCGAGTTTTGTCAGCCGGAATGCATCGACGGGGTGTTCCTGAAGCGCTTGCAGGAAACCGCCGCGTCGATCACCGGCAACACGGTGATCGTGCTGCACCAGATCGGCAGCCACGGCCCCAGCTACTGGCTGCGCTATCCTGACGAACGCGAAAAATTCGCCCCGGCCTGCAAATCACCCGAGGTGATGGACTGTTCGGCCGAAGATATCGTCAACGCCTACGACAACACCATCGCTTATACCGATTGGTTCCTGGCACAGGTCATCGATCTGCTGGAAGCCGAGGATCGAGTCATCCCGGCAATGTATTACGTCTCCGATCACGGCGAGTCGCTGGGTGAATCGGGCATCTATCTGCACGGCACGCCATATTTCATGGCCCCCAAAGAACAGACCCATGTACCGATGGTCGTGTGGATGGCGGAGCGCTTCCAGACCGCGCTGGGCATCGAACAGCCGTGTCTTGGCCAGCAGGTCGATAATCCCATCAGCCATGACTGGATGTTTTCCACCATTCTCGGAATAGTTGACGTAGAGACGACCGCGCGCGACAAGGCACTTGACCTGACAGCGGACTGTAGAGCGCGGGGAAGCTGACACGATGCAGAAACTGGAACGACCCGCCCGCAAGACAGGCTTTGCGCATTTTCTTGCGGCGGCTGGTTATTCCATCGGCGGTGCCCGGCGGTTGTGGCGCGAGGCGGCGTTCCGGCAAGAGGTGCTGGGCCTGGCGCTTGTCGTCGCGCTCTTTGCATCGGTCGGGGCGAGCCTTGCGGAATTTGTCGGTCTCATCGTTCTGGCGCTGATCGCGCTTGCGGTCGAGGCGCTGAACACCGCGATCGAGGAACTGGTCGACAATGCTTCGCCCGGCTGGTCGGAGTTCGCCAAGGCCGCCAAGGACATGGGATCGTTCGCGGTGATGTGCCTGCTGACGGCAACCGGGATATATGCCGGCTGGGTGGTGCTTTTCTGACCGGTTTAGAACGGTTCCAAACTTGACATGGACAGGCGCGAGGCGCATATCCGAGTGGAATAGTCGGAGATATCAGATGTTCATCCAGACCGAATCCACGCCGAACCCCGCGACGCTGAAGTTTCTTCCCGGCCAGACCGTGCTGGAAATGGGAACGGCCGATTTCCCCAACGAAACGGCGGCTGCGAAGTCGCCGCTGGCGCGTCGAATCTTTGCGGCAGGTGGCGTGACGGGCGTGTTTTTCGGCACCGATTTCGTGACGGTCACCAAAGCCGATGCCGTCGAATGGCAGCACATCAAGCCTGCGATCCTCGGCGCTATCATGGAGCATTTCCAGTCCGGCGCTCCGGTCATCGAAGGCGAGCAGGCGGCGTCCGGCCATGCCGAACACACCGGCGAGGATGGCGACATCGTCCGCCAGATCAAGGAACTGCTCGATACCCGCGTGCGTCCGGCAGTCGCGCAGGACGGCGGCGACATCACCTTCCACGGTTTTGACCGGGGCATTGTCTATCTGCACATGCAGGGCGCCTGCGCTGGCTGCCCGTCCTCGACGCTCACCCTGAAGATGGGGATCGAGAACCTGTTGCGGCACTACATTCCCGAAGTGCTGGAAGTGCGGCCTGTTGCGGCCTGACGTCTTGTTGCCGATCCTGGCCTTCGACACATCGGCCGCGCATTGCGCGGCCGCTTTGCTGTGGGACGGCGGGCAGGTCCTGCGCGACGAGGCGATGGACAAGGGCCAGGCAGAACGTCTGATCCCGATGCTGGAAGAGGTGCTGGCCGAGGCCGGTCTCGGCTGGCGCGACCTCAAGGCCATCGCGGTGGGAACCGGTCCGGGCAATTTTACCGGCGTGCGGATAGCGGTTGCCGCAGCGCGCGGGCTGGCCCTGGGGCTCGGCATCCCGGCGGTCGGGGTGACGCGGCTTGAGGCGCTGGCCTTCGGCCTGCCCCGCCCGGTCACCGTGATCGAGGATGCCCGGCGCGGCGAGATCTATGTTCAGGTGTTCAACCCCGACGGGCCGGAACCGGCGCGGATCGTTGATCAGGTGGTGCCGGACACGGCCACCACAGGGTCGGCTGGCGGCGACCGGGCGCTGGCACCGGCACAGCCGCTGGCCGAGGCTATCGCCCGGATCGGTGCCGAACGCGCAAGGCTACCGCAGCCGCGCCCGGCGCCCTTCTACCTGCGCGGCGCGGATGCAGCCCCACCGTCCGACCCGCCGCCGGTGATCCTGCCGTGATCCGCCTGTCCTTCCAATCGGATCGGCGGCCCGACCGGAGCCACCGATGACCCCCGCCAGCCTCGCCGCCCTGCACGCGCGATCCTTCACCGTGCCGCGCCCATGGGCGGAAGCGGAGTTTGCAGCGATCCTTGCCGATCCGCTGGCCTTTCTTCTGGTCGAAGGTGACGCGGGCTTCCTCGTCGGTCGCGCCGTCGCTGGCGAAGCCGAACTTCTGACCATTGCTGTCGCACCCGAAGCGCGGGGTCGCGGCCTTGGCGGCCGGCTTGTCGCGCGCTTTCTCTATCAGGCGCGCCTGCGCGGTGCCGAGACCGCCTTTCTTGAGGTCGCCGCGGGCAATTCGGCCGCGCTTTCCGTCTACCGGGCGCAGGGTTTTGTCGATGCCGGCCGACGCCGCGGCTACTACCATCATCCTGACGGGCAGGCCGAAGACGCTCTGGTGCTATCACGTTCGCTTGCAAAACCGGCGGACCATGCGTCAACCTGACCGAACGGTCAAAATTCACCCGCCGAGGCAAGGAATATCGCTTGACCGGCCTCTCCGACTCCGCCCAAGTTTGCCTACGATCCGGAGGGTGCGAGTCTGCCTGACAGCGCCCCCGGCCAAGAGCAACAAAACGACCGGGAGCATCCGATGACCTTCATGAAATCTCTTTACGGCGCAACCGCCGCACTGGCGCTG
>LNFM01012723.1_pt1 | contig 22867 bp, 19 predicted proteins | sample 596031 | NCBI WGS metagenome assembly LNFM01 (sample SAMN04254537, study PRJNA301005) | activated carbon metagenome | isolation source: dual media filters at the Ann Arbor, Michigan drinking water treatment plant | place: USA: Ann Arbor | reverse complement strand
ACCGCGAACAGCACCTGCAAGCGCCCCTGTGGGCCCAGGACGGCGCTGTTGTCGAGGAAGAGTACGTTGACCACCAACGGCCCGTCGCGCCCCGGCGCAGCCGTCGTCGAGATCATGGCGGCCTTGGTGGTGAGATCGACCTGCTCCGCTGAGGATCTGGGCAAAGCCGCATCCGGCGGCGCCGGGCTGCCGGCGACGACTGCCGGGATTGGCGTCGACGTGTGGGCGATGGCGGGCGCCTCGAGCTGCAGGACCTCTCTGGCCACCTGGCCAGCGCCTCGCGCTGCAAGCATCTCGGCGTGCGTGATCGGGATTTTCGGGGTTGGCTCAGGGCAGGCGCTACTGCAGGGCTCGAAGCGCAACGTCCCTTCGATTCGGCTGCCCAGCTGAACGTAAGTCGTAGCCGCAGGTTGCGCCGTCGGTGGCATTGGGAGAACCCGGGTGGGGTGGCGGCTGGTGGTGCACGAGCCCACCAGCAGGCACAGCGCGGCGGCACCCAGGGTGGTCAGTCGAACTTGGACCCGGTTTCTGCTGCGCCGCTGTGGCATCGCCCTTTCCTCGAACCCGTGGCGTCAGGTGCGCCGGTCAAGGAATGGTAGGGAGGGCCTTGATAAGAGCCGTCGCACGCGTCGCGGGCCGCCCGTTCAGGGGGCCCACTCGACCTTGCTCGGGCCTCTTTGGTCACGTAGCTGCGGAACGGTCGGCGCGCCACCTGGCGGACCCGTCTCGTCGTCGGACCCGACCTCACGCGACCAGCTCGAGCATCCTCTCTCCGGCGTGGCGCGGATGCGGCTTCCCCCCGGGAGCTTGCATCGCGCGGCGGTCTGCTGATAGACCATCCCAACGAACTGGGTGCAATGCCAGCAGGGCGTGCACGCGGCCGGTACCGATGGAGGGCTCATGGATGTCGGGGCCGTCTGGATCCCTGAGCCCAGGAGTCTCAGGGCCATGTTCGTGTCATCGGAACGGGCGCTTTGGACGTTGTCACGGCGCAACGGGAAGTTGGCTGCTCCGAGTTCTTATCTCCGCCTGCTCGAGTATGCCGGCCGAGATCTGGGGTGTGGTGGACCCTACCCTCGTTGTACAGTGGCCTCCGTTCCTCAGCGACGGATGGCTCAGGAGACGGAAATGAAGCCCTTTAAGGCAAAGACGAAGACTGGCGAGAAGTGGTACGTGATGGAGGGCAGCAGCCTGGTCGAGGTCGCTGCCGCGGACGTGCCTGGGATCATCGAGCGCATGGAAGCGGCCGATCGGGCTGCTGCGATCGAGGCTGAAGGCCGCTCGAACAAGATGCTGGCCGAGGCGCAGGCGACCAGTCAAGCGACCATGCTGGCGATGTACGGTTGGTCGACCGACCCGAGCTACCCCAACTGGAGTCGGCTCGACTACTGACGTGTCATAGCCTTCTACCAGAGGGCGCCCCTCAGCACGGCTTTGTCCGACTCGATCTGCTGCCTGGCCGGCTCAGAGACTTTCGCTCCTTCACGAAAGTCCCCTCGTTCTTGATTCGCGGCCAGGCGCCCGATAGCTGCGCCAATGGCCCCTTGTCGCGCGGCAAGGTCCTGGTTGACCGCGATTCGGCCCCCGTCGTTTGTCACTGCCGGAGTCGCGAGAAATTCCTTCAGAGAACGTGCGTCGTTCCCGAAAGGCGCTTCCTGTCCGAAGGCCTGCATGGCCTTCGGCACCTGAGCCAGCATCTGTCCCTTGAATGCCTCGGCCGAGGCCGCGGTTGATGCGTCAACCCTGCCCTCCGACGCTTTGAGTGCCGCCTGCGCGAATGCCAGGTAGGCCGCGGCCGCGGGCTTGGATGCGTCGATTCCCGCCGCCGCAGCCTTGCTATCCACCGCGGCAGTGTTGGCTGCGCCTTGAGTGGCCACCTCGGCGCGATTGGCGGCACTGGCGGCCCGCACTGCACCACCACCTTCATTTGCAAGCTGTTCCGGCGACTTGAACCCTTGAGGCGCGCTCGGGCTGTCGCTGGCCTGCGCCATGAAAGCCTGCGCGGCATTGCTTTGCGCTACGTCGCGCTGTGCGCCAGAGAGCGCCTGGAATACGGCTGCAGGATCTCCGCTCGAGACCGCCTTCTGCAGCGCAGCCATCTGCTGCGGGTCGCTGATGCCGCCGGTATTGTCCGGATTGGCCGCCACGGTCACGGCGCGCTGGCTGGCACGCGTCAGTTCTCGTCCTGCTTGCTCTTGCGTTTGCAGAGCAGCGGTGCGGTCGTCGGACGCCTGCTTGAGACTTGCCAACTGCCCCACGAGATCGTTGCGCGCAGACCTCTGACCCTCTGTCATCTTTGAGCCGTCCAGGCTTTGCAGCGCCTGGCTCGCCTGCTCAATCTGACGCCCCTGCTCTGCCGACTGGGCCGCCGTCATCCGCCCAGAGCGCGCTGTGGAGTCCTGCGTGCTGCCGCTGGCACTTGCGGTGAGGTCGGCGCCGTTCAGCAGCCCTGCGAGGGCTCCCACAACGGCGCCAGGCGCCCCGCGTTTCATGCCAGCAGCCGCGCCACCCATCGCGCCTGTGATTGCCGCTCTGGCGCTGACCTGCCCTCCTGCCCGCTGTTCTCGCGAGGTTGAGTGTCTTCCTTCGAGACCCGACTCTGAGGCGGCGCGATCAGCAGTACCCGTCCGGTCCCCGATCCGATCGGAGGTCCCGCTGCTGACCCTGTCGCCAGCACCGATCCGTGTTCCGCCGGAATCGGAGAACGCGTTGAGTTTGGTCAAGGTGGCGCCAGCAGTCGACGCGAAGCGCGCCATGCTGGTTTGGGCAGCAGAGACGGACTGCGCGTAGGTTTGCCGCGCGGCCTCCATCTCCTGAGCCGAGGCTTGCGTCGTGAAGAGTTGGTTCCCCCCGGCGTTCGTGGCTGCGGTCAGCCGATCGCTGCCACCGGGCCCCTCCCCTCTCGCTATCGTCTGACCGCCGTGCGCGCTCTGGGTCTTGAAGGTCCGCGGGTCGGAGTAGGACTGCGCCCCATCGGCCTTCATCCCGACGGCGCCCTGCCCCACCGAGCTCGAGCCCATGGTCCTGTTGAACTGGCTGGAGTTACCCTCGGTCAGGTTGCCCCAGGACACATTCCCCAGTGAGCTGTTGCCCTGAGCGAGTTGGCTTCCAGAGCTCTGTGCGGGCCATGCTCGTCAGCGCCATCTCACCGCCCTTGGCCAGCGCCAAGGCGATCACAGGAATCGCCAGGGCCAGCATGCCTGCAGTGTCCTGGCTGCTGGCGCCGAGTTGGGTGATGAGCGACATCGCGGCGACGCTCTGGGCCCCGTACGCGTTGATCAGCGCCGTGTACGGGCTCGTGTCCGACGTGATCATCATGAAGTTGACGACGGCGTAGAGAGGCGCCCATAGCTGCGTCCACAGCATCATCACGAGGTAGCCCTTGAACAAGGGCAGCCCTTGCAGGCCGGAGACCAGCAGCATCACCACCATGATCGGAAACGCTGCTATCACCAGCATCTCGACGCTGTTGCGCAGCTTGGGCAGGGCGTCCTGCGCGATCTGTGGCATTGCTCGGTAGTTGATGGCTGCGCTCAGGTTGCCGACGCCCACGGCCTGGCCAACAGAGGCCGCCATCGGGTTGGAGGCGTCGATGCCGTTGCTCAGCGCGTCCATCGTCGCGCGCTGCTTGATGATCTGTTCGGTGGTGCTGGCCACGCCCGTCAGCAGCGCGTTGGCGCCTTCGATGCGCGCTTTGATGTAGGTGCCCGCCGCCGCGAGCGCACCAGGCGACGCCGGCGTCTGGCTCTGTCCTGAGTTCAGCGGCAGTTCGCGCGCCGCGATGGTGTTGATAGCCACGTTCACGGCAAGCGCCATCTGGCCGTTGATCACCGTGTAGGCGTCTGTACAGGTCTGCGGTGAAGCTTCAACGGCGCCCGTTCCGCGGATGATGTCCGAGGGTGTCCCAGCGGCTGGCGGGGCCTGTACCATCGTCAGCCGTGCGGGGTTCAACCAGCTGGCCCCGCCACCGCTGCTGCCGATCAGCGTCCAGATGTCAGCCGAGGCGCCGAATTGCGCCACCATCTGCGGCTGGTCGATCAGCTCGGGGATCACGCAGTCCTTCATGAGGTTGCTCAGGTTGGACTTGACCACCGGCACATCGAGGGACGCGTTGATCGCCGCGTTGAGTAGGCGCTGCGGGCCCAGGATGCCGAAGCGCCCGAATCGGGCCACGTCATCGGCCGGCGAGAAGGCTGTTTCGTAGGTCTCCGTGAGCCACTTGCCGATGTGGGACATCTCCGCGCCGAACACGCCGACGCCCAGCGGCACGTTCGCCACCGGGACGGCCGTGCCGCCGCGCACGTCGATCACGTTGACGGTGACCTTGGGCACCACGAGCCCCATGTAGATCAACGTGAAGACCAGGAAGAAGTTCCAGGCGTCAGCAAACTTCTGCCGGAACATCGCGCCTATGACGGCAGCCATCAGACCGAAGACGCCGGCCACACGGAGGAGCCCGGTGAAGCTCTGGCTGTTGGTGATGCCCGCGATCGCGTTGAGGATCGCGACGATCTGGTCGCCGTTCCAGTAGGCGTAGTACTCCACCTGGCCCCCTATCGGCGCCGTGCGGCAGCAAAGTCGAGGTTGGCGCGCAGGTCGGATGACAGCGTGCCGCGAGAGGCGTTCTCGACGTGTTCGATCACCCGGATGATTTCGCCGAGCGACTGGACCTTCGCCGCCACCGTGCGCCGGGCCTCGGCGACCTCCATTCGCCGCGCGATCAACTCGCCCTCAACCAGTTCAAGGTCCGCCGCGCTGGGCAGTTTCGTATCGTCCTGGCGGGCCGACTTCAGGCGGGCTTCGAGCAGGTTCATCGCCTCGAACAGATAGGCCGCGGTCAGGTCGAAAGCGGCCAGCTCGGAGTACGTCTTGAGGAAGTCGGCGGAGAAGCCTGCGTATCGCTGAAACGTGGTGGCGTTGATGAGCTTCAGCAGCGGCACGCTGGAGCTGTTGGCCACCAGGAACATGTCGTTGTCGTCATAGTTCTTGACGCGCGTGAGGATCGAGGTCTGGACTCGGCGTGCGGCGTCATAGACGCGCTGCGAGAAGCCGACGATGTTCACCTTCGGCGAAGGTACCGTCGGGTTCAAGCACTTCTGAGTGGTGTCGCACTCCCACGCGTTAACGGCTGTCGTTGCACCGGCAGTGTCGCTTGCCCGTCCGAGAATGTCCTCCAGCCGGAGCTGGCGGCTTCTGTGATCGGGGACCGGCCGGTTGTCCGGGTTGTTGTCCGGGTCGACGTTGTTCGCGTTGCGGTAGATGACGAAGTTGAACAGGCTCATCAGCAATTCCTTGTCGGCCTGGGTGTACGACGAGGAAGTCTTGCCGGAGTTGAGGATGGACCAGATGACGTTCACCTCGGCACCGTTTCGGATCACGCCCGAGTTGGTGCCGTCCGCGGCGACGCCGCCGCTCTCAGCTGCGGACTGCTGGCCGAACCACTTGTAGGCCTTGGACCAGTCGGCCTTGGCATCGTTTCGGGCGGCGGTGCCGTCTGTGCTCTGAAGGGACTCGCGCAGCCAATTGCCGGCGGTTTGGCCGGCTGCCTTGATGCCCTCCCCGATCGGACTGCCTTTCAGGAGCAGGTTGGCGGTCTCGCAGGAGCTGATCGTGTTGTCGGTCATCGTCCGCATGTAGTTGCGGAACGAGGTCAGCTGCTTCTCGAAGTCCGGGCTCAGGCTCTGAAGCGCCAGCTGAAACGCAAGGCCGGGCATCGCCGTGCCGATGCTGCGCACGAAGTTCACAAACTCGGCCTTGCTCGGGATGCCGATGGCGCCAGTGAAGAAGTCGATGCCGCCGCACCCGGCCTTCAGGCTCGGCGGCGCGATCGTGAAGGGCGTAAACGACTTGTTCGGGGCCCGGTACACGAAGCCGCCGCCGGTGGCGACGTTCATCGTGGCGCCCTGGTAAACGCCGGCCGGCGTCACGTTGTACTGCGCGCCGACGGAGTCGACGAACTCCTGGATGTTGGCGTTCGACGCCGGGGCCACGAAGGTGAGCATGGCCAGGCCGACGGCCGCGGCGACGCGGCAGTGCCGGAAGGTGTTGTGGAAGTTCTTCATTGCTGACGGCGCCCCTTCATGTAGTCCTCGCCGAGGGTCGTCGTTCGGACGACCCGGATCCGTTCGGCGATCTCCTCGACCGCAATCACGCCGACGCCAAGTGGATCGACCTGCTTCCGGTCGTGTGACACGAGGAAGAGCGCGGGGACGGTGTTCACGCCTTCACCGGCGGTCACGAAGTAGGAGATGCCGTTGTCGATGCGCGGTGAAGGCAGGGGCAGGTCAGGCGGGATGATCCCGTCCATGCTGATGCCCTGGACCTCGATGCCGTACTCCTTGGCGAACATGGCCAGCGCCGGCGCCTGGATCTTGCAGAGCGGGCAGTCGGACCGGAAGAAGTACAGCAGGCTGTAGGTCTTGCCGATGGTGGCGAGGTCCTTGCCGCGGCGCGCGTCGGCGAGACGCTTGGCCTCCAGCGTTGCCGCGTTGGCCTGGGGGTAGTGCTGGTTGAACTCGAGATCCGGGGTCTTCCAGACCACGCGCCGCCACTGGTCTGTGAAAAGGCTCGCCCGGTCCATCATCAGCTTGTTGCCGTAGAGGTAGGCCTGGATGTTTTGCTCGCTGGGCGACATGATGGCTACGTCGCGCAGGCGGTCGAGCTCCTTGCGGAACTCCTCCACCGAGGTGATCTCGACCAGGGTCTTGGGCTTGGCCGCTGGCTTGCGCGGCCGCGCTGGCGCCTTCTTGGGGTCGGGGTAGTAGTGGAAGGCGCGCTCATCGCCCTGCCAGGGGGAGTCGTCCCACCAGGTGCGGTCGTCGGCCGCTTGCCCGGCTCCGGGCGCGCCCTCCTGCGCCTGCGCGCGTGGAGCGATGCTGGAAGCGAACAGCACGAAGGCGAAAGCCACCAGCGCAACCCAGAGTCGGACGTTCATGGGTTTCTCCAGAGATTGGGCCAGGACAAGGCCTGCCAGATATAGCTGGACAGGTGCTGGGGTTTCGGTCGACCGAGATGGCGGAAGACGTACCACGAGCCAATGAGCAGATAGATGAAGAACGCATAGACCAGGGCGGTCGCCAGGAGGCTGAACTCCAGGGCGGCCTGAAGAACAGCGGCTGCTCCGACCGTGAAGACGATCATCTCGAAGACTTTTCGCACTACTGCGGCTCCGGCGGGATTCCCCCGTTGCACAGGTTCCACTGCATGACGACAGACCACAGGCCTTTCTGACCCGCTGGGCCTTCGACGGGTATGTCCAGCGCCACGAAGGCCATCTCGATGCGCTTGCAGCCATCGCCGCCCAGGTCGGCCACCGCGCGGACCGTGGTCTTGACGCGGGTGGCGCGCTTGAGCTGCGCCTCGACTGCTTCGCGACCGATGCGATCGTCAGCAACCTCGATCTCGCGCGGCTCGCCGAGCTGCAGCAGCTGAATGGCGTCCGTGATCGAGCTTGCGGACGCGCGCTCCATGCCTGGCGCTTTCCCAGATGTCGCAGCGCTGGTCGTTGGTCCTGCAGCCGATCGTGCAGGCCTCCCAGTGGTGTCGCCTGCGGCGTGGCCTGGTGACCACGCCACTACAAGCGCTGCAGCGACCGCCGGGAGGCTCGCGTTCACCGTAGGTCCTTCATCGCGACCATGTTCTCCACCGGTTCGCATGCTGGCGTCCGATCGCCCGTTTTCCAGAACTGACAGTCGGGGGTGGGTCGGCCCAGCGCCGCGGCGCGCCAGTCCGCGATGGCATAGGCCAGCGGCTGGATGATGTTGGGCTCGGACTGCACCATGAGCACCGTCGAAGTGATGGTGCGCCACTGGTCGCCGACCTTGTAGGTTCCCCTGAGTTCGAAGTCTTGCTGGGGCCCCTTGCGGCGCGCGCAGGCCTTTGCCGGGAACAGGCATACCGTCCCGGTCGCGTCCGCTCCGAAGAACGAGTTGAACCGGGTGCGCGCACCTGTCACGTTGCCCAGGTTCTCGAAGAGAAAGCCCGCCAGGCCGACCGAGACACCGGTCTGCCCGATCGGCGTTCTCCAGCCGCCCAGAGGCAGCGTGACTGCGCCGGGCTGGCCGGGCATGCTCGGGCCCGCGCCATCGGCGGCGGCAGGCCGTTCAGCCAGTACCTGGTCGATGGCCTGCGCCACGTGCACGTCGGCCTGCGTGCGGCCCATGCTGCCCGCAGGCATCATCCAGGCTTGAAGCTGGACGTCGACTTCGAGGGCGTCGGGCGTGCCCGGAGGAACGACGTTCAGCCCGGCGCTGGCCATCTGCTTGGCCAATGCCACAGCGACGGCCGGCGTGGCCACGCTGATGAATGCGATGGGGCGCCCCTGGGTCTCCCCGGTCCCGAGCGCCGAGGCGCCAGCGCTGACCGACGTCGCCCGGGTCGCGAAGACGATCGGAGGCTGCCAGGTCTCCGGATTCACCCGCGTTGAAACCTGTGGCGGTGGGCTTGCGCAGCCGGCGAGAGCCAGAGCCGCAAGCGCTGCGGCCAGCCCCGGGCTGCCCCGCAGGTGGGCCGCGTTCAGGGACAGCTTCAGGCTGCCAGCGACGCGTTGGAGAAGCTTCAAGACGTTCACGTTGACCTCCGTTGTGCGATGACGGTGGCGATGTTCGTTGAGCGGGGCACCGAGGAGAGTCATGTTGAGTGCGGTGTGGGGTGATGCCGTGTCGTGGCCGTTGCGCGGTGACGCCCGGCACGGAAGTCTTGCAGCCCCAGTTCTTAACGTCCAATGGCCGGAACCCCGGGCGTTGCCGATTCACGCCTGCCTATCCCGCCGGTCGCCGATCACGGGGCCGTCGGCTCCTTGCACACGTTCGCCGGCTGGCTGAGGTACTGCCCCACGGGGCAGGGCATGGCGGTGGTGCTGTTCAGGGGGTAGTACTTGCCCGTGGAGGGATCCACGCAGGCAGGCACGAGCGAGTCCTTCACGAAGCCCCTGGCGCACGGCATCAGCTGCATGCTCCGCGGTTCGTAGTAGTAGCCGGCCGGGTCTCGGCAGGCGCCGACGAGTTCGTCGATCACGGTCGGAGGCTGGCAGCCGCGGAGTTCGTCATTGCTCCTGGGCGTCTGCGCCGCGGGTGAACCTGGCGCGCCTGGCGTGCGGTCGAATGCGCCGGTACTGGCCGGTGAGGCCGGCATGTACTGCGCGATCGCGTCGTTCTTGTTGGTAGCTGTGGACGCCGCCACGGTCGCGCCGCGCGTCACGAACCTGTTCAGCGCAGCGGTCGTATCCATCGCGGTGCTCTGGACTTCGGCGATGAACTCGCTGAGGTCGATCTGGCTGAAGTCCAGTGACTCGAGCTCGGTCGAGGTCAGGCCGGTGCAGTCGGGGTTCTGAGGCGAGCCGTAGGACTTGTTGAGCTGCCTGCGGCCCTGCTCTTGCACGATGCGTGCCAGCCGGGAGTTGTAGCAGCAGTAGCCCTCGTGGCTGCGGCGCCAGATGCTTCCGGTCTTGTACCCGCCAACCAGAGTGCACAGGCGCTGACCCTTGCGCAGCGCGAGGGTCTGCTCTTCCTGGTTGCAGGCGGCCATCCGGGTAAGAACTTGAACCGCCACGGCAAAGGCGAACGAGTACGGGTCGAACCCCCAACTGACGGTGAACGACTCCATGAACGAGCCGGCGTTGGCGAAGGTCTGCACGTTGGCGGTGACGCCGTAGACGGAGAAGCTGCTCGCCTGCGCCGACTGGGTGGCGTAGCCCTTGGACACCTGGCCTGCCGCAAAGCCGCTGATCTCCGGATACAGGTTCACAGCGGTACCGAAGAGGCCGTCCCAGACGTACGCAGAGCCCACGTTGGAGACGGTCTGGCCAACGAAACTGATGCCCTGCGTCGCAAAGACCATGCGGTTGCTTCCGTCCGTCGCCTGGACCTTCTCGTTGCAGCAGTTGCTCGTCCCGAAGAGTCGCCGCTCGCAACTGGATGGGATGCCCGAGAAGATTCGACCTTGCGCGTCGAGGTAGCCGGCGGCTTGCCGCTGCAGTTCCATGACCGCGACTGCCTTGGCGAAGTCCTGGTCGGCGGGATCCTTGTCCTTGCCGCAGATGGGCCCGACGCAGCTTTGCTCGAAGCAGGTCTGGACGTCCGTTGTCCCTGCAGCTTGCACCTGGCAGGAGAAGATCTTGGTCGTCAAGCCGCAATCCGGGAATCCGGTGAACTTGTCGATCGAGCAGGTCTGGCGGGCCAGCGAGCACGCGGGATTTGCTTCCAGCGGGGCGCACTCATCGACGGCTTGGCCGGGGTCCTGGCAGATGTAGCTGCGGTCCCACCGCCAGCAAGGCTTGTAGACGTCCAGGCCATTGATGTTCCGCGTGCCGCCGGGCTCCGCGCAAACCTCTGTCAGGATTCTGCAGGCGGGGTTGTTCGCCGGACTGGTGCATTGATCGTTGATGCTGTCGCTGACGATCGTGTAGACGTTGTTGAGGAACGTGACGTTGGTGGGCAAGGGATTGCTCAGCGGGTCGTCGCAGCGGTACGTTGCCTCCGAGGCAATGCAGGCGCCGCTGGTCCCGGTCTCGATGCACGTCGTGCCCGTCTGGCTGCATCCAGCCGTAGCGGCAATGGGCGCGCAGTAGTTGGCGCCACCGCTGACGGTGCATGTGTAGGCGCGGTCGTACTTCCAGCACGGCTTGAAGACGTCCAGGCCGTTGATGTTCCTGGTCTCGCCAGGCTCGACACACGTCTCTGACGCCAGCGTACAAGCGGGATTGCTGGCCGGATCGGTGCACGCGGCGACATCGAGGTAGTCGTTCCTGATCGTGTAGCTGGTGGCCAGGTTCACGAGGTTCTGGCCGGTCACTGCCGTGTTGTTCAGGCACGCGAAGGTCCTCGTGTAGCTGCTGCAGATCCCGTCTGGCCCCATCACGTCGCAGACGCTCGCCTGCTCGGTACAGCCAAGCACTCTGAGAGGCGTGCAGAAGTCGGCGGCATCGCTGGTCGCGCAGCTGTAGGTCTGCTGCCACTGCCAGCAGTCCTTGTAGACCGGCAAGCCATTGATGACCCGGGTCTCAGGCCCCTGAGTGCACACCGACGTGGGCGGCTGAGCGCACGCACTGTTCCCCTGCTGTGCGGCGCAAGCCGACTCATCGATGAGGTCGGTCTTGATCGTGTAGTTGGTGCCCAGCGTGACGATGTTGGTGCCGGCAACGCCCCCGTTGTTGAGGCAGGTGTAGGTCTGTTCATACCTATTGCATTGGCCGTCCGCCCCTGTCTCAGTGCACACACTCGAACCCTGCTGTGTGCACCCGGCGGCAACCAGCGGGGTGCAGTAATTAGCGGCGTTGATGAGCGAGCAGCTGTAGGTGACCTGCGTTTTCCAGCAGGCCTTGAAGACGGGCAAGCCGTTGATGACCCTGGTTTCTGGACCCTCGATGCAGACGCTCTGCGCGACAGCGCAGACAGGGTTCGCCGCATTCGCGTCGCAAGCCGTGGTGTCCTGCGCATCCCTGGTGATCGTGTAGTCGGTGGCAAGCTGGACGATGTTGGTGCCGGCCACCGGCGGCTTGTCGGTGCAGACGTAGTTGCGCTGTGTCTTGTTGCAGACGCCGTCAGGACCGTTCTCGACGCACGTCGATGAGCCGACCGTCTCAACGCACCCGGCGCCCGCAAGCGGCTGGCAGAAGTTGGTGACATCGGAGACCGAGCAGGCGTAGTTGCGCGACCACTCCCAGCAGTCCTGGTAGACGCTTACGCCGTCGACGGTCTTGTAGCCCGGGCCATCGATGCAGACCTGCGGCCCGGTCTGCACGCACGCCGGATTGGACGCCGGCGTGGCGCAGGTGCCGAGGTTCTGGTTTGTCGATGTGATGGTGTAGGTGGCGCCGAGATCGACGACGCCGAGAGGCGGGCCGGTGTACCCCGATGAGCAAGCGTAGGTCTTGGTCTCGAGCGTGCAGGCCCCGTTGAAGGCGGTGGTGTTGCACACCACGTTCTGCATCGAGCAGCTCGGCTGTGCCTGGATGCCGGCGCAGTAGTTCAGCGCGCCCGGGTCCACGCACTCGTAGGTGTCCCGATATTCCCAGCATGGGCGAGAGACAGGCACTCCGTCAATCACGCGCGTGGCCGTGTCGATGCACACGGAGTTGGAAACCCTGCACGTGCCGGCTTGCGCAAACACGAGATTCGCCATGCACAACAGCAGGGTCAACGCAGCAAGGGCTCGGATGGCTCTCATGGTTCGTGAGATCAGAGTCGGCTGCTGTACGGCGCGCATTGCGTCTCGTCCCAGGAGTCCGTGCAGACCGGCGGCTGGCAGTAGGAGCCTCGCAAGAGCAGCGAGATTCGCGGGGTTTCACCTGTGGCGGGAACAGCGCGGTAGTAGACGCCGACGCGATTGTTCCCTGCCACGAACGCGTTGGCAGAGCCAGAAGATCCATAGATCGTCCCGTTGACAGAGACGTACGAACCAAAATCCATCTTCGCAAGCGTGATGTAGCTCACCGGGTTCAGGGTGCCAGTGATGACCAAATCGAACTCGAAGTACCAGTAGTAGTTGTACGGGCCAAAACCCGAGATGGTGCCGGTGCCCTCGTCGAATTCCATGACGACCGTGGTCAGGTCGCTGACTGGCCAGTCTGGGGAAACGCTGAACCACACTCCTGGATCCAGGCCGACTGGCGTAATGGACAGACCTCCGCACTGGCCCGGCAAGCAGGTGACGTTGAGCTTCCGAGCGCACGTGTTCGTAGTGGTGACATTCGGCGTGTTCGTGCAGGTGTAGTTAAACCGCGGATCGATGGTCACCACCTGACCCACCGAGCACGCTGCGTTCGCCACCGTCCGGGCCTGGTCGATGCACTGGTAGTTCGTGTCCGCGCGCACCTCGACCACGGTTCCGACCGTGCACTGCGTGTCTGCCGCCTGGCGCACCTGGTTGACGCACACGTAGTTGGTGTTGGCGTCGACCTCAATGATGCGGTTGACGAAGCATGCGTTGGCCTGGTTGCTCCTCAGGCGCTCCACGCACTGGTAGGTTGTCGTCGAGTCGACCGTGACCACCTGGCCGACCGAGCAGGCGACGCTGCTGTTGGTGGCGGTCCTGATCAGGCACTTGTAGACGTAGTCCGGATCCACGACGACCTCGACACCCAACGAGCAGTTGAGGGCGACGTTCGGGGTGCTGACGTAGCAGTGGTTCTCTTCTCGGACCTCTGGCGTGTTGATGGTGTCGGTCGTGCACTGCACGGACGTGGCCGCCTGTGCCACCTGGGCGGGGTCGAAGCCGAGAACCGTCGTCGGATCTGCGACGACGGCATTGCGTCCGGTGAGCTGCGGGCCGTTGAACGGCACCCACGTTGTGGGGTTCGCGCGCGCGTTCTGCAACGACTGGATGGCCCAGCACTCCGGGTCGGTCGTAGTGCCGGCGCAGCCCGTCTTTCTCGTTGTCCCTTGCGGTGTCGCGTCACCCTTGCCACCCGCAAAGAGGCCCTCGTTCGACCCAGGGGTGTATGTGCCGAACTTATTCTGCTGTTCTGCCAGGCTGACGGAGGACTTCACCTGCGCTGTCGAGGGGACTGCGGCGGCCGCCGACGCGGCAGCGCTGGCTGGCGTGACCGTCTGCCCGGATGCGGCCGTGCCAAGCAGCAGGGCCACCCCAGCAAGGAAGAGGCGGGCGTTAGCGCGCATATTCGGTGCTCACCGCTTGTTGACCCTTGCCAGGGTCTTCCTGGCCACCTGGCCGATTTCGTCGGTGCGCGGTGCGACCTGGTCGAGCGCGTACTGCAGCGTCACGTCGCCCACGACCTTGACGTAGCTCGCCGCGCAGGTGTCGTCGGTGCAGCCAACCTTGGGCTGCGAGGTGACGACCACCGCAGGCACTGCGCGCACCTTGTAGTAAGTGAACATCTCTGGATGGACCTGGAGGTCCGCGCCTGCTTCGACGTAGGGTCGCAGGGCTTCCAGGCTGCGCTTCAGGCCCGTACCCGTCATGCCGTGCGGCAGGCCCCGGATGTAAATCGGCACACCTGCCAGCGACTCGCGAGGCATGCTGGTCGAGGCGAACATCATCACGGGCGCAGCGTCCTGGTGGGTCTCGCCGCGCTTCACCTCGTTGAAGAGCTTGGCCAACTCGGCCGGGTCGCCAGCTGCATCCCTGATCTCGCGGTCGGTGATCGTCGGGCCGGTTCGGGGCGGCGTGAGAACCGTGCCCCTGGTCATGCCCAGCGCGTCGGACTTGAGTTGCTCCTCCTGCAGCGCGCTGCGCTGGCGCGCAATCTCGCGCTGAACTTCTGCTTCGGTGGGCGGACGCACCTGGGCGACGGCCGACACCGCCGCCACTGCCAGCAGCAGGGCGCAGACCACGCTGGGCCGTGCGCCTGGGCCTCGGCATGCTGAGTTCATGCGCGTCATGGCCCGAACCCCGCAGCTGACATCGAGGAGCAGCAGTCCCGCTTGCGGAAGATCTGGTAGGCGAAGTCCTCACCACCGAACGGGTACTGCCGACCTGGCTGCCAGAGCTGTGTCGTACGGCCGTAGGGCTGGCAGCAGCGGCCTTCGATCTTGTCGGTCTGCCGACTGGGCCACAGCATCTGGTACTTGTAGTTGGTCTTCTTCATGATCGGCTCGATGTAGTAGCCGCAGCGGCCCTCCGACCCGCTGGCACCCCACATCAGGCCTTCGCGGTGAAGCTTGTTGGTCAGCCTCTGCATCAGCAGCGTCGAGGCCTGGATGCCCGACACATGCGCGCTCACGAAGCCGTTGAGCGGGTACATGTGGCCCTGGCAGCCTGCCGCCCAGAAGATCTCGTCCACGGGCATGCCGGCGGAGGCCTGCACGCAGTCGAAGGCGGCAGCGACTTTCGAGGCGAAGCCGGTGAAGAGCACCGCGTCCGGGTTCAGGATGAAGGTGGCGTCCGTGTCAGCCCAGAGCGGATCGAGCTCCGTCATGTAGGTCATGTCGAAGACGTTCTTCTCCAGGCATGCGTTGTCGAGAATCGTCTCGAGGTAGAAGAGGATCGGGTTGGCGTACCAGTGCGCCTGGTAGAAGCTGCCCGGAGGATCCTTCTGGTCGTCGGCTGTGATCGAGTGCGATGGCGCGGCGATGCCCAGGGCGAGTTTTGCGCCACCCAGCATGGGGAAGCAGTAGGGGTCCCGGACGAACTCTGCGATGCGGGTCGGCTCCCAGAAGGAGACATTCGCGCCGATGTTGATGTTCACGCCGGAGCTGCAGCTGCAGGCCAGGGAGTTGGACGAGCTGTTGTCCTCCTGGCCATCAGCCCTGAGCGTCACGCCACCGATCTTCATCGGGAAGGTGCACGACCAGCAGATGTCGGTGATCGGGTTCGGGAAGCGCCCCTTGCACTGCTGCGCGTGCGCGTTCGCGGTCAGCAAGAGTGCGGCGCACAGGCCAAGGAACGCGCGCGCCACGCGGGAGCAGAAGTCGGAGTTCACAGCTTCACCTCGTCGATGCGCAGCCGTCGACCATCCTGTCGGACGGTTGCCGGCAATGCGGTGATGCCAAAGCGGTTCGTGAGCAGGGCGTGCTGGTCGAAGTAGACGTACACGCCCAGGGCCTGGCTCGTCGCCTCGTAGCTGCCACCGGTGAGGATCACCTTGAGGCTGGCACGCAGCTGCTGGGAGAGCTTGCGCGCGTGAGCGACCTGGGCTGGATCGCGCCCGTCGATGAACAGCCACAGCTTGGACCAGTTCACCTTGTCCAGCGGGTTGACCGTGGTGCCCGCAGGCACCACGATTTTTCCGTTGGCCATGATGTTCTCGGTGGCGGTGACTGTCGGGTCGTAGTACCAGGTGCGCGCAGCTGCTGCGCGCGAGAGCCCGTCGTTGGCGCGAGGGCTCTTGATCGACTGGATGGCTCGGCGCTGCCCTTCCTCGAGCTTGCGGCGCAGCACACCACTCGCTTCGTCGGCCTTGAGCTTCTTCATGAGCTCGTCGAGCATCGAGGGCTCGGCGATCTCGTACACCGGCCCGACGATCATCGCTGGCGAGGCCTCGCCAGCCTGCCCGAACGCACTGGTGGACGCGAAGGCGGCCGCCAGTGCCAGTCGCTGCGCGATGCGTGTGTTCACCACGGTGCTCTGTTCGCAGGAAACGCGTGCGCTACAGCAGCGGGACCGCGCGGCCCATCACTTCAGCGTCGGTGATCCAGCCGGTCAGGGCGTAGCGGCTGTCCAGGCTGTCGGCCGGGCGGGATGACGCCGGCGGGGCCCAGCGCCAGAGGAATGCCCTTGCGCGACAGCTCCTTGGCCGTCGCGACCTTCACACCGTTGATGTAGAAGTCGCGCCCCTGGATCGTCACCACGTCGCCAGGCACGCCCTTGACGACCTTCACGAAGGGCAAGTCCTTCGGGTAGGGCCCGCCGCCGTGCCACTTGAAGGACACGTAGTCCTCCCGTGCCAGGACCTTGCTCTGCTTGAGGATGATGAAGGTCTTCTGCGGCAGACTGTCGGTCCAGCCGTTGACAGCGAGGGCGCAGAAATAGTTGAAGGTGGCAAGGCTGGCGATGGCTGCTGCCCACGCCCACCAGAAGCGCTTGATGTGTGCTGTGCTCGTGCGCCCGAACCAGTCGATGGCGTCGGTCCACCACCAGATGTCGAGCAGTTGGCTGGGGCGGAAGTGTGCGGTGCGTTCGGTCATGGGCGTGGCTCCCTGGGGGCGGATGAAACTGAAACCTGTGGAGGTGCGGCACCGTCGGCCGCGCCGAGGCCGGGCACGCCCGGCGACGTCGAGGCTGCGGAGAGGGTGCGACGGATGCGTTCCCGTCCTTGTGCAACGGCCCCAGGCGAGATGCCCAGGCGCTGCGCGATCTGGTCGGTGAGATCGCGGGCCGGTCGCCCCACGACGGCCCCTCGAACCAGGATGTCGCACCCACACTCGACAGTTGCCGCGTTCACCACGGCCTCCATCTGCGAGCCGAAGGCGCCGATCAGGTCGTAGGCCTGGCCACGGTCGGCATCTGTCGTGCCCGGCCGTGAGAGGCTCTCGATCATGGCCAGCTCGCGTGCAGAGACGATCGCGTCGAGATCGACCGTGGCAATGCTCCGCGGAGGCTGCTTGAGCAGCTTGTCGTACAACGTGAGACCGGAGACGAGCAGCGTGGCGGAGACGGCAGCGCTGATCAGCGCTGCACTCAGGATCGAGACGCCTGGGGCGGGTGCCTCGGCAAGGTTTGGCGCCGGCGCTACGACCACCGGGGGCTCGTCCGTGCGCTGTGAGTCCTGCACCGTCGCGGTGCCGCCAGGGTTGTCGATGTTCCCGCTCATGCCCGTGCTCCCGCGGCGCGCGCGCCGAGCATGTGGTTGATGGCGGCGTCTACCGACATCCCCTGGGCCTGCAGGTCCTCCAGGGCCTGGACTTCAACCGGTGAGGTGGAACTCAGCAGGAGCGAGTAGGGATCGGCGAAGAGCCGGCCGACGGTCGGCGGGTAGTCGGTGGCCTTGATGAAGATCTCGCTGTACTGGTTGCCCACCCGGCGGACGGAGCGCAGCTCGCGCTTCATCGCGTCGTCGAGGATCAGCTTTCCCGACTTGGCGAGCAGAAGGAACATCCAGTCGGCGTTCTTCAGTGCCGCTTCGGCCGTCTCCGAGCCGTAGTAGTCGTCCACGCCCTGGGTCGCCGTGACGACCGCCCCGCCGTGCTTGGCGACCTTGCGGTACAGGCCCTCGATGAACTTGCTCGTGGCGCCTGTTCGCATGAGATCCCAGGCCTCGTCCAGCAGGCACAGCTTGGGGAGATCGCGCCGGCCCATGTAGATGTTCTGGGCGATGAGGTACATCAGCAGCATGAGGACCACGGCCCGCAGTTCCGGCTTCGAGGAGAGGTGGTCCATCTCCAGCAGGATGAAGTTGCTGTCGAAGTTGACGTTGGCGGGACCCACGAACCAGCGGCCATACGACCCGTCGGCGGTGTATGGCATGAGCGACCGACCGAGGTCGGCGATCCGCGGGTCGCAGATGCTCTTGCGCTCCTCGTGGGTCATGCCGCGGACCTTGGCTCGCCACTCGGGATCCTGGCCCAGCGGGTTGGGCCCGCCGTGCTCGCAGTTGTTGATCAAGGACATGGCGAGGTCCTCGATCGTCGGCCAGGGGAACGGCCTGCGCGAATCGGGTGAGCTGTGCTCGAGCTGGGCGTCGATGAAGACACTACGGATGTGCATGTCGAGCTGCGACATCTCGTAGTCCGTCATGGCCTCGGTCGGCTTGATCATTCGCGCCAATACGCCCTTGAGCATGTCGATGTCCTCTTCCAGATCGGTCACGATCGAGAACGGGTTCAGCGAGATCCTCGAGTCCGGCGAGAAGGTCAGGGTCTGACCGCCGATGCGGTTGCACATCTTCGTGTACGAGCCGCCGATGTCGAAGACCCAGGCGCGCCCGCCTGACGCGATGGTCCGCAGGAGCATGGAGTTCAGCGCGAAGCTCTTGCCAGACCGCGACTTGCCCACCACGCAGGCGTTGCTGTTGCCGGAGGGGTTGGCGAAGATGTCGATCATCATCACCTGGCCCCTGCGGCCACCCAGCAGGAGCTGAGGGGTCGGGTGCCTCTGGCCCTGACGCGGTCCGGAGGTTGGCGGCGTTGTAGCTGGTCTTCGTGGACAGTCGCTGCGACATCCCCATGTCGCGTTGAAGGAGCGGCCCGAACGTCATCGGAAGCGCGCCGAGCAGGCCCTGGACCTGCACAAAGCGATCGCGCTGCAGCTCGAAGCCCGCTTCGCGCCAGATGGCCTTAGCGGATTGCTCAGCCTCGTCGATGGCCTCTGGCCGGGCATACACGAGCACCTGGTGGTACATCTTCACTGACCCGAGACCGATGTCGTAGGCTTCCTGGAGCATCTTCCAGTCGCTGGCGATGTCCTCGAGCTGCGGCATGTACCTGGCGAGCGGCCCTTCGGCGTTCTGCTGCGCGCGGGCCGAGCGGAGCTGAACCCGGTTCTTCTCGCGCTCGTAGTCCAGGTACGAAAAGCCCGCGGTGATGACGAAGGGCCCGGTGTACTGAGCGCGGTCGTTGTAGGGAGAACCCAGTAGCTGAGCCATGGCGTTCAAGGTCATCTGCATCGGGTAGCTCTTGACGCTGAGCGCCCGCATGGCGATGGCATCCTTCGGCTTTCCTCGATGTCGATGGCGTTGTCGTTATCGAGGACCTGGTGGCGCAGCTCCTTCGAGTCGTCGTAGGTTCGGGTCGGCCACTCGCGTTCGTACATCCGGTGCGGGTTCAGCAGGAGTGCGGCGAACTCCAGCAGATCCTGCGGTCCCCAGTTGCGATCGAAGAGGTAGAACTGTCCGGTGGCCGACGTGATCTGCTCTCGCATCGCGAGCACGTCCTGCTGCACCTTCTCCGACTTCGGGTTGGTGGTCGGCCACACCACGCTCAACACGACCCGGTAGTCCTTGAACCGGTAGTTGAAGTTCGGGAACAGTTCGTCGGTGGATCCCTTGTAAAGGTGAGCGGCCATGCGCTCGGCCATCGAGTGCATGGCTTCGGCCTGCTCGACCGTGGCCGCGCCCTTGCGGCCTTCCTTCTGGAACTGCCTGGCTTGTGCAGCGCTGATCGTGGAGTCGAGCGCGCACTGCACGATGGGCTCGATCCTGGGCGACCCGAGCAGGGTGACCTGGACCCCAGTGCCGGCCGGGGCAGCCAGACGGGTCAGGCCAGCCAGCACGTTGGCCATCGTCTCGCTGGAGCCCGTCTGGGGCGTGAGCTCCATACAGAAGCCGAGGCCCTCATAGGTGCCTGCCTTCTTGCCCTCGATCCAGAACAGGCCGGTTTCCTCGTCGAACACCACCCACGGGAGCCAGTCGGCCATGCGGTCAAAGAACTGCGGCTGCCCGGTTCGGGGCATCGTGATGTCCTCGTCCGCGACCCGCGCGTTGGCCGTCGGGATGTGGACGAGGCGCTTCAGGGCATCGACGAAACCCCGCGGGCTCGTGTCGGTGTCCAGCTCGGTCTCCTGAGGCGCGGGAGCCGGCGGTGTCTTCGCATCCTGGCGCAGCTCCTGAGCCGGCGGCTTGGCCCGGGTGAAGGTGCTGCATGGCTACTCCTTGGGTTCCGTGGCCGGCTCTGCCTGGCGCGGCTGTGGCGCCGTTCCAGGAACGAAGAGCGCACCGTTGCGGCGCGCCGCCTCCTGGGCAGCGTCTGCAGGTGCCTGCGGTTGTCCCTCGGGCTTCTCGGCTGCGGCCTGCATGCGCTTGACGGGTGCATAGACCTGGCGGCCCGACTCCTGGAACGCCTGCAGCAGCCACTGCCCTCGCTCGACCTGCACGTACACGTAGCGCTGGTCGTGCAGCGTGCCTTCGCTGTCCTCCAGGGGCGCGATCCAGATGCGCAGGACGCGCTCTGGGGTGCGCAACGGCGTCCCGGAGGCCGGCACGTTCATGGTCGTCGGCGAAACCTTGCCGTACGCGCCTGGCTGCGCGAGGGAGGCCGTGGCCAGCGGGGCGGGGGCCGACAGCGCGACTTGGGGGCCTTCACCGACTGGGCTCCAGCCCTCGCTGGCCATCGTCGGGTTGGTCGGGGTGTCGGTACGGCCCTTCGGGGCGGCCGTTGCAGGCCCGGTGTTCAAGCCCGGCACGTTGCCCGCACGGACGTTGGCGTAGACACCCGACATCGACATGCAGGGCACACCCTTCGGCGCCTTGCACTCGTATTCGGACTCGCCACCAATGCCCGTGATGCCGCCGGCGCACGCCGACAGCAAGGCGGTCAGAAGCAGGACTGCAAGCGTGGCTCGCATGGCTTACTGCGCTGCGACGCTTGTCGCGCCGTTGATGAAGGCGTTGAGTGCGGCCTCGCCAAGCGCTCCTGCCTGCTTGCGTCCGTCGGCGCTGATCAACGTCGGGGTGGCGTTGATGTCCAGTTGCTGGGCCAGCTCCATGTTGCGCGCGACCGGGTTGTCGCAGTTGGCGGCTGCCGGCTGCTTGCTGCTGAGCATCCAGTCGGTCCAGGCCTTCGCCCGATCGGGCGAGCACCAGATGTTCGTGGCCTTGCGCACGGCATCGGGGTGGATGCTGGCCAACGGAAACGGAAACACGTAGATCGTGACGCGCGGCAGGCCGGGCAGTCCGGGTCTGAGAAGACGTGGAGGACGCGCTTGCCGTTGCCCTTGACCAGCTTGATCGCATCGCGCATCGGCAGCTTGGCGACGTCGATCTTGGTGGCCGCTGCGATCCTCGGCGCGGTCATGTCCGTGCGCGTCGCCATGTCGAAGAGGTTGCCGAAGAAGAAGTACCTGCCACTGGCGTCCACGTAGCTGACGGTTTTGCCCATGACCACCTCGTACACACCGCCGACAGGTGTCGTGGTAACGGACGTGAAGACCGTCTTGGGGTAGAGCTGCAGCAGCTTGGCCTGAAGTTCGGGGGCTGCGCTCTGCGCGGCGGCTGTCAGGGGTGCGGCGGCAGCGGCCAGGGTCAGGACGCCGGCGGCGACGATGGATGCGGCGCTCGAAGACGAAACCGCGGTTGAAGGCCACCTCGACGGTTCGCATCGAGGAGATCGAGACGGTCGGGAAGAGCTTTTCGGCGACGCGGAGGTAGTAGGCCGAGATGGCGTCGAACCCTTTGGACAGGCCATCGCCCAGACCGGCCTTGAAGCCGTCCGTCGTCGTCTCCGTGACGGCGCCAAGCGGGTTGACGGTCTGGCTGGTGCCGGCGTTCCTGAGCGCCCGGCCAGTCCCGCTGGCGATGGCGGCGTAGATGCTGTTGGCGATCGCAGTGCCTTGCTTGTTGACGATCGTTCCGTTCATCCCGGGCTTGCCGTCCTCTCCGACGACGAAGCCGCGAACCGCGATGTCCACGGCGTTGCTGTCGTCGTCGATGCAGCTCAGACGATCCAGGCGGATGTAGGCACGCTCGGAGCTCAGGTCACCGTAGCCGTTGGCTGTGATGAAGCAGCCCTTGAGGGGCGCCTTGCGACCGTTCGGGAGCGTGCAGTCCTCCAGCACTTCGAACTGCGCGGGTACAGGGTTGGTCTGCGCCTGCCCGCCTGTAGGGGCTTCCATTCCGACCAGCGTGGATACCCGGCAGAACGTGCCTGGCGGGATGAACGTCTCGTAGGACCGACCCGCAGCCCGGTTCAGCGAGAGCGGGTCGTCCGCGATGAAGTTCTCCTGCGGCGCCCGAGCCGTTTCCACCCGGGGTGCAGGCGCGGCGCCCGGCGTGTTCACGACGGCCGGAGCCGCGGTGAGATCGACGGACTTCATGGATGGCGTGGGTGCCCCGTCCTTGAGACGCGCTCCGCCGGGACGGTAGGCCGCGTCGGGTGGCGGTGGCCCCAGGCCGGTCAGGTTGAGCCCGACACCCGGCTTGACCGGCGCCGGCGGGGCTTCGGGCGGCGGCTCGATACCGATGCGTCGGCCGCCGGCGCCGTCCATCGTCGGAGGGGCGACTGCGCCGCCGCGCCGCACGGCGTCGTTGAAGTCACGCTGCGAGGCCACGAGGGCCTTATTGGCGTCTTCGAGCTGCTGGACGCGCTTCATCATCTGCTCGAAGCGGATGGCGTCGGCTGTACGCTCTGCAATCTTTGCGGACTCGGTCAGGCCCAGCGAGATGTCCTTGGTCTTTGCCGGCGCGGGGCCAGCCGCCGCCACCTGCTTGTCCTCGGCGTTCTTCGTGAGCAGAACGGTACCCAGGCAGATCGTGGCGAGCACGCCTCCAATCGCCAGGTACTGCTTCTGCCGGATGGATCGCTCCCGGCTGGTGCTCACTGCGAGCCCTCCCTGCGCACGATGAAGATGTTGGTGTGGGCGCTTGCCTGCAGCTCATGCACCTCCACGGACACGGCTGCCACGTCTGGCTGGAAGAACTCCTGCTCGAGCACGCGAATCGTCTGCTTGGAGTCATTGAGCAGCCGGTACCACTCGCCGCGCAGGCCTCGACCCTTCCAGCTGTTCATCAGGATGAACCGCGTCCCCTGCCACAGCGGGT
>LNFM01005197.1_pt1 | contig 22874 bp, 17 predicted proteins | sample 596031 | NCBI WGS metagenome assembly LNFM01 (sample SAMN04254537, study PRJNA301005) | activated carbon metagenome | isolation source: dual media filters at the Ann Arbor, Michigan drinking water treatment plant | place: USA: Ann Arbor | reverse complement strand
ACCCCGGGTTGCTCACTGAAGTTTCAGGCGCTACTCCCTCCTCTCCAGCCAGACTTCTCCTGGCGCACGGCCGTCCCTTCCCATTGCTTGGTAGGTTGCTAGCGCCGCCGGGCGATCCGCCGGGCCAGCGCGCGGTACAACCCACCGGCGCCGGGCCAGTCGATCGGGCACACCTCGTGGACCGTGCCATCGGCGAGCTCCACGACCACGACCTCGAACACGGGCGGCGGGCGGACCTCGAGATCCACGCGGCGGAGCTCCGCGACCTTGACCCGGTGCCGGCGGCCGCGCTCCTGCAGTGTCAGCGTCCCGCCGAACAGCGACGCTGCCCGCGGCAGTCGGGCGATGAAGAACGGACGGATCCACACCACCACGCCGAGCACCGCCAGCGCGAGCGCCACCCGCACCAGCTCGTGGGAGCCGAACGCGAAGCGGATCCACGCGGCGGGGAGCCGCACGAGCAGGACGACGAGGGCGCACAGCAGGATCACGAGCCACGACGCGGCGACGGCGACCGAGCCGGTCCAGTCGAGGGGGCGCGCCGCGCGAATCGGGGGGCCGAGCACGAGGGTGGCAGTGTAGCGCGGCGACGCCGGGCCAGCGCCCGTCTTGCGGCGCGGTCGGCCCGTCCCAGGGCGCTGTTGCCCCGGTCGCGCCGCTGCTAGGCTGAACTCCGCATGATTCGTGTGATCCACTGGGCCGCCGCGGTCGCGCTCGTCTCGGTGTCGTGGAGCTGTGTCGACGACTCCTGCACGTTGATCGCGTGCAACGACGTGTCGGTCGTGAGCCTGCCGCCCGGACTCGTCGAGGGTCCCTACGACCTCGAGGTCGTCGTCGGAGAGTCCACGCTGCGGGCGCGGTGCCTGCAGCCGGCCTCGCCGGAGGCCGCCGAGAACTCGCCCGAGCTCGACTGCGACACCACGACCTTCGAGATCACCGCGGAGCCCGGCACCAGCGTGCGCGAGATCCAGGTGACCATCATCGACGTCGACACGGAGGAGACGCTCGCGGCCGCCATCAACGTCGCCCTCGACGCGGTCGGTGAAGAGACGCCCAACGGGCCCGACTGCCCGCCGGTGTGTTTCGTCCGCAACGGCGCGCTCACGGTCGCCGGCGGCGACTGACGTCGACGCGCGCGACCGCGACCTCGCGATCACTCGAAATAGACCGCGAGCGAGTACGATCCGCCGTCGATGCCCACCTGGTCGACGGCGAGGTAGTACTCGGAGCCAGGGGCGTCGAAGTACCAGTTGAGCGACGTCGACGAGTTGACCGTCCCCGTCGCGCACGTCAGCTCCGAGACGCCGGCGCAGTTGGTCCGGAGGCTCAGCACCGGCGCCATGCCGTTCGTGCCGCTGATCTCGGCCGTCATCCCGCCGACGTACGTCGTCTGGATCGGGAAGATGTTCTCGCGACCGGGGCCGCCGCACAGGCCGTCCGCGGTGCCCTGCCCCTTGCTGAACTCGTTGAACCAGACGAAGGACCCGCCGGGCTGCTGCAGGATGACCTCTTCGTGGATCGTGCACTGATCGAGCGTCGGCCAGCCGAAGATCACGTTGAAGGCGAAGTTGCCCGAGGCGCCGGCGTCGCTGTCGACGATGATGCTGTAGCTGTGCCCCGCGATCGCGAGGAAGTGCCGCGGCTGCTCGAAGAAGTCGTTGGCGCAGGTGACGGTGCGGCCCTCGCCGTCGGAGCACCCGTCCTCGACGATCCGCAGCGTCAGCGGGACGTCGGCGCTGACGAGCTGCAGGGTGACATCGGTGTTGTACGGGGCGACGAGGTTGTAGACCTGCTCGGGTCCGCTGTCCTGGCCGCACCAGCCGCGCTCGTGGTCGGCCCCGGAGAGCGTCCCCTCGATCGTGACGTTCTGCGGCGGCATCTCGATCGGCGCGTCGCAGGCCGAGGGGCCGGGGTCGGGGCCGGATTCCCCGCCCGATTCCGAGCCGTCACCGGTCTCGTCGATGAGGTCGCCTTCGAACAGCGGATCCGAGCGCAGACCGCAGCCAGCCAGCATCGCCGCAGCACCCACGATCGCAACGCCCGATCCCAAACGCATGTCATCCTTATTAGCATCGCCGGTTTTGTCGCGTCAAACCGCGAGGGGCCGTCGCTCACCCGTCGAGCGTGGTGAGGCCCTGGGTCGCGCCGGACGCCGGCCACAGCCGCTCGATGTGGAGCCGTGCCCGCGTCTGGCCGCGGAACACGTCGAGGACCGGGACGAACACGACCTCGATCGCGTCCCCCACGGCCGGTGTCCACAGGCCCGGCCCCGCCAGGCCGAAGCCGATGCCCTCGATCGCCGCGCGACCGTCCGAGAGGCGCAGCGAGACGTGCCGCTCCTTGAGCACGCGCACCGACTCGACCCGACCGGCCGTGGCGAAGCGCGGCGGGGAGAACCCGACGCCGAACGGCGCGAGGGCGGCGATCCGACGGCCGAGCTCGACGTCGATCGACGCCACGGCGAAGCGCCCATCGACCTCGTCGCGGGGCGCCTCGGGCGCCTGGCCGGCCGCGTCGCACGCCGCGGCGAACGCCTCGGCGACCGCGTCGATCCGATCGATGCGCACGGTGAGCCCCGCGGCCTCGCGGTGGCCGCCGAACCGCTCGAGCAGCGGCGCGCAGGCGGCGAGCGCCGCGCGGACGTCCACCCCGCCGTGGCTGCGCACCGAGCCCCGCGCAACCCCGGCGGGGGCGTCGATCGCGAGGACCATCGCGGGCTTCATGAGGCGCTCCGCGAGGGCGCCGGCGACCAGGCCGACGACGCCCGGTGCCCACGTCGGGTCGGCGACGCAGATCGCCCGCCGGGCCATCTGCACGGGGTCGACCAGGACGCGGGCGACCGCCTCCTCGACCGCGCGCTGCGACAGCGTGCGGCGCTGGTGGTTGAGCCCCTCGACCTGCTCGGAGACGGGCCCCGCCTCCGCCGCGGTGCGGGCCCGCAGCAGTCGTAGCGAGGGATCGGCCGCGCCGAGGCGACCGGGCGCGTTCAGACGCGGGCCGATCTTGAAGCCCACGGTGGTCTCGTCGATCGGGTTCTCGTTCCACGCGCCGGCGCGCTCGAGCAGCGCGCGCACACCGGGCCGCGGCGCGGTGCGGAGCAGCGCGAGCCCGCGGTGCACGAGCACGCGGTTCTCGTCGACGAGCGGCATCATGTCGCAGATCGTCGCGATCGCGACGAGGTCGAGCCAGCCGCGGGGGTCGGGCGCCCGCTCCTCGCGGGCCGCGAGCTGCGTCCGCAACGACGCGCACAGGTAGAAGGCGACGCCCGCCGAGCACAGCCCCTTGAACGGGAAGCCGCAGCCCGCCTGGTGCGGGTTGATGAGGGCGTCGCACGGCGGCATCTGCTCCGGCACCTGGTGGTGATCGATCACCACGCTGCGCATGCCTCGGGCGCGCACGCGCTCGAGCGCCGCGATGTCGCTCGTGCCGGTGTCGCCGACGAGCACGAGCTGGACGCCCGCGGCCGCGAAGGCGTCGGCGTCGACGTCCGAGAGCCCGTAGCCCGCGTCGCGGTGGGCGACGCGCGTCACGACCTGAAGGCCGATCCCCTCGAGGAACCCGGCGAGGATCGCCGCCGTGCAGACGCCGTCGACGTCGTAGTCGCCGAACACTCCGACGCGGACGCGGCGTCGACCCGCCCATGCCAAGAGGTCGAGCGCCGCGGGGAAGCCCGCCATCTGCTCCGGGGGCCGCAGGTCGCGGAGCTTGGGCGCGAGCGTCCGGGCGATCGCGGCGTCCTCCCGCACGCCCCGGCTCCGGAGCATGCGCAGCTCGAGCACGGACAGCCCGAGCCGAGCCGCCTGCACCGCGACGTCCGCTTCGTCCCCCGCGTCGCGCTGCGCGAGCGCGGGGATCGTGGCCGCGCCGGGCGGCGTCACTGCGGTCGACGCCGACGGCGTCGCGAGGCCTTCGGCACCGGGCCGTCGTCGCCGCCGTCGCCGGCATCGTCGCCCGCGTCCGCAGCAGAGGAGCGACCGAGCTCCACGGCCACGCGCGCCGGCTCGGCCTCGCCGTCGTCGTCGTCGCCCGCGGCGGCGCGATCGGCCTCGCGGACCTCATCGGCGGTGCGACCGCTCTCGTCGATCTCGCCGCCCTCCGCGGCGAGCACCGGGCGCTCGGTGCCCGCGGGCTCGCCGAGCGGGCCGTCGGAGCGCCACTGCAGGTGGCCCTTGCCGCCGTAGAACCGCTTGTTCACCCACAGGAACACGGGCGTGGCGATGAACAGCGACGAGTACGTACCGACCGTGATGCCGACGATGAGCGCGAACGAGAAGTCCGCGATCGATCCGCTCCCCATCACGTACGTCGCGAACACCGACAGTAGCGTCGTGCCGGACGTCAGGATCGTGCGGCTGAGCGTCTCGTTGAGCGCGCGGTTGGTCGTGACCTCGATGTCCTCGTCGCGGAACAGGGCGACGCGCTCGCGGACGCGGTCGAAGACCACGATGGTGTCGTTGATGCTGTAGCCGACGATGGTGAGGATCGCCGCGATCGTGGTGAGGTTGAATTCCTTCCACGTCAGGGCGAAGGCACCCACGGTGATGAACGCGTCGTGGGACAGCGCGACGATGCCACCGGGGGCGAACCGGAGGTCGAAGCGGATCATGACGTACAGGAAGATGAAGCCCATCGCGTAGAGCAGGGACTTCACACCGTCGATCTTGAGCTGATCGCCGACCTTCGCGCCGACGGTCTCGGCCTGGACGATTCTGCCGACGGTGCCGGCGCCGAACTCCGCGTCGATCTGCTCGGCGAGTCGATTGCCGACGCCCACGAGCGACACCTCGACCGGGACCTCACCCTCGCGGACCTCGAAGCCCTTGTCGACGGTGCCCTGGCACCCGGCCTCGTTGATCCGGCGGCTGAGCTCGGTCCACGGCGGCTCGGCGTCGTACTTGAGGAAGATCTTGCTGCCGCCATCGGGCTGGTGGAAGCCGAGTAGCTTGGCGCCGTCGAGCTCCGACACCGCCGCCTTGCACTTCTCGAGGGTGGCCGCGTCGATGCTGACGACCTCCTTGACGTTCAGCAGGACCTCGCCGTCGGCCCCCGGGACCGTGACGGCCTTGCTGCCCTCGTAGCCGAGGCGCTCGAGCGCGGCGCGGATGTCCTCGACGGGGACCTCCTTGGCGAGCTGCAGCCGCACCGAGGAGCCGCCGGCGAAGTCGACGCCCCAGTTGAGCGGCGCGCCACGGGTGACGACGTTGTAGCCGAGGAAGAACGCGGACAGCAGGAGGAGGACGAGCGATCCCCAGATGTACTTGCGGCGCTGCTCGACGAACGGGAAGTTCGTGCCGGGGCGGATGACCTCGTAGAACTTCTGCTTCGAGGCGGGGCGCGGGGCTTGCGTGTCCATCAGACCGACACCTTGTCGAACCCGCGACGGTTCGCCTGGAAGTCGAAGAAGATCCGGGTGCAGAACACACCGGTGAAGATCGAGGTCGCGATGCCGATGAGCAGCGTGACGGCGAAGCCGCGGATCGGGCCCGAGCCGTACTGCCACAGCACCAGACCCGCGATCGCGGTGGTGAGCTGGGAGTCGAGGATGCTGGTGAAGGCGCGGTCGTAGCCGGCCTCGATCGCCGCGCGGGCCGTGTAGCCGTCGCGGATGAACTCCCGCATGCGCTCGTAGATGATGACGTTGGCGTCGACCGCCATGCCGAGCGTGAGCACGATGCCCGCGATGCCCGGCAGCGTCAGCGTGGCGCGGAAGAACGCCATCGCCGCGAGCATGAGCACGACGTTCAGCACCAGGGCGAAGTTCGCGACCCAACCCGCGCGCCGGTAGTAGACGCCCATGAACAGGACGACCAGCACCAGGCCGATGATGAAGGCCTTGGCGCCCTGCTCGACCGCGTCGAAGCCGAGGTCCGCGCCGACGCGCATCTCGGATTCCTTCTGCAGGCGGGCGGGCAGCGAGCCGCTCTTCAGCACCTTGGTGAGGTCGTTCGCGGCCTCGCGGGCCGACTGACCGGGCGACGAGCCGAGCGAGATCCGGACGTGGCCGCCGGGGATCCGCTCGTTGAATACCGGGTCGGAGCGGACGAGCTCGTCGAGGATGATCGCCATCTTGCGACCGACGTTGCTGCCGGACATCTCCTCGAAGAGGTCGGCGCCGACGCGGTCGAGGGTGACGTTGACCTCGGGCTGCCCGCTCTGCTGGTCGAACCCGACCGAGGCGCTGACGATGCTCTCGCCGGTGACCTCGGCGCGCGCCTTGATGACGTAGGTGCGGTAGAGGTCCTCGGGCGGCTGGCCGCGCCGGGTCACGATCGGCGCCGGGCCGAACGCGATCTTCATGTCGGCGGGCAGGCGCCACTCCGGCGGCAGGCCGGCGAAGAAGTTCTCGAGGGTCTGCAGGTCCTTCGCGAAGTAGACGAAGGGCTCGCGCACCGTAGTGCCGCCCTCGCGGCCGTAGTCGGCCTCGATGTTGACCGCGATGCCCATGCCCTCGGTGACCTTGCCGGCCTCGTAGAGCGCCCGCAGGTACGGCTTGCCGGTGTCGCGGAACGGGGTCTCGTCGTCGACGAGGTGCATCCGCAGCACCGCCTGGCGCTCGATGATCTTGAGCAGGCGGTGGAACTCGCTCGCGCCGGCGAGGATCTGATCGCGGGCGCGGTCGGTCAGCGTGAGCACGACGACCGCGGGGTCGGGTCGCGCCGGATCCGGCGGGAGGATGGCGAGCTCGGCGGGGAGCCGGTCGTCGACGATCATGCGGTCGTCGGTGATCTTCCCGGCGAAGGCCTGCTCGACCAGCGCAACCGCGTCGCCGCCTGGCACCGTGATCCTGAACTGGCCGGCCTGGTCGCGAACCTCGGAGGTCGAGACCTGCCCGGCGCCGGAGGCCGACAGGATCTGGCTCACCCGCGCGGCGGCGTCCGTCGCCGCGGCGCGCAGCTCGGTGTTCTCGTCGGCGAGACCCGGCAGCTCGATCACGATCTGACGGTTCTTCGGGTAGATGTTGGGCTCGGCGACGCCCATCGCGTCGACGCGCTTGCTGACGGTCTCGAGCGCGTTGGCGACCGCCGCCTTGCGGTTGTCGGCGATGGCGGCCTCGGGCATCCGCAGGCGGATGACGTTCGCGCCCTGACCCTCCTCGGGATCGACTCGCTCGAGCACACCGAACGTGACGCCCATGACGTCATCGGTGGCCAGCGCGACGTCCTCGGCCGTCGGGAGGTTCACCAGCAGGGTGTCGACGCCCTCGCGCGTGACCTCGACGGTGAGGTCCTTCTTCTCGCGGAAGCCGATCTCGAGCTCCGCGGCGATCTGGTCGAGCTTGTTCTCGATCGCCTCGTCGACGGCCACCGAGTACTCGAGGTGGAGACCACCCTGGAGGTCGAGGCCGAGCTGGAACTTGCGGGTGAAGGTGCTCGCGATGAACGAGGGCAGCTTCTCGGCCGGCAGGAAGGACGGCAGGACCGCCATCACCGCGGTGACGACGAGGACAGCCAGTGCGAGGGCTTTGAGTCGGAGGAATCGGCGCATCGTGGGCCTGCTTCGCGCGTGTCGGAGGGGGACGCCGGGGCGTCAGCGCGCGTCGGCGCGCGAGCCCTCGGAGTCGTCCTTGTCCTTGGCGTCCTTCTCGTCGGCCTTCTTCGGGGCCGGGGCGGCCTTCTCGTCCTTGAGCGCGGCCTCGGCCGCGTCGACGATGTCCTTGCGCAGGACCCGGATCTTCACCTTGTCGGCGATCTCGACCACCGCGACCTTGGGGTCGTCGAGGTTGCTGATGCGGCCGAGGATGCCGCCGCCGATGACGACCTGATCACCCTTGGCCAGCGCGTCGACGCGCTTCTTTCGATCCTTCTCTTGCTTGCTCATCGGCCGCAGCACGATGAAGTAGACGACCGCGAACATGAGCACGATCGGCAAGACCCCGCCGAGGGCGGACCCTGCCCCCTGGGCGACGAGGGACCCGAAGGCGGCGGTGGCGAAGGACGAGGCGGCGAGTGTCATGGCGGGTTGCGCTCGGCGAGAGTAGAGGAGCGAGGCGCACGATCTGACGGCGCGCCACGGCTCCCCAGGGGGGACCCCCGGGGCGGCAGGCGTAGCAAGGGTGCCGCGGGGGGTCAAGGCGCCCACGGGCGCGCGCCCCTTTGCTCACATGCCCGTCGAGGCGGTCAGGGTGCGGGGGTGGATTCCACCAGGAGGCCCGGGGCGTAGGCCGCCAGGATCTCGGCCCGGACGGCCGGGTACGCCCCGGCCCGCAGCGCCGCGCGGAGGCGCCCGACCAGCGCGTGGAAGAACCACAGGTTGTGCAGGCTCGCGGCCCGGCCGAACAGCGGGTCGTTCTGGCCGTGCAGATGGCGGAGGTACGCGCGCGAGAACCGTCGACACGTCGGGCACCCGCAGGTGGGATCGACGGGCCTGGCGTCGTCGCGCCACTGCGCGCGGCGGATGTTCATGCGCCCCGCCATCGTGAACAGCTGCCCGTTGCGCGCGTTCCGGGTCGGGAGCACGCAGTCGAACATGTCGACGCCCGCGTCGATCGCCGCGAGGAGATCTTCGGGCATGCCGATCCCCATCACGTAGCGCGGACGATCCGCCGGCATGCTCGGCGCGATCGCGGCCATGGTCGCGTGCATCTGCGCGGTCGTCTCGCCGACGGACAGGCCACCGAGCGCGAGGCCGTCGAAGGGCAGCGGCGCCATCGCCTCGAGGTGGGCGCGCCGCGCCTCGAGATCGACGCCGCCCTGCACGATGCCGAAGCACAGCTGGCGCGCGCCGAGGATCTCGGGCCGCAGGCGCGCCGCGAGCTCGGCCCATCGCGTCGTGCGATCGACGGCGCGACGCAGGTCCGCCGGGCTCGCGTCGGCCGGCGGGCAGTGATCGAGGACCATGCAGATGTCCGAGCCGAGGTGGGCCTGGACCTCGAGCACGGAGCGGGGCGTCATGCGATGCGCCGACCCGTCGAAGTGCGTGCGGTAGTCGACCCCGTCGTCGTCGATGCGCTGCAGGCCGCGCAGGCTGAAGACCTGGAACCCGCCGCTGTCGGTGAGGATCGCCCGCGACCACCCGCTCATACCGTGCAGGCCTCCCAGGCGAGCGACTCGCTCGGCGCCGGGTCGGTGCGCGAGGTGGTACGAGTTGCCGAGGATCACCTGCGAGCCGATGCGCGCGAGCTCGTCGGGGTCGAGGCCCTTCACGGCGCCGTAGGTGCCGACGGGCATGAAGCACGGGGTGTCGACGGGGCCGTGGCCGGTCCACAGCCGCGCGCTGCGGGCGTCGCCGGCCTGCGCCAGGACCTCGAAGGTTCCCGGGGCCTGCGCCGCGAGGCTCGGATCTTCGCACGACAGGCCCACGGTCGGATCGAAGCTCATCGGGCCCCCGCGACGAACATGCAGTCGCCGTAACTGTAGAAGCGATAGCCCTCGGCGACGGCCTCGCGGTACGCGGCCAACACCCGCTCGGTCCCCGCGAACGCGCACACCAGCATCAGCAGGCTGCTGCGGGGCAGGTGGAAGTTGGTCAGCAGGTGGGTCACGACCTCGAAGCGGTGGCCCGGGACGATCACGAGCTCGGTGTGGCCGTGCGTAGGCTCGATCGGGCGGCCGCCGTGGGCGAGCGTCTCGAGCGCGCGCACGACCGTGGTCCCGACGGCGACGACGGGCCGCCCGGCGCGGCGCGCCGCCTCGATGCGCGTCGCCGCGTCGGCGTCGATCTCGACGCGCTCGGCCCCGACCCGGTGCTCGCGGACGTCCGTGACGTCCATCGGCAGGAACGTCCCGGGGCCCACGTGCAGGTGCAGGCGCACGACGTCGAGCGTCGCGAGCACGGCGGCGTCGAGGTGCAGGCCAGCGGTCGGCGCGGCGATGCTCCCATCGCGATCGGCGTACACCGTCTGGTAGCGCGACGCGTCGTCGGGGCTCGGGCCCTCGGGGCGAGCGATGTACGGCGGCAAGGGCACGCGGCCGTGCGCGCGGCAGGCCGCGAGGATGTCGCCGGCGAGCACGACGAAGGCGCGCTCGCGTCCGTCGCCGCCGTCGTCCGTGCAGCGCAGCGCGAGCTCGCCGACCTGCAGCACATCGCCGGCCCGCAGTCGCTTGCTGCCGCGGACCCACGCCTGCGCCACGGCCCCCTCGCCCTGCCCCGCCGCGGGCGCGCACCACAGCAGCTCGAACGATCGACCGTCGGCGCGCCGAGCGTCCATCCGCGCCGGCACGACCGACGAGGCGTTGACGACGACGAGCGCGTCGCCAGGCAGGTGCCCGATCAGCTCGCGCGCGTGGGTGTGGATCGCCGCGTCGGGCCGCACCACCATCATCCGCGCGTCGCCCCGCGCCGCGAGGGGATGCTGCGCGATGCGGTCGTGCGGCAACTCGTAGTCGAACGCCTCGGGGCCCACGGGGCGTGCACTGTGGCGCACAACGCCGCGCTCCGCCACACTGCCAGACGTGCCGCTGGCCCACTTTCTCGTGCTCGCCGCGGGGCGCCTCGCCGCCGGGCTCCTCGGGTCCTCTGCCCCTGCCGCCGTCGGCGGCCCGCCTTCGCCGCGCCCGACGACCGAGGCGACCGCCCCGGTGGTCGCGTACGACGCGGTCGCCGCGACGGCCGACGTCGACGCGATCCTGGGCGAGCCCAACCGCGCGTACCTCACCGCGCGCGCGCGGCTCGTGGCGCACCCGGAGCTCGGCCGCACCGCCCTGCTCGCGCGCATCGACGCCGTCCCACCGCCGGCGGCCGGCGAGCGCAAGCGCCTGTTCGACGTCCTCGCGGAGATCGGCGGCGCGGTCGCGGCCGAGCGGATCGCCGCCGAGCTGCGCCATGCGTGCGCCGCAGAGCCCTCGGAGAGCGGCAAGGTCGCGGCGGTCGAGCCGTGGCGCCCGCTGCTGCGCGACCAGGGCGCGCACGGCCGCGACGCGGTCGCCTCGCTCGTCGCCGATCGCGACCTCCCGGTGACGGTGCGCGCGACGCTGCTCGACGATCTCGTGGGCATCACGCCCGACGGCGACGTCACCGGCCTGCTCGTCCTCGCGGGGCGGGGTCACGTCGAGCTGCGGCGGCAATTCGCCCGCTCGCTGCGACGGCGCCTGCGGGGGAACGAGCCGCTGCGCGACGCCGTGCTCGCCGTCCTCGACGCCGAGCTCGCGGTCGTCGACGCGTCGCGGCTCGCCCAGGTGATCCAGCTGCGGACCGCGATCGAGGGTGGGATCGACGACGCGTTCCTCGCCCGCCTCGCTGCGCTCGCGCGCGAGGCGACGCGCCCGTTCGGCGTCCGCGTGGCGTCGGTGCGCGCGCTGGTGAGCCAGGCCGAGCACCCTGCGGCCCGCGACGCGCTGCTCGGGGTCGCGACCGCGTCGCTGCCGGCCCGGACCCAGGCCGACGAGATCCTCGCGTCGCTCGCCCTGCCCGCGGTGCCGGCCGAGTCGGCGGCCTCGCTCGTGCGCGCGCATCGACTCGAGCGCGCACCGACGCCGCGGCTCGCGAGCATCGCGTGGGCGCACGTCGAGCTGCGCGGCGACGACTGGCTCGAGCCCGGGCTCGGCGATCCGTGGCCCGAGGTCCGCGCCGCCGCGCTCGGTCGCGTGATCGGGCCGTGTCCCCGCAAGATCGTCGCGCGCGTCGGTGGACTGGTCGGGCGCGCCAGCGCAGGGGCGGACGCCGACGCGACGGTGCAGCGCGCCGCGATCGATGCCCTCGGCCGCTGCGCCGACGATGCCGCGTTCGCGCTGCTGCGCGGCATGCTCGACGACGACGCCGTCGCGCTCGAGCAGAGCGGCGAGGCCGCCCGCGAGCTCGCGCGCCACTTCGGCGAGCGGGGCAGCGACGCGGTCGCGAAGCAGCTCGCCACGCGCCCGGAGCGGGGCTACGCGCGGCGCCTCGCCCAGGCGCTGCGCCACGCCGAGGCGCCCACCGAGCGCGTGCGCGCGACGCTGTGCGCGTGGGTCGACGAGGGCGGCGAGGTGGGCAGCGCCGCGGCGGCCAGCCTCGCCGCGCTGTACGACGACGACGCGGTCTGCGACTGATCCGCGCCCGGCCATCCGTCCATCGCTTCGCTCCTCGCCTTCGCGGCGGGTGAACGCTTCGCGTCCCGCCGCAGCTCAGATCCGCGTCAGCAGCGGGGCGTAGGCGACCATCGAGCCGTCGCCCGAGACACCGAGCCCGATCGCCGACGGCACGTCGCCGGCCCCCGGGCAATTCGCGATGACGTCCGCGCCCGCGCGCACCACGATCGACTGCGGCCGCACGTCGACGCGCAGCGACACCAGCGACGCGCTGAAGTCGATCGTGTCGCCGGCGCACGAGAACGCGATCGTTCGCCCCGCGGCGTCGCGGCGGAACCCCGTGACGCCCTCGCCGAACCGGATGCTCGTCCCCGCGAGGGCGCCCTGCGAGAGGACGAGATGGGGCCGCGGCGCGTCCTCGCCCGCCTGGCCCTGCACGCCGACGGTCACGTCGAAGCGGAAGCTCGTGCTGCGGAACGCCCGGACGTGGGCCCACACCGCGGGGAACTCCAGCTCGTCGCCCTCGCTCGCGAAGGTGAGGTGGTCGGTGTCGAAGCCGACGCGATCGGGATCGTGGAGCACGAAGCTCCCGGTCTCGAACTCACCGACCCGTGGGATGCGCTCGTCGGGGCCGTCGAGCTGCGGGCGCAGGCGCGAGAGGAAGAGGTCGCTGGCCTCGAGCGTCTCGGGATCGCGGCCGCCGGCGACGAGCACGGTGCCGTCGGCCAGCGTCGCCATCGCGGCGGCGGTCCGGCGCGGCAACGGGACCGTCGCGTGGCCGAACTTCGGCGCCGCCAGATCGATCGCGTCCGCGGCGGTCGTGCCCAGGTGGGGGAACGGCAGCAGCCACGAGTCGACCATCACGCGCTCGCCCCCGAGCGCGACGAGCTGTCGCCGCGGGGGCACCACGACCGCCCCCGCCTCGTCGTGGAAGCAGCCCGGGGTCGACGGGTCGCCGTCGCACCAGCTCGCCCAGCGGCCCGCGCCCGTGTCGGTGACCCACGCGATCGCACCATCGTCGAGCGCGACGACCAGCAACCCGCCCTCGAGCAGGGCGCCGCCGAGGATCGCCCGCGTGGCCCCGAGCCCGAGCTTCTCGGTCTGCCCATAGGGCGTCCACGCGGACTCGCCCGGGGTCCAGCGCTCGATCGTCACCACGCCTCGACCGGTGACGTTGCGACCGCCGACGGCGAAGACCGCACCGTCGCGCGCCACCAGCAGCTCGTGGCCGAAGCGCGCCACCAGCATCGAGGGTGCGCGCTCGAAGGTCGGCGCGCCGGCTGCTCGGGCGTCGATCAGGAACGACGACTCGAGCACCGACCCCGGCGACGGCATGCAGTACGAGTGCAGATCCAACGCGGTGCAGCCGCCCGTGATCAACACCCGCCCGTCGGCCATCCGCGCGCCGGCGTGGTAGCTGCGCTTGCCGACGATCCCCGGCACGTCGATGCGCGTCGCCTGACCGATCGGGTCGGCGCCGTCGAGCTCGACGGGCAGCACCTGATCGAGCACGCGCCCGTCGGAGGTCGCGCCACCCACCACGAGGAACTGCTGCGGGGCGTTCGCGACGACGACCATGCCGGTGGTCGGTGATGGCAACGGGCGGTTCAGCGGGGTGACGAATTCCTCGACGTCGCGCGCGTGCACGATGTCGTCGACCAGACGTCCCTTCTCGTCGCGTCCGCCGACGAGCAGCACGTCGCCGTCGGCACCGACCGCCATCGACCCGACGTCGCGGAACTCGATCGCCGAGCCGACGGCGCACAGCTCGTCCTCGGGGGCGAAATAGACCGGCAGCCGGCCGTCGGGCTCCTCGAGGCGCGCGGTGCGACCGACCGCGAGCGTGGCGTCCGCGAACTTGCCCTCGACGGTGATGGCCGCGGCCTCGGGCGGGACGCCCCCGATCCCGGACCGGCCCTCGTCCACCACGCTCCCGTCCGCGGCGGCGGCCGGGAAGTCGCCGCGTGGCACCAGGAGCAGCACGCTCAGCTCGATCTGGTCCAGGCCGCACCCGCCCAGGGCGACGAGCGTCGGGCGATCGTCGGGGGCGCACGCGAACAGGCCCAGGGAGGGCCACAGCATCCGCCACGCCCGGGCGCGGCGGGGGCGCCCGACGGACGGGCCGGCGGGCCGAGTCGGGCGAGTCATCCGGGGGCGCATGGTACCATCGTTGCCACGTGTCGGCCCTGACGAACGGCGACTCGCGCAGCGACCTGCTGACCAGCAGCGAGAGTTCGCTGTCGTTCGGCAAGTACCGCCTGACGCGGCTCATCGCGCGCGGTGGCATGGGCGAGGTCTACCTGGCGCGGCTGGTCGGCGAGCTCGGGTTCGAGAAGCGCCTCGTCATCAAGACCATCTTGCCGCACCTCGCCGCCAAGCCGCGCTTCGTCGAGCTGTTCGCAGCCGAGGCCAAGACCGCCGTCGCGCTCTCGCACGGCAACATCGTCCCGATCTACGAGCTCGGGCGCGCCGGCGACACCTTCTACATCGTGATGGGCCACGTCGACGGCCCGAGCCTGTCGGCCATGCTGGACGAGTGTCGGCGCCGCGACCTCGCGCCCGACGTCGGCGCCGTGCTCCACATCGTCCGCGCCGTGCTCAACGGCCTGGCCTACGCCCACACGCCGGAGCCCGGGCGCCCCGCGGTCGTGCACCGCGACATCACCCCGCGCAACGTCCTGGTCGATCGCTCGGGCCAGGTCCGTATCGTCGACTTCGGCATCGCGGCGCCGGCCGACGCCGAGGTCGAGGTCCGCGGCGGCTCGACCGGCTACGCCTCGCCGGAGCAGATCCGCGGCGAGACCGTCGATCCCCGCGCCGATGTCTTCAGCGCCGGCTGCCTGCTCTACGAGATGCTGACGCTCGAGCGGGCGTTCCCGAAGGAGGGGGTGTGGATCCCCCCCGACGTCACGCAGCTGCCGATGGAGCTGCGCGCACCGATCCGCGACGCGATCGCCCTCGATCCCGGCTCGCGGCCCGCCGACGCCGGCGCGCTGCTGCAGCGCCTCGCGCCTGCGTTCGCCAAGTACAGCGCGACGTGGAGCGACCCGCAGCTCGCCGCGGTGCTGCGCCAGCTGTTCCCCGACGGTTGGGAGTCGCGGAGCGAGCCGGCGATCGCGGGCTCGGCCGTCGCGCCGGGGCGTCCGCAGACCCAGACGTTCGCGACGCGCCTCACCGTGATCACGCGCTCGGTGCCGGTGCAGCCCGTCGAGGGTGCCCCGGCCGCGGGGCGAGCGTGGTGGCCCCTCGCCGCCCTCGCCGTCGCCGCGCTCGGTGGCGCGGCATGGTGGCTCACGCGCCCCGATCCGGTCGTCGCCGTACCGCCCAGCATGGCATCACCGACGCTCGTCGCGTCCGAGCCGGTGACGCCGCGGCCTACGAAGCCGGAGGCCCCGCCCCTCGCCCGGGAGTCGCCCCCGACGACCGCACCCACGCCTCCGATCGCGCCCTCCGCCGCGCCCCCGGCCGCACCGGAGCCCTCCACCCAAGCCCTCGTCGTCGCGCCGAAGGACGCGATCGTGACCCTGGACGGGGTGACGGTCGCCGACCTCTCGCGGATCGCGATCCCTGCCGCGGGAGCCACCGTGATCATCCGCCGCTCCGGCTATGCGACGCGGAAGCTCGAGGTGGACGCGACCCATCCCCTGCCGCCGCGCGTGGACCTCGTCGCGAACAAGCCGGGCGGCGACGGGTTCCTGCAGGTGCTCGCCGGCGGGGTCGAGTGGGCCGAGGTCACGGTCGACGGCCGCAAGGCGGGACACACCCCGACGCGCAAGCTCTCGCTCCCCGAGGGTCCGCATCGCGTCGTCGTCACCTGCACCGACGCGTGCCCATCGAAGCAGATCCTGCTGCAGACTACCGTGACGATCCGGGCGGGCGAGACCCGCAAGCTGCAGGCCGAGTGACGTCGGAGACTCGGGCGTCGCCCTGCGGCGCCCCGGCACCGATCGAGGATCGCGTCGCCGTCGACGACGTCGACGCGCCGGTCACCGATCGAGGATCGCGTCGCTGCCGACGACGTCGATGCGCCGGTCACCGATCGAGGAACGAGTCGCTGTCGACGACGTAGCCGCCGGGTGGATCGCGGGTCCCCAGCACCGCCCCGGTCACGATGCCGCCGACGACCACCGCGCCGACCAATCCCCAGACCCAGCCGCGCTTCCACCACGGCCGCGGCTGCGGATCGTCGACGGGGCGGGCGACAGCCGGCTCGGGCGGCGCGGGCCAGAACGCGTCCTCCGACAGCGACTGCACACCGCCGCGGCGCTGCAACGCCGCGGTGTCGGCGGTGAAGACCCCATCCTCGAGCGACGACGCGCTCCCGTACCACGGCCCGGCGAAGCCCACGCCGCAGCGGTACTGCTGGACCCCGACGCGATCGTCGCGCGTGCGCACGAGCAGCACGGTGCGCAGGTCGAGCGCCACGCAGATGCGCTCGGCGTGCGCCGCGTCGGTCGGTAGGCCCGCCGGGAGGCGTTCCTCGGCAGGCGGTGGCGACCACGACTGCCCCACGAACGCGCCGACAGGCACGGCGCCGGGCCGCCGGATCACCACGACGTGCTCGCCCGGAGGTACCGCGCGCGCGCCCGCGTGCCCGTCGAGCTCGATCGCCGCCTCGTCGCCGACGGTGAGGTTCGGCGGGGCCCACTGCGCGCGCGCGTCCACGAGCTCGGCGCGCAGCACCTCGTGGCGGGCGACCAGATCCGGCGGCATCCGCCGCGTGGTGACGCGCGCCTCGGGGTCGAACACCAGCGCCGCGCGGAGCTCGACGTCCGCGCCCACGGCGTCGCCCTCGGTCCAGAGGATCTGCGCCCGCAGCAGGTGCGCCCGGACCACCAGCGCGACCAGTCCCGGCGCCTGCGGATCTCGGCGCACGTCGGCCAGCACCGCGTCGGCCTTGGCCCGCGCGCCCGCGGGGTCGCCCGCGCGGTAGGCGGTCTCGGCGGCCTCGAGCCCCTCGAGCCGCACGCGCTGTCGCTCGACGACGTCGAGGTCGACCTCGTACGCGACCACGCGCCGCGCCGCGACGTCGGCGTCGTCGACCAACCGCGCGCCAGCCCCGGTCGCCGCACCGAGGGCCGTGAGCACACGTTGCCTGGTCCCGGGATCGACCGTAGCCTCCGACCAGACCACGCCGACGCCGTCGGTCCCGACGGGCGCCAACGCGGCAGCGAGTGCGATCGAGATCAGCACGCGAGTTCGGATTGTCATGGACCGGCCCAAGCTGCGCAACGTCGAACGCATCCCGCTCACCCGCGACGGGCAGGCCCACGTCGTGCTGCGCGACCCGATGGGCATCGCCGAGACGATCGCGATCGATGCCGACTTCGTGCCCGTGCTCGACGCGCTCGACGGCCGGCGCACCCTCCCGCAGGTCCGTCAGTCGCTGCTGATGGGCCGCGGGCTCGATGTGGCGCTGCCGGACCTGGCCGAGTTCGTCGCCGACCTCGAGGCCGCCGGCCTGCTCGAGGGCGACGCGTTCCGGAGCCGCTGGGCGGCCTGCCACGACGCGTTCCTCGACGCGCCGACGCGGGCGCCGACCCTCGCGGGGACGCTGTACCCCGAGGAGCCCGGGGCGCTGCGGGCCGAGCTGCGACGGGCATTCGGTCCGCCACCATCGACCAGCGACGCCCGGACCCGCGCGGTGCTCGTTCCGCATGGGCCGCTCGAGGTCGTCGCCGCGGTCGTCGCCGCGACGCTGGGAACACTCCCCGACCCCGGTCAGCTCGACTTGGTCGTGCTGCTCGGCGCCGACCACCACCCCGGGCTGATGCCGTTCGCGCTGCTCGACAAGGGCTACGAGACCCCGCTGGGGTCCCTCCCCTGCGCGCGGCCCCAGGGCGACGCGCTGCTGCGCCGCGTGCCTTGGCTCGACCGCGAGGCGATCCGCCACCGCACCGCCCACAGCCTCGAGTGGGCCGCGCTATACCTTCAACATGCGTGGGGCGATCGGGTGCCCCCGTGCGTGGCGCTGACGTGCGGCGCGGCTGCGATCTCCGGCGATGCGGAGCTGCACGACGGCGTCGCGGAGCTGGTCGCGGCCCTCGACGCCATCACCGATGACGCGCGCGTGCTCGTCGTCGCCTCCGCGGAGCTCAGCCATGCGGGCGAGGCGTACGGTCGCGAGCCGGTCGACGCGGAGGGCCTTGGCGCCCTCGAGCAGCGCGATCGGGCCGTGCTCGACGCGGTGCTGCGCGGGCGAACGCGGGACGTCCTCGGGGCCGCGACCGACGTCCGCAACCAAGGTCGGCCCAGCGGACTGCCGACCCTCGTCGTGCTGTCCGAGCTAGTCACAGGCCTGCGGGGTGAGGCGCTCGCGTACGCGCTCGCGCCGGTTCCCGGCCCCGCCCCGGGCTGGGCCGGACTCGCCGGAGCGCGGTTCTCGGCCCACTAGCGCCGCGTCGATCTCCAACGGGTGCCCAGCGACCGCCCATCCGTGCGACGCTCCGGGACGCGTCGTGAATAGCCCGCGAGGGGCTCCCGTCGATGCACCACCAGAACGAGGCACCCGTTCCCATGCCCATGCTTCCACGAAACTCGGTCCGCGGCCTGTTGACGTCGACGATCGTTGCGCTCGCGCTCGGCGGGTGCTCGTTCTCCTACTCGTCCGGGTCCGCCCCGCCGTCGAACCGCTCGTCGCACGACAACCACGGCAAGGTCGTGCACAAGAGCGCGCCGAGCAAGAAGGTCGACAACCGCGAGAAGGCGCTGCCGAGCTCCTCCGGGGAGAAGCCGATCACCAAGGCGTCCGCCGAGAAGGCGACGACCCAGCCCGATGCGCCGGTGAAGGCCGATCCGACCCCCGCCGTCGAGCCCGACGAGCCCGCAGCCCCCAAGCGCACCCAGACCGCCCCGAAGCGCACCAAGGGGGCGCCGAAGCGGACGCCGGTCGCCGACGACACCGCCGAGGCGACCGAGAGCGACGCCCCGAACGCCGGGACGAGCTTCAAGGCGAAGACGAAGCCGGCCACGCCACCGACGGCGTCCGACACCCTCGTCGCCCCGCAGTGACCCCGGCCCCAACCCTGCGCGCGACGGCCTCGTCCACGCGCCGACATCCCCACGGATGCCGGCGCGTTCGCGTTGGTTCGCCCGTCACTTCGCCCGGCGCACGAGGAGCAGCACCGCCGGCAACACCAGCACGGTCGCGAGCAAGCAGGTGAGGATGCCGAGCACCATCACCGCACCGAGGGATCGCATGCCGCCGTAGTCCGGCACCATCAGCGCGGCGAAGCCGGCGATCGTCGTGAGGGCCGCGACCGCGATCGCACCGCCCGTACCGCGGATCGCGTCGTCCACGTCGGGGAGCCCTGCCGGCGCCGAGCTACCGGGTCGCGGATCGCCCTCGCGAACGCGGTGCATCAAGTGCACGCCATAGGCGATGCCGACGCCGAGCACGAGCGGGAGCGTGACGATGTTGGCGACGTCGAACTGCAGACCGAACGCCCGCATCGCGAGGATCATCCACCCCCAGCCGAGGGCGGTCGGGAGCAGGGCCAGCGCGGCGTCCTTCAGGCTGCGGAAGTCGATGAGCAGGATGACGAAGATGGCGATGGCGGCGATGACCGCTGCCCGCCGGAAGCCCGCGACGATCATCAGTCCGTGCGCGACGTGGCTGAGCGCGAGCCCCGACGCCTCCGGATCGACCGCGCGAATGTCGGCCGCGAACGCCTCGGCCACCGACTCCTCCCAGAACCGCCCCGAGGGCACGACGTACAGCGCGACCGCAGTGCCATCCTTCGACACGAAGCGCTTCGCGAACAGCGGCGGCAAGTCGGTGGGCAACACTTCGCCGCGTTCGGCCACCTGATGCGCCGTGCGCCACGCAGGCCCGAGGACCGCGGCGACCCTCTGATTGATCTCGGCCAGCCGCGCCTGCCCATCGGCGTCGAGCGCCCCGATCCGGGCGCGGAGGCCCTCGAAGGCCGCCTTGGCCGCGAGCGCGGCGTCCGGCGACATGCCCGCCTGTCCCATCGCGAAGCGCACCTCGTCGAGGGCATCGATCACGCGGCGCACCTCGCCATCGAGCGCCTTCGCGTCGGCGCCGGCGCGCGCCAGCGCATCGAAGTCGGGCTCGCGCGACATGCCGACGAACCCGGCCCGCAGCGCGGCGAGTCCGGCGGCGTCGAGCGCCGGAACGAGGTCGCTCGGCGACTGCACGCCGGCCACCGTGTCGAGCCCGCGCAGGCGTGTCGTCATCGCCCGCGCCTCGTCGATCGACCCGGCCTGGAGGTTCGCGAACACCGGGCTCGCGATCGGGTCGTACTCGAGCTTGTTGAGCGGCGCCGAGCTCTCGACCCGCTTGGGGAGGAAGTCGAAGTACCGCGGGTTGAAGGACACCCCCGCCACCATCAACACGCCGAGGACGCCGGCCACCGTGCCACCGACCGCGAGCGGCCACTTGAGGCGGCGGACCAACCCGGGTAGGCGCGCGAGGCCCGGCGGCTCGGGTGGGATCGCACCCGCCTTCGCGCGGCCCAGCGACAGGAGCGCGGGGAGCATGCAGAACGTCGCGAACACCACCGCGACCAGACCGACCGCCGTGATCACACCGAGTTCGCCGTAGGCGGTGAACTCGGTGGTGACCCCGGCGAGGAACCCCACCGCCGTGATCACGGCGCCCGCCAGGATCCCCGGCCCGGTCTTGATGAGGCCCTCGCGGATCGCGACGTCGCGCGGCTCGCCGAGCCGGATGAACTCGTTGTAGCGCGACACCAGGTGCACGGCGAAGTCGATGCCGAGGCCGAGCAGCACCGCGACGAAGCTGGAGGTGATGAGGTTCAGTCGCCCGTACGTGAGCAGGATGAAGGCGAGCGTCATCAACACGCCCGGCAGCAGCGGGAGGTTCGCGGCGATGGTCTGGAACATCGAGCGGAACAGCAGCCAGCACAGCGCCACGATCGCGAGGGTCGCGACGATCGTCGAGCTCGACAGGCCGTCCTGGACGACGTGGAGTTCGTCGACGATGAACGCCGGCATGCCGCTGACCTCGGCGAGGACGCCCGCGGGCGCGTCGACCATCACGCCGTCGCGGATCTCGCGGATGCGCGCCACGAGGGGCTCGAGCGCAGCGCCCTCGTCGCTGTCGAGCGCGGGGTAGAGCGCGACGAGGTAGCCGGATCCGTCCCCCGTGGTGAGGTACCCGAGCTCGTCGACGCCGCGCTGGCCGAACGAGCTCGTCGCGTCGGCGAACCGATCCATCGGACTGCGCCCCGCGAGGTGATCGTCGAGCGCCGTCGCGAGCGCGCCGAGGCCCGCGAGCCCGGTCGCCGCCTGGGCCATCACGTCGGCCCCCGGGGCCGCCCCCTCGTCGGCACCCTCGAGCGAGCCCTCGAGTCGGTCGGCGATCACGGCGACCCAACCGTTCACACCACCCTCGATGAGCGGCGCGAGATCGGCGTTGGGCGGCAACGCACCGCGCAGCTGCGTGAGCGCATCGGGTCGCTGCAGCAGCAGCACCTCCGCGAGGTCGGCAGGCCCGAGTCGACCGAGCACGCGACCCGCGAACTCCGGCTCCTTGCCGTACGCGGCCTGCAGCGCGTCGACGACGACGCGTCGATCCTCGGGCGAACCACCGGTGACCAACACGAGCGGCGCGTCCGGGCGTCCGAAGCGGGCGAAGAAGCGCTCGAGCTTCGCCTGCTCGGGCTGGTCCTCCGACACGAGGCCGGTTCGCGAGGTGCTCACCTCGAGTCGGAGCGCCGACCAACCGGCCGCACCGCAGAGCACCGCGAACGCGATGAGCACCGCCGTCGAGCGGCGGATGCAGAGGTCGGCGAGTCGCCCGAAGAAACGCTCCATGCGCCCGGACAATACCGCCGCACTCAGGCGGAGCGCACGCGATTCGGGCCAGTGGCCTGACGCACGCGCTGCAGCGGCGCCGCGGGCAGCCGCTCCTCGACGGTGTCGGCGTCCACCGCGAACGCCGCAGGCGTCGTCACCTCTGCGTCCCCGAGCCCGGATTCCGCGGCGCCCACGTCGGCCACGGCGCCACGCCTGCGTCCCCGTCGCGTCGCGGCCTCGGGCTCGATGCGGCCTTGGTTGAGCGCATCGCGGAGCTCGCTGCTCGTGCGGAAATCGAGGGTGTAGAACGCGTCGATCTGCATCGGCTCGAGCGTGCGCGGGTTGACCCCGTTGCGCGCGCTACGTCGCTTCTTGACGAAGGTGCCGAAGTGCGGGAACGCGAACTTCGGGCTCTGCGAACGCGTGACCTTGGCCCGGGCGAAGTAGCTCGCGATCTCCTCGAAGGCGAGGGTCACGATCTTCTCGATGTCCTTCTTGGTGGTGTCCGGCGGCAGGGAGCGCGAGCGAGCGATGCGTTCGATGAGTTCTGCCTTCGTCATGGACGCGCCTTCGCGATGGGCCGCTAACATTAGGTGCGAGCGCGCTCGACGTCAACGGGGATCAGCGATCACATCGCGCGTCAGCTCGATCGCGCGACGCAAGTCCGCCATCACGAGTCGCTCCGTCGCTTCGACGCCGCCTTCGGTTCCTTCTTGGCGCAGGACGTACGCCGGATGGTAGGTGACGACGATGGGGATGCGTCGCGTCTCGCCGGCGCCGAGTTCGACATCGTAGGAGAGCGACGCGCTGCGCATCGCCTTCAGCGTCAGGTCTTCGCGCCGCGAGAGCAACATTCCGGCGTGTCGACCCAGCGCGATGATCACGCGCGGTGCGATGGCCCGAATCTGGGCCTGCAAGAATGGCGAGCAGCGATCCACTTCGTCGGGTTTCGGATCGCGGTTGCCCGGCGGACGACACTTCAACACGTTGGCGATGTACACGTCCGCGCGCGCGAGCCCGAGCGCGCCGAGCCACACGTTCAGTCTTGCGCCCGCGCGGCCGACGAACGGCTCGCCCTGACGATCTTCGTCCGCACCCGGGGCCTCGCCGACGAACATGATCTTCGCCTCGGGGTTGCCGACGCCGAAC
>LNFM01006431.1_pt1 | contig 22877 bp, 16 predicted proteins | sample 596031 | NCBI WGS metagenome assembly LNFM01 (sample SAMN04254537, study PRJNA301005) | activated carbon metagenome | isolation source: dual media filters at the Ann Arbor, Michigan drinking water treatment plant | place: USA: Ann Arbor | reverse complement strand
TGCCCCAAATGCCATTATTCAATGCGTTGCCAGTCGCATTGATGGCCGCGGTTCCGCGCAGGATGATGTTTTCGATGCCGTCCTGGTTTGTGCCCGAGGCATCGAAGGAGGCTGTCGCGTTGACGAGGTCCGTGCCGGGATCGCTCGCACGCTCAATAACGATGTCGCCAACGTTGTCGACCTCGTAGGTGTCGTTGCCGGCCCCACCGGTCATCGTGTCGGCCCCATGGTCGCCTACGAGGACGTCGTTTCCATCTCCGCCCGTCAAGCTATCATCGCCAAATCCGCCGAAGATAAGATCGGCGTTGGACGTCCCAACGACGATCCGCGGAGTTCCGGAGGTGTCGAACACGAATTGATCGGGCGTTAGGGAAAATGCAGATACGCCGGACAGAGTAAGAGTTTGACCGCTGCTATCCCAGAGGCCTGATAGGACCGCATCACCTGTCCCGTTCGACCGCAAGAGGTATTGGGCAAGCGCTTCAAAGCTCGCCGGCCCCGTCGGGCCCAGATCGATCCTGTCGCCTCCCGCGATCGAGAAGTCCGTAATCACATCGGCCTGAGCGACCGTCGTGTCATACCCGTCGTAGACGAAGACATCCGCGCCCAGACCGCCCGTCAGAGCGTCGTTCCCCAGTCCGCCAATCAGCGTATCGTTCCCTTCGCCACCGCTCAGGACGTTGGCTGCGCTATTACCAGTAAGCACGTTAGCAAGCCCATTGCCCGTCGCGTTGATCGCGGCCGTCCCGGTCAATGTGATGTTCTCGATGCCGCTCTGGTTGGCGTCTGTCGCAGAGAAGTTCACGGACGAGAAGACGAGGTCCGTTCCAGCGTCAGCGGCGAGATCGATGACCACATCGCCCACGTTGTCGACGGTGTAGGTGTCGCTGCCCGCGCCGCCCGTCATCGTATCGGCACCCGTGCCGCCATCGATGACGTTATCGCCGGAGTTGCCAGTGATGACGTTCGCCAGCGCATTGCCGGTCGCGTTGATAGCGGCCGTGCCGGTCAGCGTGATGTTCTCGATGCCGTCCTGGTCGGTACCGGCGGCGGAGAACGTGATGGACGAAAAGACGAGGTCCGTGCCGAGTTCGGTCGCGCGATCGATCACGACATCGCCCGCGTCGTCAACGAAGAACGTATCGTTGCCCGCACCGCCCGTCATAGAGTCTGCGCCAGACCCGCCGTCGAGGGTATCGTTGCCGTCGCCACCGTCCAGCGCGTCCGTGCCGCCATTACCGAACAGCTGATCGTTACCGAAAGCACCGATGAGTGTATTGGCCGCGGAATTGCCGGTGAGAGTATTGTCGAGCGCATTACCCGTCGCGTTGACGTTCGACGTGCCAGTCAGCGTGATGTTCTCGATGCCGTCCTGGTTGGTGCCAGCGGCAGAGAAGGTCACGGACGAGAAGACCAGATCGGTGCCGGGGCTGGAAGCACGGTCGATCACCACATCGCCAACGTCGTCGACATAATAGGTGTCGTTGCCTGTGCCGCCAATCATCGTATCGGCACCAGCGCCCCCATCGACGCTATCGTTGCCCGCGCCGCTATCGAGAACGTTATTCGCGCTATTGCCAATGAGAATGTTATCGAGCCCGTTGCCGGTCGCATTGATGGTAGCCGCGCCCGTCAGAACGATGTTTTCGATGCCGTCCTGGTTGGTGCCGGCGGCCGAGAACGTGACGGACGAGAACACCAAATCAATGCCGGAGTTGCTTGCGCGGTCGATCACAATGTCTCCGGCATCATCGACGAAAAAGGTATCGTCGCCAACGCCGCCAGTCATCGTGTCTGCGCCAATGCCGCCGTCCAGCGTATCGTCGCCCGCGGCACCGCTGAGTATGTCGTTACCGCCCGCGCCGCCAAGGTAGTTGTTCAGCCCGTCACCGGTGATCGTGTCGGCGTCGGTCGAGCCGATGACGTTCTCAACGTTGCGGAACGTGTCGTAAACGCCGCTGGTCCAGTTGGCGTTGGCCGCGGTGCTCCCGTTGAGCGTCAGAGTGAAGCCGCCGCCCCAATTCGAGTAGTCGACCGTGTCGATGCCGCCCGCGCCGTCAAAGATCGTATGCTGCGAGCTGACGAGAATAGTGTCGTTGCCGGTCGATCCGTTGACCGTGATCAGGTCGGTGCCGCCGCTCCAGGTGTTGAACTGCCACCCGGTCATGTTCAATGTGGTCGCGCCCGCGACCATCGTGATGACGATGTTCTGCACGCCGTTCGTGCCGCGCAATTGCAAAGTATCGGACAATAAACCGGCGCCAAACTGATCCGACCGGAAGGTGCCCGTGTTGGCGCCGTTGAAGCGGATGATCTCGATGTTCTTGATGCCGCTGGTCGCGGTGTTGAGGATCGGCGTGAAGTCGAGCGTCGTATAAAGGCGCAGGGTGTCGGTTCCGGCGCCGCCGTCATACAGATCGCCCGCTTGGATCTGGTTCTGATTGGTAACGCGGATCTCATCGTTCGAAGCGGTGGTCCCACTCGAGCCGGTAAATTGATCGATGCCTGTGGTCGCTGTTACGTTTGCCATGGCTAGAACTCATACCTAAGGGACACCGGCCCCTTAAGGTCTCGATTGATATGCTCCCTTCTACAGCTATCGAATTAATTCCACGTGCTCCCGATCCGGACGATACGAACTAAAGGCAATGCGCGCCGTTAATCTTTGGCCGCCCCTTGTCGCGAAAGCGAACCTCCATTGCGAGCGGTTGAACCGCGCACTTTTGCATCGAAATTTAGCTCAAGCCAATATTTTGACGACCATGTGTGCCAATTTGATTCTTCAAGAAGATCCGTCTTAATGGGCGTTTCTGGGCCATTCCGTTCGCGCCAATTTCGGGTACGGCGAACCGCCTCGATCAGCAGGACGTGCGTGGTCCCTTCCACTTCACACCATTGATCGTCGCCAACCAATGGTTAAAGGCGAGCCTTCGAGGCGTCTAAGCCGCCCCACTTTGAAAACGAATTTGTAACTACGTTTTTACGCGCGAGCGGCGAAAGACATATATCGCGCTCGAAATTCACAGCGGTAGACGCGCTATTCATCAAAATGCGCAACGTGGACATTGTGGCCGATGATACAGGTTTCCATTCAGATGACGACTTGGCCATCCGCAGTCCGGCAGTCGTAAGGATACGGGCCCAAGACCCCTGCACCGCCAGTCAGAAGAATGGCCCTTCTCTCCCCAATCACTTGGACATTAGAGACTTGAGTTCAGCTGGCGGGATTTGACATCGCGGGCTCGGCCGAAATCGCCGGCGACATCGTCGCCCCGGCCGGCTCGCACGACGCTCGGGAGGCATTGCGCTAGGTGCGTTTCGTCCTCGATACCTACATCTGGATATGGGGCTTGGTCGCACCCGATTGACTGTCTTCGGACGTGCGCGCCACTCTCTCCAATACGGAGCACGAGTTTCGTCGCTCCGCGATCAGCGTCTGGGAGACGCTGGTCTTGATCCGAAAAGGACGCTTGCTGGTCGCACCCACGAGCGCTCAAAATTGGGTCGCAGACGATCTGGCCCGATCACCCGTGTGCCAGTGTGATGGCCAGCGAGCACCTCACACTCGATCATTGGGATCCCGCGGACCGCTTCATTGCGGCCACCGCGCGTGTGCTGGATGCAATGCTCATCACGGCCAACCAATGGCTCATTGGTTGGCCAAGCATCAAGGTTCTTGTGAACCGATAAGAGCCTTTTTGTTTTGGACCGCAAGGGTTCCAACAAGAATGGCTTTTTAGGGGGGCACGTCGCCCCAAGACGGACCTGGGCCATGCAGGCAGCATGCTTTCAGAATAACGGCCAGCCACGGTGCAGCCGCAAAAATCATCGCTCCGCATTCCTTCCCTCTGACAGCAACCGGTCGAAGTACCCGATCGTGTGCCGCAAGCCATCTTGCAGCGCCACCGTCGGCTCCCAGCCGAGTTTCTCGCGCGCTAACGTGATGTTCGGCTGACGCTGTTTGGGATCATCTTGCGGCAGCGGCAGGAAAGTCAGCGTTGACTTGGAGCCCGTCATCTCGATCGCGAGTTCAGCCAATTCCTTGATCGTGAACTCGCTGGGATTGCCGAGGTTGACCGGTCCCGTCAGGTCCGGAGGCGACTCCATCAACCGAATGAAGCCTTCGATCAGATCATCGACGTAGCAGAACGACCGGGTCTGCGAGCCATCGCCGTAGATGGTGATGGGCTCGCCCTTCAAAGCCTGCACGACGAAGTTCGAGACGACACGTCCGTCGTTGGGGTGCATGCGCGGCCCGTAGGTATTGAAGATCCGTGCCACCTTGATTTCGAGTTTATGCTGCCGCCAGTAATCGAAGAACAACGTTTCGGCACACCGCTTGCCCTCGTCGTAACAGGACCGCGGTCCGATCGGATTGACGTTGCCCCAATAGTCCTCGGTCTGCGGGTGCACACTGGGGTCGCCGTAGACCTCCGAGGTCGAGGCCTGGAATATCCTCGCCTTCAATCGTTTGGCCAGCCCCAGCATATTGATCGCGCCATGCACGCTGGTCTTCGTCGTCTGCACGGGATCATGCTGGTAGTGGATCGGAGACGCAGGGCAGGCCAGATTATAGATCTCGTCGACTTCGACGTAGAGCGGGAAGGTCACGTCGTGGCGCATGAACTCAAAGCGCGGATGACCGATGAGATGCTCGATGTTGCGCTTTGAGCCTGTAAAAAAATTGTCGAGGCAGATGACATCGTGTCCCTGCGCAATGAGCCGATCACACAGATGCGAGCCGAGAAAACCTGCTCCACCGGTCACAAGGATCGTTTTTTCTCGGCGCATTGACGCTCCCGTTCAGGTCGGAATTTGGTGCGTGACCCATCACGACGGTCGGCATCAATTTGGACAAGCTACCGCACTTGGGGTGACTCGAAATCACCCGCGCTCACTTATCACCATTCTGACCAGAGGACCGCCATATGGCGAATCCGAGGCTCTGGCCAACCAGCCGTCGCCCGAACAACATGAGCCAAACTGACTGCATAGACTAAAAAATCGAGGCTTACGCGATCCTCCGGTTCGGCCGTGCACGGCCGGCGAGAGCCCGGGCCTCATCACTGACGTAGTCGCCAACCTTCGATGTTGCCGAAGCGCTCACGTCCCAAGCCTTACGGATAGCCTCAGCATTGGGTTTTTCCCCAAACAGCACCATGACAGCGGTGCGCAGGATGATCTCAAGATCGAGCCGGAAAGACGCATGGCGCACATACCAGATATCGAGGGCCGCCTTATCGACCGCCGACAGATGCCTTCCACCTCGAACCTGGGCCCATCCAGTCAGACCAGGGCGCACCAGAAGACGTGCGGCAAAGCCGGCCGGTTGATCAACGGGAAGCAGCGGACGCGGCCCGACAAACGACATCTGACCCTTGAGAATATGAAACAGCTGCGGCAGTTCATCCAACCGGGATTGCCGAAGAAGCGAGCCCACGCGTGTCAGCCGCTGATCATCGGGAATGAGCCGACCACTCTCGTCGTGCGCCGCCTGCATCGTTCGCAGTTTGTAAATTCTGAAAGGTCGGCCACCCAGGCCCGGCCTCTGCTGCCAGAAGAGAATGGGCCGCCCCACATCCACAGCGGCCAGCAGGGTAACAACGATTATGACCGGGGCCAGAAGCACGATCAATACCCCAGCGCCAAGGGCATCCAAAACCCGCTTTACCTGCCAGTAGCGGTTCTCTTTGAGTTGATCCCGCTCGTGCGGATGAACCGTCAGGATCTCGTTCTCAGTGGCCACCGGGGACGCCCCGAATGTGTCCCGATCGCCGTCATCAGGCATGTTCGGTTTCAGCAACGCGACATCCTGATCCGCTACATCGCCATCTACATCAAACCCTAACGACTGGGCGAGCATCGATACGCGCAGGTTGGAAACGGCTTCGATCTCACGCAGGGCAATCTGCGCTTCCTTGCTGAGGCTTGACCATTTGCTGGTGACAACAATACGTTCCACAGTGACGCCGTGAACTTCGAGATCCTTGATGATCGACCCAATCTGTTCTGGCACACCGAGCACGGGGTAACGGTGCATAAGATGACCGGTATGACGCTCAGTTTGTCCGATCAGCCCGGCGATATGCACCTGCTTCGGGTTGAGTTCATGCGCCGACTGCAGATAAAGCTCCGTCAGCCGGTTGAGGCCGACAAGCAGCACCGATGGCGGGATGAGAGTTTCAGCCGCGACGGTCTTTGAAAATTGCACGGCGGCTTGCCCGCGAACGGCATAACGCAAGCGCATGAAGACCCGCGCGCCGACGAGCAACACCAGGATAAGGATGGCCTGAATGAAGGGGATCGAGCGCGCCAACCCATCCAATCGCGAAACCGCAAAGTTGAGCGCCACGGCACCGAGCACGATGGCCGCGGATGCGGCCAGAATATAAAGATAGTCGGTCATCGACGTGAACCGCCACACCGAGCGATTGAGCCCGAACAGCGGAATGATCACGCAAGCGGTGGCCAAGGTGCCGGCGAAGTACGGCCATAGCGTCGCGACCTTTTCGAGCCCGACCTCGAAATTGTCGCGAATGGCAAAGGCCAAAACCGTGGCGATGGCGACCAGCAACAAATCCACAAAAAATGACATCAAGCGACGCACGGAATTCGCCTCGCAATAAGATCAATAAGTAGTTGAACGCATCCCACCAGTTGTTTTATCGGCCAGACGCTCCGGCGGCGCAAGAACCATCCCGCAACACCCTGTGGGCAACCGATATTCACGCCACGGTTGCGAGATCAGACGGACCTAAGTCAGAAAATTTAAGCGTCCTCTTCCCGCTTTTTAGACTCCGGAGGTTTGCGCCAGGCATCCGGCCACTCGATCTCCGATCCCCACTGTTGTTGGGAACTTTTGCGATCAGCCTTCTCACGCGGTGCCTCGGCACCTGAAGGCTGTTCAATCTTCGCTTCGATTACAATCGGATTTGATGGCGACTCGGGCCACGCCCAATCCGCGCGAAATGGCTCCACGCTTGCCTCGCCTTTGGCTAGCCCTGCTCCCTCCGCCACCGGCCAGGCAACATCTGGCACTGTATGGATAGGCGCCGTTTTCCTCCCGACAGCCGGTCCAGCTTCCTCGTAAGCCATCGCACGCTCTGGCACCAGGACGGACCGGTCACGGATCTCCAGCGAATCGGCATCCTTAACACCAGATGCAGTGGGCTCTATCAGCAAACCGCAGACCAGCGCGAACACCGCCATCATCGCGGTCGTGCGCAACGGATAATCGACCAGCGAATGGAACAGCAAGAGCACGATCACGAGCGTGGCGGCTCGCATGAGAAGCAGATCCAGCGATGCGGCGTGCGGAAAAAGATCGCTCGAATTCGAGCGCCACACCTGCCAGATTTTGATCGCGATCCAGCCGGCGAACAGGCTCATGAGAAGAAGACCCACCACGCCGGTCTCAAGCCAAACCTCCAGCAAATCGTTGTGAGCACGATTGGCGAACCGATCGAGAAGCGCATCCTCGGGCTTTTCGAAAAAAGCATAAACCGGCACGAAGGAGCCAAGCCCCGATCCGAAAGGCATGAAGGCCATCGCGGCCGCCCACGTGTTGCGCGCAAACGCCAACCGAGCATCGGCCAAGGGGTCCGCCTCGAAGCGTTCCAGAACGCGATATAGAGCGTACTGCGACGCGAGTATGATGACGAGCACCACCGCCGCCGCAACAAACCTTTTGCTCCCGATTCCCAACTCGCTACGCTCGTCCGATTGAGCCAGCGCCGCAATGCCCAGCAACGCGATTATGGTCAGGCCGAGGCCCGCGCGAGATCGAGACATGATCCCGGCTGACAAAAAGACGACGAGTAGGACAAAGCACCCGATCACCGCGACCATGCGACGATTGCGCGTGCCGCTGATCGCCACTGCGGCCACATCTTGCACGCTGTAAATGGCAAAGGCCGCCGTGAACAACACGAGGCTGTAAAGCAGGGCCGCAAAGTGGTTGCGGTTAGCGAAAAAGCCAACGGCCTCACCGCCGCTGTCGAGACCCAGCGTGCTGAGCCAGCCGCCTTGAGCGACTTGAATGAGCCCGATGAAACTTGCGAGGACCCCCACACCCAACAGCAACAGAAGAAGATTACGCCTCTCCAAATAGGCCATCTGACGTGTAGCGATGAAGACCGCAAGCGCGGGGATCAACGACGTCAGAGTGAGCCATGTGGCGTGCGGCGTGAGACTGAGCGGCCGCCAGCCCAGATCATGCCCGGATAGGGTCAACGCCTCGACGACCCGATCGCGAAACGGCAGCGCAGTCCACAGTGCCGGAGGCATGGGAACCAACTGCACAAGCGGGATGAGGCAAAGGCCAAGGCAAAAGAGAAGAGGCCAATCGCGTTTTAGGCTCCGCTCCGTCAAAGACCAAAGCAGAAGCGGCACAGCCAAGAGTTGCAGCAGCGCGTCGGCAACAAAGCCGGAGCGCGTCGCTCCGCCGAACACGACGCAGAGGACGAGGTACAGACCTAAGAAAATGAACCGGCCTTTGTTGGCCAGATGAACCATTCGGTCGACCGCGATATCCTCAATCCTCCACCAAGCCGGCAGGTAGGACGATTTACTGGCTCGCCGGCTTATCGTTATCGCTGCCTCCACCGAGCGCAACAGCGGCCGCGACGCCACCGGCAACCACAAGCCCCCCGATGACCAACGTGTAATCAACCGGCTCCGTTTGTGGCCCACCACAGGGAGACACCGTTCCTATCACGACGACAGCGCCGATTTCGACGGGCTGACGGCATCCATCATCGTAAGCGATCTCCCCCAAACCACCGGCGGTGACCATGACAACATCACCGGCTGCGCCCTGGACGGAGCCTTCCACCAGCTTATAGCCGGCACCACGATCAATATAGACCGGCCCATTTTTAACAATGATCAGCGCTGCGCTGGCGTTCGACGCCGTCGCCAGCAACGCTAAAGCACTGCAAAATATAGACAAACGCTTCATGCGCCGCCCCGTTGGATTAGCACCCAAATCGAAACGCAACAACCAATCAGTTGACAATGCACCGGCTCAATCTGGACAGACGAACTCAGTGTGGATGGAAAGAGGTTGGAGCCTAAACTGCTCTGCGCACAGGACAATTTCCTTTTGCGAGTCTCCAAAGCCACAGCCGGCAATTCTTCGCAATGAGATCTGCAAAAACATTGACGTCGATGGCCAGCGCAACCACTCTTTGTCTGGTTCGATTAAGCAATTCTTACCGGCGCACAAATGTGCGCTCGAATACCTGTTTCCAGTCACCGATGTCGCTGGTTTGCCGCACTTACGGCGCAACCGTGCGGCAAAATTGGAATTACATGCGATTCAGAATTGCCGTGCACGTCCTATTTATCGCGTTGTCAGTTCAAGCCGGGAATTCCTTCGATCGCTATCTATCGATAGCTTTCAATAGAAGCGCACGCCCATGATCGATCTGCACAGTCATCTTCTGCCCGGCATTGATGACGGGGCCAAAGACCTCGCCCTGGCCCTGCGCATGGCCGAGGCTTTTGTCGCCGACGGCGTCGAGGTCGTGGCCTGCACGCCGCACATTCTCCCGGGCCTCTACCACAACTCCGGGCCGCAAATCCGCCAAGCTGTTGCAACACTCCAGGCCGCGCTTGAAGCTGAAAACATTCCGCTTCGGCTTATCACAGGGGCCGACAACCACGTCGTGGCCGATTTTGTCGTCAGACTGAAATCGGGTCACTTGCTCACATTGGGCGACACCCGCTACGTCCTGGTCGAGCCGCCGCATCACGTCGCCCCCGCCCGCTTGGACGCGTTGTTCTTCAATATCCTCGTCGCAGGCTTCGTCCCGATCCTGACTCACCCCGAACGCCTGACGTGGATCAAGTCGGAGTACGCCCTGATGCAACGGCTCGTGCAAAACGGGGTGTGGTTGCAGGTGACGTCTGGCTCGCTCTCTGGTGCATTTGGGCGCGATGCGCGATATTGGGCTGAAAGGCTGCTGGACGAGGGATATGTTCATATCCTCGCAACCGACGCGCATGACATTACGCATCGGCCGCCGGATCTGGCCCGGGGCCGCGACATCGTCGCCAAGAGACTTTGTGAGCGTGAGGCAACCCATCTGGTCCAGACGCGGCCAAGGGGAATTCTCGACAACCGCGCGCCGTCTGAACTACCACTGCCACGAGGGAGACTCGTCAATGATTCGAACTTGGACAGACGAGGCAAGTCGGTTCGTCAGCCGGATGGTTTTCCTCGGGGGAATGCTAATTGGTCTGACCGGGTGCGGCGCCTCTTTAACGAATGACCAGACCAACACGCTGGCCGCCAATGGCCAGCCGTCTAACGCTCAGCTTCCCAGCATCACGCCCTCAAACACCCAGACACCGAACGTCCCGACCGCGAACACCCAGAGCCCGAACGCGCAGGCCCCAAGGGCCGTAACCACCGCGGCGGCACAGACGCCACCCAAGGCGACCGCCGCAACGTCGGTCACGTCGTCATTCGAGTCGGCATCAGGTACTGCTCCGGCAAAGGCGGAGGCCGTCAATGCCTCTCCGCCGGTCCCCTCGTTAGTGACTTCAACGGCCGCCATCGGCTCGTACAAGATTGGTGCTCAGGATGTTCTTGACGTCTCGGTCTTCAAAGTCCCCGAACTGACCAAGACCGTACAGGTCGCCGATACGGGAACCGTGAACCTCCCCCTGGTCGGAGAGATCAAGGCGGCGGGCCGAACGCCTCAGGACGTCGAACGCGAACTGACCCAGAAGTTGGGTGCAAAGTATTTGCAATCGCCGCAGGTCACCGTCTCCATCAAGGAATACAACAGCCAGCGTGTCACGGTCGACGGCGCGGTAAAGAAGCCCGGTGTGTTCCCGTACCGCAATTCCGTTTCTCTCCTGCAAATCATCGCCATGGCGGACGGCCTCGACGCGAACTCGGATTCGACGGTCGTCATCTTTCGCCATGAGAAGGGCGAGCGTCAGGCTGCTCGCTTCGATGTGAGCGCGATCCGGAGTGGTGAAGCCAAGGATCCTCCCATTGAACCGGGTGACGTCATCGTTGTTGGGTCGTCGGCAGTCAAAGAAGCCTTTAACAATGTGCTGAAAGCTCTGCCCCTTGCTGGCATGTTCATCGGACTCTAGGTCGTTATCGACCCGATATCGAAGCGGCGAAGTCAGCCGAGAACGGAATCATGAGCGACACGTCAACGACATCCTCCGATGAAACCGGTCCGTCGGTCGGCAAGCTGGTTCCGGTTCGCGCCGGACTTCCGGCCCAGCGCACGCCGTACGGTCCATACCCCGCTCAAGCCGGCGAGCACGACGAGGCCGAAGGCGAACTGAGAGCGCTCGTATTCGAATATCTGCGCATCGTCATGAAGCGCAAGTGGCTCATCGTGAATATTGCCCTGGCTGCGGTCGCGATCGGCACGGTGCGCACGCTTATGATGACGCCGATCTACACCGCCAGCGCCCGGATCCAGATTGATCGCGACGGGCCCAACATCGTCGCCAAGGGGGAAATCTCGGCGCCGTCTCGCTTTGAAACGGATTTCATGCGGACTCAAATCGAACTTCTCCAAAGCCGCGCAATCGCCGAACGCGTCGCCTCGAGCCTGAACCTTGCCAATGATCGTGATTTTTTCGAGCCGAAAGGAACATCGATCACAGGTGCGATTCGTGGCGCGTTATCCGCACTCTTCTCCGGATCCGCGCAGACGACAAAGCAAGCCCCGACGAAGGCGCAACTCGAACGCGCCGCGGCCGCGATCATTCAAGGCAACCGTGCAGTCCGCCCAGTCGCCGGCTCGCGTCTGGTTGATGTAATTTATTCAGACCCCAATCCGTTGCGCGCCCAACGAATTGCGATGGCGTACGTGGAAGCCTACATCGCCTCCACCATCGACAAGCGCTTCGAGGCCAACGCCTATGCCAAGACGTTCCTGGAAGATCAATTGAAGCAGCTCAAACTCCGCTTGGAGGAATCCGAAGGAACACTGCTTGACTTTGCGCAAAAGGAGCAAATTGTCGTCGTCTCAGAGAAAGCCTCCATTGCCGAAAACAATCTCTCTGCGGCCAACGCCGCGCTCGGCACGTTGATCTCCGAGCGTATGAAGAACGAAAATCAATGGCGACAGGTTGAAAGCACGAGCGGCATCAACTTGCCCCAACTTCTAACCAACAGCGTGATCGACGGCCTCAGGGGCAAACGCAACACACTCGTGACCGAATACGAGGAGAAGCTGCAGACGTTCAAGCCGAGCTATCCCGACATGGTCCAGATCTCCAACAAGATCAAAGAAATCGATCGCCAACTCGCAAGCGAGGTCGAGACGATCAAGCAGTCTCTGAAAGCAGGCTACGAATCCGCGCTAGCCCAGGAGAACGAAACGAAAGTGCGGGTCGCTCAGCTGAAATCAGAAGTGATCGATCTGCAGAAGCGTTCGGTGCAGTACAACATCTTGAAACGCGAAGTGGATACCAATCGCGAACTCTACAACAGCCTGCTGCAGCGATTTAAGGAGATCGACGTCGCAGGAGGCGTGCAGGCAAGTACGGTTTTTGTCGTTGAACGGGCGGAGGTACCTGGCGCGCCGTCGTCACCCAATCTGTCGCGCGCACTCTTTCTTGCCTTCGCGCTCGGACTTGGCGGTGGATTGGCAGCCGCATATCTGCTTGAAAAGCTCGATGATACCGTTCGTGCTCCCGAAGAAATGGAGCGAACATCTGGTCTCGCAACCCTCGGGATCATCCCACTCGTTGACAATGCCCTTTTAGCCGAAGATGCGTTGGCCGATCCGCGATCCGCTCTGTCGGAAGCCTACCGGTCTCTCGCAACCTCTCTCCAATTCACCACAGACTCCGGTTTGCCCAAAACACTCCTCATCACGAGTTCAGGCCCCGGCGAAGGGAAATCGCTGACGTCTCTTGCGATAGCCCGCCACTTTGCCACCATGGGACTGAAGGTTCTGCTGATCGATGCCGACCTCCGCAACGCCTCGTTGCATAAGAAGCTCAAGCTCAACAACGAGATCGGTCTGACCAATGTCCTGACCGGCGCGTGTGCGCCTCCTCATACCTTTCAAAGGACGGCCATCTCCACGTTGGCCTTCATGGCGTCCGGCCCGTTGCCACCTAATGCGGCCGATCTATTGGCCGGTCCCCGACTCGTCTCTCTCCTTTCGGTCGGTTTGCAAGTCTTCGACTTCATTGTTGTCGACGGTCCGCCCGTTATGGGTCTAGCGGATGCAGCCATTCTATCGAACACGGCACAGGCGACCGTGTTTGTCGTCGGCGCGGGTCAAGCCCGTTCGAGCAACGTTCGTGAATCGCTGCGTCGGCTGCAGCTCGCCCGGTGTCCGCTGATCGGTGGCGTATTGACCAAGTACGATGCAAAAGCAGCGGGCTACGGATATGGATACGGCTACGGTAATCGCTATGGCTATGGCGGCTACGGTGCCGGGTATGGGAAAGACGCCTTTACATATGGTCAGCACGCCGCAGACGCGAGCGAACCTCGACCCCAGCTTCAAAACCCCCGGGTTACAGGCTCGTGAACGAACCCTCCTCCATCAGGGCGGCCTTGGGACTTCTGCATATGCCGGCCCAACTGCGGCTCGTGCGCTCAGAACCTCTCCCGTCGGACACTGAGCGTCTTCTGCGGATCGTATCGGGTGACGAGGACTGTGAACGGGAAGCAGCCCTTGAGACCGATCGTCCATCCGTCGTGATCCGCGAGGCCGCGATTTTCTATGTCGAGCAAGTGCTCCTCTGTCCTGAGTCAGACCACTACCGCAAGCTCGGCACACTGCCATCGGCGTCGAGCCATGAATTGCGTCACAACATGGCACTCCTCCTTTCCTGGCTGCACCCTGACAAGAATCCATCCGGCGACCGAGCGGCGCTGGCGGCACGGGTCACCGACGCATGGAATACTTTGCGTTCGCCGGAACGGCGCGCCGCTTACGATGCCGCGCTCGCGAGGCCGGGGTCCAGGAGAAGCCCGGCATCCTTGCATAAGTCACGGCCGCTCAAACCCATGCAAGGGCGGCGCATACCCTCAACTGACTTGTCTTCGGCCGACGCCCACCGATCGGCGTTAACGGAACGCCCGGGTCTTCTCGACCGGGGAATTGTTTATCTGCGACGTCTCCTGATCAACCGGTCCACGCCATGAGGGCGCGACCAATCTTGCGGGACAGTACGGCAAGAGTGACGAAAGTCTCGTCATGACAAGTCAAACGCGGATCTCTCCCGACCCTCGGCTTCCAAGCTCGAACAACGGTATCCTTCGTCCCATTGCTCTCGTCATCCTGGGCATCTTCTTGGTTTGGATCATTCTCACCCGATCGCTCGCAGCTTCGCTGGCCGAGAACACGCCGGCCACGGCACTCGCTCTGCAACCTCAAGAGCCGCGCGCGCTCCTCAGAATAGCAAAGACCAAGCTCACCGAGTTTCTGAAGACGAGCAGTCACGAGCAGCCAAGCGCCAATCAAAAAGTCTATCCCTCCACAGACGGGATCACGAATTTGGCGCGACTTGCCGAAAAGGTTTTTGCCCCTGCGAATACCGATCCTGCAAATACGCCGGAGGGACCATCACTCGAGGCTAGCGATGAGCGCAAGGACACACCGACGGACACGTCAGCTCTACACAACGACATTCGAATGCTGGCCGAACAAGCAATCGCAGTCGATCCGTGGAACGCGGACGCCCTCGTCATCCTGGGACGCCTTGCGGAACACGACGGCGATATCCAGCGCACCGCAGATTTGATGCGCGCAGCTGCACGCTTGTCAATTCGCGAGAGCTACGCCGTCTATTGGCTGCTGCTCATGGCTCAACGCAACAACGACGCCGCGGCGGTTCTACGCTACTCTGATACGCTGTTGCGGACCCGCGGTGGAAGTCTGCCTCTGGTCGTACCTCTATTGGCCCAGGCCGTTGAAAAAGATCAGACCGCAGCCGACGTGACGACCCTCCTGGCGACAGATCCTCCTTGGCGAACCTCATTTCTGGCAACCTTACCTTCTGCGATGACTGACGCGCGGACGCCCTTGCACCTGTTCCAGAAACTTGCCGGCACGGCGCATCCTCCAACCCATTTCGAAATTTCTCGATACATCACCTTTCTGATCGGCAAAGGATTTTACGAACTCGCTTACTATACGTGGCTTCAATTCCAGCCACCGGAACAACTGGCTCGCATTACGGCTCTCCATAACCCGGGCTTCGATGCGCCACCGTCCGGATTTCCGTTCGATTGGACATTGAGCGAGGGCAGCGGTGTGACATTGGAAATTCGGCCGCTTCCCGGCGAGTCGGAAAGGAAGGCGCTGTTCGTCGAGTTCACGCAGGGCCGCGCCGACTTCCGCGGCGTCAGTCAAACGACGCTTCTCGGGCCAGGCACCTATGAGCTCAAAGGCTCACTCAAGGGAACCGTCGTTGGCGCGCGCGGCCTTGTGTGGCGAACGATCTGCACGGATGGGGCCACGCTTGGGCAGTCCGCTCTGTTGCGCGGCGACTTTCCTCAATGGCGTAGCTTTTCGTTTGCATTTACGGTTCCCGAGACCGGGTGTCGAGCTCAACAGGTCCGGCTTGAGCTCGATGCGCGTTCCGCATCCGAAAGGCTTGTCACGGGTTCGATGTGGTTTGACGATCTGGAACTGCGACGGTCGCAGCCTTGAGCTGCAAGCTCTGCTCCTCGTGCTACGACCTTCACGACGCTGAAGCGCATGAGATGTCCGTCGGCGGTCCGTGCATGTCCCAATTAACATTATTTTGGCGTCGTGCCTTGAGGCACGGCCATTGCAAACCACATCACTGAAGGGCTGCGAACAGTCGTCAACGGACGGCGTGCGTTCCGCGATCGGTCAAATCCGATGCAGGGCGCTCGCAATGACCGGGAATGAAACATTGCGGCACCAGGATCGCCCGACGGTCTGTTATGCATGAGCCAGAATCATCGACGAGAACATGGTTTCCCAGCGTAAATTGCCGCATTCCCCATCGGCCCAGTCGGTCGCTCCGACAGCGCCGGCGCGCCATCCTGGCAATGACCGGTGGTCGCTCATCCTCGGGCCCTTGGCAGGTCTGGTGATCGCGCTCGGCGTGCTCGCTATCACACCCCCGACCTACACAGCACGTGGTGCGCTCTTCGTCGATCCGCGCCTTGGTAACGCATCTAAAGATGAACCCGGCCCGGCCAATTCAGAAACGCACTCATCACTCATCGAAAGCCAGGTATCTCTCCTGACGTCCGACAAGGTCCTGAGGCGCGTCGTTGAAACTGAGAAGCTGGCCGACGACCCCGATTATGGGAGACAGAAGGCATCCAGCGCCCTCTCTAAAATAAACTCGCTGATCCGCGGTCCGCGCCACATAGTTGATGCCGAAACGCTGGCGCTGGAAAACTTCGCGCGCACTGTCCGCGCTAAGCGCGTCACCAAGTCCTCCGTGCTGGAGGTCGAAGTCGATCAAGCGTCGCCGGAAAAGGCGGCACGCCTCGCCAACGCGGTCATGCAGACCTACATCGACGACGAGGCATCGGCGACGACGGAACGAACGCTCCGCGCCGGCGCGCTGATCATTGCTCGCCATGACGACTTACAAGCTAAGGTACGCCTCGCGGAAACCCGGCTCGAAGACGTCCGCAAAGCAAACCGGATCGAGGTGTCGGATGGCGACATCATTTCCGAACAAAAGCTCGGCCAGCTCAATACTGAATTGAACGCCGCCAGAACCATCGCGGCGCAAGCAGCTGCCCGGCTCGAAAAGGCACGCGCGGCTATCGAGGCTGGTACGCCCGAAGTACTGCCCGAGGCCTTGCAATCCAGTCTCGTGCAGAAACTTCGCGAACAATATTCACAAGTCGCGCGCCGCGAGGCGGCACTTGCCCTGCAGTTAAAGTCTCGCCATCCCATGCTTGTGGAAGTCCGCTCGGAGCTCAATGAACTGGCTGGGCAGATCAACGAAGAACTAAACCGTATTGCGGCCAGCACAGCGGCGGAGGCGAGCAGCGCCAAAGCGGAAGCGGTCACTGCGCTAGCACGCGAACGCGAAATCCTGACCGCTATCGAGGCTGCCAAAAGCGAGATCGCGCGCTCCATTAGTGCACAAACAAAGTTGCGCGTACTTGAACAGGATCTCGCCACCGCGCGCGATCAAATGGATGATTTCAATATTCGCGCCAAGCAAATACGAGAACAGGCCGAATTAGCGTTACCAACTGTACGAATTATCACGCCAGCCGCTGTTCCAACGCGACAAAGCTTTCCCTCGCCACTCCTGTTCCTCGCCGTCGGCACATTGGCCGGTCTCGGCCTCAGCATCGCCCGCGCGCGCTGCAATGACGCCGCCAGCGGCGGAGGAGACCCGGCACCCGAATTCGTCGCACCCCCCAAACTGCCCGTGCGCGCGAACCTGCCCGTGCTTGCAAAGCAACCCGGCACGACCCAGCGCTCCGAGGCATGGTTCATCGGATCGTCACCGAGCGCCGCCGGGTTCACTGACATCTTGGACGCCATGACCGCGCCAGCTGACACCATCGCATCCAATTACAAGCAGGCGATCGAGCGTCTGGCGAACACCATGCGTGGAAAAACCGCGAACAGCGCGACACCCGTCGTTGCAGCCGTCGTCTCCCCGCACCGCGGCGCGGGCGCCACATCGACGGCCCTGGCCCTCGCATACGCCATCTCCCGCTGCGGCGACCGGACCCTCCTCGTCGATGCGTCGTCCGGCGGCGACCTATCGGATCTCGTTGCGCCACAGCTAGACACCAGAACGCCCGTCGTCCTCGACAACAAGGGTGATCTTGCTCGCATTACGGTCATGGATGAGCGACTGAGTTTAGCCGTCCTGCCGATCGCGTTGGCCGATCTCAGCCGCCTCAAGGCCACACAACGGCGGCGGCTGGCCGACGGGCTCGCGACGTTGGCGGAAAACTACGATACCGTAATTATCGATGGCGGTGCTCTTCTCGACAATGAAGGGGCGGCGATCATCCTGTCTCGAACCGATGAAATCCTTGTCGTCACAGGCGCGGAAAAATCGTCGCAAGCCGACATCGATTCCACTGCTCGGATCATCGAAGGGGCCGCACCCCACGCCAAACACGGCGTCATTCTCATTGGCATCGCATGACCAAGCAAAGAAACACCCAAAGCCCACCAGGCTTCGCGCAGATCGATGGCCAGATCGACGTCGAGCAGCTTGGCCGTCGCGTCACGGGCAGAGAAAATCTCGCTGGCCCTGAGGCGTCCCCGCTTGGCCAGACGCCGCCAATCGGCTAAAAGCAAGGCGGGTTCAATCGCCCCGAAGACATTTCTAGCCGGCTTAGCACAGTGGTAGTGCACCTGATTTGTAATCAGGGGGTCGCAGGTTCAAATCCTGCAGCCGGCACCAAGGAAATCAGATACTTAGAGGCGATTTTCTTTTTCCGTCAGCCGCGCCGGGTAACGGTGGGGTAACGCTCGCCGCGGAGTTACGGCTTGCCCCCGACCCAACCTCGCGGCCTTGCTTAAAGCGAGGATCACCGTCGAAGCCAATCGGTGAGCCGGCGCAGCAATGCCTTGGTGCGAGGTGGGGGATGCGCATCCGTGGCCTCAATCGGCTTTGCCCCTGCCACATCGGCTACGGCCACTTCGGCATCGACGGCCGTCTGCCATTCGGCGTTGCCCGTTTCGGACTGTGGCCGATAGACGTTCCTGCCCAGCGCTCCGACGTCGAGATGCGTTGGGCGGACGGCGCCTGCCGGTATCGGGTCGCCCGCGTCGCGCTCGGGACGATAGACGTTGCGGCCCAGCGCGCCGAAGTCGAACAGCTTTGTCCGGCGCTTTCGCTCCTCGACCGGCCACGGCGGCGCAACCTTCAGAGCCTTCAGAAATGCCTCAGCCGCGCGATCCAGAGATCCATAGGCACGCCCGGCCTTGCCTAGAACCACCCACGGCTTTCTATCGTTGTCGGTCAGTTGGAGTTCGTGATCAGGATAGACGAACGGCTTGCTATCCTTTTGCCTCAAACGGTGCACGGCAATCGACGTCGGGGTGACGGCGACGTGTCGATCAGGCCGTGAGATCAGCGGCACGATCTGCGGTGCCAGGTCCGCGATCGTCGAGAAGCGCCGCGGCGTGCTTGCCCCGGCATCGTATGTCAGGGGGACTGACTCGTCGACAATATTGAGCTTGTCCAGACGAAACGTCTTATAGGCTGACGACGCGAGGCACAGGCCCTTCACATATTCGTCATCAACAACGATCGGCTGCAAGTCCCGCACCGTGCCGGGAGTTGTGCCGCCGTGATAGCGCACCCGAATGATTTCCCCGGTACCGGCGGCGGCGCGCAGCCGCGAAATGTCTTGCATGAAAAGCCCTCCGAAATTCCGGAAGGTTAGCGCCGGGTTTCGGGACTGTCGCGTCCGTAAGTCTCCGGGCACCGGCCGCAGCAGGCCGCGAACAACGCGCTACCTGTCTGCTCTGAACTGCATTCATTCAGATCGAGTCAGGTTAGGTTCCGGGATCTCTGGCCCTTTCAGTTCATCTGGAATGTCCGGCAACTTGGATTCGTGTATTGCCTTCGCTGCAGCAATTAATTCCGCCGTGCGTTTAAGCGTTCTCTCGTCGTATTCATCACCGTCTAGAACACGCGAAATTGCCGTTAGCAATTTCTGTTCTAATATGTCGAGCAAATGGTAATATCCACGAAATCCAAATTCCTCGATGTAATTCCTGTACTCGGGAAGCGCAACTAGAACGACCGGCTTCACGGGGTCTTGCTTCGTCAAAAGATTCGGTAGTCCAGCCTTCAATGTTTGTAAGACGATAGCAGAAGACAGCAAAATATTCTGGTAAGCGGAAAAAAGGGCCCAAACCTCGGTAGGCAAAAACGGCCTCTCCGCTGCGGCATTGAATTCAGGGAGTTTGGTTGGCTCTAGACCGGACATTTTTTCTAATGCCTCTCCCAGCTGTTGCATGGCAGGATCGTGCCTAGTGCCCTTCTTCAATTCCTCCAAATTGAGCGTTGAAACAAAGCTTGCGGTTATCTTGAGCCGATCGGTAGCAATCTTTGCCGCCCACAGCTTCTCAACTGCCAAAAGGCGTCGCGCATCGAGTGCAGTTTGTCGACTGGAGCGCAGTGCAACCGTGGTAGTTGCTAACGCGTCTAAGCGACGTTCACTTTCACGCAACAATGATGAAAATCGTTCTTCACTTATTCTCAGTTCAGACCTGAGTTTTTCAAGCCGAACATCAAAACGGGTTTGAATAAGACTTCCGAAGTATTTTCCAACAGCGTCCCGTACCATTGGAAATGCTAACGGTGAGATTGCGATGGCGGCTGCGCCGAGCGCGGTGGTAAGCCACTGAATTAATTCGGGCGGCATGCAACACTTCCTCTATATTTTGAAGTTCAGCACACTCGTACACCTCGCCCGGCATGGCGAGGCGTTCGCCCATTACATCGGGTAGGACCGACGGCACGGCGACACTCACGCTCGCCGCTTCGACCCACAGCGCAGCGGCGTGGCCTTTGGCCTCGATCTCAGCCAGCCAGTCGGCCGGCGGCGATTTCAGCTTAACGGGCGCTCCTTGCAGCAACAGTACACACTGCCCAGCCGCCATGAGCGCGCCGCTGGCCTTGGCCCAGCCAGCGTGATCTTTTCGCTCCGTTAGAGCGTGAAGCGCGGCGGCCTCGGCTCGATCGCTGCAGGCGACGCCGCGATTGGTTGTGACCTCATCGGCGGCGGCGGGCACGATTGCAACTACGAAGACCACGGAAGCGGCGGCCGACCTCGAAAGCATGCCTCCTCCCCTCGGATCTATATTTCTGTCCCTTCCGCAATTGGTAGTACACCTGATCAGCATCTAGATTAGCCCTCTGCTCGATACCGAGTGGCGTAACGCCAAGCCGTCGACTTCGAGACGCTGGGAAACGCTTTCTGCAGTTCGGGGATCGTGGGATTTCGGCGATGCTTCGTTCTGAAACCTTCAACCCACGAAATCAGCTCGTTGTTTCTTCGGGGATCAGGTATCGCTTGGTATTCCGTGTCTTGCTGGATGTCTTTTAGGCCTCGTATTAGTCGAGCTGTGTCCGAACCGAATGATTCGTGGCGGATGTTTAGTCCCATGCGCTCGGGAAGCTCACGCAAGTCCGGTGGTAGGTCATCTGGGGATGGGATTTTTGCTCCGTCGATAAGCACCGGAACAACTGGAATTCCACGCGTGAGAGCCGCGCTTATCTCGATCCGAACAAAATCTGTGGGATTCGCCAGCCTGCGAGTCCCAAACTCGTCCTTGATGTTGAGCCAATCTGAACCAATGACTGCCAACAGAACGTCGCATCGCTCGACCTCTTCGCGAAGGACCTTAGCGAAGTTGACTCCGAGCGGTATCGCATCAACGTCCATGAACAAGTTATCGATTCCGAACTCGCGAGCGAGCCTGTCCAACAGACGACCCGCCTGCCCCGCGCTGTCATCACGACGATAGCTGATAAAGACTCTCAACATTTCTGCAAATCGTCCCCAACGCCTAATCTAGGTATGCAGCTGCTTCTAGATCAATAGTCGCGCACTAGTCTTGACCGTTGGCTATTTCCGCGAGCGGCCCCGCGCCTCGATCCCAGCCACGACTAACTCGCGCACAACGGCCGAGCGGTCGGCGCCGTCTTTGCGTCCATCGCGGATCGCGTCGACCTCGGCCAGCAAGGCTGGCGGAAACCTTACGGCCACTTGAACCAGGCGCTCGCCTGCATCCTTCACCGGCCGCCCCCGGCCCGTCGTCGCTTTCTTTGGCTTGCGCACCGCACCGCTCCTCTGATCGGAGCGGAGATTATGTCCGACAATATTTGACGTCAAGGGGGCTTGCCCCTCCCATATTTTTGTCATACATTAATTGACAGGCCCCGCAGCGGCGGCAACCGCGGCGAGGCCCTAGATCCACCAATTGACAGACCAAAAGGTGAACCATGATTCTCTCTACCACACCGGTCGCGAAGGCGGCCAGCATGACCCCTCCCATCGCCGCCCGAGCGGCCGTGGAGATCGTCAGGCTTGGCTCGGCCGGGCTCTCGGCTTCGTATTACGCAATGCTCGGCCTCGCCGTGCATCCGGCCGCCGCCCTTGGGCTCGGCCTCGTCGCCGGCGCGGCGGATTACGTGAAAGGCAACGCGCTTGCGGCCGTCATAGACGGCCCCGGCGTTACGCGACGACTGATCGCGCTGCCATTGTTTGCGGTGCTTTTCGTGGCCAGCATGATCGCGGTCGACGGCGTTCTGCTGAAACTCCGCGACGCGCTTGTTTCAGGGCCGGCGGCGGTCATCAGCGAACACGACCGCTCCGCGGCGGATCACCGGACGGCGGTCTCGGAACTGGCCACGCTCGGCAATGTCCGCGCGCCCGATGCGATTCGGGCCGATATGGACTCCGCGCCGGTATCGCGGTCGGTGTTCAAGCGAACGGTCGAATGCACGGATATCACCAAAGACGAGTCCCTAGCCGCCTGCCAGCCTCTCTTGGCGCTACGAAAAGAAATGGCCACGGCGATCCGTAAGCGTGAACTCGAATCGGTTCGCGACAAGGCGGCCGCCCGTCTCGATACACTTGGTCCTCGCCCCGCGTCCGCAGATCCGCAAGCGGAGGCGGTCGCGCACGCGGCCGGCATCAGCGTTTCAACAGCGGCTTGGGTCTTGATCGCCATAGTCGGGCTCGCAATCGAACTAGCAGCGTGCTTCGGCATGTACGTTCTCAACCGTCCGGCGGGGCACCGTCCGGCCAATGAGAACCGTCCGGCGGCCGGAGGCGATCGTCCGGCCGGATTGTCGGACGCCGAACTCGCGACCATCCGGGCCAAATTTCTCGCCCCGGACGATCAGCCGGAAGGTCCGAAGCCCGGAAGGTCAGCGCCGCTGCC
>LNFM01005196.1_pt1 | contig 22890 bp, 22 predicted proteins | sample 596031 | NCBI WGS metagenome assembly LNFM01 (sample SAMN04254537, study PRJNA301005) | activated carbon metagenome | isolation source: dual media filters at the Ann Arbor, Michigan drinking water treatment plant | place: USA: Ann Arbor | reverse complement strand
CAAGCCGGGCCTGATCATGCGCGAGCGGCTGCTGTCGCTGCTGCGCGAGCATGGCGAGGAGGAGGCCCATGGCTGAGCCGACGCACCCCATCGCCACTGGAACCGGAGACGCACGATGATCGAGAACCGACAGAAGGTCTTCCGCCGCTTCTGGCACTGCGTGATGCCGATGTCCATGGTCGCCGACGGGCCGAAGCCGTTCACCCTGCTCGGCGAGAAGATCGTGCTCTGGCTCGACGGCACGGGAAAGCCGGCCTCGATGCGTGACCGCTGCTGCCACCGTACTGCCCAGCTGTCGAAGGGCTACTGCGAAGGCGGCAACATCGTCTGCGGCTACCACGGCTGGACCTACGCCAGCGACGGCCGCTGCGTGAAGATCCCGCAACAGCCGGAGACGGCGATCCCCGCCGGTGCGAAGGTACCGTCCTACCGCTGCGAGGAGCGTTACGGCTACATCTGGGTCGCGCTGGAGGAGCCGCTGCTGCCGATCCCGCTGCTGCCCGAGGCGGGCAAGCCCGGCTACCGGCAGGTCGACCAGTTCTACGAGCCGTGGAACTGCTCCGGCATCCGCTTCATGGAGAACGCGTTCGATTTCGCGCACCAGAGCTTCGTGCACAAGGCGATGCAGGGCCGCTTCGACAAGCCCGAGCCGCCGAAGGGCGAGATCATCGAGCGCGACTACGGCTTCGACATGAACATCATCCAGCCGGTGAAGAACCCGGCCGCCGGCAAGAAGCACCTGAACATCGATGCCGACGAGACGGTGCGAACCGTCGACCTGAACTGGTTCATGCCGTTCTCGCGCCGCATGGGCATCACCTACCCGACCGGGCTGAAGCAGGCGATCTATTCGGTCGGCACGCCGATCGACGACAACCGCTGCCAGGTCGTGCAGTGGAGCTACCGCAACGACACCGAGGCCGAGGTGCCTGCCGCCGACATCATCGCCTTCGACCGCGCCGTGGTCGACGAGGACCGGGTGATCCTGGAGGCGGTCGATGGCGACCTGCCGCTCGACACCCGGCGCCGCGCCGAGTTCCACATGGAATCCGACAAGCCCGGCCTGCTGATGCGCAAGAAGCTGCTCGCCCTCCTCGACGCCCACGGCGAACCGGAGGTGTACTCGTGACCCTCGCCCCCGAAACCCGTGTCAGACACGGGCGTCCAGACGCCTGGCGGACATTGGGGTCAGACCCCGGGGTCAGACCCCAGGGTCAGACCCCGTCGTCCGGGTTTGCAGCGGCGGGCGTGCTGTGCGCGCTGATGGCGGCACTGCTGGCGTCGCCGGTCGCGGCCCAGCAGGCCGGCGCCTTCCCTGCGAAACCGATCCGCATCGTGATGCCGTTCCCGCCGGGCGGCGCGACCGACATCCAGGGTCGCATCCTCGCCGAGAAGATCGGCCCGCGCCTCGGGCAGCAGGTCATGATCGAAAGCCGGCCTGGCTCGAACGGCGTGATCGGCATGACCGCCGCCGCGCGCGCAGCCGCCGATGGCTACACGATGGTGATCGCCACCTCGGGCAACTGGGCGGTGCATCCGCACCTGTACAAGCTGCCCTATGACACCGAGAAGGACTTCGTGCCGGTGATCCTGGTCGGCGAGACGCCGGGCGTGCTGGTGGTGCATCCGTCGCTGCCGGCGAAGTCGGTGAAGGAGTTCATCGCGCTCGCGCGCAGGAAGCCGGGCGAGATCGCCTATGGCTCGTCGGGTACCGGCGGCTTCGCGCACATCTCGGCCGAGCTGTTCGCGTCGATGACCGACACGCGCATGATGCACGTGCCGTACAAGGGATCGGCGCAGTCGCTGTACGACCTGGTCGGCGGCCATATCCAGGCCTCGTTCAACATCGTCGCGCCCAGCCTGCCGCACATCAAGGCCGGCAAGGTGCGCGCGCTGGCGGTGACCACCGCACGGCGGGTGCCGACGCTGCCCGAGGTGCAGACGATCGCCGAGGCCGGGCTGCCCGGCTACGAGAACGCGACCTGGTCCGGCATCGGCGCACCCGCCGGTACGCCGGCGGCGATCGTCGAGCGGATGAACAAGGAGATCGTCTCCGCCCTGCAGATGCCCGAGGTGCGCGCGAGCTTCCAGAGCCAGGGCTCGGAGCCGATCGGTGGCACGCCGGAACGGTTCCGCGACTACCTGCGCGCGGAGATCGTCAAGTACGGCAAGCTGGTGCGCAGTGCCGGCATCAAGCCCGAGGGCGGCTGAGATGGCGCCGGGAGCCGCGCCAGTATCCGATGTCGCCGCGCGCATCCACGACCGGCTGGTCGCCTGCGGCGTGACGCTCGCCGCCACGCTGCCCGACGACTGGGTGGCGCCGGTGATCGGCCGCCTCGCCGCCGACCCGGCGATCACCCATGTGCCGGTCGCGCGCGAGGCGGAGGCGATCGCGGTCTGCTCCGGCGCGTTCTTCGGCGGCGTGCGCTCGGTGGCCGTGATGGGTGCGACCGGGCTGCTCACCTGCACCGGCGAGATGGCGACGCTCAACCTGCGCCACCAGATCCCGGTGTTCTGCCTGGTCAGCCAGCGCGGCTCGATCGACGACCACCGGATCTACCAGGAGGTGCAGGGCCGACGTACGATCCCGCTGCTGCAGGCCTGGGACTTCCCGTACCACGTGTTCGACCGGCCCGAGGACCTCGACCGGCTGCCGGATGCCTACGAGGCCTGCCGGCTGCAGAAGCGTCCGTTCATCGCCTTCCTCACGCGCCGGCTGGTCAAGGGCGAGGCGTCCGTGCTCGGGAGACCGGCATGAAGGCGCGCGAGGCGCTCGACCTGCTTGCCACGCAGCGGGGCGACGCGGTGGTGGTCTGCGCGCTCGGCATGGCCGCCAACGAATGGTGGGCCGCCACGCGCAGCGAGGATGCGTTCTACATGCATGGTGCGATGGGTTTCGCCGCGAGCTTCGCGCTCGGGCTGGCGCTGTCGATCCCGCGCACGCCGGTGTGGGTGATCAATGCCGACGGGTCGCTGTGCATGAACCTCGGCTGCCTGCTGACCGAGGCCGGGCAGGCACCGGCCAACCTGCGCCACTTCGTGGTCGACAACGGCGTGTACCAGACGGTCGGCGCGGTGCCGATGGTCAACCGCGGGCAGGCCGACTATGCGGCGATCGCGCGCGCGGCCGGCATTCCGGTGGCACGCACGATCGACAACACGGCCGACCTCGCGCGCGAACTGCCCGCGATCGTCGAAGGACCGGGTCCGGTGTTCACCGTGCTTCGGGTGGAGCCCGAGACCGGCTTCCTCGGCACCCCGCCGATGACCTTCGAGGGTGCCGAGATGAAGTACCGCTTCGGCCGGGCGCTGGAGAAGCGCCTCGGCATCACCGTGTTCGGGCCGCAGGGGTACTGATCAGCGCGGCGTGAACTCGAGGATGTCGAAGCCGCGATAGCGGTCGACGATGTAGACCAGCCCACGTTCGTCGACATCGACGTCGTTGGTCTGCGGCGCGGCCTTGCCCGCTGCCGGATGCGGGATGAAGTGCCCGACCTCCTGCGGTGCGAACGGATCGGCCACGTCGACGATGCGCAGCCCGCCGGCGAACCAGGCGCAGAACACCAGCGTGCCGACGGCATGCTCCTGGAACTGGTGCGCGCCGAAGCGGCCCGGCGTGGCGCGGCTCCACGGCGAGTCGAGCTCGCTCACCTCGAACAGCGACAGCGGCTTGATGTCGGCGAAGTCGGTGACATCGAACACCCACAGGCAGCCATGCGGCCGGCCGCGCCGGCGCGCCATCTCGTCGGCGCTGTGCGCATGGTCTTCCTCGTCGATCGCCACCGCGATCCGGCGCCCGCCATGCAGGCCCGGGATCGGCATGAAGGTATGCGTCGGCTCGGGGTAGGGCGGATGGTAGTTGTAGGACGCGACCGTGGTCGGCTTGCGGATGTCGGCGACATCGATGATGCGCACGCCCCCATGCCAGCATCCGGCCCAGAGGTGGTCGTCGAAACGCAGCGTGTGGTGCAGCCGGTGCTGCCGACCCGGCCAGGTCTTCTTCTCGCCGCCGGCTGCATGCTGGCCGGGCATCCACCAGCGCGACACTTCCTGCGGCCGCTGCGGATCGGCCAGGCTGTAGATCACCAGGATGTTGCCGACGTAGCCCTCCATCTCGGTCGAGATGTAGGCGTAGTCCGCGTCCATGTCGAAGCGGTGCACGCCGATGCCGCCGGTGCGGTGGTGCACCAGCTGGCGCGGCTTCGTCTTGTCCGAGATGTCGTAGACCCGGAAGCCGCCGAGGTGGTAGCCCTTCTTCTGCGCCGCCTCGACCACCGGGATGTCGGCCTCCGACACGCCGATCTTCGCCGCGAGTTCCGCATGCGTCGGTTCGCGGCCGAGCGCGGCCTGCAGCGCGCTGCGCGCACCAGGCAACTCGTCGGCCTTGCGCCCGATCGGCGTCATGTTGCGTTCGTGGTTGACGATCATGATGTCGCCGACCACGCGCGCCTTGTGGCTGTGCGACTCGTCGTCGTCGAGGAACACCTGCGAGATCACCTTCGGATCGCGCGGGTCGGAGACGTCGACGATGCTGGTGCCGAGGCGCTCCTTGTTCGGGATGTGGCCGATGTAGGCCGTCGTGCCGACCAGGCGGACCTGTCCTGCACCGGGAAGGTCGAGCCGGCCGAGGCGGCTCACGTTGCGCGTCAGCGGAATGTCGTGCGGAGCATCCAAGGGTGTCCTCCTCCGGTTTGTCGCGACTATACTAATCGAACGTGCGTGCACGATCGGCGGCAAAGACCGCAGGCGGCACCGCCTTCCCGGAGGAGAGTCCAGTGAACCGATCGTTCCATCGCGTGGCGCCCGGCGCGGCCGTCCTGTCCCTCGTCGCCTGCAGCGCAGCCATCGGCCTGAGCGTGGGCGAAGCCGTGGCCCAGCCGAAGTTCCCGAGCAAACCGGTCCGCCTGATCCTCGCCTTTCCGCCGGGCGGGGCGAGCGACTTCGCCGGCCGCCTGCTCGCACAGCGGATGACCGATGGCTGGGGACAGACGGTGGTGGTCGAGAACCGTGCCGGTGCCGGTGGCAACGTCGGTGCCGAAGTGGCCGCGCGCGCGGCGCCCGACGGCTACACGATGATGCTGGCCAACAACGCCATCCTGGTGGCCAACCCGGCGCTGTATCCGAAGCTCAACTACGATCCGGCGCGCGACTTCATCCCGGTAACCCTGGTCGCCCTGCAGCCGAACGTGCTGGTGGTGCATCCGTCGCTGCCGGTGAAGAGCGTGAAGGAACTGATCGACCTCGCCAAGCGCAGGCCGGGCCAGCTCAACTATGCGTCCTCCGGCGTCGGCCTCGCGGCGCACCTGGCAGGCGAACTGTTCAACAGCATGGCCGGCGTGCGCATGGTGCATGTGCCGTACAAGGGCGCCGGACCGGCGCTGGCCGACCTGATCGGCGGGCAGACCCAGGTGATGTTCGCCACGGCGACGTCGGTGATCCCGCAGATCAAGGCAGGCAAGCTGCGCGCGCTGGCCACCACCGCGCCGAAGCGCTCGATCGGCTTCGAGGACCTGCCCACCGTGTCCGAGGCGGGCGTGTCCGGCTTCGACGCCACGTCGTGGCATGGCATCGTGGTGCCGACCGGTACGCCGCGGCCGATCGTCGACCAGATCGCGGCGGCAGTGAACACGGCGCTGAAGAATCCGGACCTGCGCGAGAAGTTCCTGACCGCGGGGGCGGAGCCGGTGGGCGGCACGCCCGAGCAGTTCGCGGCCTACATCAAGGTCGAGGTGCCGCGCTGGGTGGAAGTGATCCGGCAGTCGGGCGCAAAGGCCGAGTAGCGCGATGCCGCGCAGGCGCGCCGCCTCTGGCGTTGCAGTGAATCCACGGGGGAAACCAGTGAAACGCGACGTCCTGCATCGGGTGGCAGCCTCGCTGTCGCTGGCAGTCGTCCTGGCAGGCTCGCTGCCTGCGCAGGCGCAACCTGCATCGGCAGCACCGAAGTATCCGTCCAAGCCGGTGCGCCTGCTGCTCGCGTTTCCGCCCGGCGGCGCCAGCGACTTCCTCGGCCGACTGCTCGCACTGCGCATGGCGGATGCCCTGGGCCAGCCGGTGCTGGTCGAGAACCGTGCCGGCGCGGGGGGCAATGTCGGCGCCGAGGTCGTGGCCCGGGCGCCGGCCGACGGGTACCTGATCCTGCTCGGCAACAACGCGATCCTCGCTGCCAATGCTGCGCTGTATCCGAAGCTCAACTTCGACCCGGTGCGCGACTTCGCGCCGGTGGTGCTGGTGGCCCTGCAGCCGAACATCCTGGTCGTGCATCCATCGCTGCCGGCCACGAACGTGAAGGAACTGGTCGCGCTGGCGAAGCGTCGGCCCGGCGAACTGAACTATGCCTCGTCCGGCAGCGGCCTTGCCGGCCACCTGGCCGGCGAACTGTTCAACAGCATGGCCGGCATCAGCATGGTGCATGTGCCGTACAAAGGAGGCGGGCCGGCGCTGGCCGACCTGATCGCCGGACAGACGCAGGTGATGTTCGCCACCGCGAGTTCGGTCACCGCACATGTCCGTTCGGGCCGGCTGCGCGCGCTGGCGACGACCACTGCCCGGCGCCCGACAGGCTTCCCCGACCTGCCGACGGTGGCAGAGGCCGGCGTGCCCGGCTTCGAAGCGAGTACCTGGCACGGCCTGGTGGTGCCGAGCGGCACGCCGAGGCCGATCATCGACCAGATCGCGGCGTCGGTGAACACGGCGCTCAGGCAACCCGACCTGCGCGAAAAGTTCCTGGCGGCGGGCGCAGAACCGGCCGGTGGCACGCCGGAAGCATTCGCCGAATACATCCGGGTCGAGGTGCCCCGCTGGGAGAAGGTGATCCGGCAGTCCGGTGCGACGCTGAACTGATCGACGCAGGCGGGCGCCGGTGCGTCAGGCGCGCGCGATGTCCTGCTCGGCCCGTTGCGCACGCCGCATCCAGCCCGCCATCAAGCCGAGGCCACCGACCAGGTACGGCACGGCCGACGGTATCCACATGATCAGGCCGGCGAGCTGCTGGTCCTCCAGCGCATCCAGGCCGTAGGCCGCGGCGCGCAGCGCGTAGTCTGCGTAGCGTGGTTCGCCGGCGAAGGTGAGCAGCGCGCCGAGCAGGCCCATCTGCATCATGGTGGTCACCAGCGCCGCCATGGATGCCACTGCGCCACCGGCATCGGCGGATGCGGGGCGCGTGCGCATCAGCGAGTGCCAGAACAGCAGGCCGGCCACGAGGAAGCTGGCATGCATCGCGTAGTGCACGGCATCGCTGTGCAGCGCCGCGGCCATCGCCGAGGGCAGGTGCCATCCCCACATGACCGCGGCCTGCACCAGGGTTGCTGCGGCCGGCGTGGCGAGGACCGTGGTCCCCGGCAGGCGCGATAGTGCTCGCCGCAGCCGCATGAAGCGACGGGCAAGCCCGCGCGGAAGTGCCGCCGGCAGTACCGTGCCGGGGCGGCCGAACAGCAGCAGCGGCGGGGCGAGCGCCAACAGCAGCATGTGTTGCGACATGTGCGCGGCGAGCGAACGGTCGCCGAGGGCGTCGAGCGGCGACAGGAGCGCCGCGGCCAGTACCCCCATGCCTGCGACGAACAGGCCGGTGCGCGCGGGCGAAGCGGCCGCGCGCGCAGGCTGTCGTGGCTGTTCACGTGCCCGGTCACGCGTTCGCTCGATTGTCCGCTGCCGGCGCCGCCGCCACGCCCCGACACCGTAGGCAACCAGCACCCCCAGCAACGCGCCTGCCATCAGCACATCGACCACGGCCACGCCGGTCGAAGCAGCCCCGGCGCCGTCCGACGGCGGCGCATGCGCCCGGGCATCGTCCGTGCGCAGCAGCGCGATGCAGGCCACGGAAACCCGCGTCAGACACGGGTCGAGGGAAATCCGTGTCTGACACGGGTGTGCAGGGGCGGCGCTGGCTGCCGGCAACCGTCCACGAGGAACCGAATGACCTACTTCTGGCTGAAGTTCTTCCACATCGCCGCGATGACGATCTGGTTCACCGGCCTGTTCTTCATGCCCAGGCTGTTCATCGCCTACCAGCGCCCGGCGGCCGCTGCATCCGACGCCGAGCGGGACCGCCTCGCCGCGATTGCGCGCACGCTCTACTTCGGCGTGATGACGCCGGCCGGCGTGCTCACGGTCGCGCTGGGCATCGTGCTGATCCTCGCCTGGGGCTACAGCGGCGCCTGGCTGCCGGCCAAGCTGCTGCTGGTGGTGCTGGCGGTGCTGCTGCATGTCTATCTCGGCCAGCTGATGGTCGGCCTGCGCCACGGCCGCATGCGGCACGGCACGCTGTTCTGCCGTGGCCTCACCTGGGCGCCGCTGCCGGTGCTGCTGGCCGTGGCTGCACTCGCCGCCGCGAAGCCCGGCGTGCTGGCGTTGCCCGGATGGCCCTGACGCGGCCTGCGGGCCCTCATTCCGGCGTGTCACCGCCGGGGCCTTCATCGTCTGCGTGCGCGTAGGTGCCGATGCCGTGCCGGAAGGTGAGCGTCCCGCCGAGCCAGCCTGCGATGGCCACCAGCAGCACCATCGCCGCCGACAGCGCGAAGCCCCACGGCAGGATGGCGGCAGCCGCATCCTCCAGCCGCAGCCGGAAATTGGCGCCCGCAAGAGACAGCGCCATCACCGCGACGATGAAGTGGCTCCACGCCGCGACATGGCGGCGCACTTCCGACATCAGCATGAAGTCGGCGAAGCCGAGCAGCGCGGCAGCAAGGCCGGTGGCCAGGCCCGCGGCGACCAGCCAGAACGACACCCGGGCCCAGAACGGATCGCCGAGCCACCAGAACGCGGCATCGGTGGCGAAGGTCGCCAGCAGGAAGGCGATCGGGAAGACGACGGCCATCGGATGGATCGGATGCTGGAGAACCGCCACCCGACTCGGGATCGGGCGGTCGTGCGGCGCGGACGTGCCGCCGCTGCCCGGCGTGTCATCGGTGCTGCTCATCGGTGTCTCCCGGCGCGCAGGACGGGCGCGGCGCATCCAGTGCAGGTCAGGCGGCGCATGGGCTGAGCATCACGATCGGTATGGTGGTCATCAACGTGCCCACGGCGGCGACTACCGCGAGGGCCAGCATCATCAGGCTGGTGAACGGAGCCTGCTCCGGCGAGCGGCCCCCCGGTGCGGCAGCCTGCGCATGACGGTGCCAGCCTCGATAGCCGCGCCAGCCGATCCAGCCGATCAGAGACAGTGCGATGCCACTGGTCGCGAGCAGCAGTGCACTGAGCAGGTTGCCACCGGGCACCGCGCGCTGCTGCCAGCCGGCATCGCAGCCGATGCCGTTGAGCGCATACACGACGACGAACCACGCCGCCCACACGACCATCGCACTGACCGATCCGGCCAGCCTGCGCGGACCCAGCAATGCGGCCTTCATCCCGACACCCGGGGGAACAGGTGCACCAGCACGATGCCGGGTATCCAGAGTCCGGTCGTGTAGTGCCACCACATCGCGGTGACCTGAAGGTCGCGCGGGCGCGAGGCATCGACGCGGCCACGCTGCAGGCGCAGCCAGGTGAAGGCGCCCATCAGCAATGCGACCACGGCGTGCACCCCCTGGAACCCGACCAGCACGTGGATCATCGATGCATACGCATGCGACTGCGGCGGCTGGCCGTATGCGAAGAGCGCGGCCACCTGGGCCGCCAGGAAGCCGACCAGCAGCAGCAGTGCGAGCAGCAGCCAGTGCCTGGCCGCCGCCGCTCGGCCCTGCGCGTTGCTGCGCGTGGCGAGGTACGTCGCGATGCTGCCGCCGATGCACAACGCGAGGCCGGCGAGCGGCAAGGCGAGGCCGATCACCGCGTGGCCGGCGGGCGGCCATTGCGGCGCGACCAGCCATAGATAGAAGTACGCGAAGATCAGCGATCCATAGAGCGACGAATCCACCAGCAGGAACACGATCGTGCCCAGCGCCCCCGGCGCGTTGCGGCCCGCTGACTGCGTGGGCAGCATCACCGCAGGTGCGCCCGGCGGCGCGGCATCGATCTGCAAGGGCGCGTCGTCATCACCGGAGGTGGCCACCCACCAGACGATCGAGGCAATGGTGGCCAGGAAGCAGAGCGCGGCCAGCCAGTAGGCCTTGAGGATGAAGCAGGTAAGCACGGCCAGCAGGGTGAGTGCGGCCACCAGCGGCACCCAGGTCGAACCCGACAGCCGGATCACCTGCTCCGGCACGGCGCCGCGCAGGCTGGTGCCGAGCGTCTCGCGCACCCCGCGCGGACCGTCCGCCAGCCAGCCCTGCCCACCATCGAGTTCCGCCTGCAGGCCGGGGCGGTTCCACATCGGATCGCGTCCGGCGATCGACGGCAGGGCAATGAAGTTGTACGCCGGCGGCGGCACCTTCATCGCCCATTCGAGCGTGTTGGCATTCCAGGGATTCGCCGTCGCGCGCCGTCCATGCCGCCAGGCCAGCCAGACGTCGATGCAGAACGCGATGAAGCCGACCGCGAGCAGGAATCCGGCCGCGGTCGACAGCAGGTTAAGCCACTGCACCGCCGGCCCGAGGTCGGCGGAGTAGGTGTATGCGCGGCGCGGCATGCCGAGCAGCCCGGTCATGTGCATAGGCAGGAAGGTGAGGTTGAAGCCGACGAACAGCAGCCAGAACACCACCCGGCCGAGGCCTTCCTCCGGCATCCGTCCGCAGACATGCGGCAGCCAGTAGTAGATGCCCGCGAACAGCGGGAACAGCAGTCCGCCGATCACCACGTAGTGCAGGTGGGCGACGATGAAGTGCGTGTCGTGCACCTGCCAGTCGAACGGCACCAGTGCGATCATCACCCCGGTCAGGCCGCCGAGCACGAAGATGCAGAAGAAGCCGAGGATGAAGCGCATCGGTGGCCGCAGCTCGGGCCGGCCGGTCCACATCGTCGCGATCCAGGCGAACAGCTGCACCGCCATCGGGATGGCCACCGCCATCGAGGCAGCCGAGAAGAAGCTGAGCGCGAGCAGCGGGATGCCGATCGCGAACATGTGGTGCACCCAGAGCCCGAAGCTGAGGAAGCCGGTGCCGATGATGGCCAGCACGATCCAGGTGTAGCCGACGGCGGGCCGGCGCGCGAACACTGGAATCAGCGTCGACACCACGCCGGCCGCGGGCAGGAAGATGATGTACACCTCCGGGTGCCCGAACAGCCAGAACAGGTGCTGCCAGAGCAGGGGCGTGCCGCCCAGCGCGACATCGAAGAAGACGAAGCCGAACGCACGTTCCAGCTCGAGCAGGATGCTGGCCATGATCAGCGGCGGGAAGCCGAAGGCGATCATGAAGGCGGTGACCAGGATGTACCAGGCGAACAGCGGCATCCGGTGGATGGCCATGCCCGGTGCCCGCGTGCGCAGGATCGCGACGATCAGTTCCACCGCGGCGGTGACGGCAGCGATCTCGGCGAAGGTGATGCCGAGCAGCCAGAAGTCAGGACCGAGGCCCGGCGAATACTTCGGGCCGCTCAGCGGCGTGTACATGAACCAGCCGCCGTCGGGCGCGGCCCCGAACAGGAAGCTCGAGTAGAGGAACAGGCCACCGAACAGGTAGCACCAGTAGCCGAACGCGGTCATGCGCGGGAACGGCACGTCGCGCGCGCCGATCATCTTCGGGATCAGGTACAGCGCGAAGCCTTCCATCACCGGCACGGCGAACAGGAACATCATCGTCGTGCCGTGCATGGTCATGAACTGGTTGTAGAGCGCATGGTCGAGCACCGTCTGGTCCGACCAGGCGAGCTGCAGGCGCATGAACATAGACAGCATGCCGCCGGCCAGCAGGAAGGCGATGCCGGTCGCGACGAAGCGCAGCCCGAGCGTCGTATGGTTGACGGCGGTCAGTTGCCCGATGAGTCCCGGCCCGTTGCGCCATATGCGATCCATACGATCCATGGGCGCCTGCGCATCGTCCGCCTTCATCTCAGGCGTTCCAGGAACGCGGCAACTACCTCGATGTCGGCCGCGGCGAGTGCATGCGTCGCCGGCCCGCGGCTGCCCGGCTTGGGCGCCTGGCCATGGTCGACGAGCCAGGTGCGCAGGGCGACGGCCGGGTCTTCCTCGGGGTCCGCCGACTGCTGCATGCGCGCACCGAAGTGGGTCAGTTCCGGCCCGCCGTTTCCGGCCGCTGCCGTTCCCCGCACCTGGTGGCATTGTGCGCAACCGCGCTCGATGAACGTGTCGAGGCCCGGCCCGGGTGCCACGTCCGCCCGCGCCGCGCGCGCACGGCGCCAGGCATCGAACTGCTCCTGATCCTCGGCGATCGCGTCGAAGTTCATGTGCGCATGCCGGGCGCCGCAGAACTCGGAGCACTGCACACGGAACAGGCCGGCCTCACCGGCGCGCAGGCGCAGCGTGTTGATGCGCCCGGGAATCATGTCGACCTTGCCGGCCAGGTTCGGTATCCAGAAGCTGTGGATCACGTCTGCACTGCGCACCCTGAACAGCACCGGCATGCCGACCGGCAGGCGCAGCTCGTTCGCGGTGCTCATCTCCGGCCCGCGCTTGTCGCCCGGATAGCGCACTTCCCACCACCACTGGTGGCCGACCACTTCGATCACCACCGGCGAATCGACCGCCATCGTGATGCGCCGGCCGACGTCTGTGCCGTACACCAGGAGCGCGGTCAGTACGACCGTCGGGAAGACCAGTCCGCCACCGATCAGGAAGGCCAGTGGCGGCAGCGCGATGCGCCGTGACTCTCTACGGAACATCGCATAGAGCAGCGCCGCCATCACGGCGACGAAGATCAGCGTTGCACCTGCCAGCATCACCCACCAGACGGACGCAATCGTCTCCGCCACCGGCCCGCGCGGATCGAGCGCGGACTGCCGGCCGCCGCAGCCGGAGGCGAGCGCCACGGACGCGAGGACGCCGAGCCGGCACAGGACGGCGGCGAGTCGACGCCGCGCGACCAGACAGTGGGGGAGATGAGTCAGCACGTGGGCTTGGCTATCGGCAGTTCGCCCGGACAGGGCGGGATCGTCGGCACCGGGTGGATGGATGCAGGCCGCGCGCGCGTCCCGCCCAGCCAACGCGACACGCGTGCCTGCCCTCGAGGATTCGTGCAGGCCGGCCGGGCGCGACGCAGTGGGTTCAGTGTTTGCGAAGCAAACGCAGATGCAGCGGGCTCGCGCAGTCAATGGACCGGAGAACGGGATGGAAATGGGACGCAGGGAGTTCCTCAAGGTGCTCGGTGGCACTGGCGGTGGCACGGCGCTGGGCGGGCTGGTGGCTTCCGGCGTGAGCCTCGCGCCATCCGTGGCGCGCGCGCAGCAACTGCGCATCCGGGATGCGAAGGTCACGCCCAGCATCTGCCCCTACTGCGCGGTCGGGTGTGCCACGCTGGTGCATTCGATCGCGGGGCGCATCGTCAGCGTCGAAGGCGATCCGCGCAGCCCGCACAGCGAAGGCTGCCTGTGCCCGAAGGGCGCGGCGATCTTCCAGCTGCATGTGAACCCGAACCGTCCGACGCAGGTCCTGCATCGCGCGCCCGGCGCCACTGAATGGGAGGTGTGGGGCCTGGAGCGCGCGATGGACCGCGTCGCGGAACTGGTGAAGAAGACCCGCGACGAGACCTTCGTCGAGAAGATCGGCAATGGAAAGCAGGTCAACCACACGACATCCATCTTCGCGCTCGGTGGCGCGACGCTGGAGATCGAGTTCAACCACATTCACCAGAAGCTGATGCGAGGACTGGGCGTCGTCGCGATCGAGAACCAGGCGCGAATATGACACAGCTCCAGTGTCCCCGGTCTGGGGACCAGGCTAGGTCGCGGTGCGGCCACGCTGTATCCGCGCAGCATGGCGGATTCGGACTGCATCGTGATCATGGGTTCGAACATGGCCGAGAACCATCCGGTCGCGTTCCGCTTCCCGATGAAGGCGAAGGTCGAACACGGCGCGAAGATCATCCATGTAGATCCGCGCTTCACGCGTACCAGCGCGATGGCCGACATCCACGCGGCCGTGCGCACCGGGTCCGACGTGGCCTTCCTGGGCGGGCTGATCCGGTACGTGCTGGAGAGCAAGCGCTGGAACGAGGACCCGTTCTTCCGTAGCTTCGTCGGGACGTATACCAACGCGTCGACGCTGATCGACGAGGCATACCGTGGACCGGAAGATGAAGAGGGCGTGTTCTCGGGACTGCTGGAATACAGCGGCGGCGTACCCGAATGGCCGTTCAACGGGTTGAACGCCGAATACAAGGACAGCACCTGGCAGTACGCGGGCACCAAGGCCGGTGAACAGGGGCGGGCCGCAAGCAGCGGCCAGTCGGGTGAAATGCGCGGCACGCAGTCGGGCACGACAAGCGGCGCCGGGGGCAAAGGCGGCCAGGGCGGCGACGACGGCAAGTTCCGCGGCCCGCCATACGACGACCTGGTGCAGGCACTGGTCCGACCCGCACCTAAGACCGATCCATCGATGCAGGATCCGCAGTGCGTGCTGCAGATCGTCCGACGCCATTTCTCTCGCTATACGCCGGAGATGGTCGAACGCACCACCGGGTGCTCCGCCGCGACCTTCATCCGGGTCGCGGAGACGATCCTCGAGAACTCGGGCGCTGAACGCACGACCTCGTTCGCCTATGCCGTCGCCTGGACCCAGCACACCAACGGCGTGCAGATCATCGGCGCCTGCGCGCTGCTGCAACTGCTGCTCGGGAACATCGGCCGTCCTGGCGCGGGCGTGATGGCACTGCGCGGGCATGCATCGATCCAGGGGTCGACCGACGTGCCGACGCTCTACCATTCGATCCATGGCTACATGGCCCATCCGACCGCGCTCAAGGCGCACGACACGCTGGCAGACTACCTGACCGCGGAAACGGTGCCGACGGGGCTCTGGGGCAACATGCCGAAGTACGTGGTGTCGTACATGAAGTCTATGTACGGCGCGAGCGCGACCGCGGAAAACCAGTTCGGCTACGACTGGCATCCGAAGATCGTCGGCGACCACTCGCACATGGCGATGTTCGCCGCGATGAACGCGGGACGCGTGCGCGGCATGCTGTGCATCGGGCAGAACCCGGCCACTTCGCTGAACTCACACCTCGAGCGTGCAGGACTGCGCAAGCTCGAATGGCTGGTGGTCAAGGACAACTGGGTGCAGGAGACGGCTACGTTCTGGAAGAACGCACCCGAGGTGCGGTCGGGCAAGGTACGCAGCGAAGACATCGGCACCGAGGTGTTCTTCTTCCCCGCCACCCAGGTGGCCGAGGTGGAGGGAACGTTCACCAACACCCAGCGCATGCTGCAGTACCACTACAAGGCAGTGGACCCGCCGGGGGACTGCCGCAGCGACCTGCACTTCAGCTACCAGCTCGGGACGCGCCTGAAGAAGCTGTATGCCGGTTCGACGCTGCCTCGCGACCAGGGCTTCCTCAACCTGACCTGGGAATACGAGCATGAAGATGCCAAGGAACGTTCACTCGGCGAACCGTCGGCGCTGAAGCTGCTGAAGGAGATGAACGGGTACTACACCGACGACCCCGGTCGCCACATTGGCGGCTTCGACGAACTGAAGGACGACGGGTCGACCACCTGCGCGTCCTGGATCTACGCGGGTGTGTATCCCGCGGCGGGCGACAACCGGGCGGGCCGGCGCAAGCCCGATGCACCGGGCGTCACCGGAGCGCAACTGGACTGGGCCTGGGCCTGGCCGGCCAACCGGAGGATCCTCTACAACCGCGCATCGGCCGATCCGCAGGGAAAGCCCTGGAGCGAGCGCAAGCGCTGGGTCTGGTGGGACGAGGCGCAGCAGCGCTGGGCCGGCCACGACGTGCCCGACATGCAGGCCACCAAGCGGCCGGATGCGCCGGGCAAGCCGGGCGCGATCGGCATGGATGCGCTGTCCGGCACCGACCCGTTCCTGCTCAAGCCGGATGGCGTGGGCTGGTTGTTCGTGCCGGCCGGGCTGGTCGACGGGCCGCTGCCGGCGCACTACGAGCCGGCGGAATCCGCGGTACGCAATCCGCTCTATGCCCAGCAGTCGAGCCCGGTGATGAAGCACTGGAAAAACGACGGCAATCCACTCGCGCCGGTCGGCGATCCACGCTTCCCCTGCATCATCACCACCTACAGGCTTACCGAGCACTACCTGGCGGGCGCGATGAGCCGCTGGCTGCCGCTGCTGGCCGAACTTCAGCCGGAGCTGTTCGTCGAGATCAGTCCCGAGCTCGCGGCCGAGCGCGGGCTGGCCAACCTCGACTATGCACGCATCAGCACGCTGCGCGGCTCGGTGCGCGCGAGGGCGCTGGTCACCCGCCGGTTGCGCGCCTTCGTGATCGACGGCCGGTCGATACACCATGTCGGCATGCCGTGGCACTGGGGCTACGAAGGCCTGACCCAGGGCGATGTCGTGAACGAACTCACGTCGCTGGTCGGCGATCCGAACGTATCGATGCACGAAGGCAAGTCCTTCATCTGCAATGTGGAGCGTGACCATGGCTGACCCTGCACCGGCGGCAATGCCCGGCACCGCGATGGGCTTCTATACCGACACCACCGTCTGCATCGGCTGCAAGGCCTGCGAGGTCGCGTGCAAGGAATGGAACCAGTTGCCGGCGAAGAACGGCGGCGTGAACACGCTCACCGGCAACAGCTACGACAACACCGGGGGACTGGACGGCACCACCTGGCGCCACGTGGCCTTCGTCGAGCAGATTTCGGAGGACCGCAAGGAAGCGCGCTGGCTGATGATGAGCGACACCTGCAAGCACTGCGTGCGTGCCGGCTGCCTCGAGGTCTGCCCGACCAACGCGATCGTGCGCACCGAGTTCGACACGGTGGTGATCCAGTCCGACACCTGCAACGGTTGCGGCATGTGCATCCCGGCCTGTCCGTTCGGGGTGATCGACATCAATCCGGTGTCGAAGACGGCGCAGAAGTGCACGCTCTGCTTCGACCGGCTGCAGGGTGGCCTGGAGCCGGCGTGCTCCAAGGCATGTCCGACCGACTCGATCCGCTTCGGCCCGGTCGCGGAACTGCGCGGACAGGCGGTGAAGCGGGTCGAACAACTCAAGGCCGGCGGCGAGGAACGCGCCTACCTGTACGGCGCCGACGAGAAGATGCTCGGCGGCCTGAACTCCTTCTACCTGCTGGTGGACCGGCCGGAAGTCTACGGACTGCCGCCGGATCCGAAGCTGCCCAGCCGCAACCTGGTGACCGGATCGCTGTCCACGATGGCCGGCGCACTGCTGGCCGGGCTGGTGGCACTGCTGCACCTGCGGCGGCGCGGCCCGGGGGGCGATGCGTGATGCCGATCGATGCCCCGTCCAGCACCTGGTTCACCACGTCGCCGGAGTGGGGCTGGCTGATCGTGGGGTATCTGTTCGTCGGCAGCCTGGCCGGTGGCACCTACTTCATCGCCGCGGTGATCGACCTGGCGGGGCGTGCCGAGGACCGCCCGCTGGCGAGGCTCGGCTATTTCGCGGTGATGCCGCTGCTCGCGGTGAGCGGCGTGCTGCTGCTCGCCGACCTGTACCGGCCGGACCGGTTCTGGCACCTGTTCATCGAGATCCATACCTGGCGCCCGATGTTCAAGTACTGGTCGCCGATGTCGCTCGGGTCGTGGGCCGTGCTCGGGTTCAGCCTGTTCGCCGTGCTGTCGTTCATCGGCGCGCTGGCCCAGTCGGGCTACCTGGAACGCTGGCCCGGCCTGCGCGGCCTGCGCAGGCCGGGCACCGTCGGCACCGTGGTCACTGCGGCCGGCGCATTCATGGCGCTGTACATCGCAGGCTATACCGGCGTGCTGCTCGCGGTGACCAACCGGCCGGTATGGTCGGACACGCCCCTGCTCGGCCTGCTGCTGATGGTGTCGGCGATATCGCTGGGCGCCGCGCTGATGCTGCTGCTCGGCTGGCGATTCCAGCGCTCGCTGCCTGCGGTGCGCGCGCTCGACCGGATGCGCCCGTGGCTCACGCTGCTCGAGTTCAGCGCACTGGTGGCGGTGCTGGTGTCGCTGGGCGCCGCGATCCAGGCCTGGACCAATGCATGGGGCCTGCTGCTGCTGTTCGGCGTGGTCGGCATGGGCATGGTGGTGCCGCTGCTGCTGCGTCGACGCGTCGGGCCGCTCGATGGACGGTCGCTTGCGCTGGTGCCGGTGCTGGTGCTGAGCAGCGGGCTGATCCTGCGCGCGGTGATCGTGCTGTCGTCGGAGGCGATATGACGAAAATGCGCAGCGTCGCGCGGACCGGCGTGCGGATCGGGCCGCCGACGCGACAGCGTGCACTGCTGGCCAGCCTGCTGGCGTTCGGCACGATCGCGACCATCGCGACGACCGGTTGCACCAGCCCGGAGTCGACGCGTGTCGAGGCCGGCGGGCCGGGTGCCGATACCGGCAACCGCAGTGCGGTGCTTAAGATGCATGAAGGGTCGAAGCCGTTCATCGGCACGCCGGACCTCAACCCCACCGAGCCGCCGCCGCTGGAATCCGCAGCGCATGCACGCGACCGGAGCATGCAGTGAAAGGGGGCGCGGCCCCGGCACCCGCCCTGGCGCGGATCGAACGCGCGCATCCGGAGTGGACGCCCTGGCTGGGCGTGGTCGACACGCTGATGCAGGCGATCGACCGGGTGGACGGACATCCCGGCGTCGAGCGCGCAGCGCCGCCGCCGGCCCAGGGCGTGCCGATGCTGGCCGATGCGCGAATAGACGACGCCGGTCGTCGCCTGCAGCCCCTGTTCCAGGCACTGCTCGACCGCGCGGCCCGAGGCGGCGCACCGTCGATGGCCGGCCTCGACCGGATCCGCCGCACGGTGGATGACGCCGCCGGCGTGTTCCGCGCCGTGATCGACGACGACGTGCGCGCACTGGCCGCGATCGCCGAACAGGCAGGACGAGAAGGCGCAGCGGCCGATGGCTACCTCGCCGTCGCGGCCCTGCTGCCGGTTCCCTTCCTGCAGGCGTGCCGCCGTACATGGGCTGCGTCGATGCCGACCGGATGGACGCGCGGCTACTGCCCGGTGTGCGGCGCGTGGCCATCGCTGTCGGAGACCTGCGGCATCGAGCGCCAGCGCTACCTGCGCTGCGGCCGGTGCGGTGCAGGCTGGCAGATGCCACGCCTCGCCTGCCCGTACTGCGACAACGACGACCATGCGCAACTGCTGCTGCTGATGGTGGCCGGCGGGACGGAGGCGGGGGACGGCGGGCCAGGCCCCGGCAGGGGCCCGGGAAGCGAACGGAGCATCGAGGCCTGCCGCCGCTGCAGGGGCTACCTGAAGGCGTTCCGGACGCTGCAGCCCGGGCCCGGCGAGCAGGTGATGCTGGTGGACCTCGCCAGCATCGACCTCGACATCGTGGCCACCGGGCGCGAGTATCGCCGGCCGGCGGGCCTGGGCCGTGCACCGCAGGTGCGGCTCGGCGAAGCCGTGCAGGCCCTCGACCACGGCGGGCGCGCATGATGCCGCATCGCCCGGCTGCCGTCTGCCAGGCGCTGCTGTGCGCGATCGAGGCCGCCGAAGGACGCCGGCGCAACCGCAAGCGCGACCAGACGCCGGATGCGATCGGACTCACCGTGAAGCGCGAGCTGCTGGCGCGGATCGTCGAGGCGGATCCCTCGCCGGCCGACTTCGAAGGGTGGCTGCTGGAACACGCGGCAGCGGCGGATGCCGCCCGCGCCCAGGACCCCGGCGCGATCGACGCGATGGCCCGCGCGGTGCTCGACGAATGGCGCATGGTGCATGACCTGCCCGCGTTCGCCCACTGGCTGGAGGACGGCGCACCGAGCGAGGACGCCCGATAGCCGCGCTTCCTGAAACCTGCTCCACTGCGGTAAGGTACGGCCGGACTCCGGAGGAGAGCAGTCGATGGGACGCTGGATAGAAGAATTCCCGGGCAACATGACCTGGTCGAACGCGACGCTGATCTGCAAGGGCATGGCGCCGTACGGTTGCGTCGCGATGGGCGAGATCGACGAGGTGTGCGAGCGCCTGCGCGAACGACAGGCCGAGCCCGACGCCTTCCGCGAGGAATGGGAACGCATGGCGGTGCGCCTCGAGCAGCGCGCCGATGCCGCCGAGGCCGCCGGCCACCGGATGACCGCGGGCAACCTCTACCTGCGCGCCGGCATGTACTACTTCACCGCCGAACGCTTCGTCGAGCCGGGCGAACAGAAACGGGAGCTCGGCCGCAAGTCGCTCGACTGCCAGGGCAAGGGGCTGGTTCGCCGGTACCCGAACATCGAGCGGGTCGAGGTGCCGTACGAAGGCGGGTCGCTGCCGGCGTGGTTCCTGAAGGCGCCGGGCGTGACCGGGCCGGCACCGACCGTCGTCGTGTTCGACGGCATGGACAACTGCAAGGAAATGAGCGTGCTGTTCAACGGACTCGAGTTCGCGGCCCGCGGCTTCCACACGCTCGCGATCGACGGCCCGGGGCAGGGCGAGTCGCTGCGCCTGCGCGACCTCGCCGCGCGCTTCGACTACGAAGTGCCGGGCCGCGCCGCCTACGACTGGGTCGCGGCACGGCCCGAGGTCGACCGCTCGAAGGTGGTGGTGATGGGCTACAGCTTCGGCGGCTACTATGCCGGGCGTGTCGCCGCATTCGACCAGCGCTATGCCGCCGGCGTCGCATTCGCCGCGCTGCACTGGGACCTGCACGGCTGGCAGCTCGAGATCAAGCGCCGGCAGGACGCCGACCCGAAATCCACGCCGCAGTCGGCCTTCCACTTCCGCTGGGTGATGGGCGCCGACACGCTAGAGGCCGCGATCGAGAAGGCACGCGGGTTCACCCTCGCCGAGGTGGCCAAGGACATCACGATGCCGTTCCTGATCGTGCATGGCGAGAAGGACAAGGTCGTGCCGGTGGCTTCCGCGCACAAGGTGTTCGAAGCCATCGGATCCAGGCGCAAGCACCTGAAGGTGTTCACCGAGGAAGAGGGCGGCACCTACCATGTGCAGCTCGACAACCGGCAGCTCGGCGTCGATTACATCGCGGACTGGATCGCGGACACGCTCCAGGTGAAGCACTAGTTCCAGCAACACATCGAGCGCGCAGCAGCGCGCCGTCCAACGGGGGAGTCACCATGAAACAGTCCATGCCCGCGCTCGCGCTGGCCCTTGTCGCAACCGCCATCGGTTCCGCCGCGTCGATCGACCGCGCCTCGGCGCAGCCGGCACCCGCCTGGCCATCGAAGCCGATCCGCCTGATCGTGCCGTTCGCGGCCGGCGGCAATGTCGACCTCACTGCCCGCCTGGTCGCACCCTCTATGCAGGAGACGCTCGGCCAGCCGGTCGTGGTCGAGAACCGTACCGGTGCCGGCGGCATGATCGGCTCGGAAGTGGTGGCGAAGGCGGCGCCGGACGGCTACCTGCTGCTCACCGGCTCGAACAGCACGTTCAGCGTCGCACCGGCGCTGTATCCGAACGCGCCGTACAACCCGGTGCGCGACTTCACGCCGATCGTGAACCTGCAGACGTCACCCTTCGTGCTGGTGGTGCGCAGCGGCCTCGGCGTGCAGACCGTCGCCGACCTGCTGCGGCTCGCGCGCGAGAAGCCGGGCACGCTCACGATGGGGTCGGGCGGCACCGGCTCCTCGAACCAGCTCGTGGGTGAGCTGTTCCAGATGCTCAACGGCGTGAAGTTCCTGCATGTGCCGTACAAGGGGGCCGCGCTCGCCGCCACCGACGTGATGGGCAACCAGATCGACATGCTGTTCGACCAGGGCTCGACCGCCAGCGGCAACGTGCGCGGCGGCAAGATGCGCGGGCTGGTCGTGTCCTCGCGCAACCGCATGTCGACGCTGCCCGACGTGCCCGGGTTCGCCGAGGCCGGCCTGAAGGACTTCGAGGTCGCAAACGCCACCGGCCTGCTCGGCCCGGCCGGGCTGCCGCCTGCGCTCGTGCAGCGCATCCATGGCGCCGCGCTGAAGGCACTGGCTACGCCGCAGGTGAAGGAACGCTTCGCGCAGATGGGCGTCGATGCCATCGGCAGCACGCCGGAGGCGTTCGGCGCGTTCATCCGCGAGGACTTCGCGCGCTGGACGAAGGTGGTGCAGGCGAGCGGGATACGGCCCGACTGACCAGTGAAGGTCAGAGCGGCTTGATCCCCGCCACCTTCATCAGCTTGCTGTGCTTGTCGTAGTCCTGCCGGATGCGTGCAGCCATCTGCGCCGGGGTCGTCGTCCAGGGTTCGAATTCCTCCAGTCGCTTCTTCGTGTCGGGGCTTTCCATCGCCCGTGCGATCTCGGCGTTGATACGGTCGACCAGCGGCTTCGGCAGCCCGACCGGGGCGAAGACGCCGACCCAGCCCGCGTACTCGTAGCCCGGCTGGCCTGACTCGGCGACCGTCGGCGTGTCCGGGAACGCAGTGAGGCGGGTGTCCGATGTCACCGCGACCAGGCGCAGCCGCTTCGTGCCGAGGTGGGTCGACACCGATGCCGGCGTGCCTGCCGACAGTTGCGCCTCGCCCGAGACCAGCGCCGCGGTCGCCGGGCCGCCGCCCTTGTACGGCACGTCGACCATGCGCGTGCCGCTCATCGAGCCGAGCAGCGCGACGGCCAGGTGCGAGAAGCTGCCGCTGCCCGCAGTGGAATAGAACAACTGGTCGGGTCGCGCGCGCGCGAGCGCGATGAGGTCCTTCACCGACTTCACCGGCAGCGATGGATGCACCACCAGCAGGCCGGTCTGGCGCACCAGCGTGCCGATGCCCACGAAATCGTTCAGCGTGTCGTAGGGCAGCTTCGCGTACACGAACGGGTTGACCACATGGGCCATCGAATGCACCATGAGGGTGTAGCCATCAGCAGGCGACTTCGCGACGATGTCCGCACCGATCGTGCCGGCCGCGCCGCCGCGATTGTCGACCATGAACTGCTGGCCCAGGTTTTCCGAGATCTTCTGGAACACGATGCGACCGACGATGTCGGTCAGGCCACCTGCAGCCCAGGGTGTCACCACACGGACAGGCTTCGCCGGCCAGGCCTGTGCGTGTGCCGCCGGCAGCAAGGCGAGG